>ENA-UPAD01000139-UPAD01000139.1-bioreactor-metagenome-genome-assembly--contig:-NODE-139-length-110734-cov-10.829344_pt1 | contig 110734 bp, 107 predicted proteins | sample MGYA00238179_ERZ772710 | MGnify/ENA primary metagenome ERZ772710 (study PRJEB29004, sample SAMN07631245) | bioreactor metagenome | isolation source: Switchgrass digestor | place: USA: Dartmouth...
CAACCATGCGGGTTTGCAGGCACGGGGAGGGAATGAGTTTATTTTATATTCACACCTGCTGCAACCATCAGATAAACTCGTTTCTCTGATAACAAAGACATTCTTTCGGAGCAGGAAAGGGTGAAATATATCAGTATGCTTAAGCCGGGGCGGGATGAGTACATTTTATACTATATTCCTGTATCATAGTTTCTTAAGCAGTTTCACATATTTTCCGTACTCATCCTCGCATTCACAGATAATATGCGTAAAGCCTTTTTTCTCATACAGATGCCTTGCAGCAGATTGTCCAGGTTAACTCCTATGGCCATTTCCTCGTATCCGAGATTCTTCGCATAATCAATAAGATAGTCAACAATAATTCCTCCTATGCCGCGGTTACGGTATTCAGCCTTTACGATCATCCTGGAAAGGTAAATTCTTTTTCCGGGAATTGTATAATCAGGATCATCATGACTGAAAAACAAAGAACCCTCCCCGATAAATTCGCCATTTACAGTGTAGATAAAGGTAATCCTGGTGCCGCTGACAAGTACGACATAAAACTTTTTTGTCATACCAGGATTTTTCTTGAGCTCCTATACGGCAGAACACTTGCAGAAATTCTCCGGTTCCAGCCTGATTGTTTTATTAATGCCGCATTTTAGATTTCCTTTGTTAATAAATTATACAGTATAACGTTATACGGTAAAATGTGAATGGACAATATATATAAGTTACTTTCATAATTAACAGTATCCAATAAAAGGTAATATTTACAGCTGAACCGTATAGACTGTCAATAAGCCGTATGGTAGAATTATACATATTAATATAATTAATTTTATTTTTGGGGGCAAGGTAGTCGCATTATGATACAGAGAAGAATTAACCTGGGTAATCTTCTCATTACCTTATCTGAGACTATGGATTTATCCAATTCCTTTGTTTCTCATCATCAGCACAGAACAGCATATATAGCCATGGAAATTGCAAAACATGACGGTATCGACGGCAGCATGCTAGAGGATATATTCACGGCCTCATTGCTGCATGATATCGGGGCACTGACCGTGGAGGAAAAAATACTGCTGCATAACAACGAAACTGAAAACGAAGAACTGCATGCAATCCGGGGTGCTATTCTGCTCAGCCAGATACCATGGTTAAAGAAAATTTCGAAAATTGTTAAGTTTCACCATAAAGAATGGAAGGATTGGGAATTCGGTCTTGAGAATTTCGTGGTTAAGGCCTCTCAAATTATATATCTTGCCGACAGCGTTGAAAGAATGATAGACAGGACCAGGTTCATTCTGCACCAGATCGAAGATATTACAGAAGCGGTATGTAATCTGCAAAAAGAAGGCAAAGTGAACGAAAGAATTGCATCTATTTTTATTGATATTTCAAAAAAAGAGGGTTTCTGGCTTAACCTCACCTCATCCCGGCTGGCCTCCATATTGCTTAACAACGGACCGTTTTATAATATCTATGTTGACATGGATGATATAATGCTGATTTCCAATATGTACCGCGATTTGATAGATTTCAAATCCCCGTTTACCGCTACTCATACCACAGGGGTGGCAGAATGCGCGTCAATGCTTGCAGGCCTTTTCGGTTTTGCAGAAATTGAAATGAAAAACATGTTAATAGCAGGAAACTTTCATGATATAGGAAAACTGCTTATTCCGAACAGCATTCTTGAAAAGCCCGGAAAGTTAACAGAACATGAGTATGCATTAATGAAATGCCATTCATATTATACCTATAAAACACTTGATTCCATCGGTGGATTGCATGAAATCGCCCAGTGGGCCGGGTTTCACCATGAAAGGCTTGACGGAAGCGGATACCCGTTCCACCTGAAGAGTGAAGAAATTGATACCCCTGCCAGGATTATGGCAGTATCGGATGTGTTTACTGCTCTTCTTGAGGACAGGCCTTACAGGAAAGGCATGGATAAAAACCAGATATACATGACCATAAAGCCAATGGCAGACAACAACCAGCTGGACAGGAATATCGTAGAACTTCTGTTTGATAATTATGACCTGGTATATAATCACGTAAAAGGAAAACAGGCAGATGCACGGCATCTTTACGACAAAACACTTGGCGTTGCCTGAATGCGAAAACTGCCGGCCGGAAATTGTTTATACTCTGACCGGCAGCTTGCTTAGATAAGTTTCAGTATCGATTCAGCGCAATCAGAAATAAAGCTTATCACGTCCTGTTTCGTAATATATTTCACAGGATTTTTGTGGTAGCTCTCACCACTGTCATACCAGTGAAGCGTACGTTCATTCCATGATTTTATTTCGTCAGCTGACAATAAATCCAGAAAGTCAGATGCTCCAGCACGCTGAAGGTATTCCCAGACGTCTTCTCTCCATGAACATTCCCTGAACAGTTCAAAATCCAGAATATCAGTGTCATTGTAATAAGCCCAGCGTTCATCCTGGACCGGTGCAGGGTCATTTCTGTATTTGTCAATAAAACCCAAATACACGCTCTTTGTCCATATCAAATCAGTAAGTATATGGATGCAGTAACCCCATAAAAATGATACGCTGACATTATCCTTGCCGGATTCTATAAACTCCTGCAAAAACTTGAAATAGTCCTGCACGTCAATTTCTTCCCATGTCCTGCCTTCCGGAATCAGATGGGTTCTGTGTTTTGCAAGTCTATCCGCATTTTTCCTCATATGTATGGCGTCCGGGGATATCACGCCAAGGTAAAACCCAGGCAAATCATCCACATGAAAACCCGACTCCACAATATTTCTGGCAACTGCCAAATGAACCATCGGCAGAGGCATTAAAGATACACCGCCTTTCAAACGATTATCAGCAGTAAGCATGAAGGTTCACCCGAGTTATATGTATTATAGCATTCCAGGGAAAAATTGTATATATCCGCAGATTGTTAACCTTACATAAAAAATGAAGGCAGCAGGCACACCGTACCATAAAGCATCATGGATTAAATATACTTTCAGTAAAAATTTGCAATAATCCCCCGCGGTTTAACCTCCAGCCCTGCATGGTACAGGTGGGAAACATCCCCTAAATGCAGACATCTCGGAACAGCCCATTCATCGGAACGTTCATCAAAAAGAACAACGGTAACCGATGTCGGCGCAAGCCAGAAGCCTGTCCACATTAACGAAAGCGGTATTTCAAGAAGATGGGCAAGCCATGTAAGGCCAAAGCCGTTGTGGCAAAAAACAGCCACTTTGTCTGAATTTCTCTTAATAATCCGGTACCTGCCCCCGATTCTTTCATAGCCCAGTTCTTTCAGAAACTCATCGGATTTTTTCCGTATATTCTCGAAAATCTCCGCTGCTTTTGTCCTGGCCAGGAATTCCTGATTCATCCATGTTATATGATTTGGCATGGAATCATATCCTCTTATTACCTCTCCCGGAATATCCCAGGCCACCATCGGTCCCCATGGGGTATTCTCAAACCATAATTCTTCAATTTCGTGCGCCCAGTCAAGGATTTTGTAATCCATTCCCAGAGCCTCCGCTGTATATTTCATTGTCGCTATTGCCCGCCCCATGGGTGAGCAGAATATTTTGTCAAGACCTTCCCTTCGCATGCGCTCAGCCAAAGCCTGCGCCTCGAGATGGCCTTCCGGGGTAATTGTATCGTTCTGATAGTCAGGATCCGCGTGGCGTATAATATAAAGCCTCATTTTTTCATCTCCTTAAAGCAACAAAATAGCATACGGTATTATTTTAATATAATAATACAGAGTGGAGTGCTTTCGATTTCAATAATTGCTCAGAGAATTGATTTCCTTTTCCAGTACATCGGCAAATCTTTGAACATAATCCCCGTGAGTTTGAAGGTTTGGAGCCGGGGAGCTATCCCGTTTTCCAGCAGTATGTCAATTGTCTGCAGGATCTCTTTGTACGCTCCTTTTCTGCCTACAAACCAGTCGGTAGGGCATTCATCTCCAAAATAGTCAGCTGGGTTTTTTTAACGCCGATGGATGCCAGCCACGGCACATATTCCCTGTCACGTACGGCACGCCAAAAACTGACAAGCTCAAAATGCGGAGTTTTAGTATCCGACAATTCAGTGGTAATTTGCCACAGTTCCTTGTAATTGTCGCTGAAATCCTCTTCACGATACCTGTCGCAAACTTCAAGGTTATCGGTAAACGGGCGGAATTGCCCGGCAACAAACCTCAGATCATCAACGGTAAGATTTCCGTTGGCTGTATTTCCGAGCCAGCAATGTTTACATCTGTTCGGACATCCGTACATATCAAGGGCGACGGTTATTTTTTCAAATTTCATTCCAGCCTCACCGTTAATATTAGCAAAATTATCAGCAACCAGAGCCGTCTCAAATGAAAACAACCGGTTCATCACCTGGTTACTCCATTTGTTCTGTTTGTATAAATATCCGCGTTATATCAATACTCTATTACAACTGCCAGGAAATTGTCAAATCATTAAGATCAACCTGTTTTTTGAACAGCATGGGAATGTCCGGTAATATAATTTTTATTTTCAGTTAATATTAAGTTCATATTCACCGGCTAAAATTAAATAGGACAAGAATAGGCAAAGTCAAATATATCAAAATAATCTTGTACAAAAGGTGAAAGGAATTGCTGAAAAAAAAAAAGGAATATCAAAAACGATACTCAGCTTGTCATTTCCGGATACCAGGTGGATATTGCCGATCGGCTTCAGGATTTTCTTGAGCTGAGGCAGTTATATAACGCTGCGATGCGAAAGGTCAAAACAAAGATTGAAATACTGGATGAAGAATTCCAGGTAAGATATAACCACAATCCCATACATCATGTTGAATGCCGGCTGAAATCTCCTCAAAGCATTGTTGAGAAACTAAACCGCAAAGGATATGGGTTAAGCATAGAATCAATAAAAAAGAATATTCTGGACATTGCAGGCATTCGGGTTATTTGTAACTATATAGACGATATTTACATAATCTCAGAATTATTGCTCAAACAGGACGACATTGAACTGATAAGAAAAAGAGATTATATATCCAATCCGAAAGCAAACGGATACAGAAGCCTGCATCTTGTGATTACGACACCGGTTTTTCTGTCTGACAGGAAAGAATCCGTGCCGGTGGAAATACAGATTCGCACCATAGCTATGGACTGCTGGGCAAGCCTTGAACATCATTTGATGTACAAGGCTCCCAATCCTTTGCCCGATTCACTGAGGGAGCAGCTGAAAGAATGCGCCGATGCAGTAAATGCTGTTGATTTAAAATTTCAGGATATATTCCGGCAGCTGTAAGTATAATTTATTCGCAAGCAGGAAAAACCGGCCTGTTCAGGCTGCATTTTATTCTGCTGCCTTAAAATTGTACAACGGACGAATTATATCAATAATCTCGACCGTATCCTGGATATTGTTAATAATCTCATCCATGGGCTTGTAGGCGAGGGCGCATTCATCCAGCGTATCACGGTTAACAGTGGTGGTATATATTCCCTCCATAGTTTTTTTAAACTCTTCCAGGCTGATTGTTTCCTTGGCTTTTCTCCTGCTCATTATCCTTCCGGCGCCGTGGGGAGCCGAGTAATTCCAGTCTTTGTTGCCCTTCCCGATACAAATCAGGCTTCCGTCCCTCATATTTATCGGTATCAGGACCTTTTCACCCTTTTTCGCTGAAATAGCTCCCTTTCTCAGGATCATATCCTCCAAATCAATATAGTTGTGTATTGTAGTAAAGCGGTCTACGGCTTCCAGGTCCATTTTTTCCAGGATTTCATCAACTATTGCCTTGCGGTTGTATACAGCATATTGCTGGACAATTTTCATATCATTAAGGTAATTCCTGAAGTTTTCACCATGAACATAGGCCAGGTGTTTGCTTATTCTGATGCCTTTGCTTTTAAGCACTTCATATGCCAGTTTCTGATAATATTCTGCTACCTGCTTTCCCAGGTGCCTGCTTCCGGTATGTACCACCAGGTAAAGGTCATCGTTTTTATCCCTGTTGACTTCTATAAAATGGTTTCCCCCGCCCAGTGTTCCGATACTCAGCCTTGCCCGTTCAAGATTTACGTGTTTTTTGCAGACAAGTTTGTCCAATTCGGTATACTCAACATATTTGTGAGGCTTTTTCCTTATGTCAAAACCTGAAGGTATATAGGCATAAATGGTTCTGTCCAGTTTTTCAAAATCCATGCTTTTCTGTTTCAGTTTAACGGTCTCCATGCCGCAGCCTATGTCCACGCCCACCAGGTTTGGCACAACCTTGTCGGTTATCGTCATTGTTGTGCCAATGGTGCACCCTATACCCTCATGGACATCGGGCATAATCCTGATTATGCTGTTCTTTACAAATTCCTGGTTGCATAATTCCTGTATCTGAGCCATTGCCCCGTTTTCTATGTTGTAAGTGAACACCTTGGCGGAATTATATTCGCCTCTGATTTCAAACATATTCTCACCCATTTTCAGTTGTTCCCGGATAAGCAGGAAAACCGTCATCATGCTGTCTTACAGCAACGGAGCAAAAATACGGAATAACAGCTCACACGCTTTTTTGTACCAGGGCCTTCTGTTCCATTCATCCAATATTATTTCCTCACACTGATCCATTGTCAGCAGAATATCTTCCCTGATATCCTGAATTACTGACGAACCGCATATCCATACACCGTTTTCAAAATGGAGGTAAAAACTCCTGTAATCCATATTAATACTTCCCACAACGGCATTATCATCGTCACTTATAATTGTCTTGGCATGAATATATCCGGGAGTATATTCATAAATCCGTACGCCTGCTTCAAGAAGCCTTTTATAGTTGGAACATGTCACCTTGTACACATACCATTTGTCATAAACCTTCGGAACAACAATTCTCACGTCCGTCCCCGTCAAGGCAGCAAGGCACAGTTCATTTACCATTTCGTCATCAATAACAAGGTACGGCGTGGTTATGTACACGTATTTTTTCGCGGACGAAATTATCTGTCGGTACAGTATCTTTGCCACGTTATTTCCGGATACCGGACTGTCGCTGAAAGGCTGAAAAAATCCGTCTTCTCCAGTTCCGGTTGTCGGCCTGTATTTTCCATAATCCTCCTCAACACGGGATTCAGTCTGCCACATCTGAAGAAATGTCACAGTAAGAGTCCATACCGCCTCACCTTCAAGCCTTATCGCCGTATCTTTCCAATGACCGTGTTTTTCATACAGATTGGCATATTCGTCAGCAAGATTTGCGCCCCCGGTATACCCGATATTCCCGTCAATAACTACAATTTTCTGATGATTCCGGAAATTCAGATAAAACCTTGAAACATACCTGTGAACAGGGTTGAAAGCCATTACTTTTATTCCATCATTCTCAAGCTGTCGGATGAAATCTTTAGGAAGAGTTATAATACTTCCGAGATCATCATACAAAATCCTTACTTCAACGCCCTCTCTGGCTTTTTGCCTCAGAATTTCATATATGGATTTCCATAAAACACCTTCACTGATAATGAAATATTCAATAAATATAAATCTCTTTGCCTGCTTCATGTCATCAATCATGTCCCTGAACTTGAGCTCACCAAGCCGGTAATACCTGCACAACGTATTTCCATATACAGGGAATCCTTCTTTTTCGAGAAACCTGACAATCCTTTTTCTGTCGGGATGATTATTCTCAATATTTTCCCTGGTTTCCTCATTTATATTTAAATATTTGCTGCTGCACAGGATTATTTCCCTTATCCTTTTGCTCTTGCCAGAATGAGTAGGCGCACGTCCCCACATCAAATACAGAACGATCCCGAATACAGGCAGTATCAGTATAACTATAATCCATGCGATGGTATACGCCGAACTCTGATCCTTGTTAGCCAGGAACAGCACTTCAACCAGTCCAATTATTTCGAGAGCAATGTACAAGTATATGTAATTCTGCCTTAGCAGAACTACAAGCATTACAAGCAGTACAAGCTGGGCAATGCTGGCCAGCCCGACAACAGTAATTCTTAACAGACCGGTATACTTTTGTTTCATTGAACCTACCTACCCTCTTGTTCAGTCAGTTTTCTTTCCGCTTTTTTACGCAATAAATTGCAGTACACGTTATCGACAGAACTGCAAAAAGAGAGAAAGGTATTAGGAATTCCCCCGATAAAGGTTTTGATATTGAATTTCCTGCCAGAACTGCAGGAACCAGACCTGGCAGTACCCCGAGCAATGAGCCTGCCAGGAACTCGGGGTAATTCGCATCTGCCGCTCCGAAAATCATGCTGACTATATCCAGTGAAAAGACAGGAATAATCCTCAATAAAAAACTGCTTAAAAAAACGTTTTCATTGATTCTTTCGAACAGTTTTCCGGCATATTTGCTTCCGTCAGCTATCTGTTTAACTCCGTTCAATCCAAGTTTCCTGCCGGCAAAAAACCCTATCGTCATTTCAGCCGCAACACAAAACAGTGTAAAAATAACGGCTGCATGAGGAGGCATGATTAGCCCGGCACATATGTACAAAAGGAGCATTGGAATGATAAATACAACTGCCTTTAGGCAAAATACAGCAAAAAGTACTATGGCAGCAGCCAGAGCAGAGTCGGGCAGCAGACCTGCCAGCTCCTCCGGAGTAATACTTATAATCCGTGGTATAAAAAATACCGCGGTAACAATCAAAACAGCAACCGAAATTACCTGTATTTTTTTTATAAGTCTGTCCACAAGACATCTCCTGGAGTCTGATTAATTTATAAATGCTTACAGTAGTCTATTCCCATGCAAACCGGTATCCGTCCCTGCAGGTAATTACCACATTAAAACGCATATCACCGGCTTTATCCTTGTTCAGCTGCAGTTCCGGGTAGTCAGTGTTGTAATTTATCCTGTGAATATATGTGTAACGTGTACTGGAATTACTATTTTCTTCCGGTTCAAATCCAATATATTTCATGAAGTCTTCCAGGCTTAAGCCCGGATCAATCTCGCCTGAAGCAATGGCCAAATTGTACCGTGCCTGCAGTTCATTATCACCGGTAACTTTCATCAAACTGTTTGTAATATCAATTCTGTCAATTACCTCATTATTATACAGGATTTCAAGCATTGCGCTTTCCAGCCCTGATTCGTCCTCCATTCCAAAGTCATTTACCGAAAAAGAGAAATTGAACTCAACCTGTTTATCACTTCTTACTGTTCCCATGTCATGAAACTATACCCTCATCACGTAGAACTGATCATAAAGATTTATATATTGCCTGTAAGTATTCAACAACGCCTGTCCCCCGCCGTCAACCCTTTCAATAACATCATACTGGTAGTTTTTCTGCAGGTTCAATTCAACACTTGCACCATATGTCAGGCTGTCCTTTTTAACCAGTTCGACCTCCTGTACATTATTTGTGTTCATTTCACTGAAAACCATGTATATTCTTGAGTTCGCACTCACAGCCTTAAGCTTTACCGTAAAATCCAGTATTGCCTGGTTATTGTCTGCGTCGATTCGAGCAAACTTGTAATCTGTCATCTCAACCAGGTTGTATCTTTCATCCAGCTCATTTTTTATACGTTCTGTAATATTGTTTTCCAGGTAATGAACTGATGAATTATTTATACTGATGACATGGCTGCTCAGCATATCATATTTTTCATTTAGCTGCTTCACAACGAGTATACCAAAACAACATATCAGGACTGCATTTATAACCAGCAGGATAATTATTAACATCTGCCTTCTTTCTGTCATAAGCTACCACCTCCAAGTCTTCAACAAAATACCTATTATTGTATACAAAAATGGAACACCTGTACACTGCAAAGGCTGCTGAACCATATATTACATGGTATAGGTAAAAAATAATAGATAGAGCATACATAAACACTATGCAGCCTATCTATTATTTTATAAATCTTATGACTGCCTAATTTAACACAAAGTTCAGCAAAAAACCGTTTTAATAATGATTCCTACAGCATCTGCATAGCTTCAACCGCTTTTGCTGCAATATTTTCTGCGGTAAGGCCGTAAAGTTTAAGCAGCTCGTACGGATTTCCCGATTTACCGAACTTATCTTCTACTCCCACCATTTTTACCGGCACAGGATACTCACTGCATACCACTTCTGCAACGGCGCTTCCGAGACCTCCTATAACTGAATGTTCCTCAGCGGTGACTATGCATCCCGTTTCCTTTGCTGCCTTAATTATAATCTCCCTGTCTATCGGCTTAATGGTATGCATATCAATGACTCTTGCGCTGATCCCCTGTTCTTCTAGAATTTTAGCGGCTTCAAGCGCATACTGTACCATTAACCCGTTTGCTATAATTGTAACGTCGCTTCCGTCCCTGAGCAGTACGCCCTTGCCGAATTCAAACTTGGCATTTTCATCATAAATCTGCGGAACGGCAAGCCTGCCGAATCTTAAGTATACCGGCCCTTCCTTCTCTATTGCGGCTTTTACCGCAAATCTCGAGCTTACGGCATCACACGGGCTTATAACCGACATGTTGGGAAGAGAACGCATTAATGCAATATCTTCTATTGCCTGGTGGGACGCGCCGTCTTCACCTACCGATATACCAGCATGGGTAGCGCCTATTTTTACATTTAAATTCGGGTAGCAAATGGAGTTTCTGACCATTTCAAAAGCTCTTCCTGCAGCAAAAATTGCAAATGAACTTGCAAAAACTATCTTGCCGCAGCTTGCCAGTCCTGCTGCGGTACACATCATGTTCGATTCAGCTATACCCATGTTAAAGTGCCTGTTCGGATACTTCTTCTGGAATAAATCGGTTTTCGTGGATTTAGACAAATCCGCATCCAGTACAACTATTCTTTCATCGGCTCCGAATTCGGCCAAAGCTTCACCATATGCCTGACGAGTTGCTATATTTGCCATAAACTATTCAACCTCCGTTTTCTGTAGACTGACTTAACCCTGAAATTACAGGTTCTGCTCCTCCAAATCCAGTGATGCCAGGTAGGCATCCAGTTCAGCCAAACCTTTTTCGCATTCTTCAGGTTTTGGAGCCACACCATGCCATCCGGCCTGGTTTTCCATGAATGACACGCCCTTACCTTTTACGGAATGAGCAACGATCATATTCGGCTTACCTTTCTGATTTTTGGCGTTTTCAACCGCCTGCTCAATCTGTTCGAAATCATGGGCATCTATTGACTGGACATACCATCCGAAAGCCGCAAACTTATCTGCAATCGGTTCAGGATTCATAACATCGGTAATCTTACCGTCAATCTGAAGGCCATTGTAATCCACAAAGCAAATCAGGTTGTCCAGCTTATAATGGGCGGCTGCCATTGCTGCCTCCCAGACAAGACCTTCCTCCAGCTCGCCGTCACCCATTCCTACAAATACACGGTAGCTTTTTCCGTCCAGTTTTGCGGCCAGTGCCATTCCTATAGCAGTGGAAATGCCCTGTGCCAAAGAACCGGTGGACATATCCACACCGGGAGTACTTTTCATGCTCGGATGCCCTTCCAGGTGACTGGAAGTCTTTCTCAGCGTCAGCAAATCCTCTTTCGGGAAAAATCCTTTTTCAGCAAGGGTCGCATAAAGTGCGGGCGCACAGTGGCCTTTTGACATAACGAACCTGTCCCTGTCAGGATTCCCGGGATCTTTCGGGTCCACATTCATTTCCCTGAAATACAGATAGGTCATGATATCAGTGATCGATAGAGAACCTCCCGGATGGCCGCTGCCTGCGGCGCAGGTTGCTTTTAAAATATTCTTCCTTATATTCGTGGCTATCCTTTTTAATTGCAGAATTTCCCTTTTATCCATATCCACAGTCCTTTCTATCTGAGATTAGTTTATAGTTTCCCATAAATACCCGTATCAAAACAAACGCATAATAACGCGCATAAGGCTCAGACATATTGTCCTGAAAAATATCTCATCGTATGTAAATCAATAAAAAGTATAACCTAAAAATAACGGAACGTCCAGTTTTTAAATGCAAAAAATCATAATTTTAACTTATATGATGGGATGTAAAACCTTCGCCCAAAACTTCCCTGACATCGGTCAGCAGTACGAAAGCATTCGGATCTATTTTCCTGACTTCATTTTTTACCCTGTGAATTTCTTCCTTTTTCACCACGCACAGCAATATCATATATTGATTGTCAGTATACATTCCTTTCCCGTACAGGCCGGTAACTCCTCTGTCGATATTCTCCATCAGCGCTTTTGCAATCTTTTCAGATTCCTTTGAAATTATCATCAGAGATTTTGCAAAATTGAGTCCATCCAGAAACCTGTCAAGCGTTTTCGCGGATATGAACAGGGTAACTACAGCGTAAAGCCCAAGCCTGAAGCTCTTGAAAACCACGGTTGCCAGTAAAACAACAAGACCGTCAAGGACAATCAGCAGTGTTCCGACGGGAATCCAGGGAAAAGCCCGGTGCAGCAATGAAGCCGCCATGTCGGTACCGCCCGTCGTGGCATCTTCCTTAAAGACAAAGCCAAGCCCAATCCCCGAAGTAAAACCTCCTGCCAGCGCAAAAAGCAGAATGTCGGTCTGACTGTAATCGGATGCAGCCATAATAATATCACGCAGCCGGGATATCCAGGGTTCGGTCAGATCTATTATAACAGACAGGAATACTGCACCCAGTGTCGATTTGATTATAAAATTCCTGCCCTTGATCTTCATTCCCGCCAAAAACAAAGGAATGTTCATCGCAAGCATGGCTATTCCGACAGGGATCCTTTCCCCGGATACGTGGTAAATAACCGTTGCAATTCCCGAAACACCGCCGGGTGCAATCTTATACGGGATCAGGAAAATATTCATTGAAAGCGCCAAAATCAATGAACCAAAAAAAACCTGGAGCAGTGACATTAACTTAGCTTGCGAGATTTTCACCAATAACACCCTCTGTGTAAATTATTATACTTGAAATACTCAGTTTTTCCGGGTATCTTTTTTCAGTGCCGAAACCACGAAATTATTATAGCATACTCACGGAGACAAGCAAAAGAAAAACCGGGCTATTACCCGGCCTCTCATGCTGAGTCGCAGCTATTGATATACCAGTCCGCAATATGGACTTATTCAATGCCGTATTTTTTCTTGAATCTGTCAACACGCCCGCCTGTATCAACAAACTTCTGCTTTCCGGTAAAGAACGGGTGGCATTGTGAACAAATTTCCACACGAAGTTCTTTCTTGGTTGAACCAGTTTCAAATGTATTGCCACAGGCGCATCTCACAACGGCTTTCCCGTAGTTCGGATGGATTCCTTCCTTCATGCTTCTCACCTCGCTTAGCAGCTAATTATCTATTCCACATGTACTTACATGCCCTTCCGAAAAAGTGCCGTTTGATATTATAACACATCGTTTTTGGCATATCAAGCTAAACATACTATTTTTTATACCCGTCAGGATGGGTTGAATGCCACTTCCATGCAGATTCTATTATTGATTCAAGGCTTGTGTATTTCGGTTTCCAGCCAAGCTCCTTTTTTATTTTTTCGGACGAAGCCACAAGCACTGCAGGATCTCCGGGCCTTCTTCCCGATACTTCGGCACGGATGGGTCTTCCGGTAACCTTTCTTGCAGTTTCAATAACTTCCTTTACCGAGAACCCCATTCCGTTTCCGAGGTTGTAAACGGTACTGTCTCCGCCGTTTCTGAGGCGGTTCAGCGCCAGAATATGCGCATCTGCCAAATCGGTAACGTGGATATAATCCCTTATACATGTGCCGTCAGGTGTATTATAGTCTTCACCGAAGATATAAACCGCCTCTCTTTGTCCTAAAGCTGCCTGAAGAACAATGGGAATAAGGTGGGTTTCTGGTGTGTGATCTTCTCCTATTCTGCCGCTTTCATGTGCCCCGGCGGCATTAAAGTATCTCAGGCAGGTATACTTGATACCATAAGCTACATCACACCATTTCAGCATCTTTTCGACGGCCAGCTTTGTCTCTCCGTACGGGTTTGTCGGCTCGGTTCTGTCGGTTTCCAGGATTGGTATGTTATCAGGTTCACCGTATGTTGCCGCCGTTGATGAAAAAACAATGTACTTTATACCGTAGTCCCTCATTTTTTCAAGCAGTACCATGGTTGCCAGCACATTGTTGTTATAATACGCCAGCGGCTCGCTGACGCTTTCCCCTACAAGGGAAAAAGCCGCAAAGTCTATTACTGCTTCAATTTCATTTTCGGAGAAAACTTTGTCCAGGAATTCGCCGTCCCTAAGATCTCCCTGGTATAATTTACCGCCAAGAACGGCTTCTTTGTGTCCCTTTAACAGGTTGTCAACCACCACAACCTCTTCGCCTGCATCCAGGAGCTCGGCCACGGTGTGGCTTCCTATATACCCGGCTCCGCCAGGAACCAGTATTGCCATTTATATCGCCTCCTCCCGTCCTCCGTCTCCGATTTCGGATATATAAAAGCTTGCGCTGTACCCTATTGTCTTTTCGTATGCTTCCCCGACCTTGCTGATAAATTCCTCTATACTGTCGTTATGAACCAGGCTCACGGTACATCCGCCAAAACCCGCTCCGGTCATTCTCGAACCCAGAACGCCGTCTCTTTTTCTCGCCTCGTTAACCAAAGTGTCCAGCTCCCTGCCGGTTACTTCATACAGCTCCTTAAGGGAATCATGGGATTCGTTCATAAGTTTTCCGAAAGTAACAAGCTCATTGTTCTTTAAGGCCTTTACAGATTCAAGAACCCTTTCGTTTTCATAAACTACATGCTTCACACGTTTTTTGATTACTTCATCGGTTATAAGGTTTTCATACTTCAAAAAATCCCGGACAGACACTTCCCTAAGGCATGTAATGCCAGGAAGTGCTTTCTGAAGCATCCTGACTCCCTCTTCGCATTCCCGTCTTCTTTCGTTGTACTTTCCTTCTCCGAGACTTCTTTTCTTGTTGGTATTAGCGATTACCAGCTTGTAGCCGTTCAGTCTCAGCAGTACCAGTTCGTATTTAAGATCCCGGCAGTCCAGGAAAATAGCCATGTCTTTTTTTCCCATTGCTGATGCGAACTGATCCATTATTCCGCATTTGACCCCGACATAATTATGCTCTGCCCTCTGGGCTATCAGTGCCAGTTCGGTCATGTCCGGTTCCCTGTTTATGCCGTTTGCCGCATAGCCCAGGCTTACCAGTGCCAAAGCAGTTGCAATTTCTATTGCCGCCGAAGACGACAATCCGCTTCCGAGGGGTACCTTGTCTTCAAACAGCAAATCACAGCCGCACAGCGGATATCCGGCTTTCTGCAGCTCATCCGCAACGCCAAGCTGGTAGTTTCCCCATTTCAGGTTTTTATACTGTTCGAGATTGTCCAGGTCCGCATTTACCATTTGCTTCAGGTCTGTTGCAATAAGGTTTATCTTTCTGTCGCTTCTCGGTCTTGCCAGTACCGTTGTACACATCGTCAGGGCAGCCGGAAAAACAAAACCGCCGTTATAGTCGGTGTGCTCCCCTATCAGATTGACCCTGCCCGGAGCCTTAAAGACCCGTATGCCTTCGCTGCTTCCGCCGAAGTAGCTTAAAAATGTTTCAATTAGTGAACTGTACATAACATTACCTCCTGTCAATCATTTACTTTTCCGATGAATTTCCGGTAAGCCGCTTTAAGTTCTTCAGCCTTCTCCTCCGGTGCAGTAGTATTGCAATGTGCCCATACCCCAGTTTCGCTTGACGCATTGAATTTCTGCTTTTCCCTTGAACGCATCGGCGGGAAAAATTCGATATGGAAATGATAGTATTTATCAGTATTTTCACTGTTCACCGGATTCTGGTGCATGCACATCATATACGGAAAAGGCATATCGAACAGTGAATCCAGCATTCCCACCGTATCCCGGACGGTTTTTGCGAGATTCCGTTTTTCCCTTTTATTCATCTGGGCAAGATTTTGCTTGTGACTTTTTGATATAATGTATACACCATAAGGATACTCAACAAAAAAGGGTAATACAACCGAAAAATCTTCATTTTCGAAAATAACCCTTTTTTCAAATTTCTGTTCTTCCTCCAGGAACCTGCACATCAGGCACTCATGTTTTTTTTCAAAATGTTCTCTTGAAGCTTCCAGTTCCAGTTCTATTTTCTTCGGTATAAAGGAATACCCATAGATCTGGCCATGGGGATGCGGCATTGTTACGCCGACGACTTCGCCCCGGTTCTCAAAAATGAATACATATTTTATTTTTTCATCCTTTGAAAGCTCAATGAAACGCTGCGTCCAGAGCTCTACCAGCTTTTCCACATGATCAACCGAAAGTTCAGGCAATGTAACGGTATGTTCCGGTGAATACAGGATTACCTCGCACTTTCCGTAAGCTTCCCTGGTTTTAAAAAAGTCATTGCTTACCGGATCAGGTTCAGGGGGATTTTGCATCAGCGCCGGGAAATCATTGTCATACTTTAAAACGTCATAATTGTCCGGCACCTTTCCCGATCCAGGGCAGAAAGGGCACCAATCCTTAGGCATTTGCGGCCGGTCCTGCCTGTGGGATGCAATCATTACCCAATCCTTGATAAAAGGGTGCCAGCGTAGCTCAGCCATAACATTTCTCCCTTCAGCTATAATTGAACCACTGAATAACAATGGTTATTCTCACGTTTGCTATATATGGTAAACCAGTATTTATGTTTTTTATTACATTTTCATTGTATTATTGCTGTCGGCAAATGTAAATGGTACAATGTTTTTGCAATATGTGTTTTTGTTGTGTGCGGGAAAATGACTGAAAAATATTATTTTCATCAGTCCGACCAAACCGACCTGAACGTATACAGGTGCGGTATGGAGGAATGCAGGCCCGGGTATACATGGGGTCCGGGAATAAGGGATCATTTTATAGTCCACTATATTCTTGACGGAACGGGTACTTTTTCCGACGGCAAAATTCAAAGAAAACTATATCCCGGTGACGGTTTTGTTGTGTTTCCCGACTGCCTGGTCACATACTCGGCGGATACTGAAAATCCGTGGACCTATTCGTGGGTAGGTTTTCAGGGACTAAAAGCCGAATCTTTCCTTAACCGGGCGGGAATTTACCGTGAGTCACCGTTTTTTACCTATAATGCAGATAACAGGCTGAAAAAATGTCTTTACAGCATGATATCAGAAGCAAGACGGGACGCATCTTCTGAACTTATGCTTCTCGGGCATCTGTATATCTTTTTGTCATTGCTCATACAGAACAGCCAAGAGAAATCGCAAAACGCCACAAAAAACATGAACCAGGAAAAATACGTGAAAAAGGTTATCGAATTCATAACCAGAAACTACTCAGAAAAGATATCCATAGCAGAAATAGCCCGGAACATCGGGCTGGACAGGAGTTACCTGTACGTAATTTTTAAAAAGGCTATGAAAATGTCGCCACAGGAGTTTCTAATCAAATACCGAATCGAACGGGCCGTAAACCTGCTGAACAATCCTGAGCTCACAATAGGAGATGTTGCCCGTTCGGTAGGCTATGAAGACAGCCTGCAGTTTTCAAAAATATTCAGGAAAACCAAGGGTGTATCCCCTAACCGGTTCCGGCAGGCGCTGGGCAAGGGACGGAACAAAAACTGACGGGTTCTATTCCATGCCAAAAAGCATGTCACCGTAAGTAGGCACAGGCCAATATGCTGAATCCACCATTGTCTCAAGGCTGTCGATGTCCTCGCGCAGGCTGTGCATAACGGGAATAACCTTATCCCTGTAAGCAATTCCCTGCCCGGTAACATCCTTAATTGAAGAAGTTTCTTTTACGGCTTCTTTAAGTTTTTCTACCTTTTCTTCAGCCGATACAGCCAGTAAAGATATGTCCTTCAGGAGTTTTTCCCGTGACTCAAGGACTATATGTATTCCTGTTGCTCTTATCTGGTTTATGCATTCGGCGATTTCCTTAATATACCGGTACACAGCAGGAAGGATATCCCGCTCCACCATTTCGATTGCGGTAAGCGCTTCTATTTTGATCGTCTTGTTATAATTCTCCATTAATATTTCGTAGCGGGAGATACATTCTTTTTCCGAAAGAACGCCCATTCTTTCAAACATTCTTATATTCTTTTCATCAAGAAGGGTCTTCTTTGCATCAACAAAATTATTTATATTAGAAAGTCCCCTTCTATCTGCTTCCTTTACCCACTCTTCCGAGTAATTGTCACCGTTGAATATAATCCGTTTATGCTCGCGGATATACTCACGGATTATGTTTTTTGCCTCCGCTTCGGGATCAGCTGCAGCTTCAAGCCTGTCAGCGACTTCGGAAAGAACGTCCGCCACGGCGGTGTTTATGATAAAGTTTGGGCCGGCAATGGACATTGATGCCCCGACCATCCTGAATTCAAATTTGTTACCTGTAAAGGCAATGGGCGAAGTTCTGTTCCTGTCGGTAATATCTTTTGCAAATACCGGCAGTGCTGACGCACCCATCTCCATTTTCGACGAACAGATGGATGTTTTCGCTTCCCCTTCCCTCTCGATCTGTTCAATAATATCGGTCAGCTGGTCGCCAAGGAAAACCGAAACAATTGCTGGAGGAGCCTCATGGGCACCAAGCCGGTAGTCATTGCCTGCATTTGCGGCTGAACTTCTGATCACGTCGGCATATACGTCAAAAGCTTTCAGAACGGCGGCAAGAAACAGCAGGAACAGGGTGTTTTTATGTGGTTCCGGGCCTGGATCCAATAGATTAATACCGTCATCGGTACCTATTGACCAGTTGTTGTGCTTGCCCGAACCGTTTACCCCTGCAAAGGGCTTCTCATGCAGCAGGCACGCCAGTCCATGCCGTGCGGCCACTTTTTTCATCGTTTCCATCATCAGCTGGTTCTGATCGGCAGCCACATTGACTATGTTATATATCGGTGCTATTTCATGCTGGGCGGGTGCGGCCTCATTATGCCGGGTCTTTCCTGGTATCCCGAGCTTCCACAATTCCACGTCCAAATCCTGCATGAAATTCAGTACCCTCGTTTTTATTGAGCCGTAGTACTGGTCACCCATTTCCTGCCCTTTCGGGGGCCTTGCACCGAAAAGCGTACGTCCTGTATATATGAGGTCCTTTCTCTTCATGAAAAGATCCCTGTCAATCAGGAAGTATTCCTGTTCTGCGCCTACATAGGATATAACTTTTTTAGAAGTCTTGTTTCCAAGGGCACGCAGTACACGAAGGCCTTCCCTGTTGAGCGCATCCATTGATCTGAGCAAAGGAGTTTTCTTGTCCAGGGCTTCTCCGCTGTACGAGCAAAAAGCAGTAGGTATATAAAGGGTTTTGTCTTTCACAAAGGCAGGTGAAGTAAAGTCCCACGCAGTATATCCCCTGGCTTCAAACGTGGCACGAATCCCGCCGTTTGGAAATGACGACGCATCAGATTCACCCTTAATCAAATCCTTGCCCGAAAACTCGGTTATAATTTTTCCTTCCTTTGACGTGGAGATAAACGAATTATGTTTTTCCGCGGTCAGCCCGGTCATCGGCTGAAACCAGTGACAGTAATGCGTTGCTCCCCGTTCAATTGCCCATTCCTTCATAGCGCTGGCCACGATCTCTGCCAGGTTGGGATCAAGGGTGAGGTTGTTTTCAATTATATTTCTGAATGCGTTATATGTAGCGGTAGGAAGTTTTTCCCGCATTACCGTGTCATTAAAAACATTTGAACCAAAAATTTTTGCCAGTTCGGACATTTCAACAGCTCCTTTGCCCTGAAAAACTCACTATTATTATCGGTTCACGGCTAATACCCGTTGAATATATATTCATGATATAGGTTTATATTTTACAGAAAGGTAAGTCAAAATTCAACGAAAAGCGACTCTTTCCTGCCGCCAAGAATACTTTAATAAAACATAGCCGGCTTGTCAATTATTGCATGGCAGGGTTTTATTTAACAAACTCAACTTCCCAGTCCGGGCCATAGAAAAGACCGTATGTTTCGTAAAGGTTTCCCTGGTTAATCGCCATTGCAATATTCAGAAGCTCATTGTTATATATGATAATATCACCTTTTTTTACATAACCGAATGACTTTTCAAAAAGAACCTTACCTGAAAATCTTTCTTCTCCGCTGTGCCTTACCGTCACGTGAATATAATCACCGTAACTGAAGCCTGCTTTCATGAATTCAGCGACAGGAATGTTTGTCCAGAGATTGCCGAAATTCGGATCATTTATTTCAAATATGCCTTTTGCGTAATTCGGGCCTATTTCGGGTGCCAGTATCGGATGCTCAACAACTTCATCCACGCTGTACTCCGGACCGACCTGCTCAAAGGTTATAATGCCGCTTGCAAGCCGTGCTGCGCAGTATGCAAACAAATCCCTTCCGTGAAAAACACTCACGTTCTCTGTTCCTTTTCCTTTCAGCCTGTTTATCGTTTCATCAATCTCCCTTATTTCCGAAATGCCGAATTTTCTTTTTACATGGGTCAGGGTACCATTGTCGGGAGATACGACATAGTAACCGTTACAGGTTTTTGCAACGGCAGCCCGGCGGCTCGTTCCCACCCCGGGATCCACCACGGATACAAAAATGGTTCCCTCAGGCCAGAACCTCATGGTCTGATATAACCTGTAAGAAGCACTCCAGGTATCAAATTTTGGTATTTCATGCGTACCGTCAATAATCTCCAGTTCCCGGTCCACACTTTTGACAACGCCATACATTGCGCTGACCGCACCTTCCTTATAGGTAAAGTCGGTCTGGAACACAAGAATCGGTTTCATAATCAAATCCCTTCTCCTTCGCATAATTTTTGCAAACATTTGAAAGCCAAAATACCGGTGTTTCCAGATTTACGGCCGCTATACAAACGGATTAAAAAACCTGCTTTTGTTTGCAAAAACCGAAACCAGAACTGATACTGCAAATATAGCCGCTGATATGATAATGGCAATATAATCACCGGCAGTCATTTTTCTCCGGCTGTACCATGTCCTTTTCTTCAGTTTGCCGAATCCCCTCAGGTCCATGGCATTACTGATATATTCAACCCGCTCAAGGGTTGAAAAAATCAGCGGAACAAGAATAAGAAGCGCATTCCTGAAACGTGTCAGAAACTTGGCTTTCCTCGACATTTCAAGACCCCTGGCCTGCTGTGCCTGGCTTATATTCCTGTAGTCTCTTTGGATTTCAGGAAAATAACGCAGGGTCAGCGAAACTGCATAGGCCACCCTGTAAGGAACCCCCACACCGTTCAGCGATGCAGCAAATTCACTTGGATTGGTTGTGAGCAGAAATATTATCCCCAGCGGAATGACCGAAGCGTATTTGAAAACCTTCGTAATCTGGTAGAACAACTGTTCCAGTGTCACGTTATACCTTCCGAAAATTCTGACCAGTTCATGCCTTGTTCCGTATATTTCCACTCCATACTCCGGTGCAAACAGAAAGGTCAGAACAAAATTTACAGCAATAAAGATGATTACATAAATAACCATCAGCCTTATCTGGGAAAACCTAATCTTTGAAACTTTCAGCAAAATAACTGAAAATACCGTTACAAAAAGAATAAAACGAATGTCGTATGAGTACATTACCGAAAAAGTCAACAGCAGAAAGCAAATCAGCTTGGTGAGGCCCGACAGCCTGTGGATCGGGGTATCCAGGAAATTATATGAAAAAAGCTTATTTTTCATTGCTTTTTCTTATCTTCCTTTCGTAATCAATAAAGCTCTGGACGAACGCAGTTTTGTCGCTGATATTCGCCTTTTCCGCCAGATAATAAAGGGATGTTTCCTTTAAGTTTGCCTCCCTTATAAGCTCAGGATCGGTTAATACGACCGAAGCACTGGTATCAGCAAGAATCTTCCCTTCAGACATTACAATTGCCCTTGGCGTGTATTCCAGCATCAGGTGCATGTCATGGGTGATCATAATAACGGTGACACCCATCCTGTTTATTTTTTCAAGAAATCTCATTATTTCGGTATAATGATAATAATCCTGTCCTGCAGTTGGTTCGTCGAGTATTATTATTCTTGGCTCAAGCACCAGGATTGATGCAATTGTAACCCTCTTTTTCTGCCCGTAGCTCAGCGCAGATACAGGCCAGTCTATGAACGGCGACAGGCCGCATATTTCAAGAACCTTTTCAACACGAGGCCTTATTTCCTCTTCCGGTATATTCCTGAGTCTCAGTCCCAACGCAACCTCGTCATATATCATTGTCTTCGAAATCATCTGGTTCGGGTTCTGCATTACCAGTCCGATTATTTCAGCCCGTTCCTTTATGCTTCTTGATTTCAGATCTTCGGAGTAATAATATATGCTTCCCAATTCAGGCTCCTCAAAACCGCACAGCACTTTAGAAAGCGTGGACTTGCCGGCCCCGTTTTTTCCAACGATCGAAATCATTTCCCCTTCATGTATCCTGAAACTCACATTGTCCAGCGCATTTCTTCTCCCGTCATACGAAAACGTCAGATTCTCCACGGTCAGAACGGCAGGTTTTGACTCTTTTCCCGATGGTTTTTCAACCGTTCTGAACCAATGATGCAGAGATTCAGTTACCGTATCATCCATTTTAAGCGTGTCCAGCCTTCCGGGAAGCATGTCGCTCCGGATCGTAACTCCTGCATATTTCAGCGCAGTAACATACAGCGGCTCCCGAATGCCTGTTTCGGACAGTACCGCCGATGATACCAGTTCATCAGGAGGCATGTCCGCAATAATTCGTCCTTCATTTATTACAATCACCCGGTCCACATCCCTGTGGAGGACGTCTTCAAGCCTGTGTTCAATTATTATAATCGTTTTCCCCGTTTTTTTGTGGATATCGTCAATTATTTCTATTGCGGTTTTTCCCGTGGCAGGATCAAGATTGGCAAGAGGTTCGTCAAACAGCAGAATATCAACGTCATCAACCATAACCCCCGCCAGTGAAGTTCTTTGCTTCTGCCCGCCTGATAGTTCATAGGGTGACGAATCCAGGAATTTTTCCATCCCTACCATCCCGGCAACCCTGCGGACAATTTCATGCATCTCTTCGACGGGAACATTGTCATTCTCCAGTGCGAAAGCAATGTCTTCACCGACGGTCAGGCCGACAAACTGGCAGTCTGAATCCTGAAGTACCGTCCCCACAATTTTTGACAGTTTGAAAATATTCTGTTCAGCGGCAACAAGGCCGTTTATTTTAAGGGAACCCTTGATTTCACCCTTGTATGCAAACGGAATAAGCCCATTAATGCAGTGGCCTAGTGTACTTTTACCGCTTCCACTAGGCCCGACAATCAATATCTTTTCACCCTGATAAATTTTTAAGTTTATATTGTACAAGGTAGGCTCAGCCTGAGTAAAATACTGAAAAGTAAAGTCTGTAAACTCTATAACCGGTTTTTCTTTCATTTCTGTACCCCAATGCAGCTTGAAAAATTATGCCTTCTTTGTAAGGCTTCCTTTCTTTGTCCTTGTTGCGGCATAAGCAATCAGAAGCAGGGTTCCGATAATGCCTGTGCTGATCGCATTCATCAGCGCAGCAGTAACCCCCTGGACAAAGACCTTGTTAGCAGGCTCAGCATATATAACTATGTCAAGAATGGGAGCTACAACCAGCCATGCAATAATATTGCCAATGATCTGAATAATGTTGAACGTAAGAACATCTTTTCCTTTGAATTCGCCCTCTTCGACTTTGGTGTTCCTGAATGCAAAACCAAACACAAAGCCTGCAATTCCGCTTGCAATTACCCAGCTCCACCACGGAGAACCGTACTGGACAGCATCACTTATGGCATGTCCGATAAATGCAATCAGGCCTCCTGCCACAGGCCCATACAAAGCCGCAAAGAAAGAACATACACCGTAAGCGGTCTGAAAACTTGTTTCCGGAACAGGAGACGGTACCTTAACATACATAAACAGAAGCGTAAAAACAGCTGCACCAAGCCCGGTGGCAACAATTGTCCTCGTGCTTATTTCAAAATACTTTTTCATATTGTTACTCTCCTTTATGCGCAGGAATTTATTACCAGGGCGTATAAACCCTAATAACCGGGTTAACGGCTCAATAACACGGTAAAGAAGTTTTACATAAATGAAGCCATAAAATATTATATCATATAGCACCGGGCTGTCAATTGACCGGAACTCAGCGGATTTGCAGAGATTAGTATCCTTTTTCAGTTGATTTTTTCAAGTAACAAACTCTCCGTCCTTTAAACTTATGTATACAAGCCAATACCCGGTCATATCACCAAAGTCGGGGTTCTTTACGGGAACCCATCGGCAAATGTTTTCAAACGGGTTTCCGTCGGTTTCATCCTTTGCCGGAACACCCAGTACAAAATATGACAGGTTGTTTATATCCGAACGGTATAAACCGGCCAGGAGATGCCTGTACTTAAACAATCCAACAAGGATCCTGGGATTTGCAAACAGGGGTATTGTTAAACCACACGAAAACAGGATATTGCTAAGCCGTGCTATATCATTTACCCTGTACCATGAATAGTCATGGCGCGGATTTGAAAACGGATCCATGGATTCAAACGTCTCTTTCAGCATGTTTTCAAGCTTTTTGTCATCTGCCCTGTTTTTATGGGATTCATGTGCATTGTCCTCTGTATTAGCGGTTTTTGGTGACTGCATATTTTCGGCTTTTTTGTTTTCCCTGATATCCCTGCTTTCGTTTACATCCCTGTTCTCTTTAATATCCCTGTTTTCTTCCTTTCTGCCCATGGAGCCATCTTTTGTTTCCGTTGTCTTTCCGCCGGATAAAAGCCGTTTTCGGAGAGATTCATCCCAGTTTTCGTTTTTCTTGCAGCATCCGGCCAGAGGTATGGAAATCCTGTCCTTATCTTCCGATGCAACGAGTACAAATTTTATTTTTTCGGGTTTAAGCTCAAGCGACTTTAGTGCTGCGTAATCCAAAAACCTTCGGAAACTGCCAATGCCTGAAAAAATCTGAAGTGTGCCGATCCTGAAAACCCCAATTTCGCTTTCTTTGTCATATATCAAAATTACAGTGTATGGCTGCTCCCTTTCTTTAAGAAATCTTACCTGAAGCGAAAGAGCAAACCCGTTTCTGAACCCTTCAATACGCGCAAAACCGTCAGGTGTTCTTTGAGTTCCAAATCCGGGATCCAACTGTTCAAGAATTACATATTTCCTGAAAAATCCCGGCCGTTCCATCAGGATACCCCCTGCCAAATATTCTTCATAAAAATATATGCAGGGGATTGAAAAATAAAAACAACAAAGCGGACGTATATTTTGAAAATTCCGGTCTCATGTTGCACCGCGGCCGGACTTTCCGACAATCAGGTTCGAAAGCTGTATAAACTGATCCACGGAAAGTTCCTCTCCCCTTGTCTGTTCTCTTAAATTCATCTCTGCAAGAAGTCCCTTGACGGTTTCCTTGTCAAGGTTCAGAGCAGGGGAATTGCCAAGTGAATTCACCAGTGTTTTTCTTCGTTGTAAAAAGGCAGCCTTTACGCATTCATGGAATAATCCGTAATCCAGTATATTCTTTTTTCGATCATCGGTCATCATAACCCGGATTACCGCTGAGTCAACGTCAGGCTTAGGGATAAAGCAGTTACGCGATACATCAAACAGTATTTTCGGTATACCGGCTGCCTGAACGCCTACCGTCAATGCACCGTAATCCTTTGTTTTTGGCCTGGCTGTCATTCTCCGGGCCACTTCCTTCTGCACCATCAGAACCATTCGTTCAATTTCAAAGCCGCCTTCCAGGAACATCATTATAACCGGTGTTGTTACATAATAAGGCAGATTTGAAATAACTTTAACATTTCCGGTCCATCCGCTTATAAGACGTGATATGTCAACTTTCATGACATCAGCGTTGATAAGCTCTATATTGCCAAATCCGCCGGTGGTTTCTTCCAGCACCGGGATTAACCTTTTGTCTATTTCTATCGCAATTACCTTTCCGGCTTTTTGGGCAAGGGATACAGTCAATGCTCCGATACCCGGCCCCACTTCAATTATCAGATCTTTCTCTGATATTTCACCGGCATCGGTAATCTTGCGTATTATATTTGCATCGGTAAGAAAATTCTGTCCCAGGGTTTTTGTCAGGCGAAGATTGTATCTGGCCAATATTTCGTTGGTATTAATCAAACGGGTTCACACTCCTTAAACTTCAAAAAACTTTCAAGGCAGGTTCACGTCCTGCCATAAAAATTATACCGGAACATTTTCTGTTCCGGTATATCCTTGACCGACCTCATTCAACATTTTAACCCCGCTTTATTTTGTATAATCGGTTTTTTTCCACCTGTCATCATCCTGCTCGTTCAGAATGTATACCCGTACTTTCTTTACGCCCCATTTCTTGACGGCCTCTCTTGTATCGAGATATACGTCAATCAGGTTGCCCTTAACTGCACTGCCTATGTCCCCTGCAATTGCAAAACCGTAATCGGGTTCATTTCCTATCACTTCAACGTAAACTTTGGTGTACAGCGGGATTACTTTCGGATCAACCGCTATTATGCCTTCCCTTGCTTTCAGTCCGGTATAACAGATCCCGAATTCAGGATGATCGGGATGCTTTCCGGTGTCTTCATAGGATGAAGTATAGGCGGTTGCCCGCATTTCAAGAACTTTTTTATATCTTACAAGGTCACCACGGGAGGTTACAAAATTCGGAACGGTTCCGTATTCCACTATTTCGGTCACAGGCTCCTCTATCACCTGTTCATTCATATATTCACGGGATACAATACGGCCGTCTTCATATGTCAGTTTATAATATTTCTCCAGTGTACCTTCCACACCGGCCTGAATCACCCGTTTTTCTCCTTTGTTCATTTTTTCGTTCGGGATTTCTTCAATTGCATAAGGAATTTTCTCGATCTCGGTCAGAATCTCTTCCCGTACCCGTACAATTTTTATATTCATTCCCATCTGAATGGGGTCATCCAGGTCCAGGCCTTCTATCCTGTCCAGCGGTCCCAGAACTATCCCGTTGTTTTTTATGGTTTCACCCACCGTATCGTAATATGTCATAACTTCCGTGGTCTTTCCGTCAATTGTGATTGTAACCGGTACCGCACGCTTTATGATAACTTCCTGGATGACATCGCTGGAAAGCCTGGTAGAAAGCGGCGTACTAATATAATCATAAGATTCCACGAAAACCCCTAACTGGCCAAAAGCTGTTTCAATATCGTTTCCCATTGTGCTGACAAGCATTTCGCTTTCGCCGTCCACAATCCGGAGTTCTTTTTTCAGGCTGTCGTATATTCCGTAACCGATTGCAACGGATATACCCATAATAATGAGCAATACAAAAAAGCTTACATGGCTTCTGACAAATCTGACAATACCGGCAGCAAGCGTTCTTCTTCGGGGCAGGCTTAGCTTCGCGTCAGAATGTCCTCTTCTCACAGAATGCTCCTCCTTTTAATTGATTGTTGGCGTTTCTTCTCTCTTTGTAATTTCCAAACTTAACCGTTCCGTTAAGGACAGAGGACTCCTTATTTAGTCTGCAAGGGCATTTCACGGCTTTAATTGCCTCACATTACCTCCCCTGGTAATCTTAAGCCATATAATCATAAACCATTGCCCATCATTTGTCAAATTTTTTAACATAAAATGCCAATATTAACCGGTTTTTATTCCCCCTTCTTTTCTCCTGTCGAAAATCCATTTCCGTTATTTTTTTCATCAGTACCGGAATTTTCAACGGGTTCTGATGACACCGATGTAATTATCCATTGTTCAAGCCTGTCGTTGTATGTAAAATCCATTTCAATAATATTTTCTCCATGTTTCAGATATTCCTGGACAGCACCTTCATTCAGCTCTGCATATACCCTTATTACTGCCTTAACATTAAAATCGGATGTCTGATACGGAATCACCTCGATTAAAGGCTTGTTGTCCTCAGGATTCACCATAACCTGTATATTTTTAACATTATGTTCAAAATAACCGGTAAACATTCGCGGTGTCCAGTTATTTCCCCAGAAAGTACACAGTGATGATAATTTCAGAAGTGCCTTGTCAAAGTTTTTCTCTGATATGGAATTTATCCATTCATACGCTTCAGATCTGACAGGTTCGGGATCGATATGTGCTTTTAGATCAAGAATGAATTCTCTGAGTTCATCAATTATTTGCTGCTGTTGAAGATTGGTATTTTCAAGTTCCTGTATTTTAGAATTCAGGGCTTCCATCTGCCCTCTCATTTCTTCTATCTGTCGGGTTAACTTGCTGTTTTCTTCGCTAAGATTCATATTAATGCGGCTCAACGCATCTATACTGGCCTGGTTTGATTCCCTAAGCGTAACAAGGCTTTCCCGGTCCCATAAAAGATAGTTAAGGGCAATAAAAACAAAAATAATCATAAGTGAGGTAACAATTACAACAAAGCGTTTCATATCCCATCCTCCTGCTGAACAAAACAAATAAACTCATCAAACGGGGACGCTCGAACTATAAACCGAGGCCAAAAAGTCTGTTTGCATTTAAGGCAGTTGCTTCGGCAACAACATCAAAATCTTCATTTCGTATTTCAGAAATCTTTCGGATTATTTCATTAAGATACCCCGAATGGTTGCGCTTGCCCCTGTGAGGTACCGGTGCCATGTAAGGGCTGTCGGTTTCCACGAGAAGCCTGTCAAGAGGCACATATTTTGCTACTTCAACCGGTTTTTTTGCATTTTTGAATGTAACAGCTCCGCCAAGGGATATATAAAAGCCCAGTTCAAGCACTTCCCTGGCAAATTCAACACTTCCGGAAAAACAATGAAACACACCGCCTGCTAAATAACCTTTTTCAGCCTTAACTATGTCCAGGACATCCCTGTGCGCTTCACGGTCATGAATAATAACAGGCAGTTTCAGTTCCAGAGCAAGCTGAATATGAGCGGCAAAGCATTGTTTCTGCAGTTCAGGTTCCGAGAAATTATAGTGATAATCAAGTCCTATCTCACCCACAGCAACAACTTTTTCGAATGATGCCATTTCACGAATGGCATCCAGGACTTCCTGCGAAAATTCCTTCGCATCGTGAGGATGGATACCCACGGCACAGTAAAGAAAATCATATTTTTTTGAAAGCTCAATGCATTTACGGGCGGAATCCGTGTTGCTTGCCGGATTCACAACCCGTATAACACCTTGCTGCCGTATACTTTGAAGTACTTCGTCCCTGTCTGTGTCAAACTGTTCGTCATCATAATGAGCATGGGAATCAACTATCATAGTAACCTCTATTCCTGTCAGCTGATTTTACTGCCTGCAGATATATCCCCGTCCACGGTAACCAGCACCAGCTTGTCGCCATTGCTTGCAGCAAGAATCATGCCCTGGGATTCGATTCCCATGAGCTTTGCAGGTTTTAAGTTCGCAATCATCACAACTTTTTTCCCTTTCAGATCTTCAGGTTTATAATATTTTGCTATGCCCGAAACCACCTGGCGCGTTTCAATGCCTATATCCAGCTGAAGCTTAAGCAGTTTTTCCGATTTATTCACTTTTTCGCATGAAATAACCTTCGCAACCCTCAGATCGAGTTTTGCAAAATCATTTATTTCGATCAACGGAAGTATTCCCGGAATATTCTTTAAATCATCATCTCTTTTTGCACTGCTGTTCATTTTCTCAAGCTCGGCCAGTTCCTTTTCCAGGTCAATCCTCGGGAACAGCGGTTCTCTTTCCTCCACAGGCCTTAACGACCTGTAAAGCCCCCATTTCTTCGCGCTTTCCCAGCTTCTCTGTTCTTCAGTTATTCCAAACTGTTCCCATATTTTCTGCGGAGTATCTGGCATAAACGGCTGAATCAGAACTGAAACAATTCTTATGCTCTCCGTCAGATTGTACAATACCTGCGCAAGGCGGGGCCTGTTATTTTCATCCCTGGAAAGTATCCACGGTGTTGTTTCATCTATATACTTATTGGTCCTGGATATAGCCTTCCATATTTCCTGCAGGGCAGTACTGAACTGCAGCTGATCCAGCAGTTTCTCAACGGTTTCGGGAGTATTTCCGACAGTCTGGATCAAGTCATTGTCGATATCATCCGCCTGTCTTTCTTCAGGAATAACTCCGCCGAAATATTTCCTGATCATTGCGGCAGTCCTGCTTACGAGATTTCCCAGATCGTTTGCTAGATCAGAATTAATGCGGTTTATCAAAGCCTCATTTGAAAATACGCCGTCTGAACCGAACGGAACTTCCCTCAGGAGGAAATATCTTATGGCATCGAGACCGTATTTCTCTACCAGGACAACCGGATCAACCACATTTCCCTTTGACTTGGACATTTTGCCGCCTTCCAGGATAAGCCAGCCATGGCCGAAAACCTGTTTCGGCAGCGGCAGCCCAAGGGCCATCAGCATGCACGGCCATATAATAGTATGGAAACGGACTATTTCCTTTCCGACAAGATGTACATCGGCAGGCCAGTACCGTTTGAAATCCTCATCGTTGTCAGACATGTAACCCAGGGCGGTAATATAGTTTGAGAGGGCATCTATCCAGACATAAATAACATGCTTTTCGTCAAAGGTTACCGGAATGCCCCACTTGAATGAAGTACGTGATACGCACAGATCTTCCAGGCCGGGTTTTATGAAATTGTTAATCATCTCATTCTTTCTTGATGCCGGCTGGATAAAATCAGGATTTTCCTCATAGTATTTAAGCAGCCGGTCCTGATATTTCGAAAGCCTGAAAAAATATGCCTCTTCCTTGGTTAATTCAACACTGCGGCCGCAGTCAGGGCATTTTCCGTCCTTGAGCTGAGTCTCAGTCCAGAAGGATTCGCACGGAGTGCAATACCATCCTTCATATTCGCTCTTATATATATCTCCCTGATCATACAGCTTTTTAAAAATTTTCTGTACGGCTTTTACATGGTAATCGTCGGTTGTGCGGATAAACCTGTCATTCGTGATTTTCATCAACTTCCATAATTCCTTGATCCCTGCAACAATCCTGTCAACGTATTCCTGCGGGGATACTCCTTCTTCCCTTGCAATTCTTTCGATTTTCTGACCATGTTCATCAGTACCTGTGAGGAACATTACATCATATCCCTGAAGTCTTTTGTACCTGGCCATTACATCCGCTGCAACCGTAGTATAGGAATGGCCTATATGAAGCTTTCCGCTCGGATAATAAATCGGTGTTGTGATATAGTATGTTTTCCGGTTCGAATTCAAATTTTTCCCTTCCACGCCAAATCCTCCAGTTTATCAGCCTTCCGTGAACCGGACGGCGTATAATCTTTGAATACACCAATTATTAAGTATCTTTTTATGTATTTTATACTATCTTAATCCATCACTTTTTTCAAGACAGGGGATGATAACTTTAACAGCCTTCTTTTTCTGAAATCCATCGTACTGTATGGTTTTGCCATGCCTTCCTGATTATATACGGTTTGATTTTTTATATGTAATTATTGACAAACACTAGAAATAATATAAAGTAATTATTATATTGCTAAAATAATCTGATGCGGGGTGAAATTTAACATGCAGGCTTTATTGTTCAGAAAAAAAACTCTTTTGCTGAATATGGCATTAATTGTGACCATTTTTTCTTCTCTTTTTTCTTTTCCTGCTCTTGGCGCAGAAAACCGCAGCTATGAAAGAAAAATATCCGCGACAATTGAAGACAGAATAACAATCGACGCAGATTTAAGCATTCCTAACCTGATTGGCATCCTGGAAATGGACCTGACCCTGGAAGGCGAAACTGAAAAGGCCACTGTTTATGTCGTCAGGGATAAGCCAGGTTCCAGTCTAAAAATTCCTTCAGCCGAGGATAAAGGCTGGGACGGCGAAGCATGTGCCAGGTTAATTATCAGGATAAATGAATCCAATTGCCCAATCTATAGCAGAGATGTATTCAGACCATGGTATGATTATGATCCAGATTACGGATTCTATTATTCGTATGACAGCGGAATCGGGTACAGTGCGGCAAAGGGAGGAGAATTAAGCCTCTTATATAACGGGCTCTGCGATGGCAGATTGTATTTTACATATTCCGAAATGCCTCTTGGATACGAAGAGTTGCAGGATATCAGGGATGCGGGTCTGGAAGATGAATTATACGGCTTTTGGATTGGAGCCAAGTACATTTTAGTTTTGTCAGATGAAGAAATAGAATATTTTCTGGCTAACGGAGAACTTCCGGAATATAAAGGCTTCAAATGGCCCGGGCTTTATGATCTGCTTACGGCCGACGACGCATATAAAAACTTTACTGCCAAATTCAAATATACTCCCGGGCAGTTTATCGACATATCAGACCAGTGGTACGCGGACAGCGTCAGGAAGGTCTATGAACTCGGCCTGATGAAAGGTAAACCCGACGGAACCTTTAATCCCGACGGGCCCGTCACTTTAGCAGAAGCAATCGCAATGGCTGCACGCCTGCACAACATAAGTATCGGAGGAAGCGGCGAATTCACCCAGGGAACCCCATGGTACGATGTTTATGTGGAATACGCAGTAAAAAACGGAATTATCAAAAAAGACGATTTCAATGATTACACGCGGAATGCAACCCGGGGAGAAATGGCATATATATTTGCATCTGCAATTCCGAAACCTTATGTACGGATTAACAATGTGGGCAGTATTCCTGATGTGGATGAGAACACGAAATACCATGAAAGTATATTCATTCTGTACCGTGCCGGTATTATTACAGGCAATGATGCCATAGGAACCTTTGAACCCGAAAAAAATATAACCCGGGCCCAGGCAGCGGCAATTATCACCCGGATTGCAATACCGTCAGAAAGAAAAACCTTGAATTACTAAACAATAAGTCCGAAAAACTACATAATCATTCCTATCGTATAAGTGAGATCATTAAAGCTCATAACCTGCAGTTTTAAGTGCAGTTATGGGCTTTTTGATCCCAGTGCTGAAAAACAGCATCCATACTGCCATAATCCTGCGCCGGTATTTTTCATTGAAGTTTTTGCCAACATACATTATCCTTATTTATGGGTATTTATTTTATAACAGGACTTATAGGCATAATTCTATTTATGCATAAGCAGAATTCCTGTTCATGGTTCCATGTACATCACAGATAAAAAGGATACGGGTGGTTATAATGATTAAGGTCGCAATAGGGCAGGACAGCCACAGATTTGATTTTGACAATAAAAACAAAAAGCTTGTTCTTGGCGGGGTGGTTTTTGACGGGCCGCCGCTGAAAGGAAACAGTGATGCCGACGTGGTACTTCACTCCCTCACAAATGCAATATCGGGAATAACCGGAGTCAACATACTTGGTGAAATTGCAGACAGGATTTGCCTTGAGGAAGGTATTTCCGACAGCAGAGTTTACGTAAAGGAAGCACTGAAATATTTTAACGGCGATATATGCCATGTTTCGTTTTCAATTGAATGCCTGACTCCGAAAATAACCCCAAAAATTCCTGAAATAAAAAAAAGTATCGCTGACCTGCTGAATATCAGCGAAAACAACATTGGGATTACAGCTACCACGGGTGAAGGTCTGACCGACTTTGGAAAAGGCCTTGGCATCCAGTGTTTCTGCATACTTACGGCAATGACCAGGTAACCGTTTCGTTGCTACACATTATCCGGTAAATTTATATCAATAATAATACATAAAGGGGTTTGAAAAATGCTGAGGATTGAACACCTGACAAAAAAATACGGAAACAAGACAGCTGTTGATGATCTGTCGCTGCACATCAGGCAGGGAACGGTTTTCGGCTTTATTGGCCACAACGGTGCGGGAAAAACAACCACAATCAAATGCTGTTGCGGAATTCTGCAATTTGATGCCGGGGAAATCTATATTGACGGGACGTCAATAAAGGAAGACCCGCTCGGCTGCAAGCGCAAGCTGGCATATATTCCCGATAATCCTTACCTGTACGAATTTCTTTCCGGTATCAGGTACCTGAATTTCGTTGCGGATATTTTCGGTGTCCCGAAGGAGGTTCGTGAAGAAAGAGTAAAAAAATACGCCGATCTCTTTGAACTCACTGATGATCTTGCCCAGCCGATTTCATCGTACTCCCGCGGCATGAAGCAAAAACTGGCGATTATATCAGCCCTGATTCATGATCCGAAACTGATAATCATGGATGAACCTTTTGTAGGCCTCGATCCCAAGGCAACCCACCATTTGAAAACGCTGATGCGTGAAATATGCAATAACGGCGGAGCAATATTCTTCTCTACTCATGTTCTTGAAGTTGCGGAAAAACTTTGCGACGAGGTTGCCATTATCAAAAACGGAAAACTTGTCATATCAGGTACAATGGAAGAAGTCAAGGGCAATGACTCCCTGGAAGACATTTTCCTGGAACTGGAGGGAGAACAGAGATGCTGAAAGCGCTGTTGACCACCCGCTTTTATTCCCTGTACAACTCTGTTTTTTACAAATCACCGTTTAAAAAGAGCCGGAACCTGGCCATAAAAATTTTAATTACCTTCTTTGCGTTGTATGTCGTTGCCAGTTTCCTTTTTATATTCGGTTCCTTTTTCTACAGTATTTGCATTCCTATGATCAGTTCAGGCTTCGGATGGCTGTATTTTACCATAGCGGACATAATGGCAATTGCACTTTGCTTTATAGGAAGCGTTTATATGACCAAATCGCAATTATTTGACGCCCAGGACAATGACCTTCTTATGAGCATGCCGATACCGTCGGGGTATATTCTGTTCACCAGAATGATTCTGCTTCTCGCGGTAAATTATTTTTTTGAACTGATTGTACTGGTTCCTGCAGGAGTGGTGTACTGCATTAATTTTTCCCCAACGGCAGCCGGCATTGCTATCTTCCTGACTGAGTTTCTGTTCCTGCCCCTGATACCTCTTACACTGTCCTGTATTTTCGGATGGCTTCTTGCGGTTATCAGCGAGCGGGTACGGTACAAATCATTCATTGTAACTTTCTTTTCGCTTGTCCTGCTGGGCTTTTATTTCTATTTCATGTTCCGGGTAAACACATACCTGCAGTCACTGATTCAGCATTTCAGCGCAATCGGAGAAAAAATAAGAAATACCGCATCGCTTCTGTACCATTTTGGTGCTGCGATCAGCGACAAAAATGCGGTAAGCCTGATTCTTTTCATTTTGTGTGCAATAATCCCGTTTGGTATTGTATACATTCTGTTGGCACATAATTTCATTAAGATTGCAACAACAAAAAGGGGAACCGTAAGGGTTAAATACAGGGAACAGCCTTTGAAAGAAAACAGTCCGAGGGCTGCCCTGCTTAAAAAGGAACTGCTGCGTTATTCCTCTTCTCCCGTTTATATTTTGAATAGTTCTCTCGGCGTCGTATTAATATTGTTTTTTGCAGTTTCACTGATAATATACAGGGATCTTCCCTATATGTTTGAAAAAGAGCTTCCTGGCCTTGCTCCGTATCTTAACCCTGTATTTGTCGCTTTGATATGCTTTTTGTCATCAACAGTTTTTATATCCGCCCCTTCAGTTTCCCTCGAAGGCAAAAGTCTATGGATTCTTCAGTCATTTCCCGTGGACGGAGGTGACGTACTGATTTCAAAAGCAAAATTGCACATGGTTATTTGCCTTCCTGCGGTTTTCCTGGCATCACTGGCATGCATAGTCATTACGAAACTATCCCTGTTCCAAATCCTGTTAACCATCCTGCTTCCGGCGGTGTTTACAATTTTATGTGCACTGCTGGGGGTGGTTATAAACCTCAGGTTTCCGAAATTTGACTGGATAAACGAAACCATTGTCATAAAACAAAGTCTGAGCAGTGGCATATCAATGCTCGTTTTCATGGCAGCATCGGCAATACCTGCACTGATATATGGTTTACTGCTTTTAAATGTAATGAAGGCTGAAATTTTCATGTTAATCTGTTTATGTGTTTACAGCGCGTTGTGTCTGTGGCTGTACACATACCTTAAGACAAAGGGAAACAGAATTTACGCCTTTCTTGGATGAAAAAAACCGACCTCCTTTTGTCCGGAGGTCGGTGCAACTACATTACTTATTTTTTTCCTGTTCCATTTCTTTTATGCGGTATCCCAGAACAGCCAGCCCGTCACTTAAATGCACATTTTCAATTACAACATTGTGGGAAAGTTTCAAATCCTGCGGTGAGAAATTCCATATACCCTTAACGCCAAGTTCTGCCACTTTTTCTGCCACTTCCGCCGTTGCATGGCTTGGAACCGTAAGAATTGCTATGTCAACGACATTGTTTTTCATAAACTCTTCAAGTTTGTCCATATGCATTATCTCAATTCCGTTTATGACTTTTCCGACCCTGTCGGGACTTATGTCAAAAATACCTATAAGATCAAATCCGCGCTTTTTGAAATTTTCGTAATTGGCAAGGGCATTTCCCATGTTTCCCGCACCGATTATTATAGTCGTAAACCGTCTTTCCACACCAAGTATTCTGCCAATCTCTCTGAAAAGACTTTCCACATTGTAGCCGTAACCCTGCTGCCCAAAACCTCCAAAGCAATTTAAGTCCTGCCGTATCTGTGAAGCGGTTATTCCCATTCTTTCACTGAGTTCCTTCGAGGAAATCCTTTTAATATCCACTCTTAACAGGTCAGACAGGTATCTGTAGTATCTGGGGAGCCTTCTGATAACAGCCATGGAAATTTTTTTTCCCATAATATAAACTCCTCCTGTATCCAATTCACAGCCTTTACTGTGCAACTTGACAAAAGCCGGGTGGCTGGAAATGAATAATAAACTGTAAATCTCTGGATTCATTATATCATCTTTGTGATTTTTTTGTCAAGCTGCACAATACAGGCAAATCCTGCATCAGACACATTTGGGTTTCAGTTCTCCTCATCGGGTATCTTTACTTCAATGCCCATGCTCCTTAAATACAGCTTCAAATCCATTATTTTTACTTCCCCGAAATGAAACAATGAAGCTGCCAGCACGGCATCGGCCTTTCCTTCCGTTAATGCGTCCCGGAAATGTTCAAGCTTCCCCGCACCGCCTGAAGCGATGACCGGTATATTCACGGCTTCTGCCACACTGCGCGTCAGTTCAATATCATAGCCAATTTTTGTGCCGTCCCTGTCCATACTGGTCAGGAGTATTTCACCTGCTCCCAGCTTCTCAAGTTTTTTTGCCCATTCTACTGCATCCAGGCCGGTATTCACCTTGCCGCCGTTGATATAAACATCCCATCCTGAACGGTCCTCTCTCAGCTTTGCGTCTATTGCAGCTATGACGCACTTGCTTCCAAAATTCACCGACAATTCGGAAATCAAATCAGGATTTTTAACAGCGGCGGAATTCAGCGCTATCTTGTCTGCACCCGCCAGGAGAACCCGCCTGAAATCATCAATATTGCGGATACCTCCTCCGACTATCAGCGGTATTCTTATTTTTTCTGCTATACGCGAAATAATACCGGTAACCGTGCTTCTGTTTTCGGTGGTTGCAGTTATATCAAGAAAAACAAGTTCATCGGCACCTGCTTTGGAATAAGCTGCCGCACACTCCACCGGATCTCCGGCATCGACAAGATTTACAAAATTTACACCTTTGACAACACGTCCATTATGAACATCCAGGCATGGAATAATCCTTTTCGCTGACATATGTCAAATCAACTCCATATGAATTTATCGATATTATAACCCATTCTGCGCCTCTGTATCAACAGGACGCACACAGACAAGCGTTCCACAGCGATGATTAAGAAAGCTTACGGTGAGAAAAGCACCGGATACGGAATATCCGGTGCTTCTGCCCTTGTTTATATGAGATTAAAAGCTCTTTTCAGCTCATCAATCTGTTCATCGTTAATTTTAACTACATTGCCAATGCTCATTGCATCAATCAATGCCCTGGCACTGAACTCTGCCACTTCGAGCCTGTCATATGCATTCAGAAGCGAGTTTCCTGTTATGATTACACATTCGTTCTGCGCAATAATCATCGGCGTTTGCGTCCTGAACAGTTCAGCGGTTTTTTCAGGCTGCATAAAGGTAAGGCCATACGGTACTTTCGGAATGTCCCTGAGCATAATATAGCTTTCGGGAATAAGCCTGGAATCAAAAGGCACGTCAGTCACCGCAAAAGTCATTATATTGACCGGCTGAGCGATTATAACCGAATTTACATGAGGATTCTTTTCGTAAATATGTTTATGCAGCAGAACAGAAGGGCACGGAATTTTCCCGGCTTCTTTCCTGCCGTTTTCAATACGCACAATGTGGCCGGCATCAATGTATTTCCGGTCCGCATTGCCGGGTGTGATAATAAACGAATGGTCGTCAACGCGTGCGGAAAAGGTGCCCTGCTTGCCTGTAAAAAGCCTTTGGTCGTAAGCCCTTTGTATAAGTCCGCACATTTCACTGCGCAACTTCCTTTCGCAGCTGCTGTATCCAGCGGGAACAAACTCCTCCATTTCAAAATGGTTTTTCAGCCATGAAACCTCCATATCCTTTTGACCCAGGGATACGGGATTTCCGATTCTCCTTGCATTTATTTCAAGGCGCGCACTGAAATCCAGTGTTTCAAATACCAGGAATGCCTCGAAAAGATCCTTGGCCACAACTACAATGCCGTGATTTTCAAGCAATACAGTGTTTATTCCCTTTTCCAGGACCTTCGCTATTTTCTCGCCAAGCTCGTCACTTCCGGTCAGGCCGTATTCCGCCATGCCCACCTCTCCGCAAGCCAGGTAAACATCGGGTATAAGTTTTGTATCAGGTATCTTTCTTACAATGCTGAATGAAACAAGCGCAGGCGAATGGGCGTGCAAAACGGCACGTATATCGGGTCTCTGCCTATATGTTTTCAGATGAAACGGAAGTTCGCTGGATGGTTTATGCCTTCCGATAATGGTCCCGTCAGGCTTAACCTGCACAATATCTCCGGCCGTAAGTGAACCTTTGTCTATGCCTGCTGGAGTTATCCAGACATCCCCGTTGTCATCCTTTATAGACAGATTCCCTCCCGACATCGTGGTCATCCCATACCGGTAAATTCTTTTCATCACCATAACAATCTGATCCGCGGGATGCAGCAGTCCAGTATTCATATAAGTTCAACTCCTTTGCATGTAAAACATCCGGTCATTCATGGAACCCAGCGGCGGCAAACCCATAAATATCCCGGCGATTCAGATAATATAATAACACATAATATATGATTTACATTAACAATTAAACGGAAAAATTTTTCATGTTTTGACCGGCGCAAAAGCGGTTATATATTCCTATATCCAGGGGTGATATAATGGAATATCTGCTGACATTTCTCGAAGGTATAATAACTTTTATCTCCCCTTGCCTGCTGCCAATGCTTCCTGTTTATATTTCATATTTTGCAGGACATAATTCAGGAAGCGGCAGGAAAAGGAGCCTTATAAACGCTCTGGGCTTTGTGATGGGATTTACATTAATCTTTGTTTTAATGGGTGCACTGGCAGGTACTGCAGGAAGTTTCATGAGAAGAAACCAGACCATTGTGAACCTGGTTACAGGTATCATTGTGATTTTTTTCGGACTGAACTACTTAGAAGTCCTGAATATTCCCCTGCTTAAAAGGACAATGCGAATCAGCTTCAGCAATTATGAACCCAGGTTTCTGCATTCGGTTATTTTCGGAATGGTGTTTTCCGTCGGCTGGACCCCATGCGTGGGAGTTTTTCTCGGTTCTGCATTAATGCTTGCGGCCCGCAGCGGGGAAAGCATAAAGGGAATAATAATGCTGCTATGTTTTTCGATAGGGCTCGGTATTCCTTTTGTTGTCAGCGCTGTTCTGATTAACAGGCTGAAGACGTCATTTGAATTCATTAAAAGAAACTACCGGATTATAAATACGGTTTCCGGGCTTCTGCTTATAGTAATAGGTATCCTGATGGCAACCGGGCTCATGGGAAAATATATATCGCTGTTGTCGGCAGGCTGATTTTATTGTGGGAGGTTTTTATGAATTCAAAGGTAAAGACAATACTCGGAATACTTATTTTAGCTATACTTATTGCAGGTGCCTATTTTGCATATAACAGGCTAGGCGCCGAAAACCAACCCGATATAGCCATTCCTGATACAGGCGGCGCAGACAGTACCGACAGCGGGCAAAGCAATGCTCCCGGTTCCGCAGAAAGCAAAGCGGAAAAAACGGAAGAAAGCGGTAATAATACCGGTGAAAAGGAAAGTTACAGCGAAAACGGCGGCAACCCGGATGAAAATGAAAATCAGCAGGCTGCAGATGAAACGGGACAGAAGGAACCTGAAAAACTGAAAGCCTTTGATTTTACCATATACAACGCCGAAGGGGAACAGGTAAAACTTTCCGATTTCTTCGGAAAGCCGATAATTGTCAACTTCTGGGCAACATGGTGTCCTTACTGCGTAAGGGAAATGCCTCTCTTTGAAGAGAGTTTCAATAAATACAGGGATGAAATACATTTTCTGATGGTACAGAGCGTGGACGGTCAAAACGAAACGAAGGAAAAGGGGGAAAAGTTTATAAATGAAAACGGTTATACTTTTCCTGTATATTTTGACCTTGACTTTGATGCAACATATACATACCAGGCTTATTCCCTGCCCACAACCGTCTTTATTGACAAGGACGGATACCTGAAGGCTTATCATCCCGGAATGCTTACAGAAGAACTGCTTCAAAAAGGTATTGAGCTGATCCTTGAATAGCGTTACAGGTATCTCAGTCCTGCATTTCGGTAAGGTTTTTCCAGTACTTTTTGGGCATGAACTGCATCTGGGCGCGGGAATTCCTGCGCTCTTTTATTGCAATGGACTTGAAAAATGCTTTCCACAGGGCTGCATATTCGTCTTCCGAAACGGTTTTTTCATCCCCGATGCGAGGAACCCTGTCGGTAAACACCAGTTCTTTTCCGTCAAAAACAGCACTTATATTTCTTTTTTTGTCGTGAATTATGAATGGCTGCATTGAAAGCCGCATGGTAAAATGTGGGGCAATCAGCACGGTAATATTGTGATCAGGTTCATATCCGGCGTAAAAAATTCCTTCCGAAACTTCCTTAAACCTTAACAGGCCAAGAAAACGATGGGCTTCCCTTCCCACTTTCCTGTCAAGATCAATTATTCTGCTTATTTTCGGATCCTGCAGGTAATCGGTAACCCTGCCGCCAATTTTATATCCCGTTTTAAGGAAATGGAATATCAAATCGGGTGCATCCTTATCCTCGCTGAGCCATGCCCTGTAAACAATCTCCTGGGCTCTTGCTGATATTTTTTTTGGTATTGATGAATACACCCGTTCGAATTTGCCCATATCCGTTTTAATTTCCCTGACGGTATCAAGGAATGAAGGGGTGTAAACATCCCTGCTTTGTATTGAAACATCCAGTTCCTTCGATGCATATGCTTCAAATACGCATGTCAGCAGGCCTTCAAAACTACCGTCAAACAGGTAAACCATGATCTCACTCTTCCGTTTTACCGTTCGTATCGGGACCGCTCTTTTGCCTTGCCTGTTCCAGTATATTCCTGATCTCTTCGGGCGAAAAAACATACTGGGTACGGCAGAAATGGCATACAAGTTCCTCATCCCTGTTATCTGCAGCCATCTCCTCCAAGTCTTTAATACCAAGGCTTAAAAGGTTCCTTTCCATTCTCTCCCTTGAGCAGTTACATTTAAACCTGACCGGCCTGGCATCCATGTATTCCAGTTCCTTGCCCGGGAGTATTTCATCCAGTATATTCTCCAGTTTTTTCTCCTGTTCAAGCAGTTTTGTAATCGGAGGCATTTTTTCAACGCATTTTTCAACCCAGGATATACTGTCTTCGCTGCATCCGGGCATCAACTGGATAAACAGCCCCCCGGCATTTATAATGTTCCCGTCCCTTCCCACAAGTACTCCGAGGCTCATAACAGTGGGTGTCTGCTCTGAAACAGCGTAATAATAGGTAATATCTTCGGCAATCTCCCCCGATACCAGTTTCACGCGGCCGATATACGGCTCTTTTAACCCAAGATCGGTTATTACATGTAAAGTACCCTTGCCCACTGCACCTGCTATATCAAACTTGCCCTTGTCATTTAATGGAATATCCACGTATGGATTCTGAACATATCCCCTTACATTTGAAAAAGCATCGGTCACAGCAAGAATACCTCCAAGCGGGCCATCGCCCTTTATCTGAATCGTAATCGTACTTTTTTCGCTTTTCAGAGTTCCGCTCATCATCGCCGCAGCAGTCAGTGTCCTTCCTAAAGCCACGGCAGATGTGGGAAACATATCATGTACCTTTTTCGCGTGTGCCACTGTATTAGTGGTAACAGCGGCATATATACGCACCTGGCCGTCATTCGTCATTGCCCTGAGCATATAGTCTTCCATAATCCTTAATCACTCCTCTTGACTAAAAACCGTTTTTCATCCTGGTTTCAAGCCCGATAAGAATATTCTTTACCGGATTGTTCCTCATTCCCATAAATCCCAAATTACTCCCGTCCGAACCTATAACGCGGTGGCATGGAATTACCAGCGGCAGACGGTTTTTCTTAAGCGCCTGACCGACAGCTCTTGCAGCGTTCCTGTTCCCCGCCATTTCAGCAAGTTCACGGTAAGTCACGGTAGTTCCGTACGGGACTTTCAGCAGTGCATTATATACCCGCTTTTCAAAAGCAGTGCCCTGTATTTCAAAAGGTATATCAAACGATTTTGTCCTGCCCGTAAAATAATCTTCCACCTGTTTCTTTGTAAGCTCTGATATTTTGTTGCCGGAAAAGACCGCATATTTTTCCCACTGTATACCGCTGCCGGGAAGCAAAATATCTGTAACGTACTTTTCATCGGCAAGGATTATGATCTCACCAATCTCCGTTACCACAACGGATTTATGCCTTACACGGTTTTCCAGCGTATGCCTTATACAACGCCACATACGCATCTTATCCTCGGTTCGTACTGATGCATTGGCCGGACTGGTAGACGGAAGCCTCATACAATATATCTCCCGCTTTACTTCGGGCATGACAAACCTTCTGAAATGCTTTTCTGACGTTTCGCCGTTGCAGAATACATATTTAATGTTCGGATATTTATTTAGAAGCCCGGCCACGTCATTCGGCATTTCGTCGCAGATATTTGAGTCAAGGCTTCCTTCACGCCTGCAGGATTTATAAACGTCCCACAGCGCGATATTCCTGCTTTTCAGAAACCCGATCCTTTTTTTGTAATCCTGCTCGGGTTTTTGATCAAATATGCCGTAAATAAGCGGCCAGAATAAATTACGGGGATGAGCATAATACTGCTGCTGCCTTAAAGACTCGGCACCGGGCATAGTACCGAGAATCAGTACTCTGCTTTCATCATCCACAATTGGATCAAAAGATTTCAAGATTTTTCCCGAACCGCCAAAATCGTTCATGTCCAGTCTCTGCCTAAATTTAATGTTTCCAGGTATAATCAGTATGGAAATATATTCATTGATATCAGCTTTTTTTGTGCGCAGACTAATACAATATATAAATATATCATAACATAACCGATCTTTTAAATATAATATATGACTTTATTAGAGCATGTAAATTATTGAAAAAACGGAAGGAAGTCGATATGGATCAGCTGAGATTATTAATAATAGCGGTTATACCTGGAATAGCACTGGCAATGGGTCTATATCTTACCGACAGGTATGACAGGGAACCTGTAAAGCTTTTGGTAAGACTATTTGTTTTTGGTATGCTGTCAGCGGTTCCTACAATCATTGTGGAAAGATTTTTGAGCAACGTAAATTTATTCACCGGGCTTTTGTCTGCAGCATGGACGGCATATATAGTTGCAGGTTTCACCGAAGAATTTTTCAAAAGGCTTGTGGTTATGCGCCTGGCTTATTATCATTATGCTTTTGACGAAAAACTTGACGGCATAATCTATTGTGCATATTCCGCCCTGGGCTTTGCCACAATTGAAAATATCATGTACGTGCTTTCAGGATATGACGCGGATCCGTATATCGGCCTGTACCGCGGGATTCTAAGCGTTCCTGCCCATATGCTGTTTGCGATTACAATGGGCTACTACCTGTCACTGGCAAAGTTCAGCCCTGACGAAGAAAACCGTCAAAGATTCTTTGTCCTGTCATTGGTCATGCCGATGCTGTTCCACGGAACCTTCAATTTTATATTATTGTCACAGATTCATCTTCTGATGGTTCTGTTTATCCCTTTTGTTATCCTCATGTGGTTTGTGAACTTAAGAAAACTGAACAGGTATTACCAGGAGTCAAAGGCCTGGAGCGAATCAGACCTGTGACTCCTTCGCTATTTCCCATAAATATATCGAAGCCGTTGTGCAGTATGGGGAGTATATACTGCGAAATTCATCAAATTTCTTCCTTGTCAGCTTGTCTATTCCGTACAGTTTCATAATTCCTTTTCTGATACCGAAATCACTGTAACTTAAGACATTTGGCCTGCCAAGTGAAAATATCAGAAGCATTTCTGCCGTCCAGACCCCAATACCGGGAAGTTGTGTAAGCAAACCAACGATTTCCTCGTCAGTTTTTGAACCAAGACTTGCAAAATCAACGGCACCTGTTACCGCTGCCTCTGCTATTCCCCTGATATACCCGGCCTTTCTTGCAGACATGCCGCAGGCTTGAATATCTTCATGTTTTAGACTAATCAGGTTTTCAGGCGTTATACCGCCTGCTTTCGTGTATAGCCTGCTAAAAACAGTATCAGCAGCTTTGCCTGAGACCTGCTGTCCTACAACGCTGTAAACCAGCGCACAAAAAGGATCGGGTATTATTTCCCGTTTTACAAAGCCAATCCTTTCGATTGCTTCACCCAGTTTTCTGTCACGACTTTTCAGATACTCGGTTTCCCTGATGCCATATTCAAAATATGCCATTTAACCACCGTCAAACCCGGATTTTTCAGATTACCTGTAAATAACCAGCTCCTCAAGGGATTTTCTTCGCCTCGGCGGCTGTTCGCCCTTAGGGTATCCCAGCGGGGTCATAACAATAGGTTCCAGCTCCTCACCAAGCCTAAGAACTTCAACAGCGGCCTTCGGATCAAATGCCCCAATCCAGCAGGTTCCAAGACCTAATGCCGTTGCGGCGAGAATTATATGATCCATCACAATGGTGGCATCCACATCTGCAAAACTCTTCTGATCACTTCTTACCCATCCTTTGCCCTTGACTGCGCAAACTGCAATTATATACGGAGCCTCGGCAAACCATCCGCGCGGGTATATTCTGCCCAACTCTTCTTTCCTGCCTTCGGTTTTTGCCACGACAACCTTAAACGCCTGAAGATTGCAGGCAGTCGGTGCAAGCCTTGCTGCCTCAAGGATTTTCTGCAATTTTTCTGTTTCTATGTCATCAGGCCGGTATGATCTGACACTGTACCTTTTGTTTAAGAGTTCGAAAAAATCCATGAAAAAACCTCCTTCCGATGAACTCGCAGTATTATTCAATCCACTTTGAATATATTTCATGTCCCCGGAATTGTCAATTCATATCCCCTGGAAACCCGAATTCCGCTCATTCAGGAGTACAACCTTAAGCAAAATCTTTATCCGGATTAAAATTTAACAGTGGAAGATTTTTTAATGTCATGCTATAATTCTGATTACGAATGTTGTTTTTGTGCAAAAATTCGTGTTATCGGTTATTTCCTTGTGTCCAGGCAATTAACATAATGGGAATATATTTTCGGGGGTTGACGGTGTTGTGCGGCCGAAAAAAATCTTTTTGTTCATTTTTATCGCTGTTATTATTTCCCTAGTTTCTGCAAATACTTTTTCAAACCATGTCCTGAGCCAGGTACAGCCAATAACCGATGTGGAGGAAAAACTTCAGGACATCTCAGAAATTGAAAAGGAAGTCCTTGAAAACCTGTTTTCTCTGTCACAGGAAATAGAAGAAACGGAAAGGCAGAAGGACAGGCTTACCATTGAGATAGAAAAGCTAAGGAACGATTCTGAATTACTTGTAAAAAAAATTGAGGAAAAACAGGATATATACAACTCCCAGCTTAATGTTCTAAAAAAAGTGCTTGTAAGCTATCAGAGAAGAGGTCCCGCGTCTTTTCTCGAAACAATTCTCAAGTCAGAAAACCTGGCTGACTTTATACAGAGTCTGAATATTATACGGCAAATAAGCAGAAATACCGATGAACTTCTGAACGACCTCAGGAACAGGAAACAGGAGCTTGTTGCCGAAAACGAAAAACTCATTGCCAAGGAAGAGGAGCTGGAACGGTATATAACCCAACTGCAGGATACACTGAACGAGATGTATGCACTGAAGCAGGAACAGGAAGGAATACTTAATTCCCTGGGTGAAGCCAGGGAACTGTACCAGAACGAACTTATGCGGCTGCATGAGCTATGGGATGAAATAAAGATCCTTTTTTCTGAAATTCTCGTACATTTCACAAAAATTGTAGAGCGCGGCGAGATCACCATGGATGATTTGAACCTGAGAATGCATTTTCCGAAGATTTCAGGTACGATATATGCCGAAAAGCTGAACGAAATACTGAAAAATCAGCCTGATCTTCCCGGTATGGAATTCATTTTTTCACCTGACGGGATTTGGGTCAATGTTCCTGATAAATTCCTGTCCCTCCGCGGAGTATTTGAAGTTGAAAATCAGACTGTTATTAAATTTGTGGTAAAAGAAGGCACGTTTTATGGTCTTCCGCTCACCGAAGCTTCACTTGCCGAGTTGTTCAGAAACGGACCGATAGTTATAAATTTTGAAGAAATACTGGGGAGTGTATTACTGGAATCGGTTGAAATACACGATGGTTATCTTGATTTTACCATCATTCCCAATTTAGGTTAAGCATGTGGAGGATAGTCGTATGATTAAGGCAAGCAACGTTTCCTTAAGGTATGCAGACGGAACCCTTGCTCTTCGCGATGTTAACCTGGAAATAAAACCGGGTGAATTTGTCTATATTGTGGGTCCCAGCGGTTCAGGGAAAACCAGCCTGCTGAAACTTTTAATGGGTATCGAGTTTCCTACATCGGGTTCACTTTATGTATTGGATCAGCCGATTGTAAAAAACGAAATGAGAAATATCAGGAAGATGCGAAGAAGAATCGGGCCTGTTTTCCAGGAATTCAGGCTAATTCCCGGCAGAACCGCACTGGAGAATGTGGTATTGGGTATGCGTTTTCTTGATACCCCGAAAAAGCAGATGATGAATAATGCCAGGGAAGCACTCGCAAAAGTGGGGCTTGAACATAAAGCTTCGGTTATGGTTGACAAACTGTCCTACGGTGAAGCTCAGCGGGTTGCAATAGCAAGAGCCCTGGCAAGAAAGCCCTCTCTGATCCTTGCGGATGAACCCACGGGAAACCTGGATTACGACAATGCCATCAATATAATGAATTTAATGTATACGCTCAAGGATAAAAATACCACCGTTCTGGTTACAACCCATGCAACACATTTAATCAGTAATTACAGCGGCGCTGCGGTAATTCGTGTTGAAGAAGGCAGGGTCAGCGTTGAACACCGGGGTGAGCAAATATGAAAAACTCCTCATACTTCATTAAGGAATCAATAAGGATAATCAGACTGAATAAACTGTCAAACCTGTTTTCCTTCCTGGGAACAACCCTTATACTCTTTCTGCTTGCGCTTGTAGTGGGAATCTGGAGCATAAGCAGCCAGATGACAGAACTTCTGAGAAATGAAGCTGAAATAAATGCGTATTTCAGGGAGGAAACAGCAAATACCGAGGAACTGTTAAGTTTAATTAGACAGGTTGACGGAGTGCGAGAAGTAAGACTGGTCAATAAAGAAGAAGCCCGCAGCAGGATGGAAAAAATCCTGGGTGAAGAGGCTGATATCCTGGACCTTTTTGACGAAAACCCGTTTGAAGCCTTTTTTGAAGTAAAAATTGAGCTCGACAGGATGGATTCTGTTTTCAGCCAGATTTCTTCGCTAAAGGGAATCGATTACGTGAGGGAAAACCGGGAAATCCTTGAACAGATTGAAAAAGTAACAAAGGCCCTCGAGGTTCTTGGATACCTGGTTATTGCAGCCGTAAGCATTACAACCCTGATTATTGTTTCACACATGATCAGGCAGGGAATTTACCAGAACCATGAGCAGATTATAACCCTGATGCTGCTTGGAGCACCCGACAATTTCATTAATTTCCCGTACATACTTCTCGGGTTCCTCCTCACCTTCGGCGGCGGAATTATGGCAACTGTCCTCATCGCCGTTCTGATTAACCAGGGTTATGGAAGGATTGGCGGAACACTTCCGTTTATTCCAATGCCGCCCAAAGACCAGCTTGTTTACGGCCTTGGCGTATTCCTCCTGGCAGTAAGTGCCGCGCTCGGAATACTGGGAAGCCTGTTCGGCGTTTCAACTTCAAAAAGCAAAAATTAAACCGAAACGGATGAACTACCTGTAATATACTGAATACCCCAATTGCTTTAAAATACTGTAACTTTTCTCCTGGCTTTCCCTGTCATAAAAGCTGATTGCCAGGGCTCCGCCTTCCATTTCACGGCTGTTGTTGATACCGATATTCTTTATATTGATCCGGTGTTTACCCAATACTCCGGCTATTGCCGCTATAACACCGGGTTTGTCTTCCACGTCCACCGTAATATCATAGGTTTTAATCAAAGCACCTACTCTCCTGTCTGAGAAAGAATCCCTGTATTCCTTGGCGTTTTGGAAAAACTGTCTCAGTTTTTTGTCATCGTTTCCGCTGAGTGCTTCTACAAAGGAATCAATGTTTTTGGCAAGAACACCGAGTATTCTGATGATATTATCCTTGTTTGCCAGGCATATATTCTCCCATATGGACGGGTTTGAAGAAGCAATCCTTGTAATATCCTTAAAACCGCCGGCAGCCAGGGTATGCATCAATCCGTCGCTTCCGTCAAGTTCCTTTATTGTATTGACAAGGGCGCTTGCCACTACATGCGGAACATGGCTTATCGCAGCAGTGGCATAATCATGCACATACGGGTCTATGATAATCGGCAATGCTCCCAATGACTTAAGGAATTCGGAAAGCTTTCTTACATAACTCTCGTCAGTTCCGTTCATTGGTGTCAATACATAGTACGCGTTTTCGAACAGGGTATACCTTGAAGCCTTGTAACCGGAAGCTTCTGATCCTGCCATTGGATGACCGCCGATAAACGTGCATGACAGGTTCAAGCTTTTGACTGCTTCCATAACATCGGCTTTAGTACTGCCTACATCGGTTAATATACAGTTTTCATTAACTATATCCCCCAGCTGCTTTACAGTTTCGGGTATCATTTTTACAGGAACGCATACAAAAACAATTTCACAGTCCCTAAAGGCGCAGTCAATGCCTGAGCCCGCCTCATGTATTGTGCCTTCCTTCAGCGCCATCTCCAGGGTATCCAAATCCTGATCACAGGCAACAACGGTTTCACACAGTCCTCTTCTCTTAATCGCCTTTACAAGCGACCCGCCAATAATTCCAAGTCCTACAACGCCTATCTTACTAACCGGTTTTTTCATACTACAGCCTGAATTCTCCTTCATCCAGTTCTTTCTTTATAAGTTTATTCCCTGAAACTTTCAGCAAATATGCCTTTCTTACACTGTCTTCCTTTATAATCCTGTAACGGCCGTCTGTCTCAACCAGTGCCGTTCTGTTTTCTAGAGCTATACCGGGAATGGTTTCGTTCTTCATCACTTCATCAAAGCTTTCCCTGCCCTTTTCATTGTAATGAGGGCAGTGTGCGGCCGGTATCAGCCCCAATCCGTATGCACGTACATAATTCCATTGTCCCTGGTTTACAAACGATTCGCTGTCGCTGTGCCCGAACATAAACCAGCAAATTGCTCCGGCACTTAGGCCTGATGAAACGATTGCCACAATTTTTCCCATAATGCTTTACCGCCGGATTAGGAATTCTTCCGTATTTACTGTTATCGATACGTTATCCGGTGCCTGATATATTCTGATGGTTTAATAAATTATATAACATGATTTTTCAACATACAATATCCCATGGCAACATGCCTCAAACCATGTTTTCTCTTTATTCCGGCAAACTGACTGTCCCGGCGGAGTTTAAAATCCCGTTACAATCACAAATACTGAAAATTTTCATAATATAACCTGACGACTGAATTGATCTGAACATCGGCATAACGATGTTGACAATACTCCTTTTTGAATGTAGAATTGACTATGTTCTCTGGGCTTATGATTATTTTTACTTAACAAAATGTTTAGACATTTTTTTACTGTTTTTTTGAGCCTATATACTGAACATACTGCAACAGATTGATAACCAGGTATTTCTTCTGTTTCTTTGCTTCGTAAAAAATTAAAATTCTGCATCTTACATAACAAAACACAGAAGGGGGTATTGGGGTAATGAGCAAAATCAAACTCTATGGCTTCAACAACCTTACAAAATCATTATGCTTCAATATCTTTGACGTCTGTTATACAATGTCGGAGCAGGATCAGAAAGAATATGTAGCTTATATCGACGAACAGTACAATTCTGAAAGACTTACAAACATACTGCTCAATGTTTCCGACATGATCGGCGCAAAAGTTCTCCATGTCTCCAAACAGGACTATGAACCCCAGGGAGCAAGCGCAACAGTATTGATAGCTGAAAATAATTTTCACGGAAGTGAGACCCTCGCTCACCTTGACAAAAGTCATATTGCAGTTCACACGTATCCTGAATGTCATCCGGTATCTTCACTGGCGACATTCCGTGTTGATATAGATGTTTCCACATGCGGAGAAATTTCCCCGTTAAATACGCTTAATTACTTAATAAGCAGCTTTGATTCGGATATCATCACGATGGATTACAGGATAAGGGGCTTTACAAGAGATATCTCCGGAAACAAGCTGTTTATGGATCATACAATTAACTCCATCAGGGACTATATAAACAAGGATACACTGGAAAAGTACGAAACCATGGACTTTAACATGCCGGAATGCAACCTGTTCCATACGCGGATGATGATAAAGGACATCAGCCTGAACAATTACCTTTTCAACACAGAAGAAAGTGAACTTTCTGAAGAAACAAGGCTCAGGATTATTGACTGCCTGAAAAAGGAAATGGAAGATATATTCTGGGGAGAAATCCACAAAAGACAGCCTGTAAAATATTAATCATTATGAAAGGGAAGGTCTTCATGAGTTTGTGGTTTTCTGAAAAATACGCCGATGGTGTTGCTTTTTCAATAAAGGCAGAGAAGCAGCTTGCAAGTGTTCAAAGCCGGTTTCAGAAAATAGACGTGTATGAAACGAAAGATTTAGGAAGAATTCTCGTTATAGACGATTATTTGATGCTGACCGAAAAGGACGAGTTTATTTACCACGAAATGATTGTCCATGTTCCCATGGCAGTGCATCCAAAAGCCGAAAACATTCTTGTGATTGGGGCCGGTGACGGTGGCGTTGTCCGTGAACTCACCCGGTATGATTACGTTAAGAAAATAGACCTTGTGGAGATAGATGAGATGGTCATAAAAATCTGTAAGGAGTTTTTCCCTGAAATTTCATGCAGATTTGATGACAACCGGGTAAACATCCATATCCAGGACGGACTTGAATATGTTAAGCATTTAAATAATCAATATGATTTGATTATAGTGGATTCCACCGATCCTATCGGGCCGGGCGAGTCACTTTTTACAGAAGAATTTTACAGGAACTGCCGGAACGCCTTGAAGGATGACGGGATTATGATTAACCAGCATGAAAGCCCGTTTTATAAGGTAGACGTTATCGGAATGCAAAACGCACACAAAAAGATTTACAGGATTTTCGAAATAAGCGAGGTATACCAGGCCCATATCCCGACATATGCTTCAGGTCACTGGCTGTTTGGTTTTGCTTCCAAAAAATATCATCCCGTAAAGGATCTTGATGCCGGAAGGTGGAATTCCCTTGGAATAAAAACCATGTATTATAATACAAACTTACATATCGGCGCCTTTGCCCTGCCAAACTATGTAACCGAATTGCTCAGAGAAGCGGAACGGGACAATTAGTACATGCGGCAATGGCGAGCAGTTCATTGGCCATTGCCGGTTTTCGCAGTTGCGTATACGGCTGTTTTATTTATAATCAGCTTGGGTATTACAGTCTGAATCTCATCAGTTACAGGAAGCAGTGTTATTGTTTTATCATTCCGGTAATTTTACTGATAACGGCAGTATTGTTTGTCCTGGAAGCAATAGCGGAAATACGGCTGATAAACAAGTGTATCCGGTAGCTCTTTTATTTTCCGGAAAACCTTTTCCTGGAAAAGTAATGTCATGGCACGCAGGTTCCCAAATGTTACAAAGATAAGGAATATATTGCCGATGAAATGCTTTATGCGGGTTTATAAATATGCAGGAACCAACTGTTAACCCGTCCCGGGCGGTACCTGTCTATTGAAGAATCAGCGGCATGCTTTTCAGTTCCTTCCTGATTACTCTCCATTCCGGCATAAACTCATCCATTAATGAATAAAACCTTTTGTTGTGATACTTTTCAATTAAATGCGTCATTTCATGGACCACAATATATTCAAGGTATTTAGGATCTCTTCCCGCCAGTTCGAGATTTATCCAGAGCATGCCTGTTTTCGTATTGCACGTACCCCACCTGGTTTTCATCAGTTTCACCCCAAAGTTTTTTACTTTTACACCCATTATTTTTTCCCACTTTGCTATAATAATGGGTATATGCTCTTTCAGTCTCCTCCTGTACCATTCGGCAAGAAGTTTCTTACGTTTCTCCGCCGTGCTTCCTTTACGTACATACATTATAAGCATGTTGGTCTCACTGCATATTTCAACTCCCTGCTTGTTATCAGTATATATAACTTTTAGCAAATACTCCCTGCCGAAATAATTATGAATCTCTCCCGATTCAAACCTCTTCTCGTTCTGATTTTTCAGCGCCAGGTATTTCGCACGGTGTTTCTTAATCCATTCCAGTTTTGAAAGGGCAAAATTCCTGATTACCGTGTCATTCACCCTTAACGGGGCAGTTATCCGTACCCGGCCGTCGGGAGGAAGTACGTAAAGATGCATGTTTTTTATTTTTTTCCTGATTACTTCAATTTCCATTCCGTCAATATTAATGCCGCACATAACACTATGTTCCCCTGTTTAAGCATATGTTCGCTTTAATTCAGCAATAAATCAATTATATCGTATTTGCCTGTAATTTTTAACTTTATTCCCGCATTTATTATTAATCTTTACGCGATAATCCATGATTAAAGAAAAAAACAGGATACACCGGTTAATGTACCCTGTTTATGCAGAAAAACTGTTTTTCAAAATACCTCAATCTAGGCCAAAAATACATCCATCGGAACGGGGCATCTGTAAATATATTTGACTTTTAAAGGTGCATACATGCCGGTATTTCATGATGAAAAAAATCTTTTATAAATGAAAATGGCCGGCAGCCTCAGGCTGATACAGTATTTCGCAAATATGGATGTCAATCATGCCTGACGGAATACTCCATGATATCCTGTCTCCCTCGCTGTATCCCAGTATTGCTGTTCCAATCGGCGAAAGTATGGATATTTTCATTTCGTTAATATCGGCTTCATCAGGATATACCAGGGAAACCTCAACAGCTTCTTCCCCGTCTATCCTGATTAGCGCCCGGGAATTCATTGTAATGACTTCCTGCCCAATTTCCTGTGGACGGACAACTACCGCTCTCCTTATTTCCTTTTCCAGGCTCTGAATGGTTTCATCATCAGTAACCGAACCGAAATTCAGTTCCTCTTGAATAAGTTTAAGCAGTCTTTCCTTGTCAAGCTCAGTAATATAAATTTTCTTATGCGTATCTTTTTCCCTGCGAATCAATCTGATATACCGGTCCATTGACAAAGTAAAAACATGGGTATTACCTGCTGTCTGCTCTTTTAAAAAACCAGCCCCGAGAAATGCACGGACAGAGCGTATATTGTCCTTATGAATCTTTGCAATAACTTTTTCCGCCCGGTTTTCAAAAAAGGCAATCTTCATGGCCTCACGGATCGTACTTGATCCCAGACCTTTCCCCCAGTTTTCCTTTTCTCCTATAACAACTACCAGTTCTATGCTGCTGCCTTTTTTTATGAGCCGAATAAAACCAATCGGGATATTATTCCTGTTATACACCATGTAAAATCTCCCGTTGCTGCTGAAAAACTGGGTCAACACCGGAAGATTTACCCGGTCCAGCAATCGTTCCATCTGATCGGCAGCATATGGAGAATCGCTGAGGTATTTTCTCACATCATCATCTTTCATCCAGTCAATTAGACAACGGACATGTTCCCTGGTTATTTCAGGGCATAAAAAAATAAAAGGCTCTTTCATTTATATTCATCCTCATGAATTTATATTAGAGCCTTTCATAGATTTGAACATGTTTCTATGACGGTTCTCCGGGACCAATTATAATAAATCCTTCCTTGAATGTCAAATCAACACTGGATCTTTACCTGCAGGAAAAGATGTGTTACTATTGACAGCGGTACAGCTTAAGATATGCGAACCGAAATGTAAATGCCTTTCATTTCGGTATATTGCGAAAAAACATGTGATTCAGTGTTATTAAATTTTATCAATTGTATCATATTGATAAAAAAAATACCGTGTGATAAATTATCGGTTTATGGTACCGTTGTTTTTTCAGTAATAAAAATATTACAGACCGGAGGTATAATATAGATGCGTAAAACCAAGATTATTTGTACCCTGGGGCCTGCATGCGAAAGTGAAGAAATTATGAGGGAACTGGTCCTTGCCGGAATGGACGTAGCCAGGATGAATTTTTCCCATGGCTCATACGATGAACATAAAAAAAGGATCGATACCCTAAAAAAAATAAGAGAGGAAACTGGTCGTCCAGTGGCATTGCTGCTGGATACAAAAGGTCCCGAAATCCGCACGGGAAAATTCAAAAACGGTTCGGTAACGCTGTCCGAAGGTAACAGTTTCATACTTGCATACGATGATATCATCGGTGATGAACAAAGAGTATCTGTATCGTATAAAGGACTGTACCAGGATGTCAGAAAAGGCGATCGAATACTGCTGGATGACGGGCTTATCGAGTTAGAAGTTACAGGCATTGTGGGGAAGGATATTCACTGTATTGTTCTGAACGGGGGGACACTGGGCAATAACAAGGGAGTTAACGTCCCCGGCGTGGAGATTAACCTTCCGTCAGTCACCCCGCAGGATATTGAAGATATCAAATTCGGAATAGAAAATGACGTTGATTTTATTGCCGCTTCATTTGTCCGAAAGGCAGAGGATGTAATCGAAATAAGAAAAATTCTTGACAAGTACAACGGCAATGATATAAAAATTATTTCCAAAATAGAAAACCGGCAGGGTGTTAATAATATTGATGAGATTCTTTATGTATCGGACGGTATCATGGTGGCACGCGGTGACCTGGGTGTGGAAATCCCGGTGGAAGAAGTTCCGGTTGTACAAAAACTGCTAATTGAAAAATGTTACCGCAGCGGAAAGCCGGTAATTACAGCTACACAGATGCTGGACTCGATGATACGGAACCCAAGACCCACCCGTGCAGAAGCCAGTGACGTTGCCAATGCGATTTATGACGGTACCAGTGCCATTATGCTTTCGGGAGAAACGGCAATGGGCAAGTATCCTGTGGAAACCCTGAGGACAATGTCCAAAATAGCAGAAAAAGCAGAAATTTCAATGGACTACTGGAAGCGGTTCGTAAATACTCAGCACGAGATGCTGCCTACAATAACCAATGCCATCAGCCATGCCACATGCACCACGGCAATGGACCTGAAGGCTTCTGCGATCATTACCGTGACCAAGTCCGGGCATACAGCCCGTATGATTTCCCGTTTCAGGCCGGAGTGCCCGATCATTGCAACTACCGTAAGCCCTAAAGTACAGCGCCAGTTGTCACTTAGCTGGGGCGTCGTTCCGTTCCTCGTCGATGAAGCTAAGTCCACCGATGAAATGTTTGACATGGGAGTACAGAAAGCATTGAAATCGGGACTGGTAAAACACGGTGATCTTACAGTGATAACCGCCGGGGTACCTATAGGAGTCAGCGGCACCACCAACATCCTTAAGGTGCAGCTGGTGGGAAAAGTCCTTGTCAAAGGCACCGGAATAGGCACAGGCATAATCACCGGCGAATTATGCGTTGCAAAAACCCTTGAGGAACTGAAAAGCAAATTCGAAAAGGGTAATATTATTGTAGTGCCATATACAAACAACGAAATGATGCCGATGATTAAAAATGCTTCGGCACTTATCGTGGAAGAAGGCGGAACGAACAACCATGCCGCGACTGTTGGTCTTGCCCTGGACATCCCTGTTATAGTTGGTGCACAGAACGCCACCAGCATTCTGAAGAGCGGATGCGTCGTAACCGTTGATGCCGAGCGCGGGATTGTCCATAATGAAGATTTGCCGTCATGCCACTGAGGCAGGGATATGAAATACAAATATCAGCCAGAAATGTAAATTGCCGTTCAAGATAACAGGGTTATCCGAAGATAACCCTGTTATTCTAATATGTATCTATTAACCCAATTGCTTTAAGGCCAATTCTTTAACATGTTCGTGAATTTTTATTTTGAATTCAGGATAAAATGCTGCATTTAGATGACATAAGAACCGGAACAAAAAGATAAAAACTAAAACAGGCTTTTCACCCTTCATATATTGATAACCAAAAATGACATAATTAAAATCGGTAATACAGAATTCCAGTGAAAACCGAAAACAATTGCTGCTTTCTATGTCGTTGCAGCTGCCGCTAAAGCACAGAAAAGGAAGCAGGAAACTCTTTCCGTGCTTCCTTTTCTCCCCCCCCCCCCCCCCTTTTTTCAGCGAAAGCTATTTTTTAACGTTTCGGCAAGATCGGTGCGTTCCCAGGGCATTCCGGCAGCATTGCTGCCAAACTGTCCATAACATGAAACTGCGGAAAAAATAGGATTGTCCAGACCAAACTTCCTTATAATGACTGCGGGACGCAAATCAATGTTCCCTGAAATATAGCTGCATAGTTCTTCATCCGGTATTTTGCCTGTTCCGAAGGTCTCCACCATAACAGAAACAGGTTCTGTAAGGCCGATTGCATAGCTTAACTGAACCTCACACCTGTCCGCGAGCCCGGCGGCCACAATATTTTTTGCTATATACCTGGCCATATAGGCGCCGCTGCGATCCACCTTCGTAGCGTCTTTCCCGGACATCGAACCTCCTCCGAACCGTGAAAAACCGCCGTAGGTATCGACAATCGTCTTTCTTCCGGTAAGCCCTGAATCACCTGCAGGACCGCCTATTACAAACCTTCCGCCCGGGTTTACGAATATCTGCGTATCGTCATCAATCATTTTCTCAGGAAGAACCGGAAAAATAACATGTTTCAGTATTTCATTCCTGAGCATTTCTATTTTAACATCTTCCCTGTGCTGGCATGACAGTACGACTGCGGATATCCTGGAAGGTGTACCGTTACTGTATTCAACGGTTACCTGGGCCTTACCGTCAGGAAGCAGATATGGCAATTCTCCTGTTTTTCTTACCTGTTCCAGCTTTTTTGTAATAGCATGGGCAAGCTCGACAGGGAGCGGCATCAGGCAGTCGGTGTCCCTGCAGGCAAAACCGAACATCATTCCCTGGTCGCCCGCCCCCATATCCATTTCGTCCTGTTTCCTGGTAATGCATTTGGCAATATCAGGAGACTGCTCATGCAGGTCGATGTAAATCCTGCATGTATCCGCATCAAAACCCCGTCCGTGTTCGGTGTAACCAATATCCCTTATTACCTGCCTGGCAATACCGTCATAATCAACCCCGGAAGTGGTGGTAATCTCCCCGAAAATATGCACCTGATCTTTTGTACATGTGACTTCGCAGGCTACACGTGCATTCCGATCATACAGCAGAATTTCATCCAGGATCCGATCTGCTATCTGATCGCATATCTTGTCCGGATGGCCTCTTGTCACGGACTCTGAGGTAAAGCACGTTTTCATAGCACTCCCTGCCTTACATGATTTTGTGCGGCTTTAACTTTCCGCTTGTAATAGGATTGTAATCAACCTGCTTCCACAGCTCATCGGCAACGGGTGCCCACTTTTCCGCCGCACTCACGCATTTATCGCAGTAATCGCCGGCCTTTTCAGGACATTTGAGATCGGTGGATTTTGCTCCTGATTCTTCAACCATTTCTGTCAGGCGGCCGGGATTATCCAGTACCGGACAGGGTCTCAGCATATTGTCATTAAACGGCTGCCTTGCCCGATAAGCCTTGAAAAGGGGTGACTGATAGGCTTCAAGCAGAGTCTTTTCCCTGATATTTGAATCCGAATAATGTACAAAGGCACAGGGCTCCACATCTCCGTTTGCGTTTATATGGATATATGCCCTTCCAGCTGCAATACATCCGCCTACGAACTGGCCGTCATTCCAGAAATCCAGGGTAAATATTGGTTTTGTTTTTCTGAATTTGCGGATCTGTTCATACATAAACTTTCGCTGTTCGGCCGTCACCATCAGTTCAGGCACGGCATCTGCACCGATAGGCATATAGGTGAAAAGCCATGCAAACTTGGCACCAAGCCTTATCATTTCATCAAAATACTCTTCACTGCCGATAATCTCTGCATTTTTGCTCGTGTAACAGCAGGATATTCCAAAGGCCAGCTTGTGCTCTCTCAGTATATCCATAGCCCGGACAATTTTCCGGTATGTACCCTTTCCGCGCCTGAAATCGGTGGCTTCCTCAAAACCTTCAACGCTTATGCAGGGTACAAAATTCTTAACGCGAAGCATTTCCTTAGCAAAATCCTCGTCAATCAGCGTTCCGTTCGTGAAAGCCAAAAAAGCGCAGTCATTATGCTTTTCGCACAGCTTAATTATATCGTCCTTTCGGAGCAGCGGTTCTCCTCCCGAATACAGGTAAACATATGTGCCATGTTGTTTTCCCTGGGTTATAATGCTGTCCAGTTCCTCAAAAGTCAGGTTCATTTTGTTTCCGTACTGGGCCGCCCAGCACCCCGTACATTTCAGGTTACATGCAGATGTGGGATCCATCAGGATTGCCCACGGAACATTGCAGTCATACTGCTCGGATATTCTGGTCTGAATGGGTGTGCCGATCATGGATCCGTTTACAACAAGATTTTCAAAAAGGACTTTGCGCTGTCCCGCGTCAATATCGGTCCACAGGCTCATGATTAGCTTTGACCAGTTGCTTTCGGGATTGGAAATAGCTTCCCTTACTGCAAGCACCTGCTTTGTTACTCCTTTTCCATTGTCATGCTCGATAAGCCAGTCCAGTATTTTTGGGATATTAGCGGCAGGATCCCTGTCAAGGTAACCGTAAACAGCCTTCATGCCTAACCTTAACGCTTTTTCGGATATACTCATGCGAACACCCTCCCTGGTTCGTTTTGATCAATTAAAGTTTAAACCGGGGGAAAAACAGTCACAACAGACAAAAAGGGAGTTTTGTTCGATTTTTGAACAAAACTCCCTTTTTGATTAATTTCCGTACAAAATTGCTAATTTGTCTGATTTTGTGTTTAATTCCTCTTTTTCTCCGAAAAGTTTATAAGGGCCTGCCTGATATTTCCCTCTATGACGGTGCTCAGTCTGTCTATGTACTCGTCTATTTCGGGCTTCATATCATTCCACAGGTATTTCAGAAAAGATCCCATAAACGCATACTGGTAAAATTCTGCCACATATTTTATGTCGTCATCGGTTACATTCAGCCCTTCCGCTTCTTTCTTCACCAGTTCGTACATATGCCTGTTGGTTGAGTCAAAAAGGTAACGTTCCAGTTGGTCCCTGTTCAGAGAATTAAATATATGATAAACGATCTGCCTGTTATCCTTTACCATCTGCATAACTGCTTTCAGCAAATTTTGCAGTGATTCAGCGGCATTGGCTTCTATAAACTTTTCCAGTTCCTCTTTGAAAAACGAATCCAGCAAATCATAGATATCACGGAAGTAGTAATAAAAAGTATTCCTGTTAATTCCGCATTTCTCTATGATATTTGTTACCGTGATTTTGTCCAGCGGACTTTTTTCAAGCATTTCACGGAACGTTTGTATTATTGCTTTCCGTGTAAAACGTGCCATTACTATTCTCCTGAACAGGGTTTTAAACCCGGAAACTTAATTTCTGCCTCATTTTGAAGATATAGCAGGTTTTGCCGCAGCAAAACCTGCCATTTAACAACAGTCCACTTTTACGGAGGTGTTATATTAATCCTCGGGCATAGGAGGGGTCGTATTCTTCGGTTGAGGCTTGTCTGCAACCGCACTTTCAGTTGTCAGAACCATTGATGCAATGGATGCAGCATTCTGCAGGGCGCAGCGGGCAACCTTCGCAGGGTCTATAATTCCTGCATCAAACATGTTGACGAATTCTTCCTTCACTGCATCAAAACCAATACCCTTTTCACTCTGCTTAACCCTGTCAACAATAACCGAACCGTCCAGCCCTGCATTTGCAGCGATCTGACGGAGCGGTTCTTCCAGTGCCTTAAGGATTATCATTGCACCTGTTCTTTCATCACCCTCAAGAGTATTAACAAGCTTTTCAACCTCGGGAATTGCATTAATGAATGCGGTTCCGCCGCCCGGTACGATACCTTCTTCAACTGCAGCCCTAGTTGCATTGAGGGCGTCCTCAACCCTGTATTTCTTTTCCTTCATTTCGGTTTCTGTTGCTGCACCGACACGGATTACGGCTACACCGCCTGCAAGTTTGGCCAGTCTTTCGCTCAGTTTTTCCTTGTCATATTCAGACGTGGTTTCTTCAATCTGCTTTCTGATGGATTCTATCCTGTCCTTGATCTTCTTCGGATCTCCGGCTCCGTCAACAATAATTGTGTTTTCCTTCTGAACCTTTACCGACTTGGCCTTTCCGAACCATTCAAGCTTAATGTCTTTCAGTGCCATGCCGAGTTCGTCGGAAATAACCTGTCCGCCCGTAAGAATTGCAATATCCTGCAGCATTTCCTTCCTTCTGTCTCCGTATCCGGGAGCCTTTACGGCAACGCATGTAAATGTACCTCTGAGTTTGTTGACAATCAGTGTTGCAAGGGCGTCACCTTCAACGTCCTCGGCAATAATAAGCAGTTTTCCGCCGTTTCTTACGATCAGCTCAAGGGCAGGAAGCAAGTCCTGTGCACTGCTGATCTTCTTGTCGGTAATCAGAATGTACGGATCATCTATAACTGCCTCCATTTTTTCACTGTCTGTTACCATATAGTGGGAAATATAACCCCTGTCAAAGGACATACCTTCAACATATTCTATAAATGTTTCAGATGTCTTTGATTCTTCTATTGTAATAACGCCGTCCGCGGTAACCTTTTCCATTGCTTCGGCAACAAGCTTCCCTATCTCAGGATCGCCGGAAGAAATGGTGGCAACATAGGCCATGTCATTTTTTCCCTGGATTTTTCTGCTCTGGTTTTTCAGTGCCTCAACGGTCTTTTCGGTTGCCTTGTCAATTCCTCTCTTCAGTATAATAGGATTTGCACCTGCTGCAAGGTTTTTCATACCTTCTCTGACTATTGCCTGAGCAAGCAGGGTAGCTGTTGTGGTACCGTCACCGGCAATATCGTTTGTTTTGCTTGCAACTTCCTTAACCAACTGGGCACCCATGTTCTCATAGGGATCTTCAAGCTCAATTTCTTTTGCGATTGTAACACCGTCATTAGTAATTACCGGACTTCCGTATTTCTTTTCAAGAACTACATTTCTTCCTTTCGGTCCGAGTGTTACCTTTACGGTGTTTGCCAGCTTGTTCACACCTGCTTCTATTGCCTTTCTGGCTTCCAGGTCATATGTTATCATTTTTGCAGACATGTCGCGCTCCACCTTCCTTTTATTCTATAATTGCCAAAATATCATCCTGTTTGACTATCAAATATTCTTCATCATCAAGTTTCACTTCGGTTCCTGCATACTTGCTGTAGAGAACCTTGTCGCCCGGCTTAACATACATCTTAATTTCTTTGCCGTCCTTCACCTCTCCGGGACCGACTGCTATAACTTCAGCAATATAGGTTTTTTCTTTTGCCTTGGACGGGAGAACAATTCCGCTTTTTGTGGTTTCTTCTGCCTCGGTTTCCTTCAATACAACCCTTGTTCCCAAAGGTTTCAGGGTCATAACAGATCAACTCCTTCTTTCAATTATTGGTTATTGACACGAAATAACGCCCCGCCGTTAAACAATATGCTTTTGCTGCATATAGCAAACGTGGACGCTTTAAAAGAATAGAAGGATATGATATACTTCCTATAAGATTTAGCACTCACCTTAAACGAGTGCTAACAACTATAATTTTATTTCATAAACACTTATAGTCAATAAATAATGCCCATTAAATCCATGATTTTATTTAAATAGCTTGGTTTATTTCAAAAAATCTTGATTTTTCTAAAGATTACTATGAGGTTTATACAGATTTTTCTATATACCCATTACAATCCGTCCGTTGCCAAAAAAAATACGGTTGTTTATACTTGGGTTATAAAATATTCCCGGAGCTTGTTATGATAAACGGGAGAGATACAAATGGGAAAAAAGCAGGTAAGACGCGGTTTTGATCCGAATGATTCCAGATGGTTTTCCGGTGAAGCGGTCAGGACCCTTAAAAAAGCACAGGATGAAATTCAATGGCTGCTTGACAGGGGATACAGGTTTGATTCGGTACTGCCTTTTGTATGCAACCATTACCTTTTATCTTCCAGGCAAAGGCTTGCGCTCCAGAGATCGGTTTTAAGCACCGCAAAATTTGAAAGACGAAGAAACACAATGCTTCCCTTTGAAGCAGCAAGAAATGAAACCATATACATTGACGGGTTCAACCTGGTTATTACAATAGAAGTTGCCCTTTCCGGAAGTCCCGTAATTCTGGGGAAGGACGGGGTTATCAGGGATCTTGCCGGACTTCGCGGAACATACCGGATAATTGACAAGACGGAGATGGCAATAAAGCTTATAGGAAAAACCCTGTGTGATCTTGAAGCCAAATCCGTGGTTTTCTATCTTGATTCTCCTGTTTCGAATTCGGGGCGCCTGCGGAAAATTATACTTGACCGTTCCACGGAATGGAATTTACCCGTTTACGTGGAACTCGTCCCAAATGCAGATGTAATGCTTTCCCGAATGAACAGGATCGTCTCATCCGACGCGATAAACCATATCGTAAACCATCAATGGAAAGAAAACCGAAAGTTCAGGCACAAAACAGCACAGAACCGAAAAAGCAACTGTTAATATAATCTTTATCCTGTCATCTTCAAAGTAACTCAATAACCCGCTTAAAGTAACGGATATAAGCACTGCATGTATGCTTACTGACGGATCCCGCCAGTTAAAACAAATAATCATACAGCTTACAAGCAATACAGTTTTTTCGGGAAGGCCTGTGTAATTAAACATATTAATTACCTGCCTGTTTTTTCAAATATGAAAATAACCTCCTGTGGATGCCATTTTATCACACCAATGCCAATTTGCATATTGCAGTTTGATGGTTTTTCTGCAGTGATTCGATTTTTGTGACATTTGTCACATCAGGTTGTGACTGTTAACACTTAAATAACAGCATGTCCGGTAATATAATCAGATATGGTATTCCATAAAGCCCAGCAAAATATCCGGAGGTCTGAAAAATGATTGTCAAAGTAAAAAACCTGGTAAAAAGATACGGCGATTTGGTAGCTGTCGATCATCTTTCCTTCTCAATAAAAGAAGGGGAAATATTCGGTCTTCTCGGGCCAAACGGCTCCGGCAAGACGACAGTGATAAACTGCATTTTATCATTGCTCAAGTATGACAAGGGTGAAATTGAGGTTTTCGGCCGGGCAATGCATCCCAATGCCTATGACATCAAAAGAAATATAGGTATTGTAATGCAGAATGTAGCCGTATACAATGAGCTGACTGTATACCAGAATATTGACTATTTCTGCGGACTGTATGTAAAGGATAAAAGCACAAGAAAAAAACTGGTAGATGAAGCAATTGAATTCACCGGGCTTGGAGAATTCACCGGGTTCTATCCGAAAAAACTCAGCGGCGGCTTGTTGCGAAGATTAAACATCGCATGCGGCATTGCACACAAACCCAGGCTGTTAATTCTTGATGAACCCACCGTTGCAGTAGATCCGCAAAGCCGCAACAGGATACTGGAAGGAATACAGGAACTGAACAGGCAGGGAACTACAATTATTTATACTTCCCATTACATGGACGAGGTGGAGCAGATTTGCAGCAGAATAATGATAATAGATCGGGGCAGGGAAATTGCAACAGGAACAAAGGATGAACTAAAGGCAATGATATCACTGGGTGAAAAAATCACCATTGAATCTTACAGCATAACCGAAAAGCAGATATCCGAAATTGAAAAACTGCCCGGCATAACATCGGTTGAATACCAGGAAAACATCCTCAGGATAAAGTCAGAAAAAGGATCAAATAACCTTGAAACCGTACTGGACTATATCAGGAAAGAGAAGATCCATTTCGGAAGAATATACTCCGAAATGCCTACGCTGAACGATGTTTTCCTTGAAATAACCGGCAAGGAACTCAGGGACTGAGGAGTGATGGAAATGTTTCTGCATATTTTTACATACAGGCTGAAATGTCTTCTGCGAAACCGTGAAAACATTTTCTGGACCTTGCTTTTTCCTTTGATCCTGGCAACCTTATTCTACTTCGCCTTTTCAAACCTGAACAGTGCAGAAGCTTTCAGCGCCATTGACATAGCGGTTGTGGACAACGAACAGTACCGGAAGGATGAAAATTTTAAAGCAGCCCTTGAAAAAGCGTCCACAGGGAATGACCGGCTTTTTAATGTTTCTGTCGTTTCAGGGGAAAAAGCTGATGAAATGCTTATGAACAGCGAAATTGACGGATATATCATTGTAGATTGGCCTATAAGGCTGGTAGTCAGCAAATCCGGAATGAAGCAAACCATTATCAAAACATTCATCGACAATTACATGCATACCTTTTCAGCGGTCAGTACCCTTATGTCGGAAACTCCGGACAAAATTCAAAATCTGGCGTAAATTCTTAATAACAGGATAAACTATGTCAGGGAAGTATCAGGTACAACATCGGAACCCAATAATATTCTGCTTTACTTTTTTTCGCTGATTGCAATGACATGTTTTTACGGTGGTTTCTGGGGTATGCGCGAGGTTTCGGATATTCAGGCGGATATTTCTGCTGTGGCAGCCAGAGTTAATACTGCACCTGTGCACAAGCTAAAAACCTTTCTGTATAACTCTTTCGCCTCGGTAATCATACATTTGAGCGAAATGTTCATTATGCTTGCCTACCTTGTGTTTGTCCTGGATATTGATTTTGGTCAAAAATCATTTTATGTACTGCTGACCGTATTTATCGGGTCATTGGCCGGTTTTTACTTCGGCGCCTTCATAAGTGCAATTGTAAGGAAGCAGGAAGGACTGAAGGTAGGAATCATGGTCTCTGTAACCATGATTTGCACGTTCTTTGCAGGCATGATGAACCAGGATATAAAATATATAATCTCCCGAAAAGCGCCGCTATTAGCATACCTGAATCCGATAAGCCTTCTGACCGATGCTTTTTACGCTTTATACTACTATGACACCTTAACAAGATTTTTTAGCAATATTGCAGTTCTTGCAGTTTTTACAGCAGCTTTCTGTACGGGAACCTACCTGATAATAAGGAGGCAAAAGTATGCAAGTCTTTAAACTCTGCCTGAGAATATTTTACAAAAACAAGCTCCTAATGCTTATTTACGTTATTGTATTTCTTACCATATCCATCATAATGTCATATTCCATCACAAATGAACTGCAGACCGGTACTTCATTCAGTCCTGCAAAAACTACCGTTGCATTCATAAATGAAGAAAGCACACCGTTAATAGATGGATTCAAGGAAGAACTCGCCAGGGTTGCTGATTTTGCAGATATTCCGGATGAGCCTGAAGCTCTTCAGGATGCTTTATATTTCCGACAGGTTTCGTGTATTCTCCGTATTCCGAAAGGATTTACCGATAAATTCATGAACGGCGAAAATGTACAGATTGAAAAAATCAGTATACCCAACTCATTAAAGAACGTTCATGTTGAGCTCTGTATTGACAAATACTTCAATACCGCAAGATTTTATGTGCAGGGTACAGGCAGTATAAGTCAGCATGAGCTGGTACAGCATATAAAAAATGATTTGGCCGAAAATGCATATGTTGAAATAAAAACACGTGAAAAGTCGGCAAATACTAATTTATTGAACTTCTTTTATAACTACCTAGCATATTCTCTGTCATCTGTAATTATTCTTGGAATGAGTACGCTTATGCTTGTTTTCAATAATCCCGACCTGAAAATGCGAAACAGCTGCTCACCGTTAAGCAGCACCAGTGCGAACCTGCAGTTTATTCTGGCAGTTCTGTTGTTTACATTCACATCCTGGCTGATTATGGTTACGCTATGTTTTACAATAAACTATAAAGACAGTTTTTCCGTTAACACGGTATTTTTTATGCTAAGCTCGTTGGTTTTTGGTTTTTGCGTTTTGCTGTTCTGGTATCGGCTTTCTGGTCGGAAACCTGGTAAAAAGCCAGGATGCAATTGTAGCAGTAGCAAATGTTGCCAGCCTGGGAATGAGTTTTATCAGCGGAGTTTTTGTTCCCCAGGAACTTTTGGAAAACCAGGTTCTGAAAATAGCAAGCTTTACACCGGCATACTGGTATGTCAAGGCTAACAATTCAATAGCTCGACTTACCCAATTTACATTTGATACACTTAAACCTGTTCTGGGTGACCTTATAATTATCTTTGGATTCGGAGCCGCATTTTTCTCTGTGAGCCTCGCGATAAGAAAAATGAAAGAATCTTAAAAAACGTACCGGATTTATAAATCTTTTCTATTATGCATAAACTCACCGGACCGGTATTTTTCAATCCGGTCCATTTCATTTACCACCTCGAGCAGTTCGGACAAGTTTTCGGATTCCAAATACTTCTTAATGCCTGATGAATAATATAAATATGGTTTCTCAGGTGAAAATATATATTTCCTGATTTTGTCCAGCAACGCTGACAAAATTCTTCCAGGCTTTCCTTTTTCGGTTCTGCTTGTACCTTTTACGGAAATACCGGGATTCATGCCAAGAAATTTACCTGTTAATCCATTTTCAGCTGAAGAGAAAAAGATTTCTTCCGGCATCGGAATTCCTCCATTCGTTTAGGTTTCATATAATGTTTTACTGCAACTACCTATATAACGAATGGAATTTCCGAAGTGTTGTAATGAAACCCCGGATTATTCGTTTCCATCGGGTAAAAAAAGAATGACTGTTATTGAGACGTGTGCCCGTTGTCTTACATATCCTTAAGCAGGAATAAAATCTTGTCGCTTCCTTTGACACCGATGAAATACAGCGACCATCCCAGCCAGCCGTGTTCATTCGGAGAAAGCCCGGAATAATACGCCGTCATTGCAGCAGTAGTGGTACTTGGGAATACGGACGTAACATACCGTATCATGTTTTCTCTTAAAAAGCTTTCACGCGGAAGATGTTTTTCAAGAATATCCACGCCCATACCGTCAAAAGCCATCAGCACCACGTTTTTGTATCCCTTAATCAGAATTTTGTCCAGTTCTTCAAGCGTGGAATACCCGCTTCTGACACCGAATTGCCTGAGTACCGATGAAATGATGTTTAAAATGCAATTATTATAATCGGGCCTGATAATCCCCGTTCATTTTATCCCTTCCCACTGTTAATTGCCGATGTCATTTACGGCTTGGTTAAATTGAATATACACAAAAGTAATTCAAAAATCAAGCAACTTGGCTTAATCCTGGAATTTCATCAGTTCTTCGGAATTATCAAGTGTAATAAGCTTCGGACCTGGTATTATGTTACCATCAGTATCTTTCAGGCGGAAAATAATCACATTAGCGCTGCTTCCTGCCGGAAAACTGTAATAATCCACAGTCAGTGTAACCCGCTTTCCGTCATTCGACCATTCAGTCTCCCATTTGCCGGCTATATCCAGGCCAAAACCAAACTCGCGAGTATCAAGTTCCGAATCAAAATCAACTGATATTTTTACCTTATCACCCGCATGTATTACCTGTGTACCGATAATCTCGACCCTGAAGTTGGATTTCTTTGGTTCAGGCGCTTCAGGTCGCATAACTGTTCCTCCGGCTTAAATTATTCTTCTTTCTTCCAATGTATCGGGTATTTCCGGCCAAACTTTCGCCGGACCGTTATTGTATCTTTCCGCGTTCCAGCTTATAGGCTCGGCAAATTCAGCTGCCCGTGCCTTTCCTCCATTTTCTGCCGAAGCAGGTATATACCATTCCCGGGTATTCCCCGAATTCGGATATACAACTGTTCCAGATAAAATGGACTGCCCTGTTCCCGGCAGCCCACGCGATATATATCCTGTCTGCTTTATTATTTTTTTCTGAGCTTCTCCTGAGTTTTGCTCTCTGTCCGGTATTAAAAGTTTTGAGTTTCAGAATACTCGTTTTTTCAGTGAATCATAATATCAGGAAAACTCACCCTGACTTTCCATTGCATACTGACATGTCCGTTTTGCACCTGTCAATAGATTTGTTTATAAATTTCCGGCCAGGCTGTTCATTTTTGCCGTTCTCATATTGAGAGGCACATACTCCCTCGCAGGTGCAATACTCTTGTATGCCGGTCTTATTATCTTGCCCTTGTTCACCAGTTCTTCTATCCTGTGGGCACTCCATCCCACAACTCTTGCAACGGCAAAAAGCGGGGTGAAAAGTTCATCGGGAATGTTAAGCGTCCTGTAAACAAATCCCGAATAGAAATCCACGTTTATGCTGACGCCTTTATATATCTTTCTTTTTTCTGCAATGATCTCAGGTGCAAGGCGCTCCACTTTCTCATAAAGCCTGAATTCGTCTTCGCAGCCTTTTTCCTTTGCCAGCCGTCTTGCATATTCTTTCAGTATTTCTGCCCTCGGATCGGAAACCGAATACACAGCATGCCCCACACCATAAATCAGGCCGCTTCTGTCAAATGCCTCCCCGTTCAGCAGTTTGACAAGGTAATCCCTTATCTGGCCTTCATCTTCCCAGTCTCCAACGTTCTGCTTCAAATCATCAAACATCTGAACTACTTTCACATTTGCTCCGCCGTGCCTCGGTCCCTTCAGCGAGCAAATTGACGAAGCAATCGTGGAATAGGTATCGGTACCCGTTGATGTTATAACATGGGTGGCAAAAGTGGAATTGTTTCCACCTCCATGTTCAGCATGCAGCACCAACGACAAGTCCAGGATGACAGCTTCCAGCTCAGTAAATTTTGAATCGGGACGCAAGAGATGCAGAATATTTTCTGCGGTGGAATACCTGCGTTTCGGAACGTGAATAACCAGGCTCTTTTTTTGGTAATAATGTGCCAGCACCTGGTACCCGTAAACGGCCAGCAGCGGAAGCTGGGCAATCAGCTGTAGGCACTGCCTTATAACATTGCTTATTGAAATGTCATCGGCATTTTCATCATAAGTATATAAAGCGAGTACACTCCTTGCGAGGATGTTCATTACATCCCTGCTCGGAAGCTTCATAATGGCATCTTCAGCAAAGGATGGGGGCAGCTTCCTGAATTCAGCCAGCAATGACTTAAACTCGTTCAGTTCATTTATCGTGGGAAGCTCTCCGAACAGCAGCAGGTAAGCCACCTCCTCGAAACCAAATCTGCCGTCTGAGAGAAAACCGTTTACTATGTCCTTTACATCCATGCCCCTGTAGATCAGTTTACCCGGACCGGGAACGGTTTCGCCTTTTTCATTGACATAAGTGGCGGATACTTCCCCAATTTCCGTCAGTCCTGCCAATACCCCTTTTCCGCTGATATCCCTTAATCCTCTTTTCACATCATACTTCACATACAGCTCGGGATCAATCTTGTTGCTTCTCTCTGCCATTAACGCGTACTCTTCGATTATAGCGTTCTTTTTTTTCCTGATACTTTCCATAACGCACCTCCTGTAACTGAAATAAAAAAGACAATATATGAAATAAAACCATTTTCTTTACCGCAATGTACAAAAAAACCATGGAGTATATCCATGGTTATATGCTATACCCCTCTTTCACGGCTTACGAGGTTAGCTGACGGGCTCGGACTGAAAGAGTTATCCTATCCTTTTAAAAAGGAATTCGCCCCAAAAATGGTTCCCCCGCTTCACTATTTGTGAATTAAGCCTATAAAACTCTGTTAATATATTTATACCTTTACATTAAAATTTTAATATATTGCCGTATCATTTGTCAAACAAAACTTAAGCCATAAAAACATGCCTCAAATCCTGTTTTTCAGGTGTTCCAAATATGTTTCAGGCTTTTCAAAGGGATCCCTGTTTTGACCGCTTCCATCTATTGCATGTTTTATCGGTAACATTTCAATACTACTGCTGGTTCATAACCTTGAGAATTAAATCGGCAAAACTCTTGTCCCCGATAACAAGGGCATAATTCAGAAACAGCACTTCCTGTATTTCATTTTCCTGTATTAGCGTGAATATATTTTTCCGGTATTGCCTCGGATCAACCACGTATATTTCCTCGTAGTGAGGCAGGAGAAAAGGTACCATCGCATTTCCGTATGAATCCTTGATGACAAGAATTTTCCTGCCGTTGTCAACTTCAGTCTTTATAATTCCAAGCGGCCTGTCCCCGCTTATGAAGACCCGGTACTTGTTTTTCTGGGTAGCGTGATACATGTCTATTACCTTCAGCTTCACCGGCCCCTCATACCATACGCTGTATTCATTTTTTACAAACGGCTTGTAAACGGTTATCGTATCAGGATTTTTCCTCAGCGTACTGCTTGATGTCATATCATACAGCGAGCCCAGGTAATTTTCTATATTTTCGGTTTCATACCTGTCCAGCGGAACGGCATCAAATCCGGCGGCATCTGCAAAACCTGAATAGGCATAGTATGCTCCGAGTGCAGTCCAGTGATGATCGGTTCTGAAATACAAATACTCGTCACTGTGTTCCATTATCTTCGAATACGCATCGACGGGTATTACTCCTGAAAGTTTTTCGTAAACACGGCTGATTGCTTCCTTCTGTGAATCGGACAAATCCCGGTATTTTTCATTGTCCACAAACTCAATGCTTGTCGGGGCCAGAAGTGAATATACCCTGATTCCTTCACCCGCCTTTTCTTTAAAACCGTTAAGTGTTTCAGCATAGTACTTTTCTGCATCGGTATTCGCCTTGAAAAGCTGCATTGCACTGTTATTGTATATCAGGATCCTGCCAATTCTTTTTCCGTTGTCATCTTTTTCGGGCAATGGCGTGGGTGTTGGTTCAGGGGTTCCGGAAGGTTCAACTGTCGGATTCGCTTCGGATGCTTCAGAGGGTACGGGCGTAAATTCCGGTATTTTTTCGGAGGGTTCAGGCATAGATGTTATTCCTGATCCTTCTGCAGGTTCGGATCGGCTCCCGTAATCGGTCTTATTTTCGTTTTTCCCGGAATGTTCATTTTCCGGGGTATAATCATCGGGAAATGCTGCATGTTCTTCCGCATCATTGAACCCGCCGTGCACAATAACCACTTCGCCTTTCCTGCCGGGCAGCCCTTTCAGTTCCTTTACGGCACTGCTTATACGCACGAAAGAATCCCGCCATAAAAACTGATCTGAAAAATACAAATCTATTTTCCTGAAATATTCTCCTGATAACAAGGACTGTACCGAGAACTCAGGAAACTGTTCGAGGCTCCTGTTTTCGTATTCGGATACCGGTCTGTCCCCGGAAAAAGCATTTACCGTTCCTATTCCTATCAGGCATACAAAAAACAGAATTATATTGGCATACTTGCTTTTCATGCTTAATTCCCCCGTAAACTAAAACCTGAAATACAAAAACGGGTTGTATGTTTTGCCCACAAGAAAGGCGGTACATAAAAATATCAGAACCAGGTTCACTACGGGATGGAGCACATCAAATACCAGTTCCTTGTACCTGCTTTCTTTAAGTTTTTCGGATACAAGGTTTTTCAGGGCAGGCAAGACCGGCGTACATCCAAGGGCTGCAATTATCAGGAACAATCCGTTGTTTTGCAAAATCATAGCATCCTGTACCGAATAAAGCCCGCTTCCTTTTATGCCGAGCATTACCCCCAAAAAAACAAACGCCCTGTTTATGTCCGTAAAATAGAAAAATACCCAGCCTGTCAGAACGGTAAGCAGAAGATATATATGTGAAACAAAGCCAGGCAGCTTTTCCAGCAGCCTTAGCAGCACTTTCTTTTCCAGGATAATCACAAACCCGTAGAATAAACCCCAGACAACGAAATTCCATCCGGCACCGTGCCACAGCCCTGTCAAAAACCAAACTATCAGGAGGTTTCGAACATGATGCCTACGGTTCCCTCCCAGGGGTATGTATACATAGTCCCTGAAAAAAGTACCCAGGGAAATATGCCACCTTCTCCAGAACTCAGCAACAGTTCTTGAAATATACGGGTAATTGAAGTTTTCCTTGTAATGAAAACCAATCATCTGCCCCATACCTATTGCCATGTCCGAATATCCTGAAAAGTCAAAATAAATCTGGAAAGCATAAAGAATAATTCCGATCCAGGCGCCCAAGGTTGAAAGCTGCTGCAAATCCCCGTTCAGTATGGGCTCAGCTATTTCGCCGGCTGTATTTGCAAGCAGGACCTTCTTGCCAAGACCCGTTACAAACCTGTTAATTCCGTTATACATCTCAGACACCGTTGTATGCCTGTTTTCTATCTCCGCTGCAATATCGTTATACCGAACGATAGGGCCTGCCACCAGCTGATGGTACAGGGAAACAAAAAGCAGGAATTTCATAAACGACTTCTGAGCCCTGGTCTCATTGCGGTAAACATCCACGGTATATGAAATGGTCTGGAAAGTATAAAAAGAAATACCGATAGGAAGGCTAAAATTATTAAGCGGTATTTTTGTTCCAAGCAGGGTATTAATATTATGCGCAATAAAATTTGAATATTTAAAAAAGCCAAGCAGCGAAAGGTTCAGTACCAGCGAAGATATCAGGGCTGCTTTGGCTTTCCAGGTGTTTCGGTGTTTTTCTATTATAAGGCCATGGAAATAATCTATGGTTGCACTGAAAATCAGAAGGGTTATCCATACGGGTTCGCCCCAGGCGTAGAACGTAAGAGAAAACAGAACAAGGATTATATTTCTGTATGTGTTGTTTTTGCATAAAAAATAAAATATTAAATTTAACGGCAAAAAGAAATAAAGAAAAACCAGGCTTGAAAAAACCAACCAAATCACCGCCGACGATACTGTGTAACTGAAAATAACACAGTTATGTACAGTATGTCAACAAAATTATATTGTAATATTTGGTTACAAACAATTCACAATCAGTTAAGAAATTAAAAGTATTTTCTGCTATAATTTATAGGGGATTAAAACAAATGAAAAAGAGGTAGATACAGGTTGAATTTATATCAGAATGTACTGGTTTGCGTAACCAAGCAAAAAACATGTGAAAGGCTCATAAAAGCAGCGTCAAAACTCAAAGCCAAAGACGGAAACCTTCGGGTTCTTCATGTAGCAAAGAATTCCTGGAACATTCTTGACAATACCCGGGAAAGCGAGGCGCTTGAGTATCTTTTCAAGGTATCCAAGGAATACAATGCCGATATGACAATGTTACGCTCTGACAATATTTCCAAAACCATTGCTGATTTTGCAAAAAACAACGGGATTGATTTAATTGTACTCGGACAGTCAAACAATGAACAGGAGAACAAGTTTTACAAACAGCTTTGCACTCTCTTGAAGGATGAGATTACGATTGAAGTAATATAGCTGAAACAGCTTAATGTTATTCGTCATGATACAGGGAAAAATCATGAAAAATACGGCAAGGCCGGCTGATACCTGAACAAGGTATCGGCCGGCCTTAATGCCTTTCTGTGCGAAGAGATTTTCAGTATACAAAACCTTTTACGCCAAAGAGTTTTTTCATAATCTCATCGTCCAGCCTGATACCGCTGGCCGATACATTCTTTTCCACCTGTAAAGGATTTTTTGCTCCGGGAATCACGCAGTGTATTCCGGGATAAGTAAGGTTATAGGCAAGAGCAAGCTGGGTCATTGTAAGCCCCGTTTCCTTCGCACATTCTTCAATTGTTTTCATATCCTGCTGTACAGACAGGAAACGTTCTTTTGTCCAGAAACCTTTTCGGTTATCTCCGTCGGCAAATACGGTATCACTGTTATATTTTCCGGTAAGAATACCGCTTGCAAGAGGTTGGCTGGTCAAAACTGCAATATTGCGTTCTTTTGCAATTTTCACAACTTCAATATTTGATTTGTTAAGAATGTTAAACGGGCATTCAAGCACTTCAATTACATTCCGGTCGTCATGCTCAAACGCATAAAGGGTATCATTTGCCCCCCACATTGCCAGTCCTACATAACGTGCCTTGCCCGATTTCTTTATTTCTATGAGAGTATCAAAAACCTTGCCTTTTTCCTGCCATTCCGCATCGGGCACATGTAGCAGATAAACATCCACATAGTCGGTTTTAAGCCGCATCAGGCTCTCATCAAGACTCATCATCAGATAATCACGGGTAAAATTCTTGCTGCGTTCGGGAATACGGAAATTGGTGCCGCCTTTTGTAACAACAATTACTTCTGAACGCTTATCCTTGATAAATTCACCTATAAGCATCTCGCTGCGGCCATTTCCGTATGCATCACATGTATCGTAAATATTGACTCCCAGCTCCCATGCCCTGTTCAATGCAGCAATTGCATTTTGATCATCAGGTTTTTCCCCCCATCCCAAACCTCCAATTGCCCATGCACCGAATCCGACATCAGAAACCTTCAAATCCGTCTTTCCAAATTGATTGTATACCATTTAAAGCACCTCTTTCTTTACCTTAAGTATACCGGCTGATTGCCGTATTATATCAGGATTAAATCCCTTGCCCCCATTACAGTATTACTGATATCCTGAATCATTTTCAAAAATATTAAGTTCCCTGAGAAGGCTTATAACATCCTTCATCCTTTTCTTTTTAAATTTTTTTAGGATATGGTTTATCTGCGAGCGCACTGTGGTCTCCTGGACAAACCTTTTCTGGGCTATTTTTTTATAGCTGTCGCCGTTATACACCATTCTCAGAATCTCATATTCGGTTGTACTAATCATCATCATAATCTGCAGCGTTTCACGTACATGCTTTTGATTTTCCTTCAGGCGCTGGTACTCGTTCATGATTTTTTTCGCTATTTCTGGCCTGAGCAAAAGTTTGTTGTCTATAACATCATAAATCGAACTAACAATTTTTTCTGTGGGACTCATTTTTACTATATAATCCACAGCGCCTGCCAGGTAAGCTCTTAACATGTATTCTTCATTTTCATGTATGGTAAGCATGATACACTTTATGTCAGGAAACTGCCTGTGTATTTGTTCCACTGCGGTTATACCCGAGGTATGACTTTCCATCTGGACATCCATCAGTATTACATCAGGTTTCAGCTTTTTTGCCAGTTCAACTGCCTCGCTGCCGCTGCTCGCCAGGCCGGCAACTTCAATATCCTCTGCTGCCGCCTGAATGACTTCACTCAAGTAATTTCTGATTTCTTCATTGTCATCGGCAATGACTGCCCTGATTTTTCCCATTTTTATCACCTTTTTTTAACGGAAGCATGATTAACACCGTCGTATATTTACCGTATTTACTGAGGATTTTTATCTGACCCATATGAGCCATAACCACCCTGAATGTATACGATAAACCAAGCCCCCAGTTGAAGGTGCCGGTTTTGCTGGAATAATGGGGTGAAAATATTTTCCTTTTTTCCGATCTTTTCATCCCTGTGCCGTTGTCGCTTATGGCAACGACAATCCAGCTGAAAAAATGACTTATTCCGACGTCTATTTGTCCGTCAGTTCTGCCTGCCCTTTCAATGGCTTCAACCGCATTATTCAATACATTCACAAAGGCATTGGACAAATGATACTTATCATACATACCCCAGAAACGTTTCCCGGCATACATATCCTTAACATAATTCAGCTTGATATTTTCCGGGAGTGCAATTTCGGTGATCGCCTCTTCCACAATTTTTTCAATGCTTTCCTCCATATAATGGTACTTGATTTCACGTATACTGTTCAGCATCTTTGTGGTATCTGTCAGCAAAAGCTCAACATAATCCTTCAGCCTGTTTACTTCTTCGGTGCCTTCGTTGTTTCCCACTTTTTTGTCAATTTTATCCGCCATTATTTTTATTGCGAACAGTGCATTTTTTTGCGAGTGAAGTATTTCGCCTGCAATCTGATTAAACAGCATCAGATTCGAGCTTATCTTTCTTGCCAGCAGCGGCGTTATGCTTATTCCCAGGCGGAAACTGAGCAAAATGACCATACATACAGAGATAATCAATATCGCAACCAAAGGAGCCACAAAATACATACTGTATGCCTTTATCTGTAAATTTTCAAATATCCAGAACCCGCTTCTGAACACTTTATCAATTGAGAAGCTGAATGGACTGAAAAAGAAAAACAAACAGAATATAACATTAAACAACAGTAATCCCAAAGCAAACAAAAAAACACGCTTCTTTAAATATTTAATCGTCATTTTTTTTACATATATGAACAAAACCTGAATCGGCCGCAGCAAAGCAAATAAAATCAGCACCTTGTTCAAAATGTTTACAGCACTTATGCAGTAATAAAACAGTATCTGATTACCACTGGTATGGTACCTTAAATATATCATTGTGGAAGTGCGATAATCATAAAAAATCATCGAGAAAAGCGGAACGGTGAACAGAAACACATTGACTATCCTGTTGGAAAATTTAGGTTTCAGATAAAATACGCTTTTGCAGAACTCCATGTTGAATATCGGCATTGCCAACAGATACAGTGTAATACCGATATTCATTAGCCTGATGCTCATGGAGATGGGAATACTTATATTTTTCGTAATAACCTTGAAAATCCTGTAATCCAACAGATACAGAATACTGTTGTTGTAATAATAATAACTTCCAAACATATTTATATGCAGAATTATAGAGAAAAAAGCAACCATTGCCCCAAAAGCCATTAATACAAACAAGTAGCAATAGCGGTCTTTTCGTCCGAAAAATATCAGTATCACTGAAAACAATAATAGCAATCCTATTGTATAAAACATCTGCCCACCGTCTGATTCACATTATTATAATCGTACACTTCCGGCATTATCATGTCAAATCCATTTTTCGGCTACCTTTTCAAATACTTTGCGCTTAACCCTTCACAGCACCTTCTGTAAGGCCGGATATAAAATAGCGATTAAGCAGCAGATATATAACAAGCATCGGCAATATGGAAATACTTATACCGGCAAGCATCAGGTTCCATTGTGAAACCGCCTCGCCCGTTGATTTAAGGTTTACAACCCCAACCACCAGCGGCCATTTGTTCCTTGCGGATATTGTAAATACATATGGAAGCAGGTAGTCACTCCATGCTGTTCGGAACGCAATTAAGCCTACGGTTGCTATCAAGGGTTTGCAAAGCGGGAATATAATCTGCCAGAATATTCTGAAAAAGCTGCATCCGTCTATTTTTGCCGCTTCATCAAGTTCAATTGGCAACTGATTGATGTTTCCCGTTGCAATAAAGACCTGTGTTGCATTCATTCCGAAAACCCTGATTATAATCGGTCCCCATAGCGTACCGCTTAGCCCGAATATCTTTGCAATATTAAGCTGCGGATAAAGAGCCAGGGTGCCAAGGGAAACAAACATTGACGCAAGGACCATCCGGTAAACTACCTTCGAAAACCTGGTTTTTCCCCTGGAAAATATATACCCTGCTGTAATGGAAGTAACAATACAGCCCAATACAACAAAGAATGAATAATAAATGCTGTTAACGGTAAGCCTTCCGAACTTGGCCAAATTCCATGCCTTAACATAATTGTCCAGACGCCATTCAGTAGGTATAATTCTGGTACCGCCTACAAGGATCTCCTGTGTGGACTTGAATGAACTGAGTAGTATGTAAATAACCGGAAATAATGCAAAAACAGTTATTATAAGGAGAAAAAAATATATAACAATTTTTCCGACAATTCTGCCCGGATTTTTCATTAATATTACACCTCTTTGCTAAGTTACTTCCTGCATTCTTTTTGACAATTTCAGGTAAATTACGGTCACGATACACATTATGACGGCAGTAATGACCGAAAGAGCCGACGCATATCCATACTGAACTTCGGTTGCCGAGTTTTCTCCATATGAAAAGAAATACTTAAAGATCTTGGTCATGACAACTTCGGTAGCGCCGCCCGGGGCTCCGTTCGTAAGCACCAGAATCAGGTCGGTCATTCTTAACGTACCGAGCACGCTGAGCATGATAACCAGCTGAAGCACAGGTGCAACCAGGGGTATTGTTATATGGAAAAACTGCTGTAATTCCGTCGCACCGTCAATTGATGCACATTCGTACATGGAATCCGGTATATTCTGAAGACCGGTTAGAAAATATATCATGTTCAGGCCAAAGGTCGTCCACAGGGATACCAGTATAATAACAAACATTGCATTTTGTTTGGTACTGAACCATCCGATATTTTTGCTTATCAGGTTAAGGCTCTGCAGAACTGCATTCACAATCCCATTGTAAGAACTGAACATAATTGAGAAAATCAAACCAACGACCGCAACACTGAATACCGAAGGCAAAAAGAATATAACCCGGAAAAAAGAACTTCCTTTTACCTTGTTGTTTAACAATACCGCCAGTATAAGTGAAAGCGGTATTTCAACCAGCATCTTTATCCCCGCAATTGTAAATGTATTTCCGACAGACTTCCAGTAAGCCGCATCATTGGTAAAGGCGCGGACGAAATTCGCCAGACCCACATATTGCGGGGCAGAATATCCGTTATATTTGAATAATGCCCACCGCAATACCCAAAAAATCGGGTAAATTGAAAATAAAACAAAACCTATGAACATAGGCATCATCATTGTAATTTCCTGTACTTTGTCACCCAGCTGATAATCCCTGGATTTAGATTTCCCCGCTAAATTAGCCTGCACAAGTTTTTTCAAGAGAACACCGCCTTTTTTCTAATCTGATAAAAAATATGCCTCTAAATCAAATTTTGTCGGCCGCAATTTAATTTAGAGGCATAAGAATAAACTAACTCAGTTATTACGGATGATATTATTTACCCCATGCTCTTTTTGCTTCCAGGTTCTTGTCAATGTAATTGTCAATATTGACTTTGCCGCTTGCAATTGCCTCGTCCAGGGCCTTGTTATAACGTTCTGTCAGATCTGCAAGGGCATTATGCACATCAACCGCGCCAACAAGTATCTTGTTGTATACTTCCTGGTATGTTTCTCCTACAACAGCCACATCACTGTCAGGATTCGGATACTTGATGTAGAATGTGTTCATGTCTGCAAACCTTATCCAGTTTGGATCGAGATTTTCAGTCTTTGCCTTGCTTGTAATCTTTTCGCCTTCAATCGGAATATCCAGCTGTTTTTCGTATGTTTCAACGAAAATATCATCAGAGTAGAGATAATTCAAAAATTCAGCTACTTTATCCTCGACACCTTTTTTGGCAACCTGTGAGTTAATTACATAAGACAGAGAAACACCGGTCGGATATTTATAATGATTGCCGGCATCCTTTACCGGATACGGAACCACTTCATACTCAAAGCTCACCGGGAACTGGTTTTTGAATGTTGCAACATCGGATGACATTACACCAATCATTCCTATATTGCCGGCTGAGAACTGAGCCCGTGCAGTATCACCGTCCATGGTCTCATAACCGGGGAACATGCTTCCGTCCTTTATAATGTCAAGTACATGATTGAAGAAACCTTCCAGTGACAGAAAATCATATCTTCCTGTTGTATGGTTAAAGTATTCATCTCCGACGGCAGCTGCGTTCGGGAGGTTGACATAAAAATAGTTGTAACTGCCATAGCCCATCGCGAGAGCATAACCATAGATTTTACCGCCGCCGTTTTCTGTTATAATTCTTGCTGCTTCGCGCATTTCGTCCCATGTTTTCGGAACTTCAAGATTGTTCTTTCTGAATATCTCCAGGTTGCATGCAAGACCGTAATTTGTCACTTTCAGCGGAACTGCATATGTTTTGTCGCCAAAAATACCATAACCGGGCGCATTGTAGACATTGAACCTGTCAATAAGACCCTTTAAACCTTCAATGTCGTCCCACGCCATAATATAGCCCGCTTCGGAATATTTTCCTACTTTGTTGCATTTGAAAATATCAGGTCCTTCACCTGCAGTTACGGCAACATCAAGTGTGTTGTAATAATCACTGCCGAATACCGAATAGTCAACAATAATTCCTTTTTCCTTACCTATCGTGTTGTTAAATTCTTTTACCGCTTCTTCATATACAGACTGATTGTGTGTGTCGTTGGACCACATTACAATGGTATCAACTTTAACATTGTCCGATGTTTGTTTACCTGTTGTACCACCGTCGTTCCCTGTGTTGTCCGTTGAACTATTGTTCCGTGAAGAAGTTGAACATGCTGTAAATGTCATTACCAGCATCAGAGACAAAAGTACGCACAAGATTTTGAATCTCTTCATTGTGTAACCCCCCTAATTTTTTTGCGTTTAAAGTTTATGATTTTATTATATTTGCCTAAATTGATTTGCATAGTACGAAAATTTATCAACAAATCAATTTGACAGTCGCTGTCGTTTTTTGCAGGCAAATGTTGATAAAAAACCATACTTATTTATTCTTCCTTTTTATGATAGATTAAAATTATATAATTCTGTCAAAGTATTGTCATCTTAGTTAAATCAATTTAAACTGCAAAATAACCTACCTGGAAAGGAGTCTCTTGTTATGGAATTTCTGCGAACCAAAGGAAAGCAAATTGTAACTGAATCGGGAAAACCAATATATTTGCGCGGAACCTGCGTCGGCGGATGGATGAACATGGAGAATTTCATAAACGGCTTTCCCGGAACTGAAACCTCATTGCGTGAACACATGGAATTAAGGCTTGGCAAAGAAAAAGGCCGGCTGTTTTTTGATCAAATGATTGACAATTTTTTGGCCGAAGATGATATCCGTTTCATAAAAGAACTCGGTTCTACCTGCGTAAGACTTGCTGTGAATTATCGTCACTTCGAAGATGATGAACATCCCTTTGTCTATAAAGAAAAGGGTTTTGAATTACTCAAAAGAATTGTAAAACTATGCGAGAAATATGAACTTTATGTTATATTGGACATGCATGCAATACAGGGGTGGCAAAATTCCCACTGGCACAGCGACAACGACCGCGGGATTTCACTGTTCTGGCGGGATGCATGCTACCAGGAACGGTACTTCGCATTGATGCAGGAAATTGCCGCCCGTTTTAAGGATGAACCGGCCGTGGCAGGTTATGATCTATTTAACGAACCAAGTTCCAATCAACGTTCAGGTGATTACCCTTTCAATACATACGAAAATTTCAGGTCGGATTATAAGAGATTCAACCAGGTTGTCCGTACCGCAGTAAATAAAATTCGTGAAGTCGATCCAAAGCATATCATTTTTATCGAAGGGGATTGTTACGCCCATAATTTCGCCGGTCTTGAGCCTCCTTTTGCCGATAATCTTGTTTATTCATCTCATGACTATATAGTATCAGGTTTCGGACCAGGAAAATATCCCGGATATTATGAAATGCTGCATAATGACCGTATAGAAAAAGCCTGTTACTGGGATTACAACCAGCAGATTCAGCACATACTGGAAACTGAAGGCTGGCAGTTCTCCGAAAAATACCAGGTTCCGCTGTGGGTCGGTGAATTTGGTTCGCAGTATTGTACAGGTGAAGACGACATTCCTTACCGTCTCGCTTCAATGGACGACCAGCTGAAAGCAATGAACGAACTCGGTCTGCACTGGACCACATGGACATACAAAGATTGCGGAGTAATGGGCTGGGTTACTCTTGATCCGAACAGTGAATACATGCAGCGTATAGCTCCGGTTCAACGGATGAAAAACCTTCTCGGTGCGGAAAACTTTACCGCATGGCGCAGCGAATGCCCTGGGAAGGAAGTAACGCGCAAGTTTACTGAATACATGATGTCAATATTGACCGAAGCAAAAAATTATACATTCGGAACATTCAGGAAGACTATGGATTTCGCACTGTTGACAGGATTCGCAGCAGGTGTTCTTCAGCCTGAATACGCCGCAGTATTCGAAGACTGTTCTGAAGAAGATATAATAAGAATAATGAAATCTTTTGCTTTCAAAAATTGCATAATAAACAAACCGCTGATGGAAATCCTTAAAGTAAGACTGGCTCAATAAAAAAATAATATAAGGAGAGCTTTTCAATGAGCGGAAAATACATAACTGAAAACAGAAAAACCCCGGTCAATTATGAATGCGACGTTTTGGTAGCCGGCGGAGGTACCGCGGGAGTTGTTGCCGCGCTTGCCGCAGCAAGAAACGGTGCAAAAACCATACTTATTGAGCGTAACGGTTTCCTGGGCGGAACACTTGTAAGCGGTGCCGGCCCGATTCACAGTTTCTTTAACCTTTACAAGGCCTTTCCCGGTGCCGAGGAAAAACAGGTTATTAAAGGAATACCTGAGGATATTATAAACCGCCTTGTTGAGTGCGGCGGTTCCCTGGGACATCTCGAACAGGATAAAGGCGGCAATTACGATTCAAGAATCACCTTAATAGACTGGGAAATTTTCAAGGATGTCATATTTCAAATGCTGGAAGAGGCAGGTGTTCAAATCCTGCTGCATGTAATGGCGGTTGATGTTGTTAAGGAGCAAAACACTGTCAAGGGCGTTATCATCGAGGGTAAATCGGGACGTGAAGCCATATTGGCCAGAACAGTAATTGATGCCACTGGAGACGGTGATATTGCATATTTTGCAGGTGCAGAATTTGTGAAACGCCATGAAACCACAAGCGCCGGTTTTCCGTTCGGAATGTCCAATGTTGACATGCCAAGGCTTGTCCGGTTTCTTGAAGAAAACGGCCTGATCACCCAGCTTATCCGGGGAAACAAGGGCAGCGATACCGATGATGTAATTCGTCTGGGTTTTGAACTTAAAAGAATACCTGCTTTTAAAGATTTCATGGAAGCAAATGGTATGTGGGGTCCTCTTGGTTTCTCGTACCATGAAAATAACTATACTTATATTAATTCATGTAACTTGCGTGCAGTTGATGCTACAGACACCGTTGAGCTCTCAAAGGCTGAAATTCAGCTGCGCAGACAGGCGATGAAGCTTGCGCGGATGCTAATCGAACACATACCGGGTTTTGAACGCGCATACGTCAGCTGGACACCGCCATCGGTCGGCATTCGACTGAGCAGAATTATCAAATGCGAATATGAAATGACACTTGATGATATTGTGAACTGTGCCAGATTTGACGATGAGGTACTGCTTTACGGTTTTCATGACTGTGCTCCGAAAATAGTAATCAAAGATGCAGGTTATTACGGGATTCCATACCGGGCATTTATCCCGAAGGGACTTAACGGCATTCTTGTAGCAGGCCGTCTGATAACATCTACCTGGGAAGCCCATATGTCAACGCGGAATACAGGATGCTGCATGGCCCAGGGACAGGCTGTCGGTACCGCTGCAGCCATTGCAGCAAAGGATGGTGTCGATGTCAGGGATGTAGATATTCAAAAACTCCGCACAACACTTAAGGAGCAAAATGTATATCTTGAATAGTTAAGTTCACTAATATCTGCAAATTAATAAAGATGGCAATTATCCCAATTGGGATAATTGCCATCTTTATTTTCCCAATATATTTCAGAAAATCAGTACCGTACTGTCTTTTCCGAATGTATCTCAGCATTCTGCCGCTTTTATGCCTGTTCTCCGTTTTTTGCTTTTCTAGGCGGAAGCTTTGAAAATACTTTTCCTATCGCTTCCATTGCCCTGTCCATCTGCTCCTTTGTATGGGTTGCGGTATAGCTGGTCCTCAGCAGGCACTGCCCGGGCGGTACGGCAGGAACTATGACAGGATTGACATAGACTCCTTCTTCGAAAAGCATTTTTGTGGCCAAAAACGTTCTTTCGGTATCATAGGTCATTATGGGAATAATCGGCGTTTCAGATTCCAGTATAGGAATTCCCATTTTCCTGAGTCCCTGTCTCATATAATCAGCTATGCTAAGCAGGTTATTAACCCGCCACGGTTCCTGTTCTATAATTTCAAGCGCCTTTAATGCAGCGGCGGCATTTGCCGGAGGTATTGATGCGCTGAAAATAAACGGACGTGAATTATGCTTCACGTAATGTATTACGTCCTCGCTTGCAGCCATAAACCCGCCGAGACTTGCCAGGGACTTGCTGAATGTTCCCATTATTATGTCAACTTTATCCTCGAGGCCGAAATATGATGCAGTTCCGCGGCCATTCTCCCCGATAACTCCAAGTCCATGGGCGTCATCGACCATGACCCTGGCCCCATATTTTTCAGCAAGCTTGACTATTTCGGGAAGATTGCAAATATCCCCTCTCATACTGAATACGCCGTCGGTTACAATCAGTTTACCCTTGTTATCGGGTATTTCACTTAATACCCGCTCCAGATCTTCCATGTCGTTATGTTCATAACGGACCATTTTTGCATAGCTCAGGCGGCAGGCATCATAAATACTTGCATGGTTTTCCTTGTCACATATAATATAGTCATTTCTTCCGCAAAGCGCTGAGATAATACCCAGGTTGCTCTGAAAACCGGTGCTGAACGTCAGGGCTGCTTCCTTGTTCAGGAATTTTGCCAGTCTCTCTTCCAGTTCCATATGCAGCTTCAGTGTTCCGTTCAGGAACCGCGACCCTGAACATCCCGTACCGTATTTAAGCAATGCTTCCTTGGCTGCCTCAATTACGCGGCTGTCGGAAGTAAGCCCCTGGTAATTGTTTGAGCCAATCATTATTATCTTTCGGCCTTCCATGATCACTTCTGTATCCTGGCCGGTTTCAAGATAGTGAAAATACGGATAAAGCCCTGCTGCCATAGCTTCTTTTGCTGCCGTGTAATCATAGCACTTTTGAAACAGGTCCATATCAACATCTCCTTATCTTTTATGAATCAGGCAATTTAATGCTTATTTATTACTAAGTCATAATACCTAAAAAGAAGCTAAATACAAAATAATTGTATCATACTTTTGCAAAATATCCATAGATTTTTGATTTTTTGAACCGTTTGTATTAGAATTGTTTTGTTACGGAGAGTTTGAAAAGGGGGCTTACATATGAGTCAAAGCAGAAAAGTCATTCTTGTTTCCGGAGCTTCTTCAGGGCTCGGACTGGCTGTTGCAAACCACCTGGGAAATATGGGACATATTGTATACGCAGGGGCAAGATCTTTCAAAAATGAAGCGGAAGGGAAAAATCTCAAAAAAATATGGCTCGACGTAACCGATCAGAAATCGGTCAACGATGCGGTTCAGAACATTATCACTGCAGAGGGGAAAATTGATGTCCTTGTAAACTGTGCAGCAATGCTGATTTTAGGTTCAGTTGAGGATATTTCCATAGAAGAGTTTGAACAGGTCATAAATACCAACCTGATTGGAACGGTCAGGATGTGCAAGGCCGTGCTGCCTTATATGCGGGAACGGAAAAGCGGTCTTATCATTAACTTCAGTTCCATTATGGGATTACTGGCAATTCCGTTCCAGTGCGCATACAGTGCTTCAAAATTTGCAATAGAAGGCTTTTCTGAAGCCCTGAGCCTTGAAACGAAGGATTTTGGAATCAGGGTTGTAATTATAGAGCCCACCGATCACAAGTCAGGCTCCCAAAAATACAGGCTCCATGCAAAGGAAGCCATGTCCGGAAATTCTCCGTACGGGGATGTTTTCCGAAGAGTTGTGGAAAAAATTGAATACGATGAATCCCACGGGAGTGAACCTGAAAAACTTGCCGAAGTGATAGGTAAAATCATTGACCTAAGGAGTCCGAGACTCAGGTACAAAATCGGGAAATTCGAGCAGAAACTTTCGGTTACTGCCAAAAGAATTCTCCCCGGAAGGGTTTTCGAGGCGGTAATCGCTTCATATTACAACAGCAGAAAAAAATAATGGTTATGGAAAGACAGGTATGGATTCTTTAAATTATTACAGGAAATTATATAAAACTTTCAGGAAAAGGTTTGGCAGTGCCACTCCGCTTAAAACCGACTGCGGAAAGCTGTGCGGGGAAAAATGCTGCCTGGGTGACGAAAACGACGGAATGCTGCTTTTTCCCGGTGAAGAGTATTTGTATGACAATGGTAACTGGTATACCATAAAAGAAACGGATATCGTCCTTCCCGGCGGCTATACGGTGAAACTCCTGGTATGCAGCGGAAAATGTCCGAGGGACGAACGTCCTTTATCCTGCAGAATATTTCCCGTCATACCGTATATGAATGAATACGGCAGGATAGACTTCAGGCTTGACCCCAGGAGTTTCGGGATTTGCCCGATAACGCAAAACCCCGAAAAACACCCGGTGGAGGATAATTTCATCGACAGTCTGTACAGGGCATTTCCGCCTCTTTTGAAAGACAAGAACGTGGTGGATTTCATTGAAATTCTTTCCGAGCAATATGATGAACTTATGGAAGTATTCGAAATATTCTCAGAAAATTAAATATTCAGAATTCAATGCACTCTGAAAGCAGGTGCATTGTTATTCCCTTTTCTTTCACTGCGTCAATCAAATCGTCAAGCTTCTCCGTATCATATGGGTTAAAATGGAGAAGTACAATGGACCCTCCTTTTATCTTTTTTGAAAAATGTGCAAAAACTTCTTCGGCAACTGAATCTACGGATTCGTTTTTCAAATCATGATGCCTGAGGACGGCATAATAGCTTTCAACGCTCCATCCGACAGGCACATAGCCAAGTTCTGAAACAAGGCGCAGTATTCTCTTGCTGTCATTTCCTGCGCCGCCCGGGAGACGTATGAAAGGAAAATACCGTTTCATCCTTTCAACATATTCCTGTCCCAGTACCTCGGCAGCAGTCAATTCCCATTCCGTTATTTCTTTTTTTGCGTCTTCATTGTTAAGCTGCGAAAGCCATACATGGTTCTGGGTATGATTGCAGACCAGATGCCCTTCCTCAATGGCCTGCTTCCATAAATCAGCATGGGTTTTCAAATACTTTCCTATTACGAAAAAAGTACCCTTGACATCATGTTTCTTTAAAACTTCAAGCACTTTTTTTACGGCTTGTTTGTTCCCCCCGTCATCGAAAGTGAGGCAGATACGTTTGTCATCGTCAAAATTTTTAACGGGGTAAATAAACTCCGGACGAGTTTCATCTTTTTCCGGTACCGGGCTTGCTTCAGGCGTCGGGCTTACAGGCGAAGACGGTTTGCCCTGAGGTATTTGAGTAATGACAGGCTCAGCTGTTGGTGGGAAAATATCTGCAGGAACTGATTCCCCGGATGGCAATAAAGCACTTTCCGGAACATAGGACGGACCGGGCAAGGCGTTATTCTGTACGGAATCTTTTTCGGGTTCAGTGTCTGCTGCTGTTTCATGAATTGCCGGTGACGGAGAAGAAGCTATATCTTCCTCCTGTTCCACGGTTCCCGACACTGCGGCAGCCCCGCATCCGCTTAAAACAGAAACAGCCAGAATACAAGCAATCCAATAAACATAACTACATTTTTTCATTATAAATATCCCCTCAAAAAAATAACACGGCCAACCAGCCGTTTTTCCAGCATTTATACAGAATAATACCACAACAGTACGATGGATTGTCAATTATTTGGTATATCGGCAGTTATGCATTTTTCATTACAGCGTATCAGCATTTATTACCGTAAAACCATTTTCCCTGAATTTTTCAACTATGGTATTCAGCTCAATCCCCTTCATTTTTGCGGCTTTAGGAATAGTCATCACCTTGGCCGCGGTTTTCAGCATTACAGGATTTGTAATACTTTCAAAACCAAGGTTTTTCAGTATTTCCTTTATTTCGGGGTACTCATCTGCCAGTTCGAAAACGGTTTTTTTTATATCCAGAATCTTTTCATTCATAAAAATCACCGACCACCGTAATCTCATTTTATTATTACCCTGCCTGATCGGAAATTAAAACTCTTCCCGGTGACAATTGTTATTCTGGACCCTGTTATCTTACTTTTCTTATAAGTAGCTTTATTTCCGGCATCATGCTATAATCCGGAATAACTGAAATAGAAAGTTATTGTTTTATTGTACCATTTTGGCAGCATTAAGGAGGATATATCAGAATGAATGAGTTAAAATGCAATGCGGACCGTTTTGCCGGGTTTGCTGACATTTATGACTATGCAAGACCCAGGTGCCCTGAAAAAGTGATTGATTACATTTTAAGATACATGGGGAGGAAACCCTCGGTCGTTGTTGACATTGGATGCGGCACCGGTCTTTCAACCTTTGTATGGAGCCAAATCAGCGATACGGTAATCGGTATGGATCCGAGCGAGGATATGCTGGCAATTGCCAGGCAAAAATCCGAAGGATATAAAAATGTAAGTTTTATCCTGGCTTTTTCCGACCGGACAGGATTGGATGACAATTTTGCCGATATCGTTACTTGTTCACAGTCCTTTCATTGGATGAACCCGGAAACAACTCTGAAAGAAGCAGCAATAATACTGAAAGAAGGAGGAATATTCGCGGCATATGACTGCGACTGGCCTCCTGTATGCGGATTGGAAGCCGAATATGAATACAACGCCCTTTTCAGAAAAGTAAAGGAAATCGAGGATGTAAGACCGGAACTCAGGAACAGGTTTAAAAGCTGGCCGAAGGAAGAACACCTGATGAATATTAAAAAATCAGGCCTGTTCAGATATGCTCGTGAAATAGTTTTTTCCGCTAGTGAAGAATGTGATGCCGCAAGGTTTATCAATATTGCATTCAGCCAGGGCAGCCTGCAGTCCATATTAAAATCGGGGATCACTGAAATTGAGCCGTGCATTAAGTCTTTCACTGAACGAATTGAATCCATTTTCGGCAATGAAAAGTTTACTGTTGATTTCTGCTACAGAATGAGAATAGGGATAAAATAAGAACAAAAAAGATTTGAAATATCCTGAAAAATTTTATTAAAAATTGTATTGAAGCATTTGGCATTATGTAATATTATATTAATTTAGAAATTTAAAATGAAATTTGACAAAACAGAAATTGCAAAAATACTATATCCGCTTTATGATTCTGTAAGTATAACAGCCTTTTGACAGCAAAATAACAGAAATCTTACAATTCACAGGTTAAGGAGTTAATAACATGCCAAAAAGAACTGATATCAAAAAAATCCTGATTATTGGTTCGGGGCCGATTATAATCGGTCAGGCCTGCGAATTCGATTATTCAGGCACACAAGCCTGCAAAGCGTTAAGACAGCTCGGTTATGAAATCGTCCTTGTGAACTCCAATCCCGCCACAATAATGACCGATCCTGGAATAGCCGATGCAACTTACATCGAACCACTGAATCTTGAACGATTAACCCAGATCATTGAAAAAGAACGTCCGGATGCCCTTCTGCCGAACCTGGGCGGCCAGTCAGCATTGAACCTCTGTTCGGAACTGTCCAAAGCAGGTATTCTCGAAAAATACAACGTGGAAGTTATAGGAGTAAAGGTTGACGCAATTGAACGCGGTGAAGACAGGATAGCGTTCAAAGAAACAATGCAGAAACTGGGCATAGAAACACCGCGCAGCAAACCGGCCTACAGCGTTGAAGAAGCCGAAAAGATAGCAATGGAACTGGGTTTTCCGGTTGTCATACGGCCGGCATACACACTGGGAGGTACCGGAGGAGGACTTGTTTACAACATCGAAGAACTAAGGCGTGTAGTAAACCGCGGAATTGCAGCAAGCATCGTGGGTCAGGTGCTGGTGGAGGAATCCGTACTCGGCTGGGAAGAACTTGAGGTTGAAGTGGTACGCGACGTTAAAAATCAGATGGTCGCTGTATGTTTTATTGAAAACATCGATGCAATGGGCGTCCATACGGGTGATTCGGTATGCGCTGCACCAATGCTTACAATTAGCCCTGAACTTCAACAACGCCTTAAGGAATATGCTTTCAAAATCGTCGAGGCAATAGAAGTCATCGGCGGAACAAATGTACAGTTTGCCCATGATCCCGTTACCGACAGGGTTGTTATAATAGAAATAAACCCCCGCACATCCCGTTCCTCAGCCCTTGCATCAAAAGCCACAGGTTTTCCGATAGCATTCATATCCGCAATGCTGGCAGTAGGAATAACTCTAGACGAAATTCCTTATTATAAAGGCGGCACTCTTGACAAATATACACCTTCCGATGACTATGTGGTGGTTAAATTCCCAAGATGGGCATTCGAAAAATTCAAGGGCGCAAAGGATCAGCTTGGAACCCAGATGAAAGCCGTCGGTGAAGTGATGAGTATTGGCAAGACATATAAGGAGGCCCTGCAGAAAGCAGTCCGTTCCCTCGAAATAGGCCGTTATGGCCTTGGTTTTGCGAAGAATTACAATTCCATGGAACTGAAGGAATTGCTGGACCTGCTGATAGAACCTTCAAGCGAGCGCCAGTTCATTATGTACGAAGCTCTTCGTAAATGTGCTGATATTGATCAGTTGCACAGGATCACCCATATCAAGAAATGGTTTATCCAGCAAATGAAAGAGCTGGTAGACCTGGAGGAAGAAATTTTAAAATACAAAGGTTCGAAACTTCCGGATGACCTTTTGATCAAGGCTAAGAAGGACGGTTTTGCGGACAGGTACCTGGCTATGCTCCTCGGGGTCAGTGAAGAGGAAATACGCAAACAGAGAATCCGGCTGGGAATGCTTCAGGAATGGAACACAGTTCCTGTAAGCGGTGTTGAAAATGCATGTTATTATTATTCCACCTATAGCGGTGCAAAAAGCAGCAATACCCTGAGAAGCGAAACATCGGACAGACCCAAGGTAATGGTGCTTGGCGGAGGCCCTAACCGCATAGGACAGGGAATAGAATTTGACTACTGCTGCGTGCATGCGGCCTTTGCCTTAAGGGACATGGGCTATGAAACGATAATTGTGAACTGTAACCCCGAAACCGTTTCCACCGACTATGACACATCCGATCGACTTTATTTTGAACCCCTTACCGTTGAAGATGTACTCAGCATTTACGAGCATGAAAAACCAGTAGGAGTTATAATCCAGTTCGGTGGGCAGACTCCGCTGAATATTGCCGGAGATCTTGCAAAAGCCGGGGTCAGGATACTGGGAACCACCCCGGAAACGGTAGACACGGCCGAGGACAGGGATCTTTTCAGGCATATGATGGAGAAACTGGGTATCCCGATGCCCGAGTCCGGAATGGCAAGTAACCTTGATGAAGCGCTGGAAATAGCAAACAGGATAGGCTATCCGTTAATGGTAAGACCGTCATACGTTCTTGGCGGACGGGGCATGGAAGTGATATATGACCAGGAAATGCTCGAAAGATATGTTTCTGAAGCCAAAGGCGTCACACCAGATCGTCCCCTTCTTATTGACAAATTCCTGGAAAATGCTATTGAAGCCGAGGCTGACGCCATTTCCGACGGCAGTAACACCTTTGTGCCCGCGGTAATGGAACATATTGAACTTGCCGGTATTCATTCGGGCGATTCAGCGTGCGTTATACCGCCAATCAGCCTGAAGCCTGAACATATTGAAACCATAAATGAGTATACGGCCAAAATCGCAAATGAACTGAAGGTTGTCGGATTAATGAATATTCAGTATGCCATATACAACGACCGGGTCTATGTGCTGGAAGCCAATCCCCGTGCATCCCGGACTGTACCGCTGGTGTCAAAAGTATGCAATATTCAGATGGCGCGTATTGCCACAGAAATAATTATTGCAGCCGAAACAGGACGCAAGTCCCCGGTTACGGAATTAAGAAAACGGAAAATCACCCATTTCGGTGTAAAAGAAGCAGTTTTCCCGTTTAACATGTTCCATGAGGTGGATCCTTTACTGGGTCCTGAAATGCGATCTACGGGAGAAGTCCTGGGTATTGCAAATTCATTCGGCCTTGCCTATTTCAAGGCCCAGGAAGCAACCCAGGTTCCCCTTCCCACAGGCGGAGCCGTTTTAATGAGCATTGCCGATATGGATAAACCATACCTTCTCGAGATTGCACGCAGGTTCTCGGAGCTCGATTTTGAGATTATTGCCACGGAAGGTACTTATAATTTCCTTATGAATAACGGCATTAAATGCCGTAAGGTAAAGAAAATGTATGAAGGAAGGCCCAATATTGTGGACTTAATACTTAACGGCGAAATCCAGCTTATTGTGAATACACCGTCAGGGAAACAAAGCCAGCATGACGACTCATACATCAGAAAGAGCGCAATACGATACAAAATCCCGTATATTACCACAATGACCGCTGCTCTTGCAAGTGTAAAAGGAATCGCGGCATACAGGGAGAGCCATGAGACCGACGACAAGGTAAAATCACTGCAGAGTTACCATGAAGATATCAGGTAATGACGTTTTTGAGGAGTGTGCATACTCTTGGGAGGATTATTTGGCGTAGTATCAAAAAATGACTGTGTAATGGATTTATACTTCGGCACCGATTACCATTCCCATCTCGGGACGAGCCGCGGCGGCATGGCGGTATGGTCGGGCAAATCCTTCTCACGGTCCATACATAATATTGAAAATGTACAGTTCCGTTCCAAGTTCGAAGTGGACTTATCGGCAATGAGCGGTAATATGGGCATCGGCTGCATCAGCGATAACGAGCCGCAGCCTCTTTTGGTACGTTCCCATCTCGGCCATTACGCCATTACGACGGTGGGCCGCATAAATAACCTGGACCGGATTGTTGAGCACTGTTTAAAATCAAATTTAATGCATTTCCTTGAAATGAGCCGTGGCGAAATTAACCCCACCGAAGTAGTTTCGGCATTAATAGACAGGGAAAGTACCATCAGGGACGGCATACTTCGTGTCCACGATACAATAGACGGCTCGTGCTCAATGCTGGTTCTGACCAATAACGGGATATACGCGGCAAGGGATCGCCTTGGAAGAACTCCTCTTATCGTCGGAAAAAAAGAAGGAGCCTACTGTGTTTCATTTGAGTCCTGTGCATTTGCAAACCTGGGCTACAGCCCGTATTATGAACTTGGCCCCGGTGAAATCGTGCTGATTACCCCTGACGGAATGGAACAGATCAACCCGCCGGGCGACAAAATGAAAATCTGTTCATTCCTGTGGGTATATTTCGGTTATCCTTCCTCAACCTATGAAGGCGTTAACGTGGAAGTAATGCGCAACAGGAACGGTGCAATAATGGCACGCAACGACAAGGTTGAGGTGGATTATGTTTCGGGAATACCCGATTCGGGTGTGGCCCATGCAATAGGATATTCAAACGAAGCAAAAATACAGTATGTAAGACCGTTCATAAAGTATACTCCCACGTGGTCCAGGAGTTTCATCCCTCAGACCCAGGAAGTAAGGAACCTTATTGCGAAAATGAAGCTTATGCCTATTGTTGATCTTATTGATGGCAAAAGGCTGCTGTTCTGTGACGATTCAATAGTCCGCGGCACGCAGATGAAGGAGACCGTACAGTTCCTGTATAATCATAACGCCAGGGAGGTTCACGTCCGCTCTGCATGCCCGCCTTTGATTTTCGGCTGCAAGTACCATAACTTCTCAAGATCCCGGTCTGAAATGGAGCTTATTACAAGGCATGCAATCCAGGCACTGGAAGGTGACAGCAATGCAAACCTGGACCAGTACTGTGACCACAGGACAGAAAGATACTGCCGCATGGTGGAATACGTAAGAAAAGAACTTAACTTTACATCGCTTAAATACCAGTCTCTTCCCGATATGCTTGATGCAATAGGACTTCCCCATGACAAACTGTGTACCTATTGCTGGAACGGGAAAGAATAAAAGGGCGGTTTTCCGCCCTTTACCAATATCTGCCGGTATTATCTTCTCATCAGCGAGAACCAGCAAATTATAAGCTTTACGAACATTTTCAGCCATGTGGCCTTTTCAGCATCCTCGGTTACAACCAGCGGTATGTTCAGGATTTCTTTGTTATCAAGAAGAAGTACCATTTCGCCGGCTTTGTCACCAACAGAAACAGGCGCATTCACGTATTCGGATATCCTGATTTCTTCCTGTACCTTGTCCCTTTGTCCCCTTTTCAGAAGGACCGAGCTGTTTTCCCGGTAGGCAACAGGTACCGAAAGCTTAAGGCCTTTTTTCACGTTTACGTTTCCTGCTATGGCATCCTTTCTTTCTATTTTCAGTATTTCATAGTTCGAGAAACCGTAATCCAGAATTTTTGTCGTCTCGGAAAAACGCAGGTTCATGTTCTCTGCTCCGAGGATTACTGAAATCAAATCCAGGCCGTCCCGGGAAGCCGTGGCTGTAAGACAATACCCGGCAGCATTGGTAAAGCCTGTTTTTAATCCTGTCATGCCCCTGTATTTGCCAATCAGATGATTAGTATTGTCCAAATCGAAAGTCCCGTTTCTGAAGGTGTCATGTTTTATTGTCGTATACTCAATTATTAATGGATATTTTGTTATCAGTTCCCTTGCCATTATTGCAATGTCCCTGGCAGTGCTGTAATGCCCTTCGTCGGTAAGTCCTGAGCAATCCAGGAAATATGTGTTCGTCATGCCCAGTTCCCTGGCTTTTTCATTCATCAGTGATACAAAAACACCCTCACTGCCCGCGACGTGTTCTGCCAGCGCAACCGATGCATCATTTGCGGAATGAACCGCAACCGCCTTCAGAAGTTCGTGAACGGTGAATTCTTCCCCCGGTGCAAGGTAAACCTGTGAACCTCCCATTCCTGCCGCATTTTCAGACACAACCACCACGTCGTTAAGACTAATCTTGTTTTGTGCAATGGCTTCCATAACCAGCAGCATTGTCATAATTTTAGTTATGGATGCTATAGGACGTTTTTCGTCGCTGTTCATTTCAAAAATAATATCTCCGGTATTTGCACACATGAGCAATGCCGACCTTGCCTTTATTTCAAAAGGAACATTCTCCACTACAGGTGCTTTAACGTTTTCGGCCGGCTGTTTATTTTCATCCTTTACTCCTGTTTCATCTTCAACGGCAAGAACGACACATGGATTTACCGAAACAACCAGCAAGGCACATAATAAAACCCATATGAGCACTTTTTTTCTCATTCCAGGTTAACTCCCGAACTTTGATCTCATATTAAATGTATGCATGGCCCATATGGGTTTATTCAGGCTTATTTTTGTTTTTAAGGCATATAAGCTACTGTACTTTTCCAAGTATCAGCGGCCTTTCCGGAGGAGGAGCATCACCTATGCATACAGCATCTTTCAGAGCACCAAGCGCTTCACTTATTCTGCCCTGATCGGATGTATGCAGGATTGCAACGGTTTCACCCGCTTCAATCCTGTCGGAGGTTTTTTTCAGGAGCTCAATGCCTGCGGCAGGATCTATCACATCGTCCTTCTTTTTCCTGCCTGCTCCCAGTATCAGCGATGCGAAACCAATCCGCTCAGCGTTCATTTTCACGATATATCCCGATGCTTCGGCCTTAAACTCCGCCCTGCATTCAGCCTTCGGAAGCCTTGATATATCTTCTATTGCCCTGGAATCGCCGCCCTGCCTTTTCACCATTTCGACCAGCTTGTTAAGTGCAGTACGTTTTTCTATTGCTTCGGCCGACAGCATCCTGCAGTATTCGATATCGCCTTTCCTTGCAACATACAGCATATTTGCCGCAAGTTCTATGCAAACTTCCCTTAAGTCATCCGGTCCCCTGCCGTTCAATACCTCAACGGCCTCGCTTACTTCAAGGGCATTCCCTATATTTTTGCCCAGCGGCCTGTCCATATCGGTTATCAGCGCCACCGTCTTCTTTCCCGCACCGTTGCCTATATCCACCATAAGCCTTGCAAGCTTTTCAGCCTCTTCAACGGTTTTCATGAAGGCCCCGCTTCCCGTTTTGACGTCAAGAACTATTGCGTCGGAACCTGCTGCCAGTTTCTTGCTCATTATGCTCGCGGCAATAAGTGACAGGTTCTCAACCGTTCCCGTAACATCCCTCAGGGCATAAATCTTTTTGTCGGCGGGTGCCAGATTTTCTGTCTGGCCAGCAACTGCTATGCCTATTTCCTTTACATTCCGGACAAATTCTTCCCGTGAAAGATTTGTGCGAAACCCGGGTATTGATTCAAGTTTATCAACAGTACCCCCTGTATGTCCGAGGCCCCTTCCCGACATTTTCGCCACCGGCACACCGCATGAAGCGACAATGGGTGCGACCACGAGAGTGGTTTTGTCTCCCACACCGCCGGTACTGTGCTTATCCACTTTTATTCCCGGTATACAGGAAAGATCCACAGTATCACCCGAATGAAGCATAGCCTCGGTCAGCCACAGCGTCTCATCAGTATCCATTCCGTTGAAATAGACAGCCATCAGGAAAGCAGAAGCCTGGTAATCGGGTATTTCCCCTTTCGTATACCCGTCCACGAAATACTTTATCTCTTCCTTCGTCAGTTTCTGACCGTTGCGTTTCCTGATAATCAGGTCCAGCGCAAACATACCGACACCCCTTTACCTTTATTCACAGCATAGTGACGGGTGTTTCATGCATCCAGTACCAGGTCAAGGAAGCTTTCTCCGCAAAGATTGTTCTCAAGCCCGAAGTAATCAGCTATTGTCTTTGCCACATCCGAATAGGTTTTTCTGGTATGGAGGTTTACACCCTTTCTAAGACGCTTTCCTGTTATAAGCAGCGGAACATATTCCCTGGAATGATCGGTACTGGGCGTTGACGGATCGCATCCGTGATCGGCGGTAATTATAAGAATATCGTCATCCTTAAGATTTCCGATAATCTCAGGAAGCCTCATGTCAAACTCCATTAAGGCCTTCGCATACCCTTCCACGTTGTTCCTGTGGCCGTAAAGCATGTCGAAATCGACGAGATTTGTAAACAGCATTCCTGTAAATTCTTCCTTTATCCATTCAACCGTCCTGTCGATCCCATCGGCATTTGAATGGGTATGAACCGACCTGGTTATTCCCGAACCTGCGAAAATATCCTCTATTTTTCCGACAGTGCGGACCTCATATCCGTTTTCTTCAAGATAGTTCAATATCGTTTTTTCAGGAGGTTTAATGGAGAAATCCTTCCTTCTGTCGGTTCTTACATAATTTCCCGATTCACCCGTAAAAGGTCTTGCAATAACTCTTCCGACACCGTAATCCCCTGTCAGTATTTCACGGGCAATCCGGCATATCCTGTACAGTTCCTCAACGGGAATCACGCTTTCATGGGCAGCTATCTGGAAAACGCTGTCCGCTGATGTATATACTATCGGGTAACCGGTTCTTACGTGTTCATCACCCAGTTCCTGTATTATTACAGTACCCGAAGCAGGCCTGTTGCCGAGAGTCCTGCGGCCTATCCTTTTCTCAAATTCTTTCATTAATTCATCGGGAAAACCGTCAGGGAAAACGGGAAAAGGTTTGTCCAGTATAAGGCCTGCTATTTCCCAGTGACCGGTAGTAGTGTCCTTTCCTGCTGATTTCTCGGTCATTTTCCCATAGGAACCGATAATTTCCGTTTTGCCGGGATCAGTCGTTGTCCGGTAAGTTTCCCTGAAACCGTCTATATGCGCAAGCCCGAGACTTTCAAGGTTGGGAAGCGAAAAGTTCTCCACAATCCGGGAAATATGCCCGATGGTATTGCTGCCTTCGTCCCCGTAAACGCGGCTGTCAGGCTGCTCCCCGATACCTGCGCTGTCCAGTACAATAACAATGACTCTTTTCATTTGCATGCCTCCCGTTATCAGGACATTCTATTCATATATTAACATTTATCTGATAAAATAAACAACATAAGCCTTACGGGAGTTCAGGAAAATGCTTTGAAAGGAACATGCCGATGTTTAAATGGTATATATGGGTGCCTTTGTTTATACTGATTATTTTTGCTTACATGACAATTCAGGCAGCAGTATACACAACAAAATACCGTAAGCTGAATCTTGGTGCCGGGATCAGGCTGCTGCACCTTTCGGACATACATATCAATCTTTTGCTTGTTCCTTCTTTTTGTCTTAAAAAAACAATAGCGAAAGCAAAACCTGATTATATTCTGATAAGCGGAGATTTGATTGAAAAGCCGGAAAACATGGAGAAATTCTCAGCATGGTACAAAAAGCTTGGCATAGAAGTTCCCGTGTTTGCAGTTTACGGCAACCATGAGCACAGGTGTTTCAGACAAAACCCGTCATTCAGGGAAGAATTCAACAGCACGATGAAAGAACTGGGCATTAAGCTTTTAATAAACGAAACAGTCTTCATTCGGGGAAAAAACACGAGTGGACCAAAAAAAATAGCCCTTCTTGGTATTGACGACATAAAGACAGGCACGCCTGTCAATAATGATATATTCACGGACCTGAGGAATAAATGCGATATCATAATTTCATTTTCCCATAACCCGGATGTTTCCCTTTACATTCCCGAGAACAGCGTGGATTTGCTCCTGGCGGGCCATTTTCACGGCGGCCAGATATGGATGCCGTTCAGGCTGGAATACCTGTTCCTTCGCAAGGATAAACTGAGCAAAATGGGGCATATAAAAGATTTTGTAAGAATCAGGGGCAATTTATTATATATAAGCAGGGGACTAGGTACGGTATTAATTCCTTTCCGGTTTTTCTCAGTTCCCGAGGTTACGGTTTTTGATATTTAGCGTTTCTCTTTCGCAATGCTCTGAACTGCTTTTATCGCGAGTTCTATTTCGGTTTCGGTGTTAAAATAGCCAGGGCTGATTCTTACAAGTCCGGTATCAGACGTTCCTAAAGCCTGATGGGACAACGGCGCGCAATGAAAGCCGCTCCGTGTGCAAATCCCGTATTTCCGGTCAAGAATATAGCTGACCTCCGAAGAATCCATATCGTTTATCGCAAAGGCAAAAATACCCGAATTCTGTTCAGGTTCCGGGGAATAAACCCTGATGTTTTCTTCCTTTGAAAGGCCTTCGAAAAGCATTGACAGGAACTGCTTTTTCTTTATGTATATATTTTCAATGCCGGTTTCATTGATAAAAGAAATACCTTTACCGAGGCCGACTATGCCAGGTACGTTCAGCGTACCGCTTTCCAGGATATCGGGAAAAATTTCGGGCTGGAAAAGCCTGTCTGAAAAACTTCCTGTTCCTCCCTGGACAAATGGCTTTATCGGTATTCCTTCTCTTACATACAGGCCAGCAGTTCCCTGCGGACCCAAAAGCCCTTTATGGCCCGGAAAAGCCAGCATATCAATATTCATTTTCTCAACGTCTATCGGGATGATCCCCGCTCCCTGGGCCGCATCCACGAGAAAGGTCACGCCAAGCTGCCTGCAGATCCTCCCGGCTTCCTCAACGGGCATTAAGGCACCGGTAACATTCGATGAAAACGTCATGCAGAAAAGGTCTATTCCTTTTCTCAGCGCCCGTTTTATTTTCTGAACCGTAATCCTGCCGGATTTGTCCGGTTCTATTATCTCCAGGCTGATAAAGCCCCTTTTTTCCAGCGTTTTCAACGGCCGCAGCACTGAATTGTGTTCCATTGCTGTGGTAACGACGGAGGAACCCTCGGTTATTATCCCATATATAGCTGCATTCAGTGCATATGTTGTATTGGGCATGAAAGCAATTCTCATCGGGTCACTTATATTGAAGAATTTTGCCGTAACTTCCCTTACACCGAGTACCGCATCCTCGGTTTGCCGCGCCATTGTATGTGCGCTTCTTCCCGGATTTGCGCACCCTCTTTTCAGAATTTCCAATATTGCCTGAACCACCTGCGGGGGTTTCGGCCAGGAAGTTGCCGCATTATCCAGGTAAATCATATAAGTTTATACTCCTTTACCTGCTAATACTTAATTATATGATTCTATCACGGGGAATTTGACCTTTATTGGCTAAACAGGTACAGGTAAAAAGAAATTGTGAACCATTTCGGAATAATCCTTATACACGGAATCTGCACGGATAATAAATTAACGGACGGTATTCGTATATCCGTCCGTTAATTCATTCTGTTCATTTTGAAATAGTGTCAAGATATTCCTTAACCTTTTTCATATCCATATACAGTTCTTCTTTTTTTGCCGGATCTCTAAGAACCGCAGCCGGGTGGTAAGTTGGCATGATCCTGAAAAATCCCGGCCTTTCGACCCAGTTGCCTCTTGCCTTTGTTATTCGTGCGTCTCCGCCCACAATATATCTAAGTGCTACTGAACCAAGGCAAACAATTATTTTAGGTTTTATGTACTTAACCTGAAACCTCAGGAAAGGAAGGCAGGCTTCGGCCTCTTCCCTGGTAGGTTCCCGGTTATTGGGCGGACGGCATTTTACAATGTTGCAGATATAATAATCTTCGGGTTTGAACATCAGCGCGTTAAGCAAATGATCAAGAAGCTTTCCTGCACGGCCGACAAAGGGCAGTCCCGTGAGATCCTCTTGTTCTCCGGGACCCTCGCCGATAAGCATTACAGGTGCATCGACATTATTACCCCTGCCAATAACCACGTTTGTTCTTGTTTTTGCGAGCTCACATTTTGTACAGCTCAGGCAGGCCCTAACGAAATCTTCGTAAATTTTCAGGTCCTTCATTTCAATTCCCTTTTTATTTTTTTCTTAAGTTATCCTATCATAAATCGGACATGCTGAAAAGGACCATGACCTTGAAAAAGGGATTATTACTGATTATATTTTTCGGCCCATTCCTGGAAAGACAATTTTTCTCCTTCCTTTCCGCCCTTAATGTCATACTTCGAAGGAAACTCTTTGCTTGTCTCGTTCATAAATGGTTTTTTCCCGATAAAGTTTTCCAGGGGTTTATCCACCCTGTAAATTCCCTTTATTTTTGCAAAATTTCCTTCTGTTCCGAAATTGATGTCATTGTTCCTGTTTAATCCGTTTGTCATACTATCACCTCTTTATCCGGCAGAATATTTTTTAGCCGTTTTTTTTGCGCCAAAAGAAAAAGCACAATGCTAACGCAAAAAGCTTAAAACAACCTAAGCTTTCTGCATTTGTATTGTGCCCGTCTGAAATAAATACTATTCGGTGTTCTTCAAGCCACGGCAAAACTTTTAATTTAAAACGATAAAAAAGGGGCAAAAACTTATGCCCCTCTTTTTGAACTATTATATGCGGCTAAATGTCCTTTGCAGTTGTATTACTTGTACAGTAAATCAAATGAATTTTTCTCCTTCTGCAAAAACGCCAGATTTATGCCGTTAATAAATTCTTCATTGGTTTTCGTCTGCAGCAGACGGTTTATAATCATTTCGGTTACTTCAGCGGTCCCCATGTTGCTCATGGCTTTTCGGATGGCCCAGATCGCCTCAAGCTCCTTCTGGCTCAAAAGCAGTTCTTCCCGGCGTGTTCCCGAACGATTTATGTCAATTGCGGGAAATATTCGCTTCTCCGAAAGTTTTCTGTCAAGGTGGATCTCCATATTGCCCGTTCCCTTAAATTCTTCGTAAATAACATCATCCATGCGGCTGCCCGTATCTATAAGCGCCGTCGCTATAATTGTCAGGCTGCCGCCGTTCTCGATATTTCTTGCGGCACCGAAAAACCTTTTGGGTTTATGCAATGCACCGGGATCAAGACCGCCGGAAAGAGTTCTTCCCGTCGGCGGAATGGTCAGGTTATATGCCCTGGCAAGCCTTGTTATACTGTCGAGCAGCACAACTACATCCTTTTTCTGCTCAACAAGCCTTTGGGCACGTTCAAGAACCATTTCAGCCACCTTTATGTGGTGTTCAGGCAGCTCGTCAAAGGTACTGTAAATAACATCGCCCTTTATCGAACGCTGCATGTCGGTTACTTCTTCAGGTCTTTCATCAATAAGCAGAACTATTAATTCCATATCACTGTAATTCTGTGTAATGGCATTTGCAATTTTTTTCAGAAGAACCGTTTTACCGGCCTTGGGAGGTGATACTATCAACCCTCTCTGACCCTTTCCAATTGGGGCAATCAGGTCTATTAACCGCGTGGACAGTTCCTTCGGCTCTGTTTCAAGGGTAATTCTCTCATCGGGATAAATCGGAGTGAGCTGATCGAAAGGTTTACGCTGCTGGGCGACCTCCGGCGGATCACCGTTTACCGAAAGCACATACAGAAGTGCCTGGAATTTTTCGCCTTCCTTTTGTATTCTTCCCTTTCCGACAATTTTGTCGCCCGTTTTCAGGTTAAAACGCCGTATCTGGGATGGTGATACATATATGTCACGGGGACCGGACAGGTAATTCTGCCCTCTCAGAAAACCATAACCGTCGGGCAGTACTTCCAGTATTCCGCTTACGGGTTCATCGCTCTCGAGCTTTGAAAGGTCCCGTATATGGGTCGGCTTAGATACAAATTCCTTTGTATCCTTTACATTGCTTTCACCGGAAGCATCCTTTTCCTGGACTTTACTATCCTGTTCTTCCGTGCCTGTTTCCTGCACCGGCTTTTCTTCGCCGCCCTGGCGATACCTGCTTATGACGGCTTCAGTTTCTTTTCTTTCCTGCACGTCAACGCTTGCATTGGCATTTTCTTCCCGTTCGGCAGTTTTTTCATCTTTTTTGGCTTCTTCATGTGACTGTGCAGGAAGTGTATCTTCCGTTGATTTTTCGCTACCGGCTGAAGTTATATCAGCAGTATCGGGCTCCTTTTCCTTCTCTTCGCCGGAATCGGTAAGCTGCTGTTTGGTTTTTAAATCCTCAGTTTCGGCATCCTTATTCTTCCTGGGACGCCCCGGTCTTCTTTTAACTGCAGCCTGGACGGGCTGCACAACCTGTTCCTGTTTCTGACCTGCTTCTATTATTTTCTCTATCAGTTCCTGCTTTCTGTAACGGGTTATACTTTTGATACCCATTACTTTGGCAATATACCTCAAATCATTCAGGCTCTTGCCCTGCAGTTTCGCAATATCTTCCATGATACACCGCCTTATTCTGTTTTTCAAAATTGAAATATATACTGATTGGTACAATGGAATTACCAATTATATTTTCAAGATACCCGGGCTCTCCTCGCTCATTTATACGCATATCCCCGGGCCCGAGCAAACCAGATAAAACCTGGCTAATAATAGATCATATTAAAAATTTTGGTTTTTGTGAACATCAAAATATATTTCCCAAGGAAAATTACACACAACAAACAACCAGTTAAACCGCAAGCACCCGGACATATAATGGATTCTGTTGTATTACTGGGTAGTTTCCACGATCATTGATTAAAACAAACGCCCTTTATAAATATAATGGACTGAAATACCAAAAATGATACATATCTGAGGAAACTGTCTTTTCGCTCCGTTTCTGTTTTTTACTATAGCAGTTAAAGTATTGCATTGTCAATACCTTTTATATTAAATTCAAGAAAAATATTACTGTTTATTCATCTACTATTTCAAGTTTTAAACCCTTTTTATTGAAAAAATCAAGTACATTTTCAGGCACTACGGATTCATTTTCGTTTTTCGTTTCGCTGTTCAGAATTACAGCACGGACTTCCCTGCCGGTAACTCTTTTTATAGCCTCAGCCACTACCGAAAGGTTATCCTCTTCTTTAAGTATGCGTTTCTTCAAATCATTTTCTTCATGAATCAATATGCCCACGGTTTCAGTATCGACCCAGACGGCACTGGTACCATAAAGAATGGTATACAGCTTTTTTCTCCCGATATCTGAAAGTTCCTTCAATACGCTGTCCCATTCGGCAAAAGAACCTGACCGGAAATCAGACCGCTTTTCATCAGTTCCGACCTTACTGCCTTCTTTCACTGCATTATCCTTTTTCTGAGTTTTGTCCGTTATATTTTTTTTATCCTCATGCATTCTTGCCTTTAATTCTGAAGCGCTGCGCCCGGTAACATTGCTGTTTATAATCCCGTATTCAATATCCCTGATTCTGTCCTCCAGCAGCTTAATCCGTGCCTGCAGCTCTTCCTCATTCTCTCCGATTTCCCTTGAACACACCCGCAGAAATACCGTTTCTATCAGTATACGCTGGCTTGAACTCCATTTTAACGCCGATTCCAGGCCTGCCAGTTCACGTATTACAGCAAGGCCGAAATTCATTGAAATTCTGTCGGCAAAATTCTGAACAGCCTTTTTTTCTTCCTCTGTTACACTGTATAAATGGTATGTATCATTAGTGGTTTTATAAATCAGTATGTCGCGCAGAAATCGAATCAGGTTATGAATATACTGACCGGGATCCATGCCCTCGGCAAACATCAGGTCAATATAGGAAATCGCTTCTTTGCTTTTTCGTTCCAGAAGGGCCTCAACTGTATCTACTATTACTGCACCCGGAGCAGCTCCTACAATTTTTTGTACGGATTCCAGATCCAGTTCGCTCGTCCCGGTGGAAATACACTGATCAAGTATGCTTATACCGTCACGTAAAGCACCTTCGCTGAGCGATGCTATAAACAAAGCCGCTTCTTCGGATAGTGTCACACCGCATTCTTTCGATATCTTTATAAGTCTTTCGGCTATCCCTCTTGATGTTATACGCCTGAAATCAAAGCGCTGGCATCGGGAAAGTACCGTGGCGGGCAGTTTGTGAGGTTCTGTTGTGGCAAGAATGAATATTACATGTTCGGGCGGTTCCTCGAGAGTTTTCAGCAAAGCATTAAAAGCCCCAATTGAAAGCATGTGTACTTCATCAATAATATACACTTTTCTTTCCGCCCTGGTAGGAGTATACACCACTTCGTCTATTATGCTTCTTACATTGTCAACACTGTTATTCGAGGCGGCATCAATTTCCATTACATCAAGTATGGTTCCGTCAAGGATGCCCCGACAGATTTCGCACCTGTTGCACGGATTGCCGTCAACAGGTTCCAGGCAGTTAACGGCACGGGCAAATATTTTCGCCATTGTTGTTTTTCCCGTGCCGCGCGTTCCGCAGAAAAGATATGCGTGAGCAATCTTTCCCGAAATTACGGCATTCTTCAGTGTAGTAACAATATGCTGCTGCTCCACGACCTCGTCAAAAGTCTGAGGTCTGTATGTCCGGTATAACGCAAGATGCGACGTTTTAATCACCCCTTATACGGTTACCATTCACCCAGACAAATTGGCTGAAATTTTATATAATCAGCTGCTACCAGGTAATACCTGATCCCGTCGATTAAACCTTCAACGGCATAATTGCTGCTTTTTCCGTGCAAGTGACCGTAAATGCAGATATTTACACCAAAATTTTTCATTATATCAATAAAACCTGTCGGCCTTCCCGCGGCAGAAAACGGTGGATAGTGCAGCATTACAATCCTGGTACCGCTGAAACCGTCGGTCTGCTTTAACGATATTTTCAGCCGTTCCAGTTCGCGGTTATAAATTTTCTCGTCCTCCGTGGTAAAATCTTCCTCTTCGGGATTTTTCCAGCCTCTTGCACCCGCTATCGCCACGCTGCCGTAAATAAAAGCATTGTTATGAAGAAACGAAATGCTGCTAAGAGACATACTGTCCTTAAACTTATTCAGCTTGCTGTGGGTTGTCCACCAGTAATCATGGTTCCCCTTTGATATAATTTTTCGTCCCGGAAGAGATTCCAGGTACAAAAAATCAGGAACCGATTTTTCAATATATGTCGCCCAGGATATATCTCCGGGAACCAGGACCAAATCATCATTGCCTACAGTTTTATTCCAGTTCTCCCGGATTTGGACCATGTAATTCTCCCATATAGGATCAAAAATGTCCATGGGTTTATCCTCGGCCAGTGAAAGATGCAAATCCGATATTGCAAATACACGCATAACTTACTCTTTTCCTTTAGGCTCAATTATTGCAAACTTAATTATACCCTCTGCTGCCGTCTGATCCTGTACCGAAGCCCGCACACTGGCCTTGCCCATTCCCCGGCGCATATGAGTAAACTCGACCTCAAGCTTTAACGTATCTCCCGGTACTACCTGCCTTCTGAATTTTAAATCCTCTATTCCGGTAAACAGCGGAATTTTGCCCCTGTTTTCCTCCAGCATCATTCCCGCAACACATGCAGTCTGGGCCAGTGCTTCAACAATAAGTACGCCGGGCATCACCGGATAGGACGGAAAATGTCCCTGGAAAAACGGCTCGTTAATGGTGACGTTTTTAATTCCGACTGCCCTGACCACAGGTTCCAGTTCCACTTCTATTATTTTATCCACAAGAAGAAAAGGAAACCTGTGGGGAATAATTTCCTGAATGGCAGTAATATCCAGCGATTTTTTCTCCATAATCATTCACCCGAAAAACATTTCTTAATCCTGTTCCCAGTTATGATAAATGTTCTGTACGTCGTCGTGGTCTTCCAGCTTTTCAATCAGTTTTTCCATGTTAGAAATCATTTCCTCGGCCGTCAGCATAGTGGTTGTTTTCGGAATCATGGCAACCTCGGCGGTTTCAAACTTGTACCCTTCCTTTTCCAAGGCTTCTGCAACCTTTGAAAAATCCTGCGGCTCGGTAATTATTTCATAATATTCATCTTCTGCGACCACATCAAGGGCACCGGCCTCCAAGGCTGACATCATTAAGCTGTCTTCATCAATGTTTCCTGTTTTTTCAATTATAATCTGTCCTCTTTTGTCAAACATAAATGATACACAGCCCGTTGTTCCTAGATTGCCGCCGTACTTGTCAAAAATATGTCTTATATCTCCTGCAGTACGGTTTCTGTTGTTCGTAAGAGTTTCAACTATTATTGCCACACCGCCCGGACCGTAGCCTTCATAGACTATTTCCTCATAATCGTCAGTATCAATTTCTCCTGCTGCCTTCTTAATACTTCTTATAATGCTGTCATTCGGCATATTATTGGCCTTTGCCTTAGCTATTGCGTCCTTTAGCCGGGAATTCGTCTCCGGATCAGGTCCGCCGGCCTTGACTGCCACTGCTATTTCACGGCCCAGTTTTGTGAATATCTTGCCTTTTTGCGCATCGGTTTTTTCTTTTTTATGCTTTATATTGGCCCATTTTGAATGTCCTGCCATATATCTATCACCCCAGATAATTTCATACCAGTTTTTTTATACAGTATATTCTCTCATGACATTCATACAATTTCAACCTCAGTCACTTAACCGGAATCATCTAACAAAATTGCCCTCTTCATCAAAATAGGCAAACACTTTTTCTCCAAATGTAATTTCTGCTTTACCTCCTGTAATTTCAGTAATCTCCCTGCAAAAATATTCTTTTCTTTCATTCTCTATTACGAGCAGCACCTCTACATCATCGGCAAACCTGGTATCGCGAACCGGGAAATTACCCGATTCAAAAAAATTCCGTATTTTACCGTACAAAGAGTAATCCACCCTTACAGACGTTTCACAGCATAATTTTCTTATCACGGTCTGCACATTGTCAAGAGCTGAAACTGCCGCCTTGCCATATGCACGAACCAGCCCGGAAGCCCCGAGAAGAATGCCTCCGAAATAACGCACAACCACCACAAGAACGTTAACAAGACCTTTTTTCCTAATGGCTTCAAGTATCGGCAGACCCGCAGTACCTGACGGTTCACCGTCATCGCTGAAACGCTGGACTTCGCTTTCCCCTTCTATTATATAGGCATAACAGTGATGCCTTGCATCATAATATTTCTTTTTCAGTAACGCCAGGTGCGAAAAAACTTCTTCCTCTGAATTCACGGGAAAAACCCAGGACAAGAATCTCGACCGTTTTTCTTCGTATTCCCCGGTTCCGCTGCTTAAAACGGTACGAATGCATTCGTACATTCGATCACTCCATTAACTGCTCTGTAATCATCATTTATTCTACCAGAAAATACGGATGAATGACAAATGGATAATAAAAAAAAGACACAGAATACTTTGCTGCCGGCAGCCAGCCGCAGATAAGGCAAGACCCCTGCAATACTATGTTAGCCGGGAATAATTTATTCAAATTATTCCCGGTTAACTCTATAATTATTTTTCATATAATCGGACCAGACTTGCACCGGATCCGTTGTTTTCCACCCTGATTCAGTTCAGCTTGCAACTTGCATTAATTCCTTGAATTTCAGGTAAGAGACGTGAAGTAAAGAACGATCCTGACTGTATGTGATTTTTTCCATTGCTTCTTCTACTGTAAAAAATCCGGCATCCTGATATTTTTCAGGTTCACCGATCTTATATTCCTCGCTGTCCGCGAGCATAATATACCATGTTATGCGATTGCATACTGGCTGTTGTCTTGTTACTGAAAAGAATTCATAATTTGTTCTTCCGGCAGGTGAAATGATGGTAGCGTTGATACCGCCTTCTTCCCGAACCCTTCTTAAAGCCACTTCGCTCTGCAGTTCATTGTTCCTGATTACCCCTTTGGGAAAAACCCATTCGCCTTTTTCATTTTTCAGGAGAAAAACCTTGTGGTTGCTGGAGAAGACAACACCTCCGGCGCAATTACGCAATATCATAGCCGATTACCCCTTTCATTTATTCTTATACGGTTTCCCGTATTACCTACAAAAGAATATGCGGGTTTTAATGACAACAAAAAAGGCACCATGAAATTTCTGCGAATTTCATTCAGGTGCCTTATAAACATATATGGTTTCATTACCGTAATATATTTCCGTACAGTATTAATATTAAAGACTTTCAACTCCATTACCTGCTTTCCGTTTATTTATGCCAAATAATTGTCATGCTTCTGGTTCCTCGCCTTCTGCAGTCCGGTTGAATCACTAAGAAAATCATAATTGGGATTTCCGAACTGAGGCATTGTATCGGCCGGGTTTTTTTTAGTGTATAAGTCAATTATAAAAAGGTCTTGCTCTGAAAGCTCGATTTTTCTGTCTTTCAACATTTTTCATCTCCTTTTTCAGGAGGTTTCAACAAAATGTACAAAACCAAAACCGATTTATCGCTTTCCTATATATATTTTACCACAATATTAGTTTTTTACTACCCCTTTATATTAATTTAACAAATATTTTACGATTAGTATTCAGGCTCTATCAGTCCGTAATTTCCGTCCTTGCGTTTGTATACAACATTCACTTCTTCGGTTTCGGCGTTTGTGAATACGAAAAAGTTATGACCCAAAAGATTCATCTGCAGTATTGCTTCCTCAACATCCATGGGTTTTATTGCAAACCTTTTGCTTTTTACGACCTTGAAATTCTCCTCTTCTTCTATATCTTCCTTTATGTCAAAATTATCGGGTACAACACTTTCCTGCCTGATTCTCTTGCCAAGTTTAGTCTTGTTCTTTCTGATCTGACGTTCCAGTTTATCTATTACCATGTCAACGGACGCATACATGTCATTTGTGGTTTCTTCCGCCCGGATAAAGAGATCAGCTGAAAATATGGTTACTTCACAGATATGGCGATTCTTTTCCACCTTGAACGTAATATTGCATTCGGCATCTGATTTAAAGAACTTCTCAATTTTGCCAAGCTTCTTAATTGCCCGTTCTTTTAATGCGTCAGAAACTTCGATGTTTTTTCCGTTTACGATAAATTTCATATCCCATACTCCTTTCGGGTCTCAAGAAAGTATTTTATATCCAATATTATACAGTTAATATTGGATATTTAACAGTACCTTTTACTAATTTTTACCCTTGTCAAATATGCATAAAACATTATAAAAATACACGCCGGTAAAAATATCAAATTATGAAAAATCCACAAATACACAGCAGTTTTACACAATCGGCCAGAAAAACCTGTGGAAAATGTGCATAACTCTGTGAGTAACCGATGTTTTTCACTTTCCGGTCTGTGGATAAGTTATACACATTTTTAAAAATAAATGTGGGAAAATTTCTTTAGGAATTGGATTATAAAAGTTATGTAAAAAAACAGGACAGAAAAATCTGCCCTGTAATTCACATATCAGTGGGTATTAACCCTTTCGGCACCGTTTGAACGAAGTATGCTGCAAATAACAGATGCTTTGTCTTCATCGGTTCTCATTGTAAAAACAACTTTGCCTTCCCTGATATCATTCTCATATCTTCTGCTTTCATTCTCGGGTATTCCCAAATCAATAAGTCCACCAATAATTCCACCTGTTGCTGCACCGCCAATAAGACCGGTTATAGGTCCTGCCGCGGCAATAATGCCCAGCCCGGGTATAGCTACCATTCCAGCGCCGAGTAGAAGCCCTGCAAGTCCGCCGATTATACCTCCTGTTACAGCTCCGTTTGAGATATTATCGTTTGCTGCTCCTTCTGCCCTATGATTCTCACTTTCATCACGGTTTTTAACCATTATTGAGATATCATCCGTTTTAAGCCCGCGCTCCTTTATTTCTCTTGCTGCCTTTTCGGCGAAGTCCACCCTGTCAAATATACCTACCACCGTTACTGACATGATTTCCCTCCTTCTGTTTTTGTCCCGGCCAGGAGACAAAAATACTGTATTGTAAACAAAAATTCAACATATATAGTATTCCGGCAAATGCAGTCCATTATTCGGTTATTCAGATTATTGAAGATCTTGAACGCAAGAATTATCCTGTTATGTTCGGATGATTCGCGCGATTTTGGCGGTTAGTGCTTTGCCGCTCAAGGAGACAAAACGCCCGAAGCGGGACCCGCAGCAAAATACCTTGTTTTTAGCAGCGGGTGATTCGGGCGATTTTGGCGACGCAGAGCGGCATGCTCCGAAGCCATA
>ENA-UPAD01000142-UPAD01000142.1-bioreactor-metagenome-genome-assembly--contig:-NODE-142-length-109049-cov-145.547094_pt1 | contig 109049 bp, 110 predicted proteins | sample MGYA00238179_ERZ772710 | MGnify/ENA primary metagenome ERZ772710 (study PRJEB29004, sample SAMN07631245) | bioreactor metagenome | isolation source: Switchgrass digestor | place: USA: Dartmouth...
CTACGTAGTCCACGCGAATGCCTGGCGATGACTCGAGCATTTGTTTAATATGCAGCCTCACTTTTTGCGGATCGGTCTCGCCTTTCATGATCATATCTCTGCCTGCTGATAAAGCCCTAGGGAGGGTAAGGGCCTGGAGTCTTTCTTCCGAAGACAGATAGGTGTTGCGAGAGCTAAGTGCCAAACCGTCCTCCTCTCGGACGATTGGGCAGGTTATGATCTTTACGGGAACATTTAGATCGGTGACCATTTTTCTAATGACAATGGCCTGTTGGGCGTCCTTTTGGCCAAAGTAAGCACGGTCAGGTTGGGTAATGAGAAAGAGCTTTAATACGACGGTAGTTACACCCTTAAAATGTCCTGGTCGAGATTTTCCGCACATCTTTTCAGTAATGGGGCCTTTGACTTCAACGTAGGTGTCATAGCCTTGTGGGTACATTTCCTCAGTTGTGGGAGCAAAAACATAATCCACGCCAGCTGATTCCGCTAATTTGTTATCACGGTCTAAATCGCGCGGATAGGTGGCGAAGTCCTCTTTGGGACCGAACTGGAGAGGGTTTACGAAGTTGCTCATTATTACGATATCGTTTTCTCTCCTGGCCTTTTTGATCAGACTTAAATGGCCATCGTGAAGATAGCCCATAGTTGGTACCAGTCCGATAATTCTTCCTTCCCGCTTAAGGCGAAGGGATATTTCTTGCATCTCAGCTGTCCTTTTTATGACTTCCATGGAATGAAATCACTCCCTTCAACTATTTTATAGCTTTATTATACTAATTTACCATCAAAAGTGCATTATATTGGATGCTTTGGAATTATCCCTGAAGATAGTTTTTGTATTATAGCTCGTGTATGTAGTAAAGACAACGAAAATAACAATTGATTGTGTACAAAAAATCAGACATGTAATGGGATGGCATTACGCTAATTTCATGTTACACTTAAATTCGTATGCCAGAAAATTGTAAAGATATATTTGATGGTAGTTAAAAGGAGGAATATGGATGGATGCTATAACGGCTTTATTGATTATCGCCGTGGTATATGCTATTGGCGATTTCGTTTCTCAAAAGACTAAGGCAATTTTTTCCATGTTATTCGTTTCCGGAATCATATTCATGGTAGCCTTTTGGTTTGGGGTTCCCAAGACATTATTTGAGGATGCCGCCATTGTTAAGCTCTCTCTGGCATTGATTCCCACGCTTATGGTGCATATGGGCACATTAATGAGGCTCAAGGATTTGCGCGAAGAGTGGAAGACCGTGATCATAGCATTAAGCGCCATAGTATTTGCGAGCATCGCTCTGTTTCTTATAGGCTCTCCTATCATAGGTAGGGAGTTTGCTGTGCCGGCAGCGGGTCCTATCTCTGGAGGAGTGGTGGCGACCCTTATCATGAGTGAGGCGGCAAAGGCCAAGGGCCTAGAGACCGTATTGGTATTTCTGACACTTCTGTTAGTGCTTCAAAACTTCGTTGGCTTGCCAATAGCATCTATTTGTCTATCGCGAGAGGGGCGCCGTCTTCGTGATGTTTTTAGAACCGAAGGTATTCTTAAAGGCGATCTGTCTCAGAAATCCCAGGCTAACAATGATGATAATGAACGGAAATGGAAGTTTATACCGGAAACCCCGAAGGAGTTACAGACACCCTTTATCTTGATTATGAAGACCATGCTTGTGGGATGGCTGGCAGTGATGGTCTCAAAACTTTTAGGCGGGGTCATCGATAAGTTCGTGATGGCATTGATATTTGGCATCGTGTTTTACGAGATTGGTTTCCTTGAGCCGAAGATTTTAACCAAAGCCAATTCAGAGGGTTTTACCCTTTTTGCATTGTTGGTGCCAATTTTTATGAATCTTAACAGGGCCACTCCAAGCATGGTTATATCCCTAATAGTTCCTATAGCCTTGTCCTTTGCCGTTGCTGTAATTGGAATTGCCATCTCTTCAGTGATTTTGTCTAAAGTTTTCAGATATTCATGGGAAATGAGCCTGGCAATCGGTGTTTGTTGTCTGTTTGGCTTTCCGGGAACCTTTATAGTGTCCCAGGAAGTGGCAAATGCAGTGGGTGAGACCCCCGCAGAGAAGGAATTCGTGCTCACTAAGATATTGCCAAAGATGTTAGTTTCTGGCTTTACTACAGTCACCATTGCATCGGTCTTCTTGGCGGGATTTCTTGTAAAGCTGCTATAAATTCTTAAGGAGCGTGATTTTTTTGAAATTTGAGGAAATTTTGGAGCTTGCCGAGAGATTTGAAGAAAAGGTCATAAACTTTCGTCACGATTTTCATGCTCACCCTGAGCTTTCCTGGGAGGAGGAAAGAACGTCCAAAATTATAGAGCAAGTGCTAAGAGAACTCGGGTTTGATGGCGTACGTCGTGGCTTTGGAGGGACAGAGTCGGGGGTTGTGGGAGATATCGCAGGAAAAAAGGAATTTCCCATTGTAGCCCTTAGGGCTGACATTGATGCCCTGCCCATTGAGGAAGAAGCAGATGTACCGTGGAAGTCCACGAATAAAGGGGTAATGCACGCTTGTGGACATGACGCTCATGCAGCGATACTTTTGGGCGTCGCCCATGTCCTTGCCTCTTTAAGAGATAAACTTCCGTGCAAGGTGCGTTTGATCTTTCAACCGGCGGAAGAATCGGGAGTTCGATCCGGGGCTCAGCAGCTAATTGATGAAGGCGTATTAGATGGCGTTGAGGCTATTTGGGGTCTTCATGTATGGAGCCCGCTTCCGGCTGGAGCCATAGGCTACAGGTCAGGTCCGATAATGGCGTCGTCGGACATTTGGGAGGCAGAGATAAAGGGTAAGGGCGGCCACAGCTCAAGGCCTCACGAGGCCAAAGATCCGACCATAGCAGCTGCAAATATAATCATGTCAGTGCAGACTATCATAAGTCGTGAGTTGGATCCGCTGGAAACAGCTGTATTGAGCATCGGCAGGCTTGAAAGCGGGAGTGCCCCTAACATCATACCCGACAAGGCCTTTATCCAAGGCAGCATTCGCACCACCAATTCGAAGGTGCGTGACGGACTGCCAGAAAAGATAGAACGAATCGCAAAAGGCATAGGCAGCGCTTTGAGGTGTGAAGTCGAAACCAACTATATCCACGTTTACCCGGTCACCATAAACGATCCGAACATGATTGAGACATTGAAAGAAGTTGCCTCAGTTATGTTCGGGGACAAATCTTTGGTTGAGGTACCCATTGCCATGGGTTCGGAGGATTTTAGCTTCTACCAACAGAAAGTGCCAGGCGTCATATTTTTTCTGGGCATTGCTGATCCTGGGAAAGGCACTGACGCCGAACATCATAATCCAATGTTTAAGACCAATGATAAAGTGCTAAAAAAAGGTGTAGCGCTTCTAGCGGCTCTTGCGATGGAAGGAACGAAAAGGAGTGATCGATGATGGATTGCAAGCCCAAGGTTCTGGTGACAAGTCGTATTCCCGAAGAAGGAATGTGCATGTTGGATGAACATTGTGATGTCAAAGTCTTCGACTACGAAGGGGTCTTTCCGAGAGATTTGCTTTTAAAGGAAGTTAAAGGGGTAAATGCCATCGTATGCCTGCTTGCCGATAAAATCGATGGCGAGGTGATGGACGCAGCTGGCCCTCAGCTAAAAATCATTGCTAACTATGCCGTAGGCTTTGACAATATAGACGTAGAGGCAGCCACAAAGCGTGGCATCATGGTGACTAACACCCCTGGCGTGCTCACCGATACGACGGCAGATCTAGCATGGGCATTGATTTTAGCCACGGCTCGCAGGGTAGTTGAGGGCGATAAATTCCTGCGTCAGGGGAAGTTCAAAGGATGGAAGCCAATGCTTCTTTTGGGCACCGACGTACATCATGCGACGCTTGGCATCATCGGCTTTGGAAGCATCGGAAGGGCAGTGGCGCGCAGGGCAATGGGGTTCGATATGAAGGTCATATATTACAGTGCCCATAGAGCCTCCGAGGAGGTGGAAAAGAAGTTAAACGCCGAATATAGGTCGCTTGATGACCTGCTTAGGGAGGCGGACTTCATATCTATTCATGTTCCTCTTACCAAAGAAACCCGACATATGATAGGTGAGCGGGAATTGAAGATGATGAAAAAAGAAGCCTACCTAATAAATACAGCAAGGGGGCCAATTGTGGATGAAAAGGCCTTGGCGAAGGTGCTAAAAGAAGATTGGATCAGGGGAGCCGGCCTTGACGTCTTCGAGCGAGAACCAGAGGTGGATCCCGAGCTTCTTGAGCTTGAAAACGTGGTCCTGCTGCCGCATCTAGGTTCGGCATCATACGCCACTCGCGCCAAGATGGCCACCATGGCGGCAGAAAATGTCATTAAAGCGCTCAAAGGAGAAGTGCCGCCTAATTTGGTAAATCCCGATATTGTAAAAATAAAATAACACTTTACCTAAAATGATTACGTGATAAACTTTGCATCTTAGTAAATTGATATATAGGTTCTATGTCTTACGCCTATACTCCTGGGTTTGTTCTGTTTGGTAAATGAAAGGCTGGGTTTTTGCTATAATAAAATCAATTTAAACTAAGGGATAAAACAAAATCAGATAAGAACGAGCACTGGAGGTGATGGCGTTGAAGATAAGGCTGTCATGGAAGTTAACCGCAGTAGTGTTAGTCCTTGCAATTTTGAGTGTATTCGTATATGGGTTGGCTTCCTATGTTGCGAAGCTTGAGGAAGAAGACGCGGCTATTTATGGTGTTGTTCATGAAATGGCAGTATTGACCCGTGATATGTATGCTACGACATTATTGATGAGTATAAATCCTAATGATGAATTAAAAAAAGATTTAATCTCAATGATTAATGACTTTGAAACGGGGCTTGCCCTTATTCGCGACGGAGGTAGTTTGCCGGAGAGATTTAAATACTTAAATGTCAGCCATATACATTCCTTTTACTCGGAAGCAAAAGAGGAATGTGATAACTTAATCAAGGTATGGAGTGAAATGAAAGATGATATGTTATCTATAGCACAAGATGGGACGCTAAATTACACTTCTCTTGCAAATCGATATGCAGCTTTGGTCAATGTTATTGAAAGATTTAGATCAATGGTCGCTGAACACTCCCTTGAGGAAGGTGCTTTATATAGGTTGGAAATAGTGATGTTGGCCTTTGGAATTGCCCTTATATTTGTTTTTGGCTTTTTATTGCATCGTTGGATCGTTACGCCTATCGAAGAGCTTTTATCCTCTACGGAAACCCTTGCTCGTGGAGATCTGGATTTAACTAGAAAATTAACCGTGAAGAGTGACGATGAAATTGGAGCTCTGAGTAAGGCTTTTAATAAGTTTATAGAATATTTAAGGAGATCCTTTTGGGACGTTTTTGCTACATTTAGAAGTAGTGTTGTTGCCTTGAGCGCGGTGGAGGGTCAGGAAAAGCGTTTCGCTTCCTATACCAAGAGAGCCATAAAAAGCTTGACAGAAGGCGTTAAATATGTTGACGAAATAGCTTCCGCTGTCCAGGAAGCTGCAGCGGGTATAAAGGAAATAGCGGAAGCCAGTCAGGCACTGGCACAAACGGCAGAAGAGCTCAGTAAAGCTGTTTCGGAGATCTCGGAGAGCGCAAGAGAAGGAGAGCAAAATCTGGAAAATGTCAGAAATTCTATTTTTGCTGTAAAAAAGCATAGCGAAGAAGTGGCCAAAGATACTGCTATTGTCGTTCAGCGGACTGCAGCTATTGACGAAATGGTAAAGATAATCACATCCATAGCTGAAAGCACTAATCTTCTTGCACTAAATGCCGCTATTGAAGCGGCTAGAGCAGGTGAACATGGACGCGGCTTTGCTGTCGTTGCCGAAGAGGTTAGAAAACTTGCCGAAGAAAGTGGAAAGGCTGCAAAAAACATAAAGGATAACCTATTTCACATCATGGAGGGTATCAATAAAAATGCCTCAGGTGTGGCCAAGATGTCAGAGGAGCTCGATAAGACAGCTGATATAAGCAATAACATTATCGAAAGGATATTAACCATACTTGAAAGAGTGAGCTCAGTGAGCGCTAATACGGAGACTGTTGCTTCGAATGCAGAAGAAATTGCAGCGTCCACTGAAGAGATGTCCGCTGCCATGGAACATATTAGCGATAGAACTGAGGCGGTAAGCAATGTAATGGATGAAGTGGAGCAAGTTTCAATTACTATGGAAAAAGCTTTAGATCCTTTGATGAAGGAAACGTTGACGACCATTGATTTGTCTAGGAAGATGCTCGATAAGTTTTCTCAGTTTAATTTAGCCGAGAAAGAGGAGTTTGAGTCCGAAATTAAAGCTGCTATTGAGGCTCATAGGAATTGGGTAAACAGACTGGACAGTTATATTAAAGGCGAAAAGGTTTTCGTTCAAACCGATCATGAAAGATGTTTTTTTGGCGTATTTTATCATACTGCGAGGCCACCTAAAGGTTTAGAGAATTTATGGTCGGAAATAGGTCGTATCCATGAGATGGTGCACAAATCTGCGATTCCCGTGCTTGAAGCTATAGATAAGGGCGATTTAGAAGCTGCAAGGCGTGCATATGAAAATACGTTAGCCAATAGCAAAAAGCTGATAAGTTTGATGGAGCAATACCTGGATAGCATTAAAGAAGCAACATCATCAGGTGATAATCACTCGATGACAATAGCTATGCGATCGTAAAATACCTGTAAATGTTTTACCGTTGACACCCGTCGGTGTCAGATATATAATCTTCCCGCTTAAGTCTGGCTTGTGTCAGGCTCACATAAGCGGGGAGATTTTTAATGCCTAGGGAACATGAAGATTTATTAAAATCACGTCTGGATATAAATGTGCTTTACGATTTATATGGGGGTCTTTTGACAGACAAGCAAAGAAAGGCCTTTGAGCTCCATGAGATGGCGGATTGTTCCTTGTCCGAAGTGGCTGACGCCTTAAAGATGAGTCGGCAAGGGGCATTTGAGCTGTTACAGCGTGCAAAAAGGCGGCTTGTAGAGGTTGAGGAAATAGTGGGGTTTAAGAGCACCTTGTCGGCCTTTGATAAATACAAGATTGACGTTGAAAGGTTGTTGGATCAATACGACGATAAACTCCCAAAAGAATTTAAATCTGAGATGCTAAAATTGCTATCGGATTTGGAAGAGACAGGTGATCAGGATGTTTGATTCCTTAAAAGAGCGGTTGGAAGGGATTTTCTCTAAACTTAGAGGCAAAGGCAGGCTTACCGAAGAGGATATAAATGATGCCTTACGCGAAGTGCGAAGGGCACTTCTTGAAGCTGACGTTAACTATAAGATTGCAAAAGATTTGGTCGAGCGCATAAAAGAACGTTGCCTTGGGCAGGAAGTGTTATCGTCAATAACCCCAGCGCAGCAAGTGTATGCAGTTGTATATGAGGAACTTTGCAACCTAATGGGCGGCAAGAAAGAAAGGCTGAACTTCGCTTCCAAGCCGCCATCGGTATTCATGCTTGTCGGATTACAAGGTTCCGGTAAGACTACAACTGCCGTAAAACTTGCCTTGAAAATTTCAGACAGCCATAAGCCAATGGTCGTGGCTTGTGATTTAAGACGTCCAGCCGCAGTAAAACAGCTAAAGGTTTTAGCTGAAAAGGCCGGCATTCCCTTTTTTGGACCAGATGAAGCAGGTTCCGGCGATGTGCTTGGGGTCGCAAAGAAGGCCCTTAGATATGCTGATGATCATCTTATTGATGTAGTTATCTTTGATACAGCGGGACGTTTGCATATAGATGAAGATCTCATGGCGGAACTGGAACAGATGCATAAAACGCTTAACCCTCACGAGGTTTTGCTCGTCATAGACGCCATGACCGGCCAGGAGGGCGTCAACGTTGCTCAGATGTTCAAAGAGAAAGCAGGCATTACGGGGGTAATATTAACCAAACTCGATGGTGATGCTCGTGGTGGAGCAGCTCTTGCGGTAAAGGCTGCAACCGGAGTCCCCGTCAAGCTTGTTGGCGTTGGCGAACACTTAGAAGATCTGGAAGAATTTGACGCCGCAAGGATGGCCCAGAGGATATTGGGCATGGGAGACATGGAGGGATTGCTCGAAAAGATACAAAAGTCGAGCGATACCAAGGAGATCGAACGAGTTCAAAAGAATCTTCAGGACAACAAATTTACTCTTGAAGATTTATTGGTTCAACTTAGGCAGATTCAGAAGCTTGGTCCACTTGACAAGGTCATGGATATGCTTCCCTTGCCCGGTAAGGTTAAATCCCAGGTGTCAGATATAGATTTTAGGCGCATCAAGCATGTGGAAGCCGTCATACTTTCGATGACGCCTGAGGAAAGAAGAAGACCCGAGATAATAAAGGGCAGCAGAAAGCGTCGAATCGCCATGGGTTCGGGGACAAACGTCCAAATGGTCAATCAGGTATTAAGGCAATATGAACAGATGAAGGAGATCTTTAAACGCTTTGGAAAGAATAAAGGCAAATTAAGAGGCCTTAAACTTCCCAAGGGATTATTTTAGGAGGTGTAGAACATATGGTAGTTAGGATAAGACTGGCACGTCATGGACGCAAAAAAAGGCCCTTTTATCGTTTGGTGGTTGCCGATTCTCGTTCTCCTCGGGACGGGAAGTTCATCGAGATGATAGGCAGTTATAATCCGTTGACTGACCCTGCAGAGGTTAAAGTCGACGAAGAAAGGGCCATTTATTGGCTGAAAGTGGGTGCACAACCTTCGGATACGGCCAGATCATTGTTGAGAAAGGCTGGCGTGTGGGACAAATTTATCGAAAGCAAGAAGGCTTGATGTAAATGGTAGATTACGCTGATCTGGTGAAAACAATAGTGACGCGATTGGTCGCTAAACCGGAGGATGTAGAGGTAAAACAAGAGGTAGCGGATGGCAAGGTCAAAGTATCTATAAAAGTAAACCCCGAAGATATGGGTCGGGTTATCGGGAAAGCAGGAGCAACCATCAAATCAATAAGAGTAATTGCCAAAGCGGCAGCTATAAAATCCAAAGATAAGGTGGATGTAGTTGTCGAGGAATGAGAGATTTAAACGAGGTGAATGGTTCAATGAGTTGCAAAGAGTTGGTCACCATTGGGAGGATAGTGGGGGCTCACGGAATTAGAGGGGAGCTTAGGCTCTTGCCTTTGACGGATTTTCCGGATCGCTTTAACCATATGAATCACCTTAACGTTTATCGTCCCAACGGGTCCTTTTGGTGCCGGCTCACGATAAATTCTTTAAGGGAGCATGTAGGCAAAAAACAGTTCATCGTAGGGGTGGATGAAATTGCCGACAGAGATGAGGCTGAGAATTTGCGCGGCGGCATCGTCATGATAGACCCCGAGGAAAGAGTCGAACTCCCCGAGGGTTTTTATTGGGTTGACGATTTGATCGGGCTAGATGTCATGGACGTTGAAGGGGGCGACCGCTTAGGCGTGCTCGTTGAGATAATGCCGACAGGAAGCAATGATGTATACGTAGTTGAGGCCTGTGACGGCAAAAGGCACATGCTTCCGGCCATATCTGAAGTGGTCAAGGAGATAAACGTAGAGGAAGGTTTTATAAAAGTGCATTTAATGGAGGGTCTGTGGGAGTAGTGCGTTTTAGCATAGTTACTGCTTTTCCAGAATACTTTGATGCTTTTTTAAATACTAGCATTGTTGGCAGAGCCGTCAAGGAAGGTAAAATAGAAATCGATATAGTAAACCTGCGGGATTACGCTATTAATAGCTATGGTCAAATTGACGACTACTCCTATGGTGGCGGGGGAATGGTCATTAGGCCTGAACCTTTATACAATGCCTTGAAAAGCATCAAATCCGAAAAATCTTTTGTAGTATATACTTCACCGCAAGGCGTTGTTTTCAACCAAGATACGGTGGAGGCATTAGCTGCAAAGGATCATGTGATATTGATATGCGGGCACTATGAGGGCATCGATGAGCGTTTTGCGGAAAAATGTGTGGACCTTGAAATCTCTATAGGCGATTATGTGTTGACCGGCGGCGAGCTTCCTGCCATGGTCATTGTCGATGCCGTTTCAAGGCTTGTCCCGGGAGTTGTAGGAAGAGGAGAAGCCGTCTTAGAGGATTCTTTCTATAGGGGGATGCTGGATCACCCCCATTATACAAGGCCTTCGGTGTGGTGCGACCTGGAGGTGCCGGAGGAACTGGTATCGGGGGATCACGAGAAGACGGCGAGGTGGCGCAGAAGACAGGCTGTCGTAAGGACCTTGAAACGTCGCCCTGATCTTTTGGCCAGGGCCAATATTAGGCCATACTTGAGTCAAGGCGTCTATGTCATGCTCGTTCATCATCCGGTATTAAATAAAGACGGCAAGACAGTTACATCAGCTGTGACGGGGTTGGACCTTCATGATATTAGCAGAAGTTGCATGACTTATGGAATAAATAAGTTCATAGTAGTTACGCCCCTTAAGTCGCAGCAAGAAATGGTATGTAAAATCGTGAATCATTGGGAAAAAGCTTCGGAAGGGCTTAATCCGATGAGGTCCGAGGCATTGAGCTTGCTTAAGGCCTTCGATTCCATTGAAGATTGCCTTGCCTGGATAGAAAAGAAGGAAAAAAAGAAACCTTTGACTGTCGCAACTACGGCCAAAAAGAGAGCCGGGGCGTTGCCCGTCTTTGAGCTAAAAAGGATTCTGCTTGAAAGAGATCTTCCGGTGTGTATTCTTTTTGGCACAAGTTGGGGGCTTGCCGATGAAGTTTTTAGCGGGGTTGATGTAGTATTAAGCCCCATATTGGGAGGAAAGGGAGATTACAACCACTTGTCCGTGAGAAGCGCGGTTGCTATTTTACTAGATCGCCTCTTCGGATGGAGGTAAAAGTTTTTAAGCGAGGGAGGAAAACGATATGGATCCTAGGATTTCTTTAGTAGAAAGACAATATCAAAAACGCGAAGTACCGGATTTCAGGCCAGGAGATACCGTTAAAGTGCACGTTAAAGTAAGAGAGGCTGGCAAGGAAAGAATCCAGATATTCGAAGGAATCGTCATCGCAAGAAAAAATGGCGGGTTGAGGGAGACTTTTACAGTTAGAAAAGTCTCTGGCGGCATTGGCGTTGAGAGGATATTCCCTCTTTACTGCCCTAATGTAGAAAAAATAGAGGTCGTTCGCTATGGAAGGGTAAGGAGGGCGAAGCTTTATTATTTGAGAAAGTTGTCCGGCAAAGCTGCACGTATTAAGGAACGCCGCAGATAAAATCGAGATCTAGTGTCGTACGTGTTTAAGCTAAGGGCCTGTAACTTTTAGATTTAGGTTGCGGGCCCTTTTGGTTTGTCTGCTTCAAGAACTGACGTGATTGGGTAAATGTTCGCATGTAATATATGATATGCAATGATATAATAAAAATGCTAATCCATTCGAAAAGTTCGAAGAGCAGAAGGGAGGAGTTCAATTGAAGAGGATCTTAGTTACAGGTGGGACGGGGCAAATAGGCTCGGAACTGGTACCTGCATTAAGAGAGGTATATGGCAATGAAAATGTGGTCTGTGGTGGCCACAAGAGAAATCCTAGCGAAGACTTGATCGAGGCCGGCCCCTATGAGGTTCTAGATGCAGTCGATGCAAAAGCCTACGCCGAAGTTGTCAAGAAGTACAAGATTGATACCATATATCACCTTCCTGCGATATTGTCAGCCAAGGCTGAGGAAAATCCGATGCGGGCATGGGAGGTAAATATAAGTGGCTTGATAAATGCCCTGGAGATAGCAAGGGAGTTTAAGTGTGCCATATTTGTGCCAAGCTCAATAGCTGCTTTTGGACCCAACTCTCCAAAGTGGAAGACCCCTCAAGACACCATACAGCGCCCTAGGACAATGTATGGCGTTACAAAGGTTACGGGTGAACTTTTATGTGATTATTATTACTTCAAATATGGAGTAGATACCCGTGGCGTGAGGTATCCCGGTTTGATTTCTTACAAGACTCTGCCTGGAGGAGGAACAACGGACTACGCAGTTGAAATATTTTATGAGGCTTTGAAGAACAAAAAATATACCTGCTACTTAAAAGAAGACACTCGTATGGATATGATGTACATGCCAGATGCCTTAAAAGCAGCTATACAACTCATGGAGGCAGACCCGAATCGTTTAATCCATCGTAATGCCTTTAATGTCACGGCCATGGCCTTTACGCCAAAAGAGCTCGCCGAGGAGATCAGAAAGCATATTCCCGAATTTCAGATAACCTATAATGTTGATCCGGTTAGGCAAAATATAGCAGATTCGTGGCCTGACATGTTGGACGACAGCTGTGCCAAGCAAGAATGGGGTTGGAATCCCGAATATGACCTCCCTTCCATGGTAAGTGATATGCTAGAAAAACTTTCCAAGAAACTGGGAGTAAGTTATTAGAGGTATTGAACCGGAAATTAAAATGGGCGGGAATTTAAAAGGCAGTTCCCGCCTCTTTTTGTATTTAGAAGTCGGAGGTGTTGAAAATTGAGTAAAAAGTCTATATTGCTCAGGGGGGGAACGCTTTTTACGATCACTCAAGGGATTTTAGAGAAATCTGACATTTTGGTCGAAGATGGGATTATAAAGGACATTGGAGAAGGACTTAGCATTTCTAATGACGTCAAGGTAGTAGATGTAACCGGATGCATGGTAACGCCTGGATTTATAGATCCTCATACGCACATTGGATTGATAGAGGAAGGTTATCCAGAAGATGAAGAAAGCGTTAATGAGGCCACAAACCCAATTACACCTCACCTTCGGGTAATAGATGCCATAAACCCTTACGATAGGGCCTTCGATGATGCGCTTTTAGGCGGTGTTACTACAGTACAGGTTCTTCCAGGGAGCGCTAATGTGCTTGGCGGTCAGGGGGCTATCATAAAGACATACGGAAAGATCATAGATCGCATGGTTCGTAAGTTTCCTTCAGGAATGAAGGCGGCTTTCGGCGAGAACCCAAAAAACTTATATAGAAAAAAGGATCGTTCTCCTGCCACGCGTATGGCTGTAGCTGCCATTTTACGAGAAGCACTGATGTCGGCTCAAGACTATGGAAGAAAGAAAACAGAAGCAGAAAGAGAAGGAAAGACCTTCGATAGGGACATGAAGCGCGAAGCCCTATTGCCTGTGTTAAATCAAGAGCTACCCTTGAGAATTCATGCCCATAGGGCAGATGATATCTTGACGGCAATCCGCATAGCTGATGAGTTCAATATAAAGATCACCTTGGAGCATGGCACAGAAGGCGACAAGATCGCAGACTTGCTGGCAGAAAGACAAATACAGGTTGCTTACGGTCCGGCCATAACCTCACGATCTAAGCTGGAGTTACAAAACAGGTCATGGGAAGGGGCCGTCAAACAATTTAGACAAGGGGTGCATTTATGCTTTACCACTGATCACCCTGTCGTGCCAATAAACCACCTTGTTTTACATGCCTCACTGGCGGCCTCGGCTGGAATTCCGCCAAATGATGCCTTGGCTGCTATAACCATAAAAGCTGCCGAACATATTGGCATGGAGAACCAGTTGGGTTCCATCGATAAAGGTAAGGTTGCCGATTTGCTTGTTTGGGACGGAGATCCTCTGAATTACATGAGCCATCTCCTAATAGTGATTGTTGAGGGAGAAGTTGTAATTCGACGGGATTAATCCAGTTATAGTAATTACATGCAAAAACGTACGCACATAAGCAGGAGGGTTGCGCTTATGCGCGTACGTTTTTGAGGAAGGGTTTTTTCTGATATATATTTTACACCCAATTATTTGTGGGAGTCGAGTTGCCTTATCTAAAAATTAAGAAAAATTATATTCCTTAAGCCACCTCAAGGATGGGGGTAGCAATATCCTTGCAAGGGATTATCGGTTTTTGGATCTCATTGCGCTATATATAATAATAACTTCCATCGCTAATATTTTTGCTAATCTATAATTTTTTATAGCTACCCGAAAATAAGGTTCCCTGAAATATACTGGATGCTGTTCTGGAAAATTCCATAAAAACTTGGCGTGGTCGATAGATCAATTTGCCTTGACGAAATTATGTCAGTTACCGTATAATGCTGTTGCAATGCCGAGGTGGTGGAATAGGTAGACACGCACGTTTGAGGGGCGTGTGGGGTTTCCCGTGGGGGTTCAAATCCCCCCCTCGGCACCATACAACAAATTTAAAGGTAGAAAGGGCTCAAGTGAGCCCTTTTTTCATTATATGGCATTATTATGTTCTCCCATCGCTGATTAAAAATTCTTTTTGCAACCTCAATAAATTTATAGTATATAATGATTACAGTCATGATCGGACACGTTCTTTTAGCCGATAGGGAGGGATAGAAATGTCATCATATGTGGATCTAGGACGTCTCTTTAGGCCAAAGAATATTGCAATAGTCGGAGCTTCTTCGAATTTGGATAGCATTTCTGGCAGACCATTGAAATTGCTGAATCGGTATAACTATAAAGGTGGAATATTTCCCGTAAATCCCAAATATGATTCCCTTCACGGTTTTGTCTGTTACCCCGATGTCCGTTCACTTCCAGTATCTCCAGATGTGGTAATAATTGGAGTAAGAGCTAATCTTGTACCTGATATTTTAGAGCAATGCGGTGAAAAAAACGTCCCTTTTGTAGTGATATTTTCCTCAGGCTTCGCAGAAGCCGATGATCCTTACCTTCAGGAAAAGATAGTATCGATCGCTAAAAAGTGGAACATTCACATAGTTGGCCCCAACTGCCAGGGGTTGGTTAACTTTGTAGATGGTGTACCTTTGAGCTTTTCAGCATCGCTTGATGGCGAACCGTTAAAGCCTGGGAATATAGCCTACGTTTCGCAAAGCGGTGCCTTTGGATTCGCATCTTTTGCTTTAAGCGTAGATAGTGGTGTTAATTTCCGCTATGTCGTCACAACCGGTAATCAGGTAGATTTAGATGTTGTAGACTTTGGACGTTACATAATAGAAGATAAAGAAGTAAAACTTCTTATACTTTACCTGGAAGGCTTAGAGGATGGCTCAAAGTTTTTAGATCTTGTCCAGAGGGCAAAGGAACGAGAAATCCCGGTTGCCGTGTTGAAGGTCGGAAGAAGTGAAGTGGCCAAGAAGGCCGCAAAAAGCCATACAGCTGCCTTGACAGGCGATAAAGCAGTATGGGATGCCGTATTTAAACAGTATGGAGTGATAAGCATATCCGATGTCGAGGATATAATAGACCTTGGCACGATCTTCTCTTCTCCCAAGAGAGCCAGAGGCAAAAATGTGGCTGTTTTAACTACTTCGGGTGGGGCGGGCATAATTATGACGGATTTACTGGACGATTTTGGCTTGGAGGTTCCCATCCTAAGCCCTGAAATACAAGAAAAGATAAAACCCTACATTCCCCCCTTCGGCTCTTGCTTGAACCCCGTAGATATGACTGCTCAGGTCATAAACGATCCCAAAGGTTTTCCGGGATGTTTGGATGCAGTGCTTGAATGCCCCGACATAGATATGGTGACGGTGATCATATCCATGATAACTGGCGAATCGGGCAGGCAGATGACCGAAGATCTGATAGCGGCAAACAAACACACCATCAAGCCCATAAATTGCAGTTGGTTGATAGATAACAAACATGGTGAGGCTTTTTTAAGGCAGCTTAAGGCTGAGGGCATTCCGCTCTTTCAAAGCTTAAGGAGAAGTGCTTTTGCCTTAAGTGCCTTAGGTAAGTGGAATGAAGTGTTATCGAAGCCAACTACTGAAATCATGGTAAAGGGGTCGCCTTATCTGCCTAATCTGCCCTTTATGATGACGGAGTATGATTCTAAAAGGCTGTTGGCATATTGGGGTGTTCCGGTTACTAAAGAGCGTCTTTGTTTATCGTTGGAGGAGGCCCTTGATGCTAGTGAAGAAATAGGATATCCGGTAGCCTTAAAAGTAATGTCTCCTCAGATTCTTCATAAGACAGAAGCTGGAGCCGTAGCTCTAAATTTGAACGGCGAAGAGCAAATCCGAAACGCCTATGGCAGAATATTGGAAAATGCCCGAAAGCATTGTCCCGATGCGCAAATCGAAGGGGTTTTGGTCCAGGAAATGGTAAGTGATGGGTTAGAGTGTATGATTGGCATTAAAAGAGATCCCATATTTGGTCCCATTATTGTCGTTGGATTAGGTGGCATTTACGTCGAAGTCTTGAAAGACGTTTCCATGCGGCGAGCACCAATTGACGAAAATATGGCATATGAGATGATAGGGGAACTAAAAGGTTATCCGTTGCTTGCGGGGGCAAGAGGGCAAAAAAGGAAGGACGTAAAGGCGTTGGCAGAGGTTGTGAGCTTGGTGTCTAAACTTGCGTGCATTGAAAACGAGCTTGAAGAGTTGGATATTAATCCTATATTTGTATTAGATGAAGGGAAAGGAGTGCTAGTGGCAGACGCCTTAGTGTTGAGAAAGACAAAGGAGTGAGGCCGATGTCAGTTTTTTTGGTTTTACTGGCTTACATCCTGGGCTCAATGCCAATGGGCTATTTGGTCGTTAAGTTGATGAGAGGCGAAGATATCAGGAAATATGGCTCCGGCAACATAGGTGCAACAAACGTAGGTAGGGTGATGGGAAGGAAATGGGCCGTAATTGTCGGTTTCTTCGACATAAGCAAAGGGGCTTTAGCCATATTAATTGCCAGATGTTTGGGGGTTACTTCGCCTGATTTTCTGGCTTTTATTGGGGTTATAGCGGTGTTGGGGCATAACTTTCCCGTTTGGTTGAAATTTAAAGGAGGAAAGGGAGTTGCTACATCGTTCGGTGTAGTATTTATGTTTCACCCCTTAGCTTCGATTTTGGGTGGAATTATATGGTATTGTGTCATGAGGCTAAGCCGCTATGTCTCGTTGGGATCGATGGTTTCTCTCTCTTCTGTGCCCTTTTTGCTGATATTGCTTGGTTCAAATAGAGCTTATATTGTGGCCTCAACTTTTTTGGCGGTTCTTACTATCTTAAGACACCGCGCAAATATAAAGAGGCTCCTTATGGGAACCGAACATAAAGTAGGAGAACGGGTTGCCTAGGCCGATAATGCGAGTGGATTGAACTTTTTAGGGGGGCAGAAATTGTGTCTATTGTCTATGCATTTTTGATTGGTCTGTCCTTGTCCATGGATGCTTTTTCTGTGTGCGTTAGTGCAGGTGCTTGCAGAAGGGATAGTTGTTTTTATGTTGCCTTGAGGATGAGCAGCATCTTCGGTTTTTTCCAGTTTGCCATGCCTATTTTTGGTTATTTTTTAGGTTGCTATGCATTACGTAAATTTTCGCCATACGATGAATGGATAGCCTCCTTTATTCTTTTCTTTGTTGGCTTAAAGATGGCCATTGATTCAAGAAAAGCGCAACAATGCGACTCAAAGGATTTCACCAAAGGTGTTGCCTTGCTAGCGCTTGCTATTGCGACATCGATTGATGCTTTGTCCGTAGGAGTGGGAGTTGCTGTAACCAATGTATCTATAATTTTTTTGTCTTCGATCATAGGGGTCGTTACAATGGGCATGTGCTTGCTAGGAGTATATTTTGGCCATACTTTAGGGCTTCTTTTCGGACGCTTTGCCTGTATTTTTAGCGGGTTAGTGATTTGTGCCATAGGGCTTAAAATATTGTTGTAGATACCTCAAGGAAAATCAGGGCATTTATCCCCCAGAAGTTCAAGACATGTCCTTCCTGCTTGGTCATGCTCGGCGATGTAAAATGTTTGGCACTCCTAACATAATCCTTGACATTTTCTGACCTTTATGCGTATAATGCTTCTGGTCAAAGTCAGAGTTGCAAGATAAGGGGTGCTGCAGTATGGGAAGCTTGACCGAAAAGATAGAAAAATACATTCGTAGTTTGCTCGAGTCCAACTCTACTGACGAGATTATCTTGCGACGCAAGGAACTGGCAAGTGTTTTCGGTTGCGTGCCAAGTCAGATCAATTATGTATTGCAAAGTAGGTTCACTCCTGAGAGGGGATTTATCGTCGAGAGCCAAAGGGGAGGCCATGGATATATACGCATCATCAGAGTTTGCCTCTCCGATGTGGAAGATAGGCTAAATCACATAGAAGAGATAGTAGATGACGCAATGCCATCGCAGGATATCAGGCGATTGTTGAAAAATTTAGAAGAGCGAGGCCTACTGACGCTAAGGGAACGGACGATTTTTGAAGTTATGCTGAGGTTTATGGACGAAATGCTGACTTCTCTTTTCGATCTTCCGGCATATAAAAGGGATGAGCTTAACACCGAACTGGTAAGAAGGTTGCTGAAGAGCCTCGCTATTATATAGGGGGAATGGCTATGCTGTGTGAACATTGCAACGAACGGGAGGCCGAGGTGCACATTAAGCAAATGATCGACGGAGAGGTAAAGGAATACCATCTCTGTAGAGAGTGTGCTCAAGCCATGAGTTTGGAGTTGGACCTGTTTCCCCATTTTAACTTCGATCTCTCTTGGGAAAATTTGTTAGGGCCTTTATTTGAGCCTTTCGCTTCGACAAGTAGGCGCAGAGCCACTGAAACTGAAATTAGATGTCAAGAATGTGGCTTGGATTATTCGAGCTTTCAAAAAAGTGGCAAATTTGGATGTCCGAAATGTTACGAATCTTTTAGGGAATCTATCAGGCCTCTGCTTCGTAAAATACATGGTGCTGACCGCCATAGGGGGAATAAACCGGAAATGGACGTTGCTGTGGACAGGGGAGCAGAAAACGAACTAGAGCGACTTCAAATGGAGCTTAAGGAGGCAATTGAGAAGGAGGAGTATGAGCGCGCTGCAAAGATCCGTGATCGTATACGCGAACTGACGTCGAAAGGTGATGGTAATAATGGCAAGGCGTGATTTGTTGACGCATCCCATAGAATGGATAAAAGGCAAGGGCAGCAGCTCTAATATTGCGGTTTCTAGCAGGATCAGGCTGGCGAGGAACTTAAGGGATTTTCCCTTTACCCATCGTTGCGATGAAGAAAAACTCCTTGTCATTGCAGATAAGGTGAAACAGGTTATATCCAAATCTGATCTTCTTAAAAATAGCGATGTCATAGAGATGGATTCGCTAGATCCTCTTTCACGATGGATCTTAGTAGAGAGGCATTTGATCAGTCCACCCTTTGCTAGCGGCGGCCCTGGACGCATTGCTGTCATAGATCCAAAGGGCGTCATATCTGTAATGGTGAACGAAGAGGACCATCTTAGAATACAGGTGATCTTAGCTGGGCTGGAGCTAAGTGAAGTGTGGCGTATTGCAAATAAAGTTGAAAAGGTGTTCGAAGAGCTGAATTACGCCTTCGATCGCGACTTTGGCTATCTTACAGCTTGTCCAACGAACGTCGGAACCGGAATGCGAGCTTCTGTAATGGTTCACATTCCTGCCCTTGAAATGTCAAAGCAAGTTACTACACTGATAAATGAATGCAATCGTATTGGTCTGACTGTTAGGGGGACTTATGGCGAAGGAAGTGACGTTTTGGGTTCATTGTACCAAATCTCAAATCAGATAACCCTGGGCCTCAGTGAGGAGGAGCTAATAGATAAGGTGTCGTCAGCGGTGAGCCAGGTAGTTGCAGAGGAAGAACGTGCAAGGACCGTTATGAAGCACAAATTAGGCATATCGTTAGATGACAGGATATGGAGGGCTTTTGGCATATTATGCTACTCGAGGATGATAACAAGCAAAGAAGCCTTGGAATTGATTTCCCTAGTCAAAATGGGAAGCGACATGGAAATAACTCCTAAGATTTCGGTAGAAGAGTGGAATAATCTCGTGTTGGGCGTACAGCCAAACCATGTCCAGGTATATGCGGGTAAACAATTGTCTCCAAGTGAAAGAGATGTGTTCAGGGCAACATTTTTGCGGGAGCGTCTTAAAACTATCGTAGGCAAATAGAGCAAAAGGGGTGAACGAGGATGTGGCAATTTTTTACGGAGCGAGCAAGGAGGGTAATTCAATTAGCTCATCGTGAAGCCTTGAGATTGGGTCACGATGTGATCGGCACGGAACATATATTGCTTGGGCTGTTAGCCGAAGGCGATGGAGTGGCGGCTCATGTGTTGATGTCACTGGGTATAGATTTAGATGAAGTTAGAAAAAGAGTGGAACAACTCGTGGGCAAAGGTCAGCCAAAGGATAAACCAATAGATCTTCCCTTAAGCCCAAGGGCTAAGCGTGTCTTGGATTTAGCCATGAGGGAAGCCCGCAACATGGGCGTCAATTATGTCGGCACTGAACATATATTGCTTGGGCTGTTAGCCGAAGGCGAAGGCATAGCTGCTCAAGTGCTCATGAGCATGGGCCTTGACACGCAAAAAGTATATCAGGAAGTTATTCGTTACCTTTCTGGAGGGGAGGTGGATCAAATGAGCCAATCTCCTGGGTTATCCAAGAAGAAATCTCACACAAAGACGCCTACGCTTGATCAGCTGGGCATCGATTTGGTTGAAATGGCGCGTCGCGGCGAACTTGATCCCGTCATCGGAAGGGAAAAGGAAATACAGCGCGTCATTCAAATTTTGTCACGCAGGACCAAAAATAACCCCTGCCTCATTGGAGATCCTGGGGTCGGTAAAACTGCAATTGTAGAGGGCTTGGCTCAAAAGATTGCCCTTGGTGAGGTGCCCGAGTTGCTGAAGAACAAGCGCATTGTGCAGCTTAATATCGGGAACCTTGTTGCGGGTACCAAATACAGGGGCGAATTTGAAGAGCGGATGAGGAAGTTGATAAAGGAAGTTCGCGATTCAAGGGACGTTATTGTGTTCATCGATGAAATTCATACCTTGGTTGGTGCTGGAGGAGCAGAAGGAGCTGTCGATGCAGCTAATATCTTGAAGCCAAGCCTTGCTAAGGGAGAGTTTCAGGTGATTGGGGCAACGACGCTTGATGAGTATAGAAAATACATTGAAAAGGATGCCGCCCTGGAACGCAGGTTCCAGCCTGTTTACGTTGGCGAACCCACAATAGAAGATACCATTGAGATCCTAAAGGGCCTTCGGGATAAGTACGAAGCGCACCATAGGGTGAAATATACCGATGCTGCCCTTGAAGCAGCTGCCAAGCTATCCGCCCGATACATAAGCGACAGATTTTTGCCCGATAAGGCCATAGATCTTATCGATGAAGCCGGGGCGAGGGTGCGGCTTTCTGCCATGAATCCTCCTGACTTCATAAAGGAGCTTGAAAAAAAGCTTGAGACGGTCAGAAAGGAAAAGGAAGCCGCCGTGGCATCTCAGGAGTTTGAAAAAGCTGCTGCTTTAAGAGATCAAGAAAGAAAGCTCTCTGAAGAGCTCGAGGAGAAGCGCAAGACATGGCAAGCCAAGAACTCGCAAGAAGAGCCGATTGTCGATGAAGAGGATATAGCCTTGATTGTTTCCGAATGGACTGGCATTCCCGTAATGCAGCTTACTGAGGAAGAAAGCCAAAGGCTCCTGCGTATGGAAGAGGAGATCCATAAACGCATAATCGATCAGGAGGAGGCGGTCTCAGTCGTTGCCAGGGCAATAAGGAGGGCCAGAAGCGGTCTGAAGGATCCCAAGCGACCCATCGGAAGTTTCCTCTTCTTAGGGCCTACGGGTGTTGGCAAGACTGAGCTGAGCAAGGCGTTGGCCGAATTCCTATTTGGCGATGAGAATTCCATGATTAGGCTCGACATGAGCGAGTTCATGGAGCGCCACGAGGTATCAAAACTAATTGGTGCACCTCCTGGCTACGTCGGTTACGAAGAGGGAGGTAAGCTGACCGAAGCAGTCAGAAGGCGTCCATATGCTGTAGTGCTCTTCGACGAGATAGAAAAGGCTCATCCTGACGTATTTAACATACTTTTGCAGATACTAGAGGATGGGAGGTTGACCGACGGACAGGGTCGCGTGGTAGATTTTAAGAATACGGTGATCATAATGACCAGTAACCTTGGTGCCCAGGACCTGATGAAGGGACCAAGCATAGGATTTAGCGTCACTTCTGAGAGCGGCCTAGACTTTGAAGATGCAAAGAAAAACATCCTTGAAGCTGTTAGAAGGACGTTTAGGCCGGAGTTTATAAACAGGATCGACGAGATAGTTGTCTTTAAACCTTTGGCCGAAAAGGAACTGTTGCAAATTGTGGACCTCATGATAAAGGATGTGGCGAAAAGGTTAGCAGAAAAGGGCTTGATAATTGAAGTTACTGACGCAGCGAAGAATTTCTTGCTCAAAAAGGGATACGAGCCTAAATTTGGTGCACGCCCATTAAGGCGTACGATACAACGATATATTGAGGATAAGTTGGCTGATATATTGCTCGAGGGCAAGATAAAGCCCGGTGAGGTGATCAAAGTAGATGTTGCCGATGATGATATAGCGTTTACGCCCATTCAAGATGAAGGCCCAATTAAGGCAAGCGGTCAAGGGGTTGCGCAAGCCTAAGTACAATTAAACAATCCCAGGCCACGGATAGTTACTTTTCCGTGGCCTTTTGCTATTATAATAAATGAAGCTCGGATAAACGTGTGATATTATTTTATTGCTAAGGTGGTGTGATTGTTATGTATGGATTTGATATTTTCTGGTTATTGTTCTTTTTCATGTTGGTCCTTCCCTCTCTGAGACAGTGGAACATAGAGCGGTTAAGGCAAAATTTGATAAAAAAGATAGAGCAAAACCGCAAAAGTCGCGTGATCACCCTCATACACAGACAGGAATCCATAGGTTTTTTGGGAATGTTTGCGAGAAACTTTATAAGCATCGAGGATTCCGAAGAAGTGCTGCGGGCGATTAAGCTGACGCCCAAGGATATGCCTATCGACCTAATAGTTCATACGCCTGGAGGAATACTTTTGGCTGCCGAACAGATCGCCAGTGCTTTATCAAAGCATGATGCGAAAGTAACTGTATTCGTTCCCCACTACGCTATGTCTGGTGGCACGCTAATTGCCCTTGCTGCCGATGAGATAGTTATGGATGAAAACGCAGTGTTGGGCCCCGTAGATCCGCAGATTGGCCAGTTCGCTGCCGTATCTATATTAAAAGTCTTAGAACAAAAACCCATATCGGAAATCGATGATAACACTATCATACTAGCTGACATGTCAAAAAAAGCCATCTCTCAGACGAGGCGGTTTGTTTACGATCTCTTGATAAGCAACGATGTTCCAGAGGAAAAGGCTAACGAATTGGCAACCACTTTAACAGATGGAAGATGGACCCATGATTACCCAATAATGTTTGAAGAGGCGAAGCAGCTTGGTCTAAACGTAACTTGTGGCATACCCAATGAGGTGTCTGCCTTGATGCATCTCTATCCTCAGGCAAGTCAAAGGCGCCCATCCGTGCAGTATGTCCCCCTTCCCTATCAGCGACCGACATCCAATGGTAAAGAAAAATAATTATGTAAGCCACAAACAAACTTATATGTTTATACGATGTAGTATGATTAACGTATAATATGTATGTGTTTGTTTTTGATAAACACATGAGGAGGTGGTTAGGAAAAGTTACAGCTATAGAGTATTTCTAGATTTCAAAACAATGCTATATTAGAAACTTATCTTCCTATAAGAGGAGGGGGGAAGAGATGCCTGAAGCAGAAGTTCCTTCCAGGAAGCCAACGTTGTTTGAGGCTATCGTCGCCATCGCAGCTGCAGCTTTGTGTATAGGGATAGGGGTTTTGGTTCTAGAGGTCGATGTGCATGTTCCTCTGGTATTTGCTACAGCCTTTGTTTGTTTGATGGGTCGTTACCTGCTTCATTTTCAGTGGAAAGATATGGAAGATGGGATTTTTCGCGGCATCCTTGCCGGGCTTCAAGCGGTTTTGATCCTGATGATAGTTGGCATGATCATAGGTTCCTGGATACAGGGAGGAGTTGTGCCGACCCTGATTTATTACGGCTTAAGCTTATTGTCGCCTGCCATATTCCTGCTTGCCACGCTTTTGATATGCTCAATAGTTTCTCTGGCAACGGGCACGTCTTGGGGGACATCTGGCACTGTGGGGCTGGCCTTGATGGGAATAGCCGCCGGTCTAGGCGTTCCTGCGCCACTGGCCGCAGGCGTGGTAATATCCGGAGCTTACTTTGGAGATAAGATGTCCCCCTTGTCGGATACGACAAACCTGGCACCTGCCGTGGCAGGCACTACTCTTTTCAGCCATATCAGGGCTATGATATCCACAACTATGATAACGTACGCCATTGTAACTATAATAACCTTGGTTATAGGTTTTAAGTTTGCAGGTGGCACTTTGGATGTGTCAAGGATACAGGCCTTTCAAAAGCTACTGGCCACAGAGTTTCATATCTCGCCTTTAGGGCTTATCCCACCCATCGTAGTAATACTTCTTGCTGCTTTGAGGTTTCCTGCAATCCCCAGTCTATTTGCAGGCGTCGTATTGGGAAGCATAATGATACTCTTTCAGGGAAGCGGATTGGCCACCATGGTCACTGCCATCCATTACGGCTACACTCCTGTTTTGAGCGCCGAGATTGCCGGAGCTGAAAGCTTAGATGCCGTATCTGCTTTGCTTGCATCAAAGGGCATCGCGGATGTTGCTCCCGAGCTTGCAAAGGAAGTCGCTCAGATGTTAAGTGAATTACTGCAGCGCGGCGGACTGGATTCCATGATGTGGACGGTATCGTTGATATTTTGCGCCCTTTCCTTCGGCGGAGTCATGGAGCGCTGCGGGTTCTTGGAAGTTTTGCTGGATTCGCTTTTGCGCCACGTGGAAAGCGTCACTGGCCTAATCACCTCTGTGATATTTGCATGTATCTTTACGAATATACTTTTGGCAGATCAATATGTAGCGATTGTCCTTCCAGGTAGGATGTTTAAATCTGCCTTCGACAAAAAGGGCTTGCATCCAAGGATGTTATCCAGGACGCTGGAGGACAGCGGCACGCTCACGTCCGTATTGGTTCCATGGAACACGTGCGGAGCTTATCACACAGGGGTATTGGGTGTTCCCACATTGCAATATCTCCCTTATGCTTTTTTGAATTATCTTAATCCTATTGTTGCTATTGTTCTGACGGCTATGGGAAAATTCATATTCTGGCGCAAGGAGACGGATGAAGACGTAATAAATGTCTAAGGTGTAGTGTGGGGAGAGATCTTTAATGGAGGCCATCATCGAATCGCAATCAAGTTATTCGGCTTCGCTTAAAATGAAAGTGGTGTTGTTCCTATTTGGGGTATATTGTATTTATTCGGCCTTTTCTGCGTTTGAGATTTACAAGATCATAGTAGCTGTTGTGGCTTTCTATGGGATCGTTTATAAGAAGAAAATATATGTTTCTTCCAATGGCCTGATAAGAGAGGTTAGAGGTGTTCTTGGCACCTCGGTAGAAGTTCTTCCCTGGGAAGATGTCAAGGGTGTAACTATTGTGTATAAGGGCGATTCGATGATGGCCTTCTTTGAGAAGGGAATTACCGGATGGAAAATTTTATTCAAGCGAGAGGATGAAAGATTGCTTAGGGAGTTGCTTGATAAACACGCTCCAGATGCTGAAGTGACCGTTGTAAGCAATGTTCGTTCTAGGCCAAAGCGAAGATAAGACATAACAAATCCCGCCATAGAATAGCGGGATTTGTTATGTAAAATTATCTAGACATTTAGCTTATCTTCAACAGCTTTAACCTTGCCTTCCATGGTCAGATTTTTATCTCGCCTTTCATCGATGCGAAGCGTAGTCGATACCCTTAAAGCCCCTCTTTCAAAAAGGCAATTATGGGCTGCCTTAGCTGCCTTAAGAACTTCGTCAAATTCGCCTTCAAGGATGGTGCTCATTGGGGTTAATTGTATTTTGAGATTGAAACTCCTCAGTGTTTTCTCTACTTCTGCTACATAGGAACTTATGCTGGGACCGTTTGTACCAATTGGTACCACAGTAATTTCTGCCACGACCTTTCCCATTTTTGATCACCTCCGGTAGGGTAACTAATTATATGGTAATTAGTTATCGTTTAGTTGTAAAGCTAAAAAAGTAGATCTCTTTGGGCAGCATTTCTTTTTAAATGGAGCCTCAGGTGCGATAATATACCTTAGTCTTATAAACAAAATGCACAGGAGGCGATATTCATGCAATATGTAACGACTGAAAGGGCTCCTAAGGCCATAGGTCCCTATTCTCAGGCAGTTAAGGCAAATGGGTTTGTATTTGTGTCGGGCCAATTGCCCTTTGATCCGGCGACTGGACAGATAGTGGATGGGTCGGTGGAGGATCAAACCCTTGCGGTTTTGAGAAACATCGCTGCCATATTAGAGGCAGCGGATTCAAGCGTGTCAAAAGTAGTAAAGACTACCGTTTTTGTGACGGATATGGCTAATTTTCAGGCTATTAATAAAGTATATTCTGAGTTTTTCGGGGACCATAAGCCGGCAAGATCTCTGGTGGAGGTAAGCTGCCTGCCCAGGAAAGAGGCCATGCTGGAAATGGAAGTCATTGCAATACAGTAAACTGATTCCGTAAGAAGAAGTTGAAATATGTGAAAATAATGAGAAAATATAGAATATATCTTTTCAACTTGACAAAATACCGGTAGGTGTTTAGACTCGTTCGTGCTGGGTGCGGTCAGAAAGGTGTAAACCCGAGAATCCGTATCCAAACCCTATCTCCTCCTCAAGAAAGGGACCCATTGGGTCCCTTTTACATTTTTTGTTTCAACCTAAGTGTTTTTCTGTTAAAATACACGTGCTTTGAGGAGTGCAAATGATTTGGTAATTGGGGTAAATTTTCCATAAGGGGGTAATACATAATGCAACCCAGGACAATGCAGATGACCTTGGAGGATATGCTCTCTTTGATGATGGCACGGATAGATAGCGTAGCCATGTCTGAGGAGAGCATGAAGACGAAATTCGATGTATTAGGTCGGGCTCTTTACAAAAAGGGGATCATAACCGACGATGACATAATTGATGCCGTAAGGGAGCAAGGAAGGTTAATGAAGGCCGTTGGAATTGCTCAAAACGAGCTGACAGAGGATGAAATTAAGGCGATAGCTGACAATATACTTGTATGGCTGAAAGGCGATGCTGCGACCATAAGAAAAAGCATGGAAGAATATGAGCAAAAGCTTCGTGAACTCGCGTCTCAGGAAGTGAAAAAACCACGTCTCGATGTTGCCTCCCCGGCAGTTTTGAGCGAACTTGACAAAATCACAAAGGGCGGTAAAACTGGTAGCAAGTTGCTTAGATAGGCAAAAAATATACTACCGTGAGTTTCGCATGAACTCACGGTAGTATATTTGATTTTAGCAAAATAACCCGGATATTAGTTTTACAATCATGGCATCAACTTTATCAAATCCTTTATTATTGAGCACTGCAATGTTTTCTACCGTCTCTTCTAATGTATTGCCCAAGATGCCTTGTGGTGCTTCGAGCTTAGTTCCTTCTATTGCCATCATTGCAGCCATGAAGGCTTCGTATGCACCGGTGCCGACCTTAAGGGCACAGGTGCCTTTGGCGCCATCGCATATCATGCCAACGAGGTTGCTGAGGTGAATTTTTATCGCCTCTTCAACTTTAGCCATATCTTTTGATAAAAGATATGTAATTCCAGCAGCTGCTCCAGCTCCAGCTGCTACAGTGCACCCACAGATTGGGCTTAATCGCCCTATCCTGCTTTTTAGGAAGCTTGTGGTTAGGTGACTTAGTGCCACGGCTGTTGCAGTTTCTTCTTTTGTTTTACCATAGTGCTCTGCGGTCAAATAGACGGGCAATATAGCCGTTATGCCATGATTTCCGCTACCTGCACTGCTCATCACGGGTAAGGGGGATCCCGACATTCTAGCATCTGCAGCCGCTGCAGCATGAGCTTTTATTTTGTAGGGAAGGCTGGAGATATCGTTGTCATTTACAAGCTTCAATATCGTTCTTCCAACACCTAAACCAAGGTTTTGGTTGGGGTCTAAACCTGCTAGAGATATATCCATATTCATTTTTATTCCTTCAAAAATGTAATCTATATCTTCACTATCAATATTATCTAGCAGATTAGTTACATCATTGAATGTCATTGTATTTAATTGGTCGATTATGTTTGTATCTTTGAAGTTATGATGCAATCTGGATCTTTTCTTTTTATTTAGTATGAGCCTTCCATCGAGCATGATCTTTGTAATATTGCTGTGTGTACCTTCAATTATACATCTACATTCGTGCTCATCTGTAGTTACCGTTGCCTGGACATATACGCCCTTTTTTTGAAAATCCGGATGTAGTTCTACGCGACCCTCATCTATAAGGCGTAAGGCCTTATTCAGGCATTCATCGTCGCAAAATTTAAGTGCTTGAAGGCTATATTTGCTGTTTCCACAGACAGCCCCCAGGGCTGCTGCCAGTATATTTCCCCTCAATCCATTAGTACCGGGAATTCCTACGGAATAACCGTTTTTATAAATATTTATGCTGGTTGTAACGTCTATTTTTTTAAGCTCGCCAGAGCTTATCTCTTCTCTGGCCCGGGCCACGGCTAAAGCCACAGCTCCGGGCTCTGTACACCCTAATGCAGGTACCACTTCCGATCTGAGAAATTCTTTTAAGGTGAACAAACTGATCCCCCCTCATATGGTTTGCCATGTCTTAATTTACTGCCATGGATTATCCTTTAAAAATTAAGCGACGGCAAGCTAACTGTAAATTTTCTGAAAGAAAAAACCACAGTTGCTTAGCCTGTAACAATTATTGCGCGCTTAAATTTTCATGCGCGCAATAGCAATAAATGTCACTTATTTATATTTATCCCTAATTCTTTTGCACGGTCAAGCCAATTGCCCTGTTCAATATCTCCAATATCATAGACATTATATGCGCATATCTTGCCCCTTTCCTTAAGGCCCAAAAGGGAGATTGATCTGTCGAAGGATTCCAGGACCCCGTTAAAGGCACTTTCATATACGTCTCCGGCTGTGGCCAGTAGTATGCACTCTTTATCTTTGAGGGTAAATTTTGCCTTTTCGGAGATGTAGGGCAACATCCTGTCCCAAACCACCTTAATTTGAGCGCTCCAACTGTACCAATACACAGGCGTGACGAATACTATCACGTTACATTCGTCGATAGCTTCATATATTTGAGCCATGTCGTCATTGATAACGCAATGTTTGCCATTCTCCCAACACCGTCTGCAATCAATGCATCCTTTGATGTTCATATTTTGCAATCTGAAGAACCTTACCTTGGCGCCCTGCGATTCGGCCCCTATGACAAATGCCTTGGCCAATCTCTCGCTATTTCCATTAACCCTTGGACTTCCTAGAAGGCATACTATTTTTTTCATGGTATCCGCTGGCATATGAGGTACCAGCTTTTCATCTCCCTTCGTATGTCACGATAATCTTGTGTTGCTATCATTATAACCTTAATAATTTTTTATCTGTCATTCAAAATTTCTTGACATATCCGATGCAATGCGTAATACTAAATAAACAAATCGTAACATCGATTGGAGGAAGCATGATGAAGCATATATCGAGCAGAGTCATATGTTTTATGATGGCGTTGGCCTTTTATATTTCCCTTTTAGCTTCACCTCTATGGGCACATTTTCAGGTCGTATTGCCTAGTAAAAATCTTGTGTCTCAGGGCGATAATTCTAACGTAGAATTAAAGTTATGCTTTGCCCATCCCTTCGAGCAACAATTGATGAATATGGAAAGGCCTCGTCAATTCGGTGTCGTGATACGCTCTGAAAAAATAAACCTCCTCGATACCTTGAGAAAAAAGGCCTCCGGTAAGGGGTTAAATTTCTGGCAAGCAACTTATAAGGTAAAACGGCCCGGAGATCACGTATTTTTCGTAGAACCCGCTCCCTATTGGGAACCTGCCGAAGATAAATATATAATTCATTACGCTAAGACTGTCGTGAATGCATATGGTCTGGAAGATGCTTGGCATCAACCGCTTGGCCTTAGGATGGAAATAGTACCTCTTACCAGACCATATGGCCTGTGGGCAGGCAATTTGTTTCAGGGTAAGGTTCTATTTGACGGCAAACCATTGAAAAATGCAGATGTGGAAGTTGAGTACTATAACGAAAATCTAAAGATAAAAGCTCCATCGAATGCCTACGTAACTCAGGTAGTACGTACGGATGAACGGGGAATCTTTACTTATGCTATGCCTTGGGAAGGTTGGTGGGGGTTTGCTGCTTTAACGGAAGCCCCGGAAAGGCGAAAGTCTCCTGATGGGAAAAGGGATGTAGCGACGGAGATCGGAGCAGTTTTTTGGGTAAAGACCGAGAAGGGAAAGTAGATGCATATTTCGGAAGGAGTTCTTTCTGGTTATCCTTTAGTTGTTGGAGCTGTAGGTGCTGCCGTTGGCGTTGCGGTTGGCCTCAAGAAAATTGAGATGAATGATATTCCTCGCGTTGGCATCGTCTCTGCTGCGCTGTTTGTAGCATCGTTGATCCATATCAATGTAGGTCCGGTCAGCGTCCACCTGATACTTAACGGTGTAGGTGGGATTATCCTTGGGATGCAATTGTTTCCTGCCTATTTTGTGGCCTTATTGTTGCAAGTCCTCTTGTTCCAGTTCGGCGGAATAACGGTCCTAGGCGTTAATATATGCACCATGGCTTTCTCCGGTGTTATAGGGGGTTATCTGGGCAGGTATATTATTAAAAGGGGAATTCAACCTTGGATAGGCGGTGCGATTGCTGGTGGTACAGGCGTTATTATGGCTGGCATTTTTACTGCCATGGCCCTTGTCTTCAGTGGGGATGTCTTTATCGTAACGGCAAAGCTTGTACTAATTGCACATTTGCCCGTAGTAGTGATTGAGTCTATAGTAGGCGGCTTTGTGATTGCCTACCTATACAAGATTATGCCTTCGTCGTTGGGGGTTTGTAAGAGATGAAAAGTGGGTTAAAAGCATTATTTATCATGATTGCTTTAATGTCTTTTGCTTTAGCTCAACCTCATATAGCTGATGCACATAAATTAAACGTGTTTGCCTATATGGAAGATAGCACCGTGGTTGGTGAAGCTTATTTCAATGACGGATCCACGGTAAAAAACTGTGAAGTGTTGGTAAAAGACATGGATGGCCATGTAATCGGCCAGGGTAATACTGATGAATCGGGCGCATTTTCCGTGAGGGTAGGTAGTTTAGAAGGTAAAAGCATCTCAGTGATTGTGAATGCCGGCATGGGGCACGTAGGACAAGCTCTTATAAACGGTGATGCCTTGCGGCCTGTTCAACAGAACGTCCCTGATGAAGAAGATAAACTGATCGCAACAATACGAGAGATCGTTCACAGCGAAATAGAGCCGCTTCGTGGTGAATTAATGCAGATGCATAGGGGGTTATCAAAGCCGAGGTTCAGCGAAATTATTGGAGGAATTGGATATATCTTCGGCCTTGTCGGAATCATCCTTTGGATCAAAGAGAGGAGGGCTGGAAAGAATGATTGATGTTCGGGGAATCAGTTATTACGATGATATTCCTGATAGTTTCATGAGCCGCTCCCCAGCAGTTTTAAAAGTAATCTTAGCTGTGCTTGTGTCCATTTGCGTTGCCTTGGTAAATTCGTTTCCTATACAATTGTTTTTACTCGCGTACGCGATAGTTTTAGCTTTAATCTCAAGAGTGCCCATGATCGCTTTGCTGAAGCGCTTAGCCCTTATAGATGGGTTTGTGCTGACTCTATGGCTCACGCTTCCTTTCTTTTGCGAAGATGGAGTGAGAACGGCAGCAATTATTACGGTTCGCGTTCATGCTGCTATATTGGCTTTCATTTCCCTTCTGCAAACCACACCCATGCCTGAAATTTTGGAAGCTTTGGATCAACTTCACTTTCCTCGCAAATTGATAGTGTTACTTCACTTCACTTATAGGTATATACACGTCCTGGCCGATGAAGCCATCAAAATTTATCAAAGTATGACGTTGAGAGGCTTTGAACCTTCCATTAAATTCTCCGCGTTGCGTACTTATGGCAATTTAGTAGGCATATTAGTGGTCAAAGGCACGATGAGATCTCAGCGCGTCTATAATGCAATGCTCCTTAGGGGATTCAATGGCTCTTATCCGTTCTTTGCGCCTCGTTGTCGACATTCTTTTTCTGACATCTTAAAGATGGTAACGCTTTACGCCCTGTTTTTGGGGTGTTTAATGGTATGATCCCTTTATTGCAGGTTAAGGATCTTTGTTTCGCTTATCCTAACGGTCATGATGTGTTTAAAAATCTTTCATTTGAGATATTTCCACGGGAAAAAGTATGCATAGTCGGGAAAAACGGTGCCGGGAAAACGACCCTTTTTTATATAATAATGGGCTTGTTGCGTCCGGTTAAGGGTGAAATCATCCTTGATGGAAAGGTCATTCGGACTAAGGGCGATCTAAGGTATTTGCGCAAAAAAATAGGCTTTCTCTTTCAAGATCCGGAAGATCAGTTATTTTGCCCCACCTTGCTTGACGATGTCATGTTTGGCCCTTTAAATATGGGGTTCAGTAGAGATGACGCTTTTGATAAGGCACATAAGGTTTTAAGCATGTTGGGCATCGCACATCTTGCACATAAACCGCCTTATGCCCTATCTGGAGGTCAGAAGCGCCTGGGTGCCCTAGCTTCCGTGCTTGTCATGGAGCCCGAGCTTCTCTTGCTGGACGAACCGTCAAGTGGTCTAGATGAAGAGGCCTGGCTCAATTTGGTTCTCTTGCTCCAAAACCTCAATAAGGCCATGATCATCGCTTCCCATGACACGGGTTTTCTTGAACGCGTAACTCCCAATTGGTACGAGCTTGCCGATGGGAAGTTGATTCCTCTTAAAAATTGCTGCAATAAAGCGACGGAAACCTTCAAATAAATGCGTTTTGTCAATTCATGAGATAGCCAGCGGGAAATAGCTGCAAAATTGCTTTTATCGTAGTATTATTAAAGTCACACTATTCCGCTAAAAAATCTGTAGTTATATTAGTTTTTGTACTTGCATTGGTGGCTTGCTACATTATTACATTGTTTAAAACTCAAGTACCATCTTTTGTGATTTCATACAAAAACATGGATATATGCTTGCCAGAACAAGGAAGGTGTGATATTTATTTATGAGTAGTGCGGCTAGAAGACCTTTGACGATCATATTTATAGTCGCTTTTGTTTTGGTTCCTTCCTTCGTTGCTACAGTGCGTAGCACAATGGTTTGCAGTGCAACCAAAATTACCGATATTGTTGTGTGTGAAGATTTAGACAGCAACCTGACTCCTGTCGGGAGAGCTTCAGATTCTCTAAAGTTTCCCTATGGCATAACACAAGTGTGTGTTGTTTTTGCGTTTCAGGGGAGAAGCTATTTTGAAACTTATGTTGAGTGGTTTCACGAGGGTACATTGATACATAGCGAGACAGTAGATTTAAGCGGGGAAGGCAAAAAGGTCTTTTATCTTTTGCGTGATGATGGAGCGCCGCTCAAAAAAGGATTGTACCGGTTTTCGATCATTTGCATGGGAGAACGGTTGGCCAATATTTCTTTTACGGTAGGGGAGGTATAATTCGTGAAGTTTTTTCTTGATACAGCCAATATTTCCGAGATAAAAAAAGGTTTGGAATGGGGAGTAGTGTCTGGCGTCACGACGAACCCATCCTTGGTAGCAAAGGAAAATGCGGACTCATTTCATGATCATGTCAAAAAGATAGCAGAAATTGTGCAAGGTCCCGTAAGTGCCGAAGTGATATCAACGAATGTCGATGAAATGGTCGAGGAAGCCAGATTGCTTAGCTCCTTGGATAAAAATATAGTAATAAAGATTCCTATGACTAAAGATGGTATGTCAGCTACAAAAAAGCTTGTCTCAGAAGGCATTCCAGTTAACGTTACTCTTGTTTTTTCTCCGCAGCAGGCCTTGTTGGCAGCATTGGCAGGAGCTAGCTATGTTAGCCCCTTTGTTGGTCGTCTGGATGACATAGGCGAGGACGGCATAGGAGTTGTCAGGGACATGGCGAAGCTTTTCTCCATCCATGAGTTCGATACCAAAATTATTGCAGCAAGCATCAGACATCCTCGCCATGTTTTTGAGGCAGCCCTTGCAGGAGCTCACATAATCACTCTTCCTTTTAAGGTTTTAGAGCAAATGTTTAACCATCCTTTAACGGATATAGGGATAAAGAAGTTCTTAGATGATTGGGAGGTATATATTAAGCATCATGGGTACTAATACTATAGAAAATCAGACAACAGATGAAACGAAGAAATTAGCCACTGAGGAAGATCAAGAGGTGGTTACTCCAGTTCCCCGCCCCAGATATACTTTCAGGGAGTTGATGAAAGCGACAATTCAAGATTTGAGGCAGATCGCTAAGGAGATTTCCGTCCCCTCCGTTACGACCCTTAGGCGAAAGGATGACTTGGTTGTTGCCATTCTGGCAAGACAAGCTGATAAGCTGGGGTTGCGCTTTAGCGGTGGTACATTGGAGATCTTGCCTGAGGGATATGGATTTTTGAGGCCTGCCGGGTTGCTGCCCAGTGACCATGATATTTATGTGTCTGCGTCTCAAATCAGGCGCTTTGATCTGCGAAACGGCGATGTGGTATGGGGTCTGGTCAGGCCTCCGAAAGATCAGGAGCATTATGATGCATTGTTAAGGGTTGAGATGGTAAACTTCTCCGATCCTGAGATGGCAAGACAGCGACCGCACTTTGAGCGCCTCACTCCCATATTTCCGAACGAGAGGTTAAAGCTCGAGACTCGTCCAGACATACTTTCCACGCGTCTTATCGATCTTTTTGCGCCCATGGGAAAGGGTCAGAGGGCTTTAATAGTTTCTCCTCCAAAGGCTGGTAAGACTACTCTCCTTAAAGATATAGCCAATGCCATCACGATCAACAATCCGGAGGTCATTCTTATGGTTCTTCTAATTGATGAAAGGCCCGAAGAGGTTACGGATATGCAGCGTTCCGTTGATGGAGAGATAATAGCCTCAACCTTTGATCGGCCCGCAGAGGAACATATAAGAGTGGCAAATCTGGCCATTGAGAAGGCAAAGCGCCTTGTAGAGGTGCATAGGGATGTCGTGTTGTTATTAGATTCTATTACCCGCTTAGCCAGGGCGTCTAATTTAATCGTGCCGCCATCCGGCAGAACCCTGTCTGGAGGTATGGATCCGGTAGCTTTGCATTTCCCGAAAAGGTTTTTTGGTGCTGCCAGAAACATTGAAGAGGGTGGAAGTCTTACCATAGTGGGTACGGCCCTGGTTGAGACCGGGAGCAGAATGGATGACGTGATTTATGAGGAATTTAAGGGTACCGGCAACATGGAAATACATCTGTCGCGGAAATTAGCCGAACAGAGGATCTTCCCGGCGATGGATATTCTCAAGTCTGGCACTCGAAGGGAGGAACTTCTTTTAAGCGAGGAGGAACTTACAAAGATATGGACGCTGCGGCGTAGGATAGCGAACCTTGATGAGGCGGATGTATTGAATCTCATATTGGAAAAATTGCGGCAGACGTCATCCAATAAGGAGTTTTTGATGACGATTAAAGTATAAATTAAAGGTTGCATTCTTCGCGATTTTCGGTTAACTTTATTCTTGTTTGTAGCACCGTATCCTAGCCTAGCTTTAGGGGGGGAAGAGATGCCAAAGAGCGAAAATATGAGTAACAACTCCTTTAGAAAGAGATTTGATTTCTTCATTTTCATTGGGTTAATGTTATCAGCCACTGTCTTCATCACTGTGGCTGCCCTTCAAAGATCGAAAGTTGAAGCGTGGGACGATTTACTTGAAGGAAAAGAGTACAGCCTGCCTGGTTATCTGATCGTTGATGTGACAGATTTGCTCATGCCTGAAAAGGGAGATTATGATGCCATAGGTCCTCTTCCTGATGGTTCCGGGGCTATTGCCTTTAAGGAAGTTACGTTGGGCAGTGAAAAAAAGTCCAAAGATGATGCAGCAGACGTCGAGAATGAATTAAGTAAACTAAAGCAGGAATATCTGGATGGCGATGAGTCAAATGCTGAGGCAGGTGAAGGTGCAGGAGGTGATTTGGAGTTTCAGGAGGTAACTCCAGATTATCGTGTCCACGAAGTCCAACAAGGCGAGACGTTAGCAACCATTGCCAAAAGATATGCCGAATACGGTATTTCTATGAACGATATTGCTAAGGCAAATCAGATAAGCAATATTCATAAACTAAACGTCGGTGACTTGCTTTTAATCCCCACATCGAAGGAGAAAGTTGATGTGGTCCTGCAGGAGCTTTTAAGGAGACGCGCTAAGGCCGAGGAAGAGGCCAAAAAGGCGCCCAAAATAGAGACATCTACTTATATCGTCCAAGAAGGAGACAGCCTTTGGTCCATCGCGAATAAAGTTAACCTCGACATCAACACGCTGTTTGGCTGTAACGACTTGAAAAATCCAGACGTATTAAAGCCCGGCACAAAGCTTAGGGTGCCCAATCAGGACGGTATATTTTATAAGGTGGCAAAGGGTGATACGCTTAGTAAAATAGCAGATAAATATGGTATTTACGTTGATGCCATAGCTGCTGCTAATGGTATAGGCAGCGATACGGTATTAATAGCTGGCAGTGAAATATTCCTGCCCGGCGCAAAGGAAATCGTCACCTCTTCGTCGACCGGCTCTGGTGCCGTCGTTAAAGCTAGTGATCGTAGCAGTACTACGGGCTTTAGATGGCCGCTGAGAGGCAGAATTAACAGCCGTTTTGGATATAGGAAGGACCCCTTTTCCGGGCGAAAGGATTTACATACGGGATTAGATATTGGTGCTTCGAGAGGTACCCGGATAGCAGCAGCTGCCTCTGGCGTTGTGGTTTATGCGGGGTGGATGGGCGGTTATGGACGGACAGTTGTCATCGATCATGGAAGAGGCCATAGGACACTCTATGGTCATTGTAGCAAGATACTAGTTCGACAAGGGCAAAGAGTTAGCTCAGGCCAAGTCATTGCGGCTGTAGGTGCCACGGGTAGAGCTACAGGATCCCATCTACACTTTGAGATCAGAGTGAACAACACGCCTGTTAATCCGTTGAAGTATCTGAGGTGATGTATATGATCAAGTTTGGAACGGACGGATGGCGTGGCATAATAGCCGATGATTTCACCGTGGAGAACGTCAAAAAGGTTAGTTGGGCCATAGGAAAACATGTCCTTGAAAGATTTGGGCCGGGAGCTGTCATTTTAGTGGCCCGTGATGGCAGGTTTTTAGGAGAAAGGTTTGTAAAAGTTTCAAGCCAAGTTTTGAGTGGCATGGGGTTAGAGCCGATTGTGCTGGAAGGGCCAACTGCAACTCCTGTATGTGCTTTTGCGGTTAAACATCTCAATGCCAAGGGCGCCGTAATGTTCACCGCAAGCCATAATCCACCGGAGTATCAGGGTCTTAAATTCATACCCTTTTATGCCGGTCCGGCGACTCCAGACATAACGTCGGTAATTGAATCATATATTCCCGATGCTCCTGCAAAGATAAAGGTAGCAGAAGGGGATGCAAGGACATTTGACCCGACAGAGAATTACATTGCTCATGTGAAATCATTAGTCCAAATAAGCGGAAATGGTCAAGTGGTCGTGACGGATACCTTGCATGGCGTTGGTGGGAGATATTTACCAAGAATTTTGAGGGAATGCGGCTTCGAGGTAGTGTCCATAAACGAGGAGTTAAGACCTGATTTTGCCGGGTTAAGTCCGGAACCCAAAAGGGAAACTCTAGGAAACCTTGCATCTGAGGCCAGAAAGTTAAAAACGCTTGGACTTTCTACTGATGGCGATGCCGATCGCTTTGGCATTGTCGATGAGAACGGTGACTTTTATTCGGCTAATTATATTTTAACTATTCTCTATAATTATCTTTTGGAATCAGGCAGGAAGGGCGGTGTAGCAAGGACTGTCGCCACGACTCATATGTTGGATGAGATCGCAAGGATTGCAGGACAACCATCGTGGGAGACTCCTGTTGGCTTTAAATATTTAGGACAACTGCTCTTGAGGGAAAATGTTTTGCTCGCCGGTGAAGAATCCGGGGGTGCCTCTATAGCTGGCCATATACCCGAAAAAGATGGAATAATGATATGTCTTTTGGTCCTGAAAGCTGTTTGTGATAGCGGGCACCCTTTAAGAGTTTTGCTTGATAATATATACAAAAAACTCGGCGCAAGGTATGTGTCTATCAGGATGGATTTCAAAATTACCCATGAACAGAAAGAGCAGTTGGTATCTGTGATGGACAAATGGAACGATGATACCTTTTGTGGTGAAAATGTCTTATCATTGAGAAGAGACGATGGTTTGAAGGTAGTTTGCGATAAAGGATGGGTTTTACTTCGCCCATCTGGAACGGAGGATGTCGTGCGCCTTTACATTGAGGCCAATGGCGATGATATGTTGGAAAAACTTAAAAGATGTTCCTTGCAAATATTTGGTTTGGACTAGAAAATGTAAAATAAGCAATTTTGACCATGTTATTTCGATGTCTGTTTGATATTCTTGGCCGAGAGATGAGCCTCCTCGGCCTTTTTAGATGAATGCAAATATGATAACGACGGAGGTAGACCATAGATGAATAAGTTTATCTTTGTAACTGGAGGGGTGGTCTCATCCCTTGGAAAGGGAATAACGGCTGCTTCTTTGGGGCTATTGCTAAAACGAAGAGGTTATCGAGTGACGGCCATTAAGATGGATCCTTACATCAATGTTGATGCAGGCACGATGAATCCATACCAGCATGGCGAGGTTTTTGTGACCGACGACGGTGCGGAGACGGATCTGGACCTCGGGCATTATGAACGTTTCATAGACGAATCCCTTACAGCTAAAAATAATGTCACAACAGGTCAGGTCTATTCTTCAGTCATCAAAAAGGAAAGAGAAGGCAAATACTTGGGTGCCACTGTTCAGGTTATTCCCCACATTACCAACGAAATACAAGAGCGAATCCTAAAGGCCGGAGAAGGCTATGACGTCGTATTGGTGGAGATCGGGGGAACGGTTGGAGACATAGAAGGACAACCTTTTTTGGAGGCCATAAGACAGATTGGCTATAGAGTAGGTAGGGAAAACGTAGTCTACTGTCACGTTACTCTGGTTCCCTTTATCCCCACAGCTGGAGAGCTGAAGACCAAACCTACCCAACACAGCGTTAATGAACTTAGGCGCATAGGCATACAGCCCGATATAGTGGTGTGCAGAACAAGTCGTCCACTTGGCGATGAATTAAAAGATAAAATTGCATTGTTTTGTAACGTCAGGAAAAAGGCAGTGGTTGAGGCCATAGATGCTGATAATATTTACGAGATACCATTGCTCTTGCATAATCAAGATTTCGATTCGATGGTAATGGAGATGCTGAATTTAGAGAAGACCAACGAGCCGGACTTGCAGGAGTGGACGACTTATCTACAAAGAAGTAAATTGCCATCGAGAAAAATCGAAATTGCATTGGTGGGCAAATACGTTGGTCATAAAGATGCGTATCTTTCGGTGAAAGAGGCCATATGCCATGCAGCGGTTGTCAATGATGCGAAAGTTTACATACGTTACGTTGAGGCCGAAGAGGTGGAACGCATCGGTGTGGATGTACTCAAGGGGGTAAATGCAATATTGGTCCCTGGGGGATTTGGCAGAAGAGGAATTGAAGGCAAGATAGCTGCAGCACGATATGCCCGCGAAAATTCAATTCCTTACCTTGGTTTGTGCCTGGGAATGCAAGTTGCTGTCATAGAGTTTGCTAGGAATGTGTGCTCTATAGTATCAGCTCATAGCTCCGAATTTGATCCTGGAACTCCAAATCCCGTAATCCACTTGCTCGAGGAGCAAAAAGGAATTGAAAGCGTTGGAGGAAGCATGAGATTGGGTGCATATCCTTGTGAAATAAAGAAAGACACACTGGCCTATAGGGCTTACAGGTCTTCTATAGTTTACGAAAGACATCGCCATAGATGGGAGTTTAACAATGACTATAGGAACCGATTGGAAAAGGAGGGTCTGATAGTATCAGGCGTATGTCCTGGCAGAAATCTGGTTGAAATAGTCGAGCTAAAGGATCACCCTTGGTTTGTTGGTGTACAGTTTCATCCCGAATTCAAGTCTCGCCCAACAAGACCTCATCCGCTCTTCGCATCCTTCATTGAAGCAGCTGTAAAAAATTGCCAAGGGTAAATAGGGACAGAAAGGAGAAGCTGCCATGAAAGGGAGGATACTTGCGGTTGCTTTTATAGTAGCGTTAGTTGCTTCAATGGGCAGTATATCGAGCGCAGAGGAAACTGTGGATCAACCTCCTTTCGAAATTCTATCTCACATAGAGACACTGACTTACGGTCAGCCTAAAAGCGGTGGATTAATGTCTCGTTTGGCTGAAATAGAAAAAGTTTATTTTGGAAGAGAGTTGCCGGGAAGCTTAGCAGAAAGGCAACAAGCTTTTCTAAACTTCCTGGAAAACGGCCTGCCAGAACAGCCGTCCTTTATCTTTAAATTGGGCGTTGCAGAGTGGGTCGTGACCCAACAGGTTGGGGAAGGCAATTTAAAGGATCGTCTTGAGGCTTTAGAGAAGTTGCTGGAAGGTGACTCTAAGGCTGATGGTCCTTTTGCCATGAGGCTTGAGCGCATTGTTGGGATGATATTGCCTGAAGGTATCTCATGGAAAGAGATTGAAGTTCCAAAGCAGAAGGTTTTTAAAGTAGCATTAAAACACACGTTATCCCTTCAAGAGGTCAAGGTTGGGGATGTAGTTGAGCTTACCATGCAGGGTGACCTTGCGGTGGATAACTCCTTGGTTGCCCCATCCGGAAGCCGAGTGTTGGGTCACGTGGAAAGCATTAAGCCTCCTAGAAGCTTTGGAAGGCCTTCGGAAATTAAAATAGCCTTCGATCATATTGTTCCACTGGATGTAATAAATAAGGTTCCTGTCATATTAGGCCCTGAGGCAGAGAAGGCTAGCAAATCAGATGATTCGGTAGTAGCAGCAGCTGGAGCCAGCTTTTTTGGAGCAATTTTGCTTGGGCCTTTGGGTTTTGCTGGAGGCATGTTAGTCAAGGGCGATGTTAAGGATGTTCCGGCCGGCACGCCGTTCTATCTGGAGACAGCGGATGTTGCTCGCGTTAGGGCCTATCCGGTACCGGAGGTGTTGCAGAGCATAATTCGACCATCAGAGGTTCCTGTGCCACAGGAGGAAAATGGGAGCACTGAGACGCCCAAGGATCCATCTGAGAAGGGAACTAAACAATGATAGAGAGAATATGATAATTTTGTAAATATTTGGAGGGATTTAAATGAAAAAGATTAAGGCTCTGGTGCTAGGTTTAGCATTATTTTCAGCTATGGTCTTTGGTAGCCCAACTTATGCCCTCGATGTTTCGGATATAATAGGCGTCATCGGGGGAGGATTTTTAGTAGAAACCATCGCTGGGCCTCTCAATGACTTTATAAACACTATTACCCTTAACAAAGGGGTCGCTTCAGAAGATATGACTAAAGTCGTGCCGATAGTTTCCGCAGGGCAGGGCACAAGAATCGGTGCCGCCCAGGTCTCAGGGCCAAAATCTGCTGTAGACAGGACGAAAGCAGTGGCGAGGATAGACGCAGTGTTCAAAGATCGCTTTAGAATAGAGATATTAATCCCTATAGACTCTCTTAATCCTCTAGAGCGCTTCAGGAGGGTCCAGGGAGTTGGAATTTCTGCAGTGATTGACTATAAGCTATAGACTTAGCATGTGTTAAATATTTCGCAATAATGGCACGCAAGCACTAAAGGAGAGAATTGCTCTTTGAGGAAAGGCAAGAAAATATACCTCTTAGGACTAGCTAGCATTGTGATGATTTATGTACTCTGTCTGCATAGTTTGCCATTGCAGGCTAAGGATGCAAAAGTGGAACTTGTTGATAAGCTTGAGAGCAATACAGCCTTTCATTGGGGAACTGATTGTCTGGTATGGATAGTTCACTATCCCGAGGACATAGTTGACCCCTGGGTCTCCATAGAAGCTTCCAGACAAGGGCTTGGCAAGGAAGAGAGGGAAGCCTATCGCCAAGCCTTTGTCAAGGACTTGAAGATGAAGGAATGCGAGCCATTTCTTATGACCATCTATAATTTTGGGACAAAACCTTTGGACCTGAAACCTTTGTCGAAGCATCTTTTTATGTTATTAAATGGCAAGAAAATATCCTTATCGGCCTATGACAGTAAATTCGATGAACCGATAAGTGGCATATTGCAAGGATTGATATTTTTCCCAAAGGTAGACTCTAAAGATTTCACTATCACATTGACCGGCATCTCCCCAAGGGATATGTTTTTCTCGTTCGATTCTAGTAAATTGCAAAATGAAGATATCAAAGTTACTCGATCGACGGAAGAGACTGGAAAACTACCAAGTCAATCAAAGCCTGTAGCTAAAGTCCAACCAAAGCAATATTCGGGGTCCGATGAGGTCGTTGTGAAATTGCCATCATCTGAAGAAAAGTCCGAACAAAAGAAAGAAGATTCATCGATGAAACAAAATGAGCCTATCGAACCTTCGGACAATTCTCTAGATTCCGAAGGCAAGTCAAATGAATCGGAGGGATTTCCCCCTTCCCCGGCACCAGATCCATTGTTAAAAGCTCAGGAAACAAAACATGTTGAAAGCGAGACGGACTTAAAGCTTAAGGAAATGCTCCAGGATGCAGAAAGAGAGACGTCCTTGTCTAAGGAAGATGTGGTTACTCTTTTTGTGGAAAGCTGGGTCAACGGAGATCTGGATACCATGTATAGCCTTCTGGACTCCACTACCAAGGAGCGGTATTCTACCGAGGATTTTAGAGAAATTGCCATGGAATCCAACATACGCTGGGCTTTTAAGGATGGTTATAATATAACCTGGATTGACGAAACGAAGGCAAAAGTTAGCGGCATTCAAAAACTGCTCTTGGTTAAGGTGGAACGAAGTAAGGTGGTAAGATTGGTTCAAGAGAGGAGAAGGTGGCGCGTTGTCTGGTAAAAGGCGCAAATACCTCATTGCATCTGTGGCTTTATTGGTGGGTTTGTTTATTGCTTTTTTGATAAGAGATTTGCGTTTATCGAGTGTAGATAGCGATGAAGAGAAAGTAACTTTTGTAGTAGAAAAAGTTCATTACAAAAATATCATTGATCACGATGTTTACGTTATAGATGCCGAGAAGGGCATAAGGTCAAGCGACGAGTACATTTTAGATGATGTATATATTACTATTGAGACTGAAGATGGCAAAATTTGGAATGTAAAGGCTGCCCAAGGCAGTACACCTAATACATCTGGTGGTATTGTTACTCTAAAGCAGGCAACAGGTGTTACAAAGGTGAACGAGGAGGAGTTTCATTGGCAATCGCCGGAGGTTCAATGGAATCCAAACGATAAGCTCTTCTTTTTTGATGAGGGCATTCGTGTCCTTGGAGAATCCGTTGAAGTGGAGTCGCAAAAGGGACAAGTTCACCTTTCGGGCGAGATGTATCTGTCAGGCGGAGCGAGGGTCATATATAAGGCACCTAAAGAATAAGTTGTCGATGTTTCATTGTTCACCATAGAAAATTTACCATGGAAGCTTTGATACTTAATAAAAGGAGAAACACCTATGACCTATAATCGTGCTGATGTATGGGTAAAAAATGTCAACGTAATATTGTTCAGCATATTCTTTCTGTTTCTTTCGTGTGCCGCAACGTATGCTCAAAGCCCATCTTCGCAAATAACGTTGGAGGCCGATAGGGTAGTTTATTTTGAGCCTGAGGGACGCGCACAGGCAGAAGGTAATGTGACAATTAGACGAGAGGATATAACCCTTAACGCCCCCTATGTTGAGTATCTGGTGGAAAATTCTATGGTCTTTGCTGAAAGCAAAGCAGAAGAGCAGGTCGTGCTCATATGGGGAGATAGAACATTAAGGGGCAGCAGGCTGGAATATAACCTAGTCACTAAAGAAGGGACTATGCAAGGCGCTTCAGGACAAGAAGGCCCTGTATATATTTATGACGGTAATGTCAGTGTTGCTCCACCCAAGGCGGCATTGGCGAAGGGTTGGTTGGCCAAAGGCGATATAAAAAAGGTAAAAGAGGACACGCATATTGCCGTTTGGGAAAACGCAAATTACACAACATGTGATGCACCGAAACCGCATTATAATCTCTATACGACCAAAATGACAGTAATTCCTGACAATAAGGTAATATTGAGGCGCCCAAAAGTATATCTCGATGGCAAATTGTTTTATACTTATCCGTTCAATTATGAGATCAGCTTGAAAGACAAAAAAACGAGCGGATCCTTTGTGTATCAATTTAAGGACGATTCCGATAGGGGTACAGGGATTATGGCCTATGGCCCGGTGATATCGGAAGACAGGTTGTCTGTTTATGCCCACGTTGCCTATTGGACCGAGATGAACGAAGAATGGATGATATCGGGCTCATATAACTTGAATGACCAGTGGGATCTGTTTGCCAGTGCTGCTTATACGTACAACTCCGACGAAGACGAAAAGCGCTATCGGCCAGGTTGGGGGGCAAGCTATCATAATCAGGGTTTTTCTGGCAGGGTCTATTGGTCTCAGGCTGAAAGCGTATCTATCGAAAAAGAGGCGGGAGTGACTTATAAGGGGGTCTTGTGGCGATCCCCCGAGGTTGAACTCTTCACGCCTTGGATTAATATAGCTTCGGATACGAGGTCCCGTCTGGCGCTATACTGGGGTCATTATGAGGCAATGGGGATTAGCGGAACACAGGAAGCTTCCGTCGATAGATGGGGTTACGGCTTTGAGGCATCTCAATCCTTCAAGCCGCTGGATAAAAAGAATAATAACTTTACACCATTTATATGGGCTCAATATCAGAATTTCAGGTACGATGCAAAAAGGCTAAAACGTCAGGAGATAATAGATGCCGTCTATGGACTGCGATATAGGATCGGCGATTTCCCGATGGTTACAAGCTATGGACAACGCTGGACTACAGGGAATTCGCCCATGTCGTGGGATGACTATGACGACAGGCGCGAAATTTACCAAACGGTAGGCATTCCCTTGGGCAGCAGGTGGAAAGTGGCGGTGAGGGCTGCCTATGATTTTATGGATGAACATTTAGATGAGGTTGTGGGCAGCCTGGTCTATGATGAACATTGTTACGCCTGGGAGTTAATTTATAGGAACGAAAGGCCCATGTATTATTCGGACGATGAGGATGATTGGATAGGCCTTAGGCTTGTTATCAAAGCATTCCCGGAGACTAAGATTACCTTCGGCGGAGAGGTGGAGACGATAACGAGTCCTGCTCAGGAGGTTGGATTTATAAAATGAGTGGCATCAGAGTGTTGGTGTTGTATGGCGGAGAGAGTCCGGAGCGAGAGGTTTCACTCGTCAGCGGAAAGGCCGTTGTAGAAGCTGCTCGAAATAGTGGATTTAAGGTTATAGATGGTCAGGTTTGTACCACGAGAGATGTAATATCTTTAATACATAAAGGCGATTTCGACGTTGTCTTCATTGCCTTGCATGGCGGATGGGGAGAAGACGGAAGGTTACAGGCATTACTCGAATTTTACGGCGTTCCGTACACGGGATCAATGTCGGAAGCTTGCATGCTTGCGATGAACAAGGCCTTGAGCAAATATAAGTTTCGACGCAATGAAATCCCTGTGCCTGATGGAATAGAGGTCGACATGCGTCAAGGCTTTGAGGCAGCCTATCGAAAGGTCATGGAGTTTTACGATGCCATTGGCAATGAAAAGATGATAATCAAGCCGTCAGGGTGCGGGAGTACTATTGGTGTAAGCACAGTAACCGGGAAAAACGATGTATCGCCGGCAATGAATTTAGCCTTTAAATATGATAACCTCATCCTTGCTGAACGATACATCTTCGGCAAAGAGCTGGCGGTAACAGTGTGGGATGACGGTAAGCCTAAAGCTTTTCCTATAATTGAAATAGTTCCCAAAAATTCTATTTATAGCTATAAAGCTAAGTACGTTCCCGGCGGAAGTGAATATATTGTGCCTGCTCAACTTGATAAATCTATTGCAATGACTGTGCAAGATGTCGCCGTGAAGGCACATTTAAGCTTAGGCTGCAGGCAGTACAGCAGGGTAGATATACGCCTCGACTTACAGGGAACTCCCTATGTTTTAGAAGTAAATACCGCCCCCGGTTTAACTGCTACTAGCTTGGTCCCGAAAGCGGCAAAAGCGATTGGGTGGTCCTTTGAGGATCTCGTTTTCCAACTGATAACAACCGCCATTAACAGAGAAAACCACATATAGCATAAATGTTACACGGCAAATTAAAGCAAGGAGATCTTATGTGAATAAGCTAAAATGCCATCTTCTATATTTCGATGCGCAGTATTTTAAGCCTTCTGATTCCACGAGGTGCCCTGGCTATTACTTCATCGCCAACGGCTTTGCCAATGATTGCCTGCCCGACGGGGCTTGATACGGATATTCTATGATTGTTCGGATCAGTTTCCTCTGAATTTACGATCACATACGTGAATTCCTTATTTAAATCTAAATCCTTTAGGGTAACTTTGGTACCTAATGTTACCTGGCTGGTGTCGATTTGATCGTTATCGATGATTTTGGCTTTCGATAGTTGCGATTCCAAGAATTGGATTCGTGCCTCAAGCTTGGCCTGGGCTTCTTTGGCTGCATGATATTCGGCATTTTCGCTCAAATCTCCGAAGGATCTTGCTTCTTCTAATTGTTTCGATATTTCAGATCTGCCGTCACTTCTCAGTTTTATCAGTTCAGCTCTTAATTTTTGATACCCTTCCTTTGTCATTAAAATAACGTCATCATGTTGAGTTCTTTGCATCGACATACTGAGTGCCCCTCCTTGCGAAAAACCTCATTGTATAAGTCACGTTATCTTTTAGCTTTAAGAATTTTACAACATTTGTCGCCGATGTCAATCAATATATGATATATTGCTAATAAGTCTTCGAATTCATATATCACCGATAGAATCCATGTGCAGAAAAAAGGTAAGGGAAAAAAGCAAATTTTATCCTTCGCTAAAATGCCCTTTACATCATGATCAAAGCTATCGTTATTCTTGTCATAGTTTAAAAGTCTAAGCGAAATGTAAATCAGCTATTGCTCTTTGCAAGTAAAAAGAACAATTGTTGGGCATGTATGCCATTGCTACATGATGTATCCCCTTTGTTCATGTATAAATCCCAGTTTGTAGGCTATAATAATCTCAAACTTACAAGATCATTGTAACGAAAGAGGGAAGGACGAGTATGGCTTTGAGTTTTGCCATGGATATATATGGCTGTCAAATGAATCAGTACGACGGAGATCGCCTTAGGACTGTTCTAACCCAAAAAGGCTGGCTTGAGACGGATCCGTCATGTGCTGATATTGTGATCATGATAACCTGCAGTATTAGGGAAAAGGCCGAGCAAAAGGTGTTAAGCGAGATAGGACGTTACGGACGAATTTATAGGACAAAAGGGAGGCCTGTCTTGGCTGTTGTAGGCTGCATGGCTCAAAATATGGGTTTGGAGCTGTTGCGGAAGTTCCCTCAGGTGAAGGCAGTGGTGGGGCCAAGACATATAGGACGCCTTCCAGATGTTTTAGAGGGAGCCTTAAACCATAAAGCAGTGGCATATTTGGATGAAGATCCAAGGGAAATGGTGGACTTGGAGGTGGCACCTTTAGTTAGAAACAATCCCTTTAAGGCATTTGTCACCATTGCTCATGGATGCGATAATTTTTGCACATACTGCATTGTGCCTTACGTACGTGGAAGGTTTGTCTCGAGACATCCCAGCGAAATTTTGAAGGAAGTAAACGAGCTCGTTGAAAGCGGGGTTATCGAAGTTACGCTTCTTGGCCAAAACGTAGATTCCTATGGTAAAGATTTTGATAACGGGTATAGGTTTTCTAACCTTTTGAGGGATGTATCGCGTATACCGGGATTACTCAGGGTTCGATTTACTACATCACATCCTAAAGATTTTACTGACGATGTGATAGAGGTCATGGCTTCAGAGCCGAAAATCTGCCCTGCCATAAATCTGCCAATTCAATCCGGTAGCAACAGAATATTAAAAAAGATGAATCGAGGTTATACCGTTGAACACTACGAAGAAATCGTCAATCACATACGCGAAGCAGTGCCCGAGGTTGCCATTACTAGTGATCTGATTGTGGGATTTCCCGGCGAGGCTGAAGACGACTTTAAAGACACTCTGGAGATGTTAAAAAGGATGCAGTTTGACTTGGTCCATACTGCTGCTTATTCTCCCAGAAATGGCACCCCGGCTGCGGTTATGCCCGATCAGGTGCCTGAGGAGGAGAAAAAAAGAAGGCTTGCCATTGTCAATGAACTGCAAGATGGCATTTCTTTACAAAAGAATTTAAGCTTGATTGGCAATGTGGTCGAGGTGTTGATCGACGGCTATGCTCCTAAGGGGAAATCCATGTTGCAGGGCAGGACGCCTACCGATAAGGTGGTTCTTATCCCTGGCGACGAAGATATGTTGGGCAAGTTATGTCAGGTGCATGTTACAAACGCATCCCATTGGTACTTATATGGCGAGATAATTTCATCTAAGGATTTTAGCGATGTCCTTGAAGTCAAACTTTAAAAATTACTGTCAAGTTAAGAATTTAAAGTGGCTCCTAGTGGCTCTGTCGTTTTTTATCTTCGCTTTAGGATTTGCCTTTGCCTATTCCTTGGGAAGTTCAAAAGGGGACGAGTTTAATGCTGAGGAAATTACAATTAAGCCTTTCGAAGGTTCCGAAGTTACAGATCGCGCTAGCGCGAGGAACGAGGAAGGACAAATGCGCCCTGCCCAAGAAGAGTGGGTGCTATATGTTACCGGTGCAGTTAACAATCCCGGGGTATATAGGTTGCCTCAAGACTCAAGGGTCTACCAATTAGTTGAAAAGGCAGGTGGACTTACTCCTAAAGCCGATTCGGCTGCAGTCAACTTGGCAGCAAAACTAAACGACGGATGTCATGTGCACGTGCCCGAGGTTGGGGAAACTGTTTCCGTCGGCAGGGAAGTACCTAATGTGCCAGTTTCGCAAGGTTATTCTGCACACGTTGTCGATACGGGCTCACAAAAGACCACTGTGGATTTAAACGATGCCGATATTGGAACTTTGCAAAACCTTCCTGGCATAGGTCCAAAGACGGCCCAAGCGATTGTGGATTACAGGGAGGCAAAGGGTGGTTTTCGTTCCGTAGAAGAACTGCTCGATGTCAAGGGTATAGGCCCAAAGAAAATGGAGAAGATTAGGCCCTTTGTTACCGTTGGATATCGATGAAATTGCTTTATGAAGCTCCGGGTCTGTGCCTGTTAACTTCGCTGGTGATATCGATTCTTTTGACCGCAAAGGGTTTTCCGTTTTGGTTGGCTAGCGTTGTGGCAGGATCAGTGATGTTGTCTTTAGGTTTCTGTTCCTACGATGGTACAGATGAGGTATTTGCTATTTTGATTTTATGCTTTCTCATAGGTTTGTCGGGTAGCTTGTGGCTAACATGGAGAGTAACGCATGAGCCAAAATTGCCCGATAGGCTGACGGAAACGGCGATTGTATCTTTCGAAAGGCCCTGGGGAAGCAAGAGGGCCTTGATTTTAAAGACCGCTCAAGGCAATTATGTTGCCGAAGTAACGCCCAACTTGGCTTTGAGGGAAGGAGATCGCATTAAAGTCAAGGCATCGGTATTACCCCTTGAGAAGAAAACTAGCGGATTTAATCCCTACACATACTGGAGGGCCAGGGGTGTGAGTGGCCGTTTGGTGGGATTACAGCTGCTTAAGTCCAACAAGGGCCGAACCTTTAGCTTATATTGCTGGAGATCGATTTTAAGAAAATGGGTGTTGTTGAACTTTCCGTTAAGGGTACGGGGATATTTACTGGCTTTATTATTTGGAGTCAAAGATCCGGACCTGGCTCAAGTTCATGCAAGATGGGGCACTTCCCATCTTCTTGCCGTGTCAGGATTTCATGTGGCCCTGGTTGTCGGAATTGTCTTTCGAGCTTTAAGGCGAACAAGATGGAAGGTTCAAATATCATTATTCCTGTTATTTCTTTATCTGGCCTTTACGGGATTCGCTGCCAGTGCCATGCGTGCCGGCATAATGGTGGCCTTTATTCTCATGGGAAAGTTGATCGGGCGTCCAATGAAGGCCATTCAGGCGGTGAGCCTGGCAGCTGTATGCTTGCTTCTGTGGAGGCCTTGGTTTGTATGGGACGTAGGTTGGAAATTATCGGTGCTTTCGGCCTTGGCCATAGGGTGTATTGACATATTTCCTAAAAGATTTTCGTTGTTGCTTTCAAGCGCTTTCCTTTGGACCATCACCGCAGGTATAGTCCTTGTAACTTTTAAAACATTGCCCATAGCCGGACTTATTACCAACATATTTGCAATTCCAATCTTCGCCATTTTGTTCATGGCAGTCTTATTATCGGTTCCCATTGCTTTGCTGCCGTATGGTTTAGGAGCGACAGTAATTTCCTTTGTGGAAAAATCGATATTGGCGTTTGAGTATGTATTAAATTGGATGACATCCTTTGTGCCTATGAGCATCGTCGACACTTGGCATTGGCCCTTTATTTCTCTTGCAGTATTTTTTATCATACTGGCAAGAAAGTTGGAATTAGGTTGTCTTAGAAGTGTTTGTGTCACGATTTGCGGGTTAATGCTTTATGGTGTATTGCTATCTTAATGTGAGGGGGGAGCTAAGATGCTATTGGTTTTGGATATAGGCAACACGCATACTTGTGTTGGGATATTCGACGGTGCCTGTTTGGTTACCGACTGGAGGCTTACTTCCGAGAGAAGGACAGAAGACGAGCTTGGGATTTACCTTACTGGGCTGCTTCGCATGAGCGGAATAGATCAGAAATTCATATCTGGCTCCATAATATCGAGTGTTGTTCCGCCTCTTGAAATGGCTTGGCGTGAGGGGATATCTAAATATCTAGGGCTAGAAGCTATGGTCGTCAAATACGAAATGAATCTAGGGATTGACGTACAGTATGAAGTGCCAAGTGAAGTCGGCGCCGACAGGCTTGTCAACGCTGTTGCCGCTGTTCATCATTACGGGAGTCCGGTCATAGTGGTAGATTTCGGTACGGCAGTAACCCTGGATTATGTGACTTCTGATCGTGCTTACCTGGGTGGTGCTATAGCTCCTGGATTGCAGGCTAGCGTCGAGGCCTTATTCGGAAAAACTGCAAAATTGCCCTTGGTGGCGTTGGATACGCCTAAGAGGGTTATCGGGAGGTCTACATCCGAATCCATGAGATCGGGGATAGTCGTCGGTTATGCCGGATTGATCGACGGCTTGGTTGATCGCATGGCGCAGGAGCAAAAGGAAAATCCCAAGGTCATAGCGACCGGTGGCCATGCCGAGATCGTGGCGAGGTGGTCAAGCAGGATCAACACCGTTGACCCCAATTTAACGTTGGAGGGGTTGAGACTCATATATGAGCGCAACGCCAAGTAATCCTCTATGGCTTGCCCCCATGGCCGACGTTACTCTTTGGCCTGTGAGAAAGATGTTTTTCGGTCTTGGCGTAGGGCTTGCTCATACTGAGATGGTCTCTGCCAGGGCCATCATAGAGAAAAGTCATGTTGCTTATGATATGCTGTATAGACATCCCAAAGAAGGTGCTTTGGTGCTGCAACTTTTTTCGGGCGATATTGACGTTCTATTGAATGGGGCCAAAGAAGCATTAAAAGTTAATAGGTTTAATGCCTTAGGCATAAACATGGCTTGTCCATCCAGAAAGGTTATGGCTTCAGGAGGAGGGGCCGCTCTAATATATCGTCCTAATATAGCATCTCGCATGGTGAAAGAGCTCAAAACCCTTGGTTTGCCGGTTTGGGTAAAAACAAGAATTCCAAGCCATGACCCGTCAGATGCCTTCAATTGGTGCGAACTTCTTCTGGCTTCAGGTGCGGATAACGTTGCAATACACGCTAGAACCCCTTCGCAGGGTTATAATGGTAAGTCGGATAGAAAGATCGTAAGGGAGATTGCCGAATCCTTTCCGGGCATGATATCGGCGACGGGGGATGTCTTTTCTGTAAGTGATGTCCTTGAATACATAGAGATGGGTTGCGTTGGCGTCATGATTGCTAGGGGAGCATTGAAGGACCCCTTTATTGTAACTGAAGCTTTAAAGGCCTTGGGATATTCGGTTGGCATGGATGACTCCCCTGGATTTAGGATCGACGTCTTTCGAAGCTTCTTTGCAGATTTAGGGGATATTCGAGATAATATAGCCATGCCCTTGCTTCGTCGCTTTTTATCATGTATTTTTAAAAATGTACCCAGGGCTTCCTATATTCGTTCTTCATTAGCAAACGCAGGAAGCATTGTAAGGGCCAGGGAATTATATGATGCCTTTGTAGACGAATTAAAATTGACCTTTCAATTTTAAGGAGGAAAGCGATAAATGGATTCCGATAACGTAAACAATGTAAACGATGAACGTACCACACCGGAGATGGAAATAAAAAGGCAGCGCATGGAGAAACTGGAGCGTCTTCGTAGTGAAGCAAAGTTTGACCCTTATGTGATCGATAGATGGGATAAAAAGCATAAATTGTCTTTTGTCCATGAGTACTTCTCTTACCTAGGCCCTGACGAGTTGGATAAAGAGGCGACGATAAGGACTGCAGGTCGGGTCATGTCCATAAGAAAACACGGCAAGGCTTCTTTTGTGCATCTAGAGGACGACTCCGGCAGGTTGCAGCTTTATTTTAGCTTTGACTCGTTGGGAGAGGATAAGTACGAATGGTTCAAGAAATGGGTTGATACGGGAGACTTCCTTGGTATAGAAGGCTACCCCTTTAGGACCAAAAGGGGAGAGCTGTCCTTGCTTGTAACCGAGTTTAAGCTGTTAAGCAAGGCCTTAAGGCCTTTGCCTGAGAAGTGGCATGGACTCAAGGATACCGAGGTGCGCTATAGGCAGCGTTATTTAGATATGATTGCCAATCCCGAGGTAAGGGAGGTCTTTAGGAAGCGGGCTAAAATAATAAAGACCTTTAGAGAGGTTTTGGAATCTCACGGGACGCTCGAGGTCGAGACGCCCATTTTGTCTCCAATCGCCGGAGGGGCTAATGCAAAACCTTTCATCACATATCACAATGCTTTGGGCATAAACCTATATCTTAGGATAGCTACTGAGCTTTACCTGAAACGGTTGATCGTGGGGATGTATGAACGCGTCTACGAAATTGGAAAGAACTTCAGAAACGAAGGCATTGACTCCATGCACAACCCTGAATTCACCGCCATGGAGGTGTATTGGGCATATGCTAATTACGAGGATATGATGAACTTGACCGAAGAGATAATCGTTGCCTGTGCCGATGCCATGGGGGGAAGGCAGCTTCCCTACGGTGAGCACATTATAAACTATGAGCCTCCGTTTAGGCGCGCTACCATGGTAGATTTGGTAAAAGAGCACTGCGGCATCGATTTTTTGAGCATCACTGACGAAGATGCCCGAAGGCTTGCCAAAGAAAAGGGTTTATATATAAAGGGAAACGAGAGTCGGCTTTTAATCATGACCGAGTTTTTCGATAATTTCGTGGAGGAAAAACTCATTCAGCCCACCTTTGTCTTGGGCTACCCCGTCGAGATCTCTCCTCTCGCAAAAAGAGATCCCGATAACCCGGATTTCACCAGAAGGTTTGAGCTATTCATATGTGGCGCTGAGGTGGCCAATGCCTTCAGCGAACTAAACGATCCCCTGGATCAGAGGGAACGTTTCTTGGATCAGCTCAAGAAAAAGGAGGCAGGCGACGAGGAGGCCCATGCTTTTGACGAGGACTTCATTACGGCCCTTGAACATGGGCTGCCTCCTACGGGAGGGCTTGGAATAGGCATAGATAGGCTTACGATGTTTCTTACGAACTCGAGCTCCATTCGCGATGTGATACTGTTTCCTACGATGCGTCCCAAGGAGTGATACCTGTGGATCTGGAGGAAGCCAGAAGGAAGGTCGAAGAGCTCAGAAGGGAAATAGAAAAACACGACTATTACTATTACGTCTTGGATTCGCCCTTAATAACCGATGAAGAATACGATGCACTCTATAGGCAACTCTTGGAGCTTGAAAAGCGCTTTCCCGAGCTGGTTACACCTGATTCCCCGACTCAGCGTGTAGGTGGACGACCAAGGGATGAGTTTAGGAAAGTGGTCCATGAAGTTCCCATGCTTTCCATGGATGATGTTTTCAGCATAGAAGAGCTGCGAAACTTTGTAAACAGAGTATATAAAATACTTGGAAGAGAAGTGGACTTCACATCTGAACTAAAGATCGATGGAGTTGCCGTTGCACTTATATACGAGGACGGCAGGTTCGTATTGGGAGCCACAAGAGGAGACGGCAGAACCGGTGAGGATGTGACCGATAACTTACGGACGATTAAAAGCTTACCCTTGAGGCTTCGCGAGCCCGTACCGGGCAGGTTGGAGGTCAGAGGCGAAGTTTACATGACTAAGGAAGATTTTGCCATGCTCAATAAAGCTCGCGAGGAAGAGGGAGAACCGCTTTTTGCCAATCCGAGGAATGCAGCAGCGGGTAGCTTGAGGCAACTTGACCCAAACATAACTGCTAAGCGTAGGCTTCGTTTGTTCGTTTATCAGGTGGTCGATCCGCAAAAATATGATATTTCGTCGCAGTATCAAGCATTGGCCTGGCTCAGGCAAAAAGGGTTCCCAACACAGGGAAACGAGAAATTATGCAAAAACTTTGATGAGTTAGTAGGTTATATTGACGATTGGCAAGATAAAAGACACGCCCTTTCCTACGCGACGGATGGGGTTGTGGTGAAAGTAGACGATCTGCGAACCTATGGTATTCTCGGTACAACGGCCAAATCGCCAAGATGGCAGATAGCGTTCAAATATCCTGCAGAGGAAAAAAAGACCCGACTTCTAGATATAGAGATTTCGGTTGGAAGGACGGGGGTCCTTACTCCAGTTGCCATATTGGAGCCGGTGAGGCTTTCCGGGACCCTGGTTCAACGGGCAAGCCTCCATAACGAAGATGAGATAAAACGGCTTGATATACGAATCGGAGACTTCGTCTACGTCCGCAAGGCGGGAGAGATAATACCCGAAGTGGTTCGAGTGGATTTTAGTGCCAGAACGGGTCATGAGATGCCGTTTTCCATGCCAAAAAATTGTCCTGTGTGCGGGGCAGAAGTTGTAAGACTCATGGGGGAAGTAGCCCACCGCTGTCCAAATCGCTCTTGCCCTGCACAATTAAAAGAAGCCATAAGACATTTCGCCTCTCGCGATGCCATGGACATCAGGGGCTTAGGGGAGAAGATCATAGAGCAGCTTGTTGACAAAAAATTGGTCGCTGGTTTTGCTGATCTGTATAAACTGACCAAGGATGATCTTATGTCCCTAGATAGAATTGGACCAAAATCTGCTGAAAATTTAATCAACGCGATAAATAATTCCAAAACCAGGCCGCTTTTCCGATTGATCTATGCCTTGGGCATCAGGTATGTCGGCCTTAGAACTGCCGAGATACTTGCAGAAAACTTTAAAAGCATGGACAGGCTTATGAAGGCAAGCATAGAAGAACTATCCGAAATACCTGGTATAGGTCCTCAAATTGCCTCATCCATAGTCGCGTTTTTTAGAGACGAGGAAAATGTCTCCACTATAAAAGAGCTTGCCAAGATGGGAGTAAATATGACCGAAGAAAAAAAAGAACAGGGACATGGCCCCTGGGAAGGATGGCGGATAGTCTTTACGGGAGAGCTTGAAAGGGCCTCAAGGAGCGAAGCTGAAGAGATTGCAAAAAGCTTGGGAGCTATTCCGACTAATTCTGTCAGCAGAAATATAACAATGGTTGTGGTAGGCAGCAACCCCGGTAGCAAGCTTGCTAAAGCGCAAGAACTAGGTGTTAAAATTGTTGATGAACAAACATTCTGGAAATTGGTCGAGGAAGCTGAGTCGAAAAAATAGACTGGGAGGTTGAGCTTATGGACATGACGTCGGGCGATTTGATCGAAGATATAAGGCGTGTGGCTCGATTAGCCATGCTTGAGTTGAACGAGGAAGAATCTAAGCAAATAGCCGTGCAATTTAAGATGATACTGGATCAACTTCAGACGTTAGGTGAGCTTGATACCAGCGGTATAAATCCTTTTAGGCTTGAGGACATGGATCCCATGCCGTGGCGTGCCGACGAAGTGCATATATGGAATCGATATAGCGAAGTGCTCTCTCAAGCTCCGGAGTCTGAGGACGGTTATTTTAAAGTGCCGCGAATTGTGAGGGAAGATAGAGATGAAAAATAACGAATTTTTGAAGCTCTCAGCCATTGAACTGATATCAGGGTATAAAAAAGGGAGTTATACCATATCCGATGTCATAGAGACAGCGTTGGAGCACATAGAGGCAAATGAGAGAAACCTAAATGCCTTGATAACGCCGATGTACGAAGAGGCTCGCTCAAGGGCGTGGATGCTTGATGCTGCCCTAAGTAGAGGTGAGGATATGGGGCCTCTCTTTGGTGTGCCTGTCGTCGTCAAGGATAACATAACGATAGACGGCATTAGGACGACGTGCGGAAGCAGAATGCTTGAAAACTGGATACCTCCGTACAGCGCTCATGTAGTGGAGTGCCTGGAACGGGCAGGCGCGGTCATCATCGGAAAGGCAAACATGGACGAATTTGCCATGGGAAGTTCCACTGAGTTTTCGGCCTTTGGGCCAACGCTTAATCCTTGGGATTTATCCAGGGTGCCAGGGGGAAGTTCCGGCGGAAGCGCCGCATCTGTAGCTGCGGGTTATGCGCCTATATCCCTAGGGAGTGATACCGGCGGTTCTATCAGGCAGCCGGCCGCCTTTTGTGGGGTATATGGCTTAAAGCCCACATATGGCTTGGTCAGCAGATTTGGCCTGGTTGCCTTTGCTTCATCACTGGATCAAATTGGTCCTTTTGCGCGAAATTTGAGCGACTTGGCTGTGGTATTACAAGTCATCTCAGAAGCTGACACAAGGGATGCGACCTGTGTCAGAAAGGAAAGGCCAAATTACCTGGATTTTTTAAATGTGGAGTCGTTAAAGGGCTTTAAAGTTGGTTATCTGTCCGGTTATGAATCCATGGAAATAGATGAAGAGATTAAAAGAGGAGTAACTCAAGCCTTAAGGATATGTCAAGACGCTGGTGCTGAAATAGTTGAGGTAAAACTTCCGATATCGACGAGATATGGCCTTCCCTGTTACTACACGATAGCGCCGGCAGAGGCAAGCTCAAACTTAGCGCGGTTCGATGGAGTTCAATACGGTTTTTCTGTGGAGGCAGAAGATTTGCAAGATCTTTACCTCAAAAGTCGCGGTGCCGGCTTTGGGCCGGAGGTAAAACGAAGGATACTTATCGGCACCTTTGTTTTGGGTTCAAGCAGATATGATGCTTACTACCTGCAAGCTCAAAAGGTCAGACAACTGATAATAAGGGAGTTCGATGCCGCCTTTTCCCGAGCCGATGTCTTGCTTATGCCTGCCACGCCAACTTTGCCCTTTAGGCGCGGAGAAAAAATGACTGACCCGGTAAAGGCTTACATGGCAGATCTTTTCACGATACCTGCAAATCTTGCCGGTTTGCCGGGCTTGTCCATGAAGATATCCTTTAGCCACTCGGGCTTGCCGATTGGCGTTCAACTCGTTGGGAAAAAATTTGGTGAAGGCGACATATTAAAGACAGCTTCCGTTATTGAAAAAGTCATAGGGCCAGCTGTAACCACTTTAGGGGGCGATCGAAAGTGAGCAAGTTCATTCCCGTCATAGGCCTTGAGATACATGTTCAATTGGCCACCAAATCCAAGATGTTTTGTTCCTGTCCAACCGATTATATAGGCGTCAAGCCCAACAGCCACGTCTGCCCTGTCTGTCTGGGATTGCCCGGATCGCTTCCAGTTATCAACGAAAAAGCCATAATGCTTGCCATAAAGACTGCCCTGGCAATGCGCTGCAGGGTAAACACCCATACGATATTTCATCGGAAACACTACTTTTACCCTGACCTTCCCAAGGCATATCAAATAAGCCAATATGATTTACCCCTTGCCGTGGACGGGCATGTCGAAGTTAGCGCCGACGACGGCAGTGTCCAAAAAATTAGGATACAAAGGCTGCATTTGGAGGAAGATGCAGGAAAGCTGGTGCATTCGGCCGCAAGCGGTAGGTTGATGGGCGCAGAATACTCCCTTGTCGACTACAACAGGGCAGGTGTTCCATTAATGGAGATAGTCACACACCCTGATATAACTTCTCCCAGGCAAGCAAGGGAGTTCGTTTCGAGGTTGCGTCAACTCGTGAGGTATCTAGGCGTTTCCGACGGCGATATGGAAGCCGGTTCTCTCAGGGTGGATGCCAACATCTCCATAATGGAGCCAGGTGGAAAGTATGGGGATAAGGTCGAAGTTAAAAACATGAATTCCCTGCGAGCGCTGGAACGCGCGCTAGAATACGAATACCAAAGGCAAAGCGAGCTTAAAAGTGAGGGCAAAGCTATCGTTCGAGAGACAAGGCATTGGGATGATGGCGCCAACGTAACCATTTCGAGCAGGAGCAAGGAAGAAGCTGAAGACTACAGGTACTTTCCGGATCCAGACCTTCCACCCCTGGTGGTTGACGAGCGGATCATAGTTCAGTTGTGCAAGGAATTGCCAGAATTACCTTGGGAAGCGCGAGATAGGTTCATGAGCGATTATGGCCTTCCATTGGAGGAAGCGGAGATTTTGACAGAACGTAGAGATGTTGCCCTTTTCATGGATGAGCTTATAAAACATGGAGCACCCGTAAAATTGGCATCTAACTGGATAAAGACGGAAATACTGAGAGTGTTAAACGAAAAAAATATTTCTGTTGAGGAGCTTCCAATTCAAACGGCGGAGATTGCCAAGCTGCTTTCGCTGGTGGATAAGGGCGATCTTTCTACGACAGCAGCAAAGGAAGCCTTTAGCGTCATGCTGGAAAAAGCCGTAACCGTAGAGGAAGCTGTAAATGTGCTGGGACTTAGTGCCGGTAGAGTTACAGGTCATGAGCTGGAAATCGTGGTAAACAAAGTACTGTCAGAAAATTCGGATGTCGTCGCAGATATCAAGGCAGGCAAGGATACAAAAGGCAAAAAACTGAAGTTCTTACAGGGTATCGTTATGCGTGAGACAAAAGGTCAAGCGGATCCGAAAGAGGTGCAATCGCTCATCATGAGCAAGATTTAAATTAAGGGGGTAGGACGATGGGAACGCGTAAGCCTGAAGACACTAGAACTATTGCTGTAGCAGCTCATGGAGGTGCCGGAAAGACATCTTTAGTCGAGGCTATGCTGTACGATGCAGGAGCCATAGGTCGCTTAGGAAAAATTGAAGAGGGTAACACCGTAAGCGATTTCGATTTAGAGGAGCAGAAAAGGCAAATTTCCATAAATACGTCTGTGATCACCTTCGACTACAAAGGCAAAAACTTGTTTGTCCTTGATACCCCTGGATACGCAGACTTCGTCGGAGAGCTGCGCTCAGGCATGAGAGTGGCCGATTCGGTTGTGATATTGGTAAGCGGCGTCGACGGAGTAGAGGTTCAAACGGAGAAGGCCTATGACTTCGCCAGCGACTTCTCCATTCCTGTCATCTTTTTCATCAACAAGTTGGACAGGGATAATGCAGACTACGATAAGACATTGAAAGAAATACAGCAGGTTTTGACCGATAAGGCCCTTCCCCTGTTCCTTCCAATTGGCCAAGAAAGCAACTTCAAAGGCGTGGTAAATGTCTTAAGCGGCAAGGCTTATGTTTATAAAGGAGGCGGAAGCAAGGAATTCGAGGAGAGTGCACCTCCGGCCGATCTTGAAGATAAACTTGCCGCAGCCAAAGAAGCCCTCATAGAAAGGATCGTTGAGGTTGACGACGATCTGATGATGCGCTACCTAGACGGCGAGGAGCTAAAGGAAGAAGAGCTGACAGCGGCGCTTAAAAAGGCCGTATTTCAAAGGGTCGTCATGCCGGTATTGCCTGGCTCAGCCATAGCAAACGTCGGTGTATTTCAGCTGCTGGATGTCATAAGCGACATACTGCCTTCACCTGTGGATATGTTTCCGAGAAAGGCGATAAATGCGGAAGGCAAAGAGATCGAGGTAAAACCCGATCCGGACGAAAAGTTTAGCTCCTTGTGCTTCAAGGTAATGGTAGATCCATATGTGGGAAAACTGTCCTTTATAAGGGTTTTTTCCGGAAAACTCGCATCGGATCAATCGGTGTACATAGTAAACAAAAAGGTGGAGGAACGAATTAGTTCCTTAAGATTTATGAAAGGCAAAGAGGGCAAGGATGTCAAAGAGGTGATTGTGGGTGATATCGTAGCAATCCCGAAATTGCAAAACGCAGCTGTTGGAGACACCATAGCCGTTAAGGGGGTAGATTTCCTGTTTCCCCCCATTCAATTTCCAAATCCCGTCTACAGCTTGGCAGTTGTCCCTAAAAGCAGAGCCGACGAGGATAAGCTGTCCAACGCGATTCACCGTATGTTGGAAGAAGACCCCACCTTGCGCTATGAGAAAAACATCGAAACTGGAGACCATTTGTTATCCGGAATGGGTGATCTCCACCTGGACATAGTGTTATCTCGCATCAAAGAGCGTTACGGTGTCGAGCTTGAGACGCGCCTTCCGCGGGTACCCTATAGGGAAACCATCAGAAAGCCGTCTAAAGCTCAGGGCAAATATAAAAAGCAAACCGGAGGGAGAGGGCAATACGGGGATGTATGGCTCGAACTTCAACCTTTGGAACGAGGATCTGGTTTACAGTTCGAGGATCGAATTGTCGGTGGGGTAGTGCCCAAACAATATATCCCGGCCGTCGAAAAGGGATTAAGAGAAGCTGCCCAAAAGGGAGTGCTTGCGGGATATCCAGCGATCGACTTTAAGGCCATCCTTTATGATGGTTCCTATCATGAGGTTGACTCGTCGGAAATGGCTTTCAAAATAGCCGCTTCGATGGCTTTCAAAAAATGCTTCGTCGAAGCATCTCCTGTATTGCTTGAGCCGATCATGAACGTCGAAGTGGTGGTGCCGGAGGAGTATCTTGGTGATGTAATGGGCGATTTAAATTCAAGGCGCGGGAGGATAATGGGCATCGAAAGCAGGGGAAGGTTCCAGGTCGTCAAGGCACAGGTGCCATTGGCCGAGATGTTCAGATACGCCATTGTGCTTCGGTCCATGACTTCTGGGAGAGGTAACTTTTCCATGGAATTCTCTCACTATGAGGAAGTGCCGCAGGATTTGGCCAAAAAGATCATAGCACAGGCCCAGGTAGAATCCGAGGAGGAAGCTGCGTCCAAGTGATTGCCCTTTAACGCATGTTACATATCGCATATAAATAAGCGGGAGCGAACTCCCGCTTATTTATATGCCCGTTTACGCGATTTACTTAATCATCGTAAGCAAGCGCGGTAGGCTCATGACGTTTTTTGGGGGGACTATGGCTTCCTTCTGCTCCAGCACTGCTCCGGACAAATTCGTGACGTGTCCGCGCCTTTCGTGCCACCCTGCTATGGGCATGATTATACGAGCGCTTATGTCGTCGTAGGTTTTAGAGGACAGCAAAGCACAATCAACGCCTTTGTCAACTGCAAAAAACATCTTTCTTACCCATCGGTCAGGTTCTATCAAAAGCACTTTGCTTATCTTTCCTTCTTTTATCATGCTCAAGTTTTCGGTCGTAGGTGTTAGCATATTGCCTAGAATGCGTAATGCCCCTTCTGTATTAGCTCCACGATAAAGAGGCAGGTAAGTGCATTTGTCAAGTTTGCTGCATAGTTTCAGCAACGCTTGCGACGAAACGATGCTTGAAGCTACTTTGGGTCCTACCAAAACCAAGGTACGGTTGGCGTTTATCAAGGCATCTTTGGCCTCTCTTATTTTGTCCTCGCTTATCTCGTAGAGCCTCGAGGCTTCCTTGGTGAGACCGCTATCGAGGGATTCAAGCAGGGCGGACAGGTCCGTCATATCCGTCTTAAGCATTATCGTAGATCCTTTATCGAGCAATCCCGGAGTGCTTCCAAGGTATATTATCTTTAGGGCTCCCGCTCGAACTCTTTTGCGAAGAAGCGTTGGGATGAGTGGAAGTTCTTGATCCAAATTGTCGTCGATCACAAAGGCCACGTCTGCCTCGAAGAGCTGTCCTAACGTACCTCTTCTTTGCCCCTCGTTGGCGGTTAAGGTCAAGAAGGGCTTAAACTCGTCTGCCTCGGGCAAGGATATTACGGCATTGGGCGCCAAATTCGTTAAGGTGTCCTTTATGGCCTCATAATCTTCGTTGCTTAAGGAGTTACCGAGCAATATGGAGATATTGTCGTTTGAACGCAGAAATTTCGATATCTCCTCTAAAGCTTCGGGGCTGAAGTCAGGACATGGTTTTGCTGAGTTTAGGTGGAAAGTCCGTGCTTTATGGCAAGTCAGTCCTTTTGTAGGGGATACGGCAGAGTTCAAATCGGAGTTAACTCGAACTACGCTACGTCCAGTTTTGTCGGAATTTATGACAACTTCGCACCCCAATGAACACTCTCCGCACGTAGTTTTTGTTTCCATGGGAACCTCGCTGTGCGGCCAGCGCTGCCTTCGCTTTTCGGTCAATGCCCCAACAGGACAAAGTTGCACGCAAATTCCACATCCAGTACATTCGGCCTCGTCCAATGGCTTTAGGTATGCGTCGTGAATGGTAGATACAAAACCGCGGTTTATGAAGTCGATGGCATGCAATCCGACTATTTCATCGCATGCCCTGACACATCGTCCGCATAGTATGCATTTGTCCATGTTCCTATCGTAGTAGCGAAGCTTTTCTTCGAAGCGCTTGACCTTCTCGCCACTAAGCCGCGTCGGAGATGCCTCGTATTTGACTGAGTAGGCGCGCAATTTGCACTCAAATATATCGGGACAGCCACATTCCATGCAACGGCTGCCATCGTGTTTGATTTGCTCTTCCGTTAAGCCTTTGTTAAATTCCTCGAATGGCATGCTTAGCCTTTCATGAGCAGGAAGCACTTTGGGATGTTCGCGGGGTTGTTTTTCTCTGTCGAGAAAATCCTGGGGGCCTAGGTCGTCTCGCGTTACGTCGCACTCGTAAGGGCTCTTTGCACATCCCTTCGTTATATAGTGATGTATGGATTCAGCCGCGAAATGGCCTTCTCCTATGGCAGCTATGGCTATGTCGGGGCCCGTCTTTAGGTCTCCGCAGGCAAACACTCCTCCTATGGGGGTGGCGAAGTTTTCATCGACCAGGATCCTTCGACCATCGTGTATCTCAGGCGGAAGGACTTTCAAGACAGGCCTTTGGCCGATGGCTGCTATTACAGTATCCACAGTTACGACAAAGGTCTCTCCCGTGGGAATGGGCCTTCTTCTGCCCGATGCATCTGGTTCTCCTAAGGCCATCTTTTCACACACGATTTCGCGCACCCGTCCGTCGCCCCTTATCTCCTTTGGAGCCGCCAGATAGATGAAATTAATGCCTTCTTCCATGGCCTCCTCTATCTCTATATCTTCAGCGGGCATTTCTTGTCTCGTGCGCCTATATATGACCGTTACTTCCTCGGCACCCAGCCTCTTGGCGCATCGGCAGGCATCCATGGCAGTATTGCCGCCGCCTATGACGGCTACCTTTTTGCCGATGTCCACTGATACGTGGTTGTTTACGTCGTATAAGAATTCTATCCCGGCCAATACTCCCTTGAGATTCTCTCCGGGTACGTTAAGGGGCGTGCTTTGCCAACAACCGAAGGCAAGCAACACGGCGTCATGTCCCCTTTGAAGTTCTTCCAACGTCATGTTCCTTCCTAAGGCCATATTGGTCTTGACGTTAATGCCCCATGACAACAGCCAATCTATTTCTTTCTTTAAGACGTCCTTTGGAAGCCTATAGCCGGGTATCCCATAGCGCATCATGCCGCCAAGCTCTTGTTCCTTCTCATATATTGTGACCTGGTATCCTTTTTTCCTCAAGAAAAAGGCAGCAGATAACCCTGCCGGTCCGCCTCCCACTATGGCAACACTGTGACCATTATCCTTGATATCGTCTATGTGCCCAAGGTTGCCACGCTTTAGTGCCCAGTCTCCCACGAAGCGCTTTATTTCCCTTATGGAGACCGGCTCTTCGTCTACGAAATTTCTTCTGCATTTTTCTTGACAAGGTGCCGGACAGATCCTGCCTATAGAGGCTGGCAGCGTAACATTTTCGTGAAGCAGGTCCAAAGCCTCTTTGTATAAGCCCGATACAGCCAGATTGACGTATCCTTGTACGTCTCCCCTGGCCGGACAAGCTAAGGTGCATGGCGGTCTGCAATCTCCCACATGATCGGACAGAAGCAATTCCAGGGCAGTCTTTCTTGCAAGCCTGGCCTTTTCAGTGTCAGTGTATATTTCCATGCCATTTGAGATCTTGTTGGAACAAGCCCTAACCAAGGTTTTGGCGCCCTTAACTTCAACGAGACATACGGAACACCCTCCATGAACCGATAAGTGTGGATCGTAGCAAAGGTACGGGATCTCCACGCCGCAGTCCTGGCAAAGCTCTAAGATTGTCTGTCCCGGAAAGCCGTATACTTCACGACCATTTAGCAATACCCTTACGTTTCGTTCCATATTTCGAAGCCTCCTCACTACTCAACGGATATGGCGGAGACAGGACATGTCTGTTTGCATTGTCCGCATCTTACACATTTAGAGTCGTCTATCTCATGAGGTTCCCTGACCTTCCCGGTTATGGCGCTAACAGGACAAATTCTGGCGCATCTGGTGCATCCGATGCATTTTTCGCTATCTATGACATAATGTATCAGCGAAGGACATACCTTTGCGGGACAACGCCTGTCCTTTACGTGGGCTTCGTATTCCTCTCTAAAATACTTAAGGGTGGTAAGCACCGGATTTGGCGCCGTTTGACCCAGTCCGCAAAGAGAACCTTCTTTCACCTGCAAGGCCAGTTCGTAAAGTAGATCCAAGTCTTCCATCTTACCCTTACCTTCGCTGATGCGCTCAAGTATTTCCAGCATCCTCTTTGTGCCTATCCTACAAAATGGGCATTTGCCACAGGATTCTCGCTGTGTAAAATTCAGGAAGAATTTGGCTACGTCTACGACGCAGCTTGTCTCGTCCAAGACAATCATTCCGCCCGATCCCATGATGGCACCCGTTGCCGTGATTGACTCGTAATCTATGGGAGTATCCAAGAGTCGTGACGGTATGCAACCTCCAGAAGGGCCACCCATCTGTACTGCCTTTATGTTCTTTCCACCGGCAATACCGCCGCCTATGTCGAAAATTACCTCCCTGATGGGCATTCCCATGGGCACTTCGACAAGCCCGCCTTTGGCCACCTTTCCGGCCAATGCAAAAACTTTGGTTCCTTTGCTTCTTTCCGTGCCATAACGCGCAAACTCGTTAGCACCGTGCCTTATGATCCAAGGCACGTTTGCGTAAGTCTCTACATTGTTTATGTTGGTAGGTTTCCCCCAGACACCGCTTTCGGCAGGGAAGGGAGGTCTAGGGCGAGGCATACCTCTTTTTCCTTCGATAGATGCTATTAACGCCGTCTCTTCGCCACATACGAAGGCTCCGGCTCCCTCCTTTATCTCTATGTCGAAATTAAAACCGCTGCCCAATATGTCACTGCCAAGGAAATTTTCTTGCCTCGCCTGGTTTAGGGCTATGTTAAGCCTCTTTATGGCAAGCGGATATTCTGCGCGACAGTAAATGTAGCCATGAGAAGCACCAACGGCATAGGCACATATTATCATCCCCTCGATCACGGCATGAGGATCGCCCTCGAGTACGGATCTGTCCATGAAAGCACCAGGGTCTCCTTCGTCGGCATTGCATATGATATATTTGGGCTCCTCCTTAGCCTGTCTGGTGAACTTCCATTTTAGTCCGGTGGGAAAGCCAGCTCCGCCTCGACCTCGTAGGCCCGATCTGTAGACCTCGTCTATAACCTCTTCTGGAGGCATGGTTTTCAATGCCTTTGCAAGCGCTTTATATGCTCCTCTAGATATGGCCTCATCTATCCTTTCGGGGTCTATAATCCCGCAATTTGCCAGGACTATCCGAACCTGCTTGTTCATCCTCCTGTTTTCCGGGGCTTCCTCGATCTCGTTGCTATAAACAACTTTTTCTCTTAGTGTTTGAGTAGGCGAAAATGACGAATTTACAAGCTCCTGTGCCAAGGCGGGAGTCATATCTCCATAGATTGTCCTTTTGCCGTCAATGTCAACTTCCACAAGCGGTTCATAAGAACACAATCCAATACAACCAACCTGCTTTAATATGACCTCATTCTTGCCTTCAAGGAGTTTTTTAAGCTCTTTGTAAACAGGTTCAGCTCCAGAGGCAAGCCCGCAACTGGCCATGCCCACTCGCACAGTGATCTTAGCCATTATTTTATTCACCTCTTTCAGCTTTTCGATAGGATTCGAGCACCTTCACGGCCTTATCGGGCGTCAGACGACCATAAACATCGTCTCCTACCATCATGACAGGTGCCAGGCTGCAACATCCAAGACAGGCAACTAGTTCCAGGGTAAAAAGGCCGTCGTCTGTAGTCTCACCTTCCGAAACGCCCAAGTACCTCATTACCTCTTGTGCTATGAGCAGGGAACCCTGTACATGACAAGCCGTACCCCTACATAGCTTTATAGTATACTTGCCCAAGGGCTTAAACCTGAAAGCGGCATAAAAGGTTGCTACGCCGTAAAGGGTTGCCTCTGGTATATCAAGCTCTTTTGCTACCTTGCTGACAACTTCTTGGGGTAGATACCCAAATGTGTCTTGAATCTTGGATAGGAGTTGTATCGTGATGCCCCTCTTGCCCTTGAAGCTTTCAACGATATCTCTTATCGCCTGTTCGTCATCTTGTTCGACAGAAAGCATTAACTTCCCTCCTTAATTAAGGCCAACATTTTTCTAAAACACGAGCATATAATATAACACCAACCTGTATGGCATAAAAGCTACATATCTTATTTTGAATTATTGCACCTTTTGGGGTAATGTGTTATAGTCCATATGACAGATGTTTGGTATGCCTAATTTTAATTTAAGGGAAGGTGAAATCCATGAAAGTCAAGGTTTATAGCACACCCACGTGTCCTTGGTGTACTAAGGTCAAGGAACATTTGCGAGAATTGGGCGTAGAATACGATGAAATTGATGTCAGCAAGGATAGGGCTGCTGCTATGGAGATGGTAAGACAGACCGGACAGATGGGAGTGCCTGTAACTTTTATAGGCGATGAATTTGTCGTAGGTTATGATCCGCAGGCCATTGATGAGCTTTTGAGGGAAAATGACCTGTTAGCTTGATGTTAATAGTAAAAAGGAGGAACGCGCTTTGGATGAGCTTCTGAGCATGTCTATAGGTGGTGCCATTTTTAGCGGTAACTCTTCTATAGAAGATGAGATCGATCGTTTGTCTATAAAAATAGAAGAAGCAGATGTACATTTACGCGAAAAGGGCAGGGACGATGCGGATGGTTACGGATGGGTCAATTTGCCCTATCAGGATTTGACAAAAATCATAGAGACGGCCGATTGGCTTGCCCGTTCCGATGCGATCGTTCAGATCGGAATAGGGGGCTCTGCTTTGGGCAACAGGATGCTCGTAAATGCGCTTCTTCCTCCTTTTTACAATGAACTCGAGGCGCCCTTAAGACGCGGACCAAGATTTTATTTGTTGGAAAATTCCGATCCGGCAACTGCGGCAGCTGTGCTAAACAGGATCGATGTATCAAAGACCGCTTTTGTTGTCGTCAGCAAGTCCGGTAGCACGACAGAGACCATCGCTCATTTCCTTTGGGTATGGCAGATAGTCAGGGATAAGCTAGGCAACAAAGCTCAAGAACACTTTTTAGTGATAACTGACCCCAAAAAAGGTGCTTTGCGAAAGTTTGCTAAGGCTACTGGTTGTAGGAGCCTAGGAATTCCCGAAAGCGTCGGTGGGAGGTATTCCGTTTTGACTTCCGTGGGCCTTGCAACAGCCGCTGCAGTTGGTATCGATATAGAGAAGTTGCTCCTTGGAGCAAGGCAGATGGACCAAAGGCTCGCAATGCGGCAACAAATTTGGGAAAATCCGGCTTGGGCCTTGGCGGCTTTAAATGTCATCCATGCAAGGCTTGGAAGAAATATGGCGGTCATGATGCCCTATGGAGATGGGCTTTCGGCCTTTGCCGAATGGTTTGCTCAGCTATGGGGAGAAAGCTTGGGTAAAAACGGGTTTGGTACAACTCCTGTTCGCGCCCTGGGAGCAATTGATCAGCATTCGCAGCTTCAACTTTATATGGAAGGTCCCGACGATAAGCTCATCACCATGATCGATGTTCAAAACAGGCCAGGCTTTGAGTTGCCAAGAAAAATTGAAGATGATGTTTTAAGGGAATTTGACTTTCTGTGCGACAAGACCTTGGGGGATCTTTTAAGCATAGAGGCTCGTTCGACGGCTTCCGCCTTGGTCAAGGCAGGAAAGCCAGTCGTTTACTTAAAGATACCGGAGATCTCCGAGAGATATGTTGGGGCATTAGTCTTTTTCTACGAGTACGTGACGGCGTTGGTCGGGCTTTTGATGGATATTAACCCCTTTGATCAACCGGGAGTTGAACAGGGTAAACGTTACATATATTCCCTAATGGGACGTCCGGGGTATCAGGAATATGAAAGTGAAGTCGAAAAATACTTCGGAATTTGCAGCAAGTTTGAGATCATAGTTTAATAGCAACACGTGCCTGTTTTATTGCAGAAGAAGCAAAAGGCTAGTAAGAAATAGGCGATGGAGGAAAACATAAATGACGGAGGCACCATTGCTTTACTTAGATGATATAACAGTTAGCAGAGAGAACGGCAAGAAGCTGCTTGACAAGGTTACTATAAAGGTCGGGCATGGCGAGATAACGGGAGTGTTGGGCCGAAACGGTGCAGGCAAGACGACGCTTGCTTACACCATCATGGGGTTGCCCTCCTACAAGCCTGATTCGGGACGGATATTTTTTGAGGGCGGAGACATAACGGGCCTTTCTATAACGGAGAGGGCCAGGCTAGGGATAACTTTGGCATGGCAGTACCCGGCAAGGTACGAAGGCATAACGGTAGCAGAATATTTAAGGTTATCCCGAAGGGACGCAACAAAACGCGAACTGGAGGAAGCCTTGGATTTCATTCAGATGGAAGCCTTTTACCTAGACAGGTTCGTCGATAAGGCTCTATCGGGAGGGGAAAGAAAGAGGCTTGAGCTTGCCTCGGTTTATTTGATGCGACCTAAGCTTGCCATACTTGACGAACCCGATTCGGGCGTCGATATGCTCGCCATCGGAGATGTCGTTAGGCTTTTCAAGAGGCTTGCTGATTTTGGGAGTAGCGTCTTGGTGATAACGCACAGGGATGATATAGCATCCGCATGCGATAGGGCTTATTTGTTGTGTAACGGGAAGGTGATGCTTGAGGGACAACCGGTAGCCGTGAAACAATACTACATGTCCTTGTGTGGACCATGTTCCGATCCGCTCTTAGCCAGCGAGGTGACTTCTAATGAATCTAAATGAAGAATATTCAACCTTGATAGAAATCGCTCGAAAGACCGGGGATCCCATTAAATCCGATGAGGCACATGTGATAGTCCATGCCAATAACATTCTCGCCTCAAAGGACGTGCCGGGCCTTGTGATTGACGCTGAAGAAACCGAATATGGCATCAGGGCAACCTTTACCGTAAAGGCAGGATTTGTCTTAAAAAAACCTGTACATCTTTGTTTTGGCCATTTGGGCAAAGAGGGCAAACAGGTCATAGAAAGCAAGATCGTTTTAGAAGATGGGGCTAAGGCCAAATTTTACTCTCACTGTATTTTCCCTAATGCCATTGAGTTTCTTCATGCCATGGAGGGAGATATAGTCGTGGGAAAAGGTGCCGATATGACCTACGAGGAAGTACACGTACACGGTCCGGAAGGCAAGATAGAGGTACGGCCTGTGACGCGCGTCATCGTCAACGAAAAGGGCAGGTATGTCAGTAACTTTGCCCTTATAGAAGGTCGAGTAGGCATTTTGTCCCTCGATGTAGATGTTGACGTCATAGGACGGTTGGGAAGTGCCGAGATCACGTCAAAAATTTATGGCAAATACGACGACCAGTGCAGCGTCAAGGACGTGATTCGCCTTTCAGGCGAAAACTCAAGCGGCTTGGCCAAGGCAAGGGTTGTGCTAAAAGACCATAGCTTCGGAAAATTTTATGGAGAGGTGCAAGGAGCTGCGGAAGGGGCTAAGGGCCATGTGGATTGCACTGAAGTAGTTCAAGGATATGCCAAGGCAGAGGCTGTGCCCGTGGTCTCGGTCATTCATCCCGGGGCGGAGATAACGCACGAGGCAGCCATAGGCAAAATAGCGAATGAAAAGCTCTGGGGGTTGATGGCCAAGGGTTTAAGCGAAAACGAAGCTATAGACGTCATAGTTTCGGGCCTTTTGCGGTAAAGGTCTATGTCTGCGCAAGAACAGGAACTTTTTGCCTTGGCGAAAGAGGCTCGTGAGAGTGCATACGCTCCATATTCGGACTTTAAAGTGGGGGCGGCCCTTCTTGGCGAGTCAGGCACTATATATTTGGGGTGTAACGTGGAAAATGCTTCCTTCGGTCTTACTGTGTGCGCTGAAAGGATAGCCCTCTTTAAGGCCGTTTCGGAGGGGGAGCGGGTTTTTAAGGCGATAGCCATATACGCCGGCAGCAAGTCGGTACCTCCTTGTGGAGCATGCCTTCAAGTAATGGCGGAATTTGGGGATCTTGATATCCTTTTGTTTGATTCGAAAGGAAGCTACGTACAGTGGCGGATTTCGGAGCTTTTGCCTCAGGCCTTTCGCCTCAATGACTAGTAGTCCAAAGGGCTCTCTTAAGGGCTGTTAACGCGCTATACTCCCCTTGGGGAGCCTCTTTTGTTATCTCGTTTAATAGTTCCTTCATGAACTTCCTTTTGGTATTATCGCCGTAAGGGCATTTGGGGCTACTCAAAGGGATTTTTACTAAGGAGGCTGCGGACAGTATCTCTTTTTCAGGCAGATATATTAGGGGCCTTATCACCCATGTTTGTGTCCGGCTTTGCCAAGTCTTGGGTTGCAACGTATGAAATCTTCCAGAGTAAAACATGTTGAGCATCAACGTCACAATAGCGTCTGTGAGGTGATGCCCCAACGCCAATTTTGCAAACCCCTTTTCGTGGGCTATTCCGCTTAAGATTCCCCTTCTCATGTTGGCACAAAAGCTACAGGGCGAGCTTTCGTTTCGAAGCTTTATTATCTCAAAGATGGGATAGGGGTAGTAAATGTGTGGTATGTCAAGGCTTTTACAAAAATCCCTGAGCTCTAAGGCGTCAAAATTGCCTCCAGTTGGATCAACCGTCAATGCTGTAATGCTAAATTTCGTGGGGCTCACTTGCTGTAGGTGTTTTAAGGCCAAAAGTAATAAGGTACTGTCCTTTCCGCCAGACAGCCCCACCAACACGTTGTCACCGTCTTCGATCATCGAATAGGCACATACGGCTTCGCCTACTGCGTGCTTTATTTGTTCGGGCAAAAATACCATGCACATCACCAGGTAAAAGCATATCATTTTTTTCTTTTCTGTAAACAAAACATGTATAATATGGTTACTCTTGAGGGGATAGCTGGAGGTGTATTAGTGAGACGTTATCAAGTTTTGTCATCTGTGGATTATGTATATAAAGAATTACGTCGCATGATAATGAATAAAGAATTTAAACCCGGACAGCGCCTTCCGGAATTGTCGTTAGCCGAGCAGCTGAACGTAAGCCGCACCCCCGTGAGGGAGGCTTTAAGACGTCTTGCAAGCGAAGGACTTGTTGTCATAATACCCAATGAGGGCGCCAGGCTAGCTAATCCATCAAGAAAGGAAATTGAAGACACTTTTGAAATTAGAGCGTACCTGGAATGTTTGGCCATCGAGAAAGCAGTACCCAACATAAGGCCCTTACAGATTTGCATGCTTGAAGAGGAAATAGAAAAAGAGGAAAATATTTTTCCAGAAAAAGACCTGGAAAAATATTTGGAAGTAAATAATGCCTTTCACAAAATTATTGCAGAAGCCAGTGGCAACATAGTTCTGTATGAACTTATAGATAATATACTTTCTCGGTCCTTTGTATATTTAGTGCTCTTTGGGTCCTTTTTTGACCTCGAAGATAACCCTAGTCTCGACGAACATCGAGAAATCGTCAAAGCCCTAAAAGAGCGAGATGCTAAAAAAGCAGTTGAGCTAATGAGATCTCATGTTCTATCCTCCTGCAGGTTTGCGCAGGATCTGAACTAACCCGCCTGTATCATCTCATTAACCTGAAGATATATTTTTTCTCTACACGCAATTAAGACTATTGCGTTCAATTTTTTGTACGGCATTGACAAAGTTGTCAAAATCATGTATGAATACCTTGTATTCCAAGAATACTATATGAGGATTTGATAAGCTGGGAGGTGTTTTTGATTGAAAGATAAAGATAATTTCATTTATCCTTACATCCCAAATTCGTTGCCCGAATTTAAGCAGTCTATGATGAGGGAAATAGGAATAAACGAGGTAGATGAGCTTTATCAAGATATTCCGAAAGAACTTAGATTCAAAGGAAAGATGAATTTGCCCAAGCCCCTACATTCGGAAATGGATCTAAAACGACACATGGAGGAAATATTATCTAAGAACAGGACATGTGAGGAAAATGTCAGCTTTCTGGGGGCCGGTTGTTGGCGGCATTATGTACCGGCCATTTGTGACGAGATCAACAGTAGAGCTGAGTTTTTGACGGCTTATGCAGGTGAACCCTACGAAGACCATGGAAGGTTTCAAGCGCTCTTTGAATATGAAAGCATGATGGCAGAACTCGTCGATATGGACGTGGTAAACGTACCAACCTATGATGGAGCGCAAGCTGCAGCGACTTCCTTGCGGATGGCCTCAAGGATTACCGGGAGAAAAGAGGTTTTAATTGCCGGTGCAATACATCCTGAAAGATTGCTCGTGATTAAGAATTATTTAAACCCCGACATTAAACCCATATCGGTAAATTACGATAAGGTTTCAGGTCAGGTCGACCTTGAGGACTTAAGGCAAAAAGTTTCTTCAAAGACTGCCGCAATTTACTTTGAAAATCCCACATATTTCGGATGCATAGAATGCCAAGGCGAAAACATTTCGCGAATAGCTCACGAAGATGGAGCCCTCGTGGTGACCTTCGTCGATCCCATTTCTTTGGGCGTCATTGCCCCTCCTTCCCATTATGGGGCGGATATTGTGTGTGGCGATATACAACCGCTTGGAATTCACATGAATTACGGTGGTGGATGCGGAGGTTTTATCGCAACTCGTGACGAAGAAAAATTTGTGATGGAATACCCGTCACGTTTATTTGGAATAACCAGGACGGTCGTCGAAGGAGAATGGGGTTTCGGGGACGTGGCATATGAAAGGACCTCTTTCGCCAAGAGGGAAGAGGGTAAGGAATTCGTTGGAACTGCAGCTGCGCTTTGGGGCATTACCGCAGGGGTTTACTTGGCTTTGATGGGGCCTCAGGGAATGAAGGATATAGGCAAAACGATCATGCAAAAGGCTCAGTATGCTGCCCGTAAACTTTCCGCGATAAATGGAGTAAAGGCGCCCTTGCACGATGCACCGTATTTCAAGGAGTTTGTAGTTGACTTTAATGCCACGGGCATAACTGTGGAAGAGGTCAACAATGCCTTGCTCAAGGAAGGAATTTTTGGGGGTAAGGATTTATCCAGGGAATTTCCTCCTTTAGGGCAAAGTGCTCTTTATTGCATTACGGAAGTACATTCAAAAAATGATATAGACCATCTCGTTGAAACATTAAATGAAATACTTACACGATAAGTTTCCGGAAAGATATTTCTGACGCCTTTATTTTAGTTGCAATCTGGACATCTTAGTTTTTTAGAAGGGAGAAATAATATGCTAGAGAATAAAAAGGCTAAATTGAGGAATTTCCATCAGGCCCATTGGGATGAACCGGTCATATTTGAATTAAGCGCCAAGGGGGCAAGGGGCATACTCGTGCCTGAGGCTGAAGAGGAAATAAAAGCAGAAGTGGGAGACGGCATTTCAAGAATTCCGGCGCACCTTCGAAGAAAGGAGCCGCCAGCGCTGCCGGAATTGTGTCAAGCACAAGTTTTAAGGCATTATCTTCATCTTTCTCAGGCAACTTTGGGGGCTGACCTGAACATCGAGATAGGACAAGGAACGTGTACCATAAAATACAGCCCAAAAATTAATGAAAGCTTTGCCACATCTTCGAAAGTTACGGAATTACATCCCTTTCAGGCGGAGGGTACCGTACAAGGGGCGCTTGAAATACTTTACAAGACCGACATGTTTTTAAGGGAAATATCAGGGCTGTCTCGCTTCGTATTTCAGCCGGGAGGTGGTTCCCATGGGCTATTTGCCATTGCATCTATGATAAGAGCGTATCATGAGTCGCGCGGTGAATCAGGTAAGAGGGATGAAATTATAACCACGATCTTTTCTCACCCATCGAACGCCGCAGCAGCGGCAGTCAAGGGTTTTAAGGTCATAACGTTATACCCTGATAAGGATGGCTATCCCGATGTAGATGCTCTCAGGGAAGCTGTCTCAGATAGGACTGCAGGTCTTATGATAACTAATCCCGAGGATCATGGATTGTTTAACTCCAAGATCGCTGAGTTTACGCGGATCGTTCATGAGGCAGGAGGGCTTTGCAGTTATGATCAGGCCAATGCCAATGGCATTTTAGGCATGACGAGGGCTTTGGAGGGAGGATTTGATTTTTGTTTCTTCAACCTGCACAAAACTTTCTCATCTCCTCATGGCTGTGGGGGTCCGGCTGTTGGAGCAGTTGGTGTAAGGAAGGAGTTTGAGCAGTTTTTGCCGGTTCCCTTGATTGACTTCGATGGGGAAAAGTATTTCTTGAATTACGATGTTAAAAATAGCATCGGAAAGGTGCGGATGTTTTACGGCGTTCTTCCAGTAGTGGCAAGGGCATATGCATGGATAATGAGCTTGGGCGAAGAAGGACTCAAGGAGGTGGCAAGGATAGCTGTGTTGAACAACAATTACTTGATGAGAAACATTTCAAAAATACGTGGTGCTACCATTCCCTATGATGCCCCGGGCAAGCATCGGTTGGAGCAAGTTAGATATAGTTGGGAGAAATTGACGAAAGATACAGGCGTTACGACCGAAGATGTCCAACGTAGAATGTGTGATTTCGGCATGCATTATTGGACAAGCCATCATCCTTGGATAATCCCGGAACCCTTTACTTTGGAGCCTACTGAGTCTTACTCAAAGGAAGAACTGGATGAATATGTAGCTGCTTTAAAGCAAGTCTCGGAAGAAGCTTATACAGACCCAGAGAAGGTAAAAAACGCTCCTTACAATAGTTGTATCCATAAGATAGATCCCTCGTTATTGGATGATCCAAAGAAATGGGCCATAACGTGGCGTTCATATCTTAAAAAACACGGGAAGGATATCGATGCATAAGGTAGGGTTGATCGTAAATCCCATAGCGGGCATGGGCGGAAAGGTGGGCTTAAAAGGAACTGATGGCTCTGAAATAGTAGCACTTGCGCGAAAACTTGGCGCTACCGCTGAAGCACCTTTTCGTGCCCTACAAGCTCTAAAGGAGCTTGAGATTTTAAAAGATAGCATAGAGATAATAACATGTCCTGGAGCTATGGGGGAAAGCGTAGCGAAAAAGTGGGGGTTTAAAGTGGGCATCATAGGACCTGCGAAGGAAGAAACCTCTGCCGAAGATACACGTCAAGCAGCATCGGAAATGATGAAGCTGCAAATTGAATTGTTGCTCTTTGCCGGTGGCGATGGGACGGCCCGCGATATATACAGCTCAATAAAGGATTCAGGGCCAGTCATAGGAATACCTGCCGGGGTAAAGATGCACTCCTCGATCTTTGCACTCAATCCCAAAAGGGCAGGAGAGTTAGCTCTTCTTTACTTGACCGGAAAGGTAAAAGAGCTTAGAGAGGCGGAAGTTATGGACATCGATGAAGAGCTGTTTAGAAAAGGCGTTGTGAGCGCCAGGCTTTACGGTTACTTAAAAATCCCCTTCGAAAGAAGATATGTCCAAAACGTAAAGGCTGCCACCCCTCCAAGTGAAAAATACGAACAGGAAGCAATTGCCGCTGAGGTAGTAGAAAATATGGAACAAGACTGCATTTACGTAGTAGGTCCAGGCACCACTACGAGGCAGATTATGCAGTTATTGGGTTTAGATTACAGTTTGCTTGGAGTGGATGTCGTAAGCAACGGAAAACTTCTTGCCAAAGACGTCTCGGAAAAACAACTGTTAGAAATCATCGACGACAAACGTTCCAAACTGATAGTCACACCTATTGGAGGACAAGGATATATCTTAGGTCGAGGAAATCAGCAATTGAGCCCGAGGATCATCAAAAAGATAGGAAAGGACAACATAATAGTCATTTCCACCAAGGACAAGCTGCATTCCTTGAAAGGGGCTCCACTTCTCGTGGATAGCGGCGACGGCGAAGTCGATGAAATGCTTGCCGGATATATAAAGGTCATTACTGGCTATAAAGAATACGCCATATATCTTGTCGCTTTTTAGGATGGGGCTGAGGCAAATCATAGTTTCTACCAAATGCCCTTAATTCAAGTAGATACTTTCAAACAGAAGGTGAAGAAAATGATGAAAGATAAAGATGTTCTGTCGCTGGAAGGAAAAGTAGCCGCAGTTACAGGTGCTGCATCGGGCATCGGGCATGCTACAGCCGAACTTCTTGCAAAATTTGGTGCACAGGTAGTTTTACTCGATGTCGATGAAGCAAAAGGCGAGTTGTCTGCCCAAAGGATAGTGGATCAGGGCGGGAAAGCCTGTTTTATGAAATGCGACGTTACTTCGGAAAAAGCCTGCAAAACGGTCATTGAAGAGATAAAAGACAAATTTGGCAGGCTCGATATCTTACATAACAATGCGGGCATCATCATTAGGAAGGCCGTGGTCGAATTAGATGAGAAGGAATGGAATCTGGCTGTAGATGTCTGTTTAAAGGGAACATATTTGCTTTCAAAACATGCCATACCGCTTATGGCTGCAGGTGGTGGAGGCAGCATCATAAACACCGGCTCTGGATGGGGCCTTAAAGGTGGCGAAAGGGCAGCTTCATACTGTGCGGCTAAAGGCGGTGTCGTAAACCTCACGCGCGCTATGGCCATAGATCATGGGAGGGATAATATCAGGGTAAATTGTGTTTGTCCCGGTGACATAGATACGCCTTTGCTTAGAGGAGAAGCACGTCAACTCGGTGTTAGCGAAGAGAAATTTTTGCAGTCTTCAGCAAGTGAAAGGCCTTTAGGGAGGATAGGGACTCCTCAAGATGTGGCTAATGCAGTTTTGTTTTTGGCAAGCGATCTATCTAAATGGATAACGGGTGCTGTATTGGTAGTGGATGGCGGTGGGTTAGCCTAATAATAACCGAACCAATAATTATTAAAACTATGTAAAAATTACATATATTTGGAGCATGTTTTAAAAAGGCATGCCCCTTTGTTGTTTTTATAAACACCACTTGAGTTGGTATTGAGACCTGGTATATTAGAAGCATGATCCGACGTCCAATAACCCGGAAAAAGCATGATAATTAAGTGATTGGAGGAACAGCAAAGATGTTTTTCCTATCGATAGCTCTTACAATAATATTTGTCATTTCGATAGGCATCATAGCTTCGGGCAGGAAAGTAGATGCAGAAGGGTACTCGTTAGCTGGTCGAAAGGCAAACCCCTTTGCCGTTTCTGGAATATTGCTCGGTGCCCTAGTTGGTGGTGCATCTACCGTAGGCACCACGGAAATGGCATACGTTTACGGCTTATCTGCATGGTGGTTTACTTTAGGCGGGGGGATAGGGTCGCTCTTGTTAGCTCTATTTATCGCTGAGCCATTAAGGAATTCTAAGGTTACTACTTTAGCACAATTTTTGTCGAAGCATTACGGTTTACAGATGAGCCGTCTGGCTGCAATAGGTTCCATCATCGGCACTTTGATGGCTATCGTGGCGCAATTCCTTGCCGCCTCCGCTTTGTTATCGGCTATTGTACCGTTACCTTCTTGGACCTTGAATGTGATGATTGCCATTTTAATCCTTGTTTTTATATATTCGGGCGGCACTAAAAGTTACAGCGCTATTGGACAGGTAAAATTGATCTTGCTGTACTTGACTTTAATTGTTTGTGGCGTAGTAGCCTATAGATTAGGCAGCACACCGCTAGCGCTTGTTAGAGAGCTACCGAGATTCCCATATTTTTCGCTTTTTGCAAGGGGAATATCCAAGGAGCTTAATTCCTGTCTATCGCTGATTGTCGGGACTTTAGGCACGCAGATTTATGCTCAGGCAGTTCTTTCGGCATCGAGCGAAAGGACGGCGAAAAGAGGGGCGTTGCTCTCGGCGATTTTAATGCCTCCTATTGGACTTTTGGGGATTTGGGTTGGACTAACACTAAGAAAAGAAGGCATTGTAATAGAACCTGCGCAGGCTCTTCCCTATTTTTTGTGTACATATCTTCCTAAAGCCTTTAGCGGCATCGCTTGGGCAACCCTTTTCATAACTTCCCTAGGAACCGCAGCTGGTCTGTCTTTGGGAGTTGCCACGACTGTATCTTACGACCTTTACCTTTCATTTAAAAGGAAACTAGCATCTAGCAGTAAGATGCTTTTAATAAATAGAGTCAGTCTGCTTTGCGTGATCGTCGTATCGTTAATAATTAGTTTAAAGGCAGCTAATTCTCTTATACTACAGTGGAGCTATCTTAGCATGGGATTAAGAGGTGCAAGCGTTTTTGTGCCGTTGATGGCGGCTATATTTTTTGGTGTCCTTTCTCCCGGCATGGCACTGCTATCGGGGGTTGTCGGCATAACAATAGCCTGCCTATGGCCAATATTAATGCTTCCCGGAGAGGGCATCTTACTTGGCGTATGCGCTTCTGCCGCAATAGCCGCGTTCGACATATACAGGAACAAGAAGACACGTTAAGGTTTCACGTGTCTTCTTGTGAACTTGTGCTTTACTGGCTTTGTGCCTTTGTAGTTATGATGACTTGCCGATGGATCCAAGTTGAGAAACGATCCCAGACAGCCAACTTGCCTGTTGGCTTAGTTGGGATAAAATTGTTTCCATTTGCGAGTATTGTTCTATCAATCCCTTTTCTTTTATGGCAAGCCTATTCTCGAAGTCGGCAATCCTTTTATCTATTGCGTTTATCCGATCATTCAGGTAGTTAACCTCGCTAGCAAGCCGTCCCTTCGTTACGACTGTAGAGCCTACTGTGACAGGAACGTTATCTACGGTATCACCTATGAAATTATCGAGTTTAGTCATGACCGTGGTCATGAGAGAAGAGACATCATTAGAATTTGTGGTCATCGCTTCCATAAATTTATCGGCGTCGAATACGAGCTTTCCACTTTTGCCGTAATCCGTGGATTCAGTCGTTATCCCAATCTGAGATAGCATTTTAAAGGCGCCACTCGTGGCTATGGGGTCTGAAATAATGGCCCGTAGCCGAGATTTAGTTTGCCATAGCAAGGGGTCTCCTCTAAGCATGCCTATTCTTTTTTGGTAATCTTCCGTGGGATCCTCGATCGGCTCTTCGGAAACTCTGATGTTTATCCAGTCTATGGCATTATTGTAAGCTTCTACGAAATCGCTAATGGCATTTACCGCTTTTTCGGCGTCCAGCACTACATCGGCGACAACATGTCCTGTTCCTTTTAGGTTAAACGTAAGTCCGTTTATTAGATCGCTTATCTCGTTTCCGGACCTTTGGACCTCTAGGCCGTCTATTTTAAGTTTGGCATCTTGTGCTGTCTTTAGAGTGTTGGTAAAGGTCGAGCCGTCCCAAATTTGAATAGCACCAAGAATATCGTTGGTGTCTGTGACCTTTATGGCGTTGGCTTCCCCGGTGCTGTTACTGGTCAATATTAGCCGATTGTCCAATATCTTTGCCGTTACGCCGATGCTTTCCCCCTCGCTGGTTTTAGCAGAATTGATCTTAGAGGCCAAAGATGACAACGTATCGCTGCTTGTCACCTGAATTGTTGCTATATTGTCTCCGGTCCCTATGGTAAAGCTTCCGCTGGTAAAGCCCTGAATGAGGTCTGCCATGGTCTTTGTCGGGTCATCGATCCGCGCACTTGCTACGCTATGTGCCTGTGCCAACTGCAAGACCTCGATGTCGTATCTTGCAATTTCAGCGTCGGGCGTCGCTGTTATGCTCAATACAGACGATGGGTCTAACGAGCTTCCAAGGTTAGTCATCTCCGCTGTCTTTGCCAGGTAGGTGGAAGAAAGTTTAAGCGACGTCAGGCTTGAGCGTAATGTCTTGAAGTTTGCGCTGAATTCATCATATAGGTCCTTTTTGAATTCCAGCTTTTCTTTCTCTGCAGTCCAAATGTCTGTGATCTTTCGTTCCTGTTCCATTACTTTGTCTATCATTGTTCCCCAATCTATGCCGGAGGCAAGTCCGGTAACTTGAAAAAGGGGATCAGTTGTAGCCATGAGAATATCCTCCCTTATGGGAAATCATCTAAACTGCTATAAATTATATCGACGTATAATGCCACAATCTTAAGTTGTACGGTATTGCCTAATGGTAAAATATATTATTACGAGTATAAGTGTATGTAGTTCTTTTGGAGGAACTCAGTTGAAGATAAACCCGCAGAAAATCAGAAAAGTCTTGGTCATAGGGCTTTCGTGCCTCGGCGATATGGTAATGGCATCAGCTGCCTTGTGGAACTTGAGGCTTTATTTGCCTAGCGCCAAATTTACGGTCTGGGTAGGCCCGAGAGCACTGGGTGCAGTCTCGGAAGATCCTCTATGGGATGAAATTTTTGTGTATGATAGGGGTGGAGAATTTGCCGGTCTTCCTGGAAGAATTAAGGCCTGCAAACTGATGAGGCTTGGCAGTTATGATTTGGTGATAGATCTTAGGTCTACGCTGATGCCCTTGTTTTCAGGGGCGATTTATGCCCCTCTTTGGGGCTTAAGAGAGTGTTTATTGCCAAAGAGCCTGCATGAAGCGGAACGGACGCTTCAGGCGATGACCTCAATTGGGGTGCCCATAAGGATCAGACAGTTGAGGTTTTACATACCGCAAGAGCTTAAAGAGTTGATTCAGGCAAAATACACGGATAAACTGCAAGGGCGAAAATTGGTGATATTTAATCCAGGCGCAAATTGGCCTCCAAAGAGGTGGCCCGTGGACAACTTTGTGGGACTGGGCGTTAAGTTGATATCGAAATATAATGCCGTTATAGGAGTTATAGGCTACTCCGATGAGGAAGAAAGATTGGGCAAACAAGTTTTAAGCGCACTCGATAAAAATAGCGCATTAGACTTAACGGGCAAATTGCCTTTGAAAGAGCTAGGGGCATTACTTGAGTCATCATCTCTCTTTGTTACCAACGATACTGGGACGCTACACATAGGCAGCGCTGTTGGTGTTCCAATGGTTGGACTTTACGGTCCTTCAAGTCCCGAACGATATGGCCCCTGGGGCACGCGACATCGCATAGTTGCGCCTTCCCTTCCCTGCGCTCCGTGCATAGGTAAAAAGTGTTTGTACGGGGATTTTGCCTGTATCTCTAAAATAAAGGTTGAAGAGGTATTTAACGCCTGCGAAGAGCTCTTACATTAGGAGAGGTGAATTTTGTTGCTTTCAAATATAGAAGAACAGATCAAAGCCTCGATCGAGGTTAAAAAGATGATCCTGGATAAACCTTATCTAGAAGCGGTTGAAAGAGCCGCGAACTTGATGATAGAGGCTTATAGACATGGCGGCAAGGTGCTTTTCTGTGGGAATGGCGGTTCTGCTGCAGACGCTCAGCACTTGGCAGCCGAGCTTGTTGGAAGGTTTAAAAAGGAAAGAAGGGCCCTTCCGGCCATTGCTTTACACGTCAATACGAGCGCTTTGACTGCAATAGCCAACGATTACAGTTATAGCGAGGTTTTTGTAAGACAACTTGAAGCTTTCGGTATGGAAGGAGATGTATTGGTTGGCATCTCCACCAGCGGCAAGAGCGAAAATGTCCTAAGGGCCTTGGCTCGAGCCAGGGATAAGGGTTTAAAGACAATCGCTCTTGTCGGGATGGATGATTCAAGGGTCACGCCCCTTTGCGATGTCGTTTTAGGGGTACCGTCGTACGACACACCTAGGGTCCAGGAGGTACATATGCTTTGGGGGCATATCATCTGCGGGTTGGTGGAGGGAGAGCTTTTTCATGGTTAACAACGGTAAACTAGCCGTCATCCTTGCCGGTGGCTTGGGCACTAGGCTTAGAAAGGTCGTCTCTGATGTGCCAAAATCGCTGGCGCCCATAGCGGGAAGGCCTTTCTTGGATTGGTTGCTGACGGCGCTTTGCCGGAAGGGTGTGGATGAGGTATTGCTTCTTTTAGGGTATGGCGCCGAAAAGATCATGGCCTTCGTTGGCAACGGCAGTAAGTGGGGAATTAAGGTGACTTACAGCTTAGAAGATGAGCCGCTGGATAAAGCCGGGGCATTAAGGAATGCTTTATCGTTGATAAGCAGACCAACCTTTTTCTTTTTAAACGGAGATACATTGCTGGATCTCAATTTTGACGAGATGCTTTCCTTTCACCTTAGCAAGAAAGCAAAGCTGACCATAGCAGTTAGGCCCTGGAAGGATCTTTCTCGCGTCGATCCCGTCAAAATAGATGATGAATTTAAGATTACCACCTTTGGTGTTAAAGACGTTCCATCGGAAGACGATGGGCTTTGGCTGGTTAATGGTGGCCTCTATGTGGTTGAGAAAGATGTAGTAGAAGGACTTCCTCTGAAGCGTTTATCATGGGAAGCAACCGTGATACCTGATCTTGTTGAACGAGGTGTCGTGTATGCTTATGTATCGAACGGTTACTTCATAGATATCGGGGTTCCCGATGATTATTTCCGGGCGCAAAGAGAGATACCGGAGATTTTAAGGCCTTAGGGGGTATTCAGTTGAAAAAGGTATTTATCACGGGCATCGGTGGTTTCATAGGATCTCATCTTGCCAAGCACATGGCTGAAATGGGATATGAGGTTTACGGTTCATACTTTCGTCCGACTTCGGATATTGGTAATGTCCTTTCCTCAGCTACCAAAGTTTATAATGTAGATGTAAGGTACAAGCCACACCTCAAGGAAGCCTTGGCCGAAGTAAGGCCTGATGTGGTATATCATCTTGCCGCCCAAAGCTATCCTATGGTGTCCTTTAAAGAACCTCTTTACACCATGGAAACTAATGTACTGGGCACGGTAAATTTATTTGAGTCACTTGTAGAGCTAGGGTTAAAATCTTCAAGGATAATGCTAGCTTCTTCTACAGCCGCATATGGATTTATTGATCCTTCGGAGACCCCTGTTAGAGAAGATCAACCCTTTAGACCCGCCCATGTGTATGGGGTTTCCAAAGCTTCCCAGGATCTGCTCGGGTTTACCTACTTTAATGCCTACGGCCTTGATATAATAAGGCTTCGAATAGGCAACTGCGTAGGTCCCGGAAGAAAAGGAGAAGTTGTGTCCGATTTCACTTACAGGCGAGCTCAAATTGAGCTTGGAATTATCGAGCCGATCTTTCGTGTTGGGAACCTTCATACCAAACGAGCCTTCCTCGATGTAAGGGATGCCGTAGAAGGCTTTTTGCTCCTTCAAGAGAGGGGCAAAAGTGGTGAGGCTTATAACATATCCGGTGAAATACCTTGTTCCATTGAAGAGCTCTTGGAAGTTGTACTAAAAAGTTGTCCGGTAAGGGTAAAAGTCGTAGTCGACCAAGACCTTGTTCGCGAGAAGGACGAGCCAATTTATTGGAACGACTTGAGCAAGATAAAAAGAGAGACGGGCTTTACCCAAAGGATACCGCTAGAACGAACGGTTGAAGATATGGTGAAATGGTGGTTAGACAACTTAAAAAAGAGAGAGGGCGATGGTTGTGTATGTCGAAATTGACGGTGAAAAGCGCGACGTTAGGGAATTGGTCATAGAGGCTTTGGAAGAGACAAAAAAGTATATTCCGGTCGTCATTCAGGGTGTAGATTTGGTTGCCGATAAACTTGAAAAGGAGGAAACGCAGGAAGCGCTGGATTTGATGGCCAAATTGATGGAGGGCATCAGCTGGGTTATGAAGGTCATTCAAAACAGCATAATGTTGCTTGGGCTTAAGGGGGAAAATGTAGCTGACGGAAAATTGATTGAGGCCAGCCAGGCGTTAACCCATTCACTTGAGGATGCCATGCCCTCCCTCCAGGATGGTAAATTCTTTGAATTGGCCTATCGATTAAGGGAAGAGATACTGCCCAGGTTCAGGGATATGAAGCCCTACGTTGATGAACTCCACGACATAGCCACAAAGGAGGAGTAAATCTTTGAGGGCTGCGATTTTCCTGGATCGGGATGGGACGCTAATTCGAGAGGTTGGCTATCTTTCTTCTCTGACACAAATAGAAATACTGCCTGATGTGCCGAAGGCTCTTAAACTACTTAAATCATTAGGATATCTCTTGATAGTCGTCACAAATCAAAGTGGCGTTGCAAGGGGTTTCTTTGACGAACCCTTTATCTTGCAAGTTCACAGCGTCCTTCAGGAAAGGTTTATCGAACAAGGTGCTAGGATAGATGCCTTTTACTACTGTCCTCATCACCCAACCGAGGGCAAGCCGCCATATGATATAGACTGTGACTGCAGGAAGCCCAAAACGGGCATGTTGAAGAAAGCCGCAAGTGAACATGACATTGATATATCCAGATCTTGGGTGATTGGGGATTCTTTGGTTGATGCTCAGCTTGCCCAGAACGCTGGTTGTAAGGGCATCTTACTTAAAGTGGACTGTGACTTGTTGTTACCTCCTTGCTGCATAGTAAAACCTGACCTCTGGGAAGCAGCCAGTTACATAGCATCTCAAGGTGCTTTGCGCTAAATTTTGCATTGATATGTGATGCCCAGATGATTCTAGCCAAATGGGAGGCCTGATCCTTTGTCGCTGAAGAGGGGTTTATTGTACTTCATCGGATTAACCGTAGGTGTAGGCGCTTTAGCATTATATTACACCAGCGATAATGAGACATGGCATATACTTTCTAGGGCGAGGTGCTCTGGAATTGCTGTAGCTTTTATTGTATCAGCCGTAGGATGGATATCTGATGCCCTTCGCATACAGGTAATAGCCGATATCATGGAAGAACACATAGAATTTAAGACGTCTCTTCAATTGGTCTTTTTAAATTCCTTTGGTTCTGCCATTACCCCTTTTCAAGGTGGCGGAGGACCCCTTTTAATATATGTGCTTCACGGCAAAGGCATTCCCATTGGAAAGGGAGTAGCTTTAACCTTGGTTAGGACTATCTTTACGGTTTTAATGTTAGGTTTGTTCGTGCCGTTATCTTTTCTTTTTGTTCCGGAAGTATTAAAGGAAAGCGCAGCTATGACTGGTATATTTTTGTATGCAATAATATTTGGGCTTTTGTTCGGCGGGTTGATAGTCATAAGCATAACCAAATCCGAATCCGTCAAACGCATCGCGAAGATCGTTACCCTGTGGATGGATCGGTTGAAGTTATTTAGGATGAGCGTACTCTCAACAGTTCGTTTTTTAAACAAACAAATTGACCTGTATAAACAAAACATGAAATTGCTCTTCAGGGGTGGAGTTTTGAAGTTCCTGTTGGTCGTTTTATTGACAGCCTTATATCTTGTTTCTTTAATAGGCACTTTACCAGCACTTGCCTGGGCATTGGGAATGCATGTATCCATTGAAAAGACAATCCTTGTCCAAGGGTTGTTTTTGTTTGTGCTTTATTTTGTTCCTACTCCTGGAGCCAGCGGAATAGCGGAAGGAGGAGGCGTGGCTGTTTACAAGGTCTTATTCCCCCTCAACATGACGGGGGTCCTTTCGATAGGATGGCGTTTTTTAGTCCACTATTTACCGACCCTTATTGGGGCAGTTATGGCGGTAGAAATGATAGGGTTAGAAATAATGTCTAAGATCATGCGAGGCAAGGATGATGAACTTAACTGATATAAGAAGTGTCGCATTTAAATGGAGAGGCGGATTGTGGACTGTTCTGTACCTCATAATTTTATTGCTTGCTAAGCCTACGCGCGAAGGCATATTCTTTGGGCTCATCTTTGTAATTACAGGACAGATGGTAAGATGTTGGGCAGCCGGCTCCATTGGGCTTTATAGAGGTGTTGAAGTTAAAGCATCCCAACTGGTTACATGGGGCCCCTATGCCTTTGTCAGGAATCCCTTATATCTTGGTAATGGTCTAATAGGGTTTGGGTGGGCCATTATGGCCGGTGGATGGTCCGTTTCTTTATTTGTCATATCGTTTGTGATAATCTACTGCTTTTTGATAATCCCCTATGAAGAAACTTTTTTGGAAAATAAATTTGGCGACAGCTATCTTAGATACAAGGCAAGAACTGGAGCTCTTTTAATTAGAAGATGGCCAAAAAAAGAGGAAATAAGCGGGCCATTTTCGTTAGAGGTATTGCTGAAAAGCGAGAAGCATTCTATATACGTTACTCTAGTTGGGACAATATTACTTATAACGAGATTGTGGTGGTAAAACGTGGAAATTATTCTAGTAGATCCAAAGTCCATAGTGCCCACTTTATGCGTACTGGGAAGCCCCGTTTGCCGTTTCGAAGTCATATATAGCAATGAGATAATTTTAAGTGTTGGCCCAACCGACAAGTTGACACAATGTGAAGCTCCATCCTGGTTGAAGGAAGCTTGGGATGCAATTTGGAATGGCGAAATGCCTGAGGTGATATTGGGGACGACCAAAAGAATTTCGGATTTCGCCCAAAAAGTATATCGCATTGTGAGAGAGATACCCATTGGGGAGACCAAAACTTACGGCGAGGTGGCCTTTTTAGTCGGCAAGCCAAAAGGGGCAAGGGCTGTAGGCTCGATCTTGAGAAGTAACCCCTGGCCCCTCTTTATACCCTGTCATAGGGTCATAGGTAAAAGCGGCAAACTTTTAGGTTATGGCGGAGCGCAAGGAATCGAATTAAAGGGACGCCTTTTGGCTTATGAAGCTGACAAATGTCGTAGTCTATACTATCCTCCATCCGTATAATCTTTCCCATGTTTGTGCATACACTTTATTTTTAGGTATGGGATTCAGCGCTATGCCTTCCTCGACAGCGGCCTGAGCAACGGCTTCGGCTATTCGAGGAGTTGTCTCATCGCAAAATATGGGAGGCACTATATGGTCAGGAGAAAGGCGATTTTGGTCTACGGAGTTGGCAAAGCCATCTGCTGCCTCTAACAGCATTTTTGTGGTTATGGCAGCGGCACGTACATCAAGAGCTCCTCTCATTATGCCAGGGTATACCTGGAAACTGGCGATTGGATTGATCGTCGCGGTCCAAAATTGGCTGCTTGCCACTATCGCGGCTCCAATTTCTTTGGCGAGAGCAGGGCTTATCTCCGGTTCGGGCATGGCCATGCTGAAGACAATGGGTTCCTTATTCATAAGCTTTATGTAATCTGGGTCAAGCGCATCCTTGGCCGATAATCCTATAAATACGTCCGCATTGCTCATGGCCAGTTTTAGATCTTGATAGTCAGCGTCTATGCCAAGCCTTTCAGCCAGTTTAGCCTGTTCCTGGTTCATAAATGGGTTTGCAGGCGTAAGGATTCCATGGCTATTGACCATGACGATTTGTCTTGCACCCGCATCAAGGAGTAGTCGTGCCGTTGATATGCCTGCCTTGCCAGCCCCCCATATCGTTATTTTTATATCTTGAAGTCTTTTCCCGACCACTATTAAGGCGTTTTTAAGGGCTCCAAGAAGCGCTACTGCTATCCCGTAGTGGTCATCCGAAAAAACGGGAATGTCCAAAGTGCTTTGCAACTCCTCCAAAATCCTAAAGGAAGTTACCGACGTTATGTTGGATAAATTAAGGCCGCCTACGGTCGGAGTGATAAACCTGCACATCTGTACGATTTCCTCAGCGCTTTTGGCTTCAAGGCAGACAGGGAAGGCGTTGATGTCCCCAAAGGTCTTGTATATCAAGCATTTCCCTTCAAGTATCGGCAGCACGGCGTAAGGATTTGGCTCTTCAAAATTTAATATGGAAGACCCATTGGATACCACAAAGATGCAATTACCCCTTCCCGTGTATTCGAAGGAGGCGTCTTGGTCCTTGTCTATGATATTTGCTACAGCGAGACTTCCGGGAAAGTAGTTGCAGGCAAGGTCATCCGTCGTGCGAAGCCTGCTAGATGGATACACTGTTACCTTGCCTTTAACTCGCTTGTGTAACTCGATTGCGCGATGCCATTCAGTTGACATAAATTATCCTCCTCATAAATTAGACTCGATATCCTCTAAATCAAACTCCTGTCCGTCAAATGGCGCTATTACCTTACAACTGTCATTTGTCAAGTTACGGGCTATTTTTTCCGGCCCGGCCTCTATCACGCCTTTACCAAAGTGATTCAGTATAATAGCCTTAGGTGCAATGATATCTCTTATCAATGCTATGTGGTCTACGGCTAAATGGTCTATTCCATTTCTAATGTGATGAAATGTCATGTTGACTACTAAAAGCTCGCAATCGCTATACCTTCTTATGATTTCCTCGTCATATCGCGTATCGCTGATAAACCCCAGGGTTTTCAATTTAGAATGTCTCAATATGAAACCATAGCACTCTACGCCGTGATGTATGAGCTTGATAGCTTCAATATTTCCATCGGGTATGTACACCATTTTTTTGTCCTGCCAGTAGCTAATGCATCCTATTTTCGAGTGGTAATGGGAAAGTAACACGCGCCCTTCTCCCAAGGCGGCGTCTTCTGGCAAGAGGAGCGTTCCCCGCTTTTTAAAACCTCCATGCGTAACGGCTTCTATCATGACGTTTATATCGTTGCTGTGGTCCAGGTGCTTATGGGTTAAGATGATCATTTCTATATCTTCCGGGTTAAAGGGTTTGCCAGCCTCACAAATTCTGACCAGCGAACCTGGTCCCGGATCGATTATGGCATGATATCCGTAAAGCCCCAACCATATACCACCAGTTGAGCGGGTTTGATTAATCATCACAAACCTTGCTCCTCCGGTACCTAGAAACTTTAAAAATGCCCCATCGTAGAGCCGGTTTTGCTGCATATGATCATTGCTCCTTAAAGTAGGGTAACAGCTGTTTGAATTCTGGCGTGCCAGATACGCCAAGCCACTGATAAACTATGCTTTCAGTTGGCAATACAAGGGCGCCACATTGAGAAAGCGTTCCAAGGGCTGCTAGGTGATGTTGCTCACGCCTGCTACCCGATGCCTCCGATGCCACTATCACGGAGTAACCTTCCTTTAATAGATCAAGGGCAGTAGCTAATACGCATATATGGGTTTCTATGCCGGCCAATACTATTTGTTCCCTTTCTTTGCCCAAGAACTCGATGAACCCAGGTTCATCGCAACAGGAAAAATGCACCTTTTCGAAACGAGGCGTTTCGGGAGCAAGGAGGCATGATATGTCCGAAGCTGTATAGCCAAGCCCCTTAGGATACTGTTCAGTGTATTTTATGGGGATAGACAGCAGTTGTGCGCTTTTTAATAAAAGCTTAATGTGTTTTATAATTGATTCATTGCCTGTTATGTTTGGCAGCAAACGTTCCTGGACATCTATAATCACCAGTTGGGACAGATTTTTCTTGAGCGTGCAAGACGTCATAAGATATAATCTCCTTTCTAAGGTATGCTTATATTTATTTTGCTTCAAAAGCAGTATTTTTTCTACTGGAAATTTTGTTCCCGTTATGTTATTCTCGTTCGGCCATCGGTTGCATATGATGGCAGGAGGTGTATAAGCCATGGCAGGTAAGAAAGATAAGCATAATGCAAACGATGATGAACAAGTTTATGTGGAGGACTTGCTCAAGATGATGTCATTGCAAGACTATCCGCCGTTCATCGAGAGATTGCTCTCTCAAATGCAGGGGTTTATGTGGGGATTTGTGTCTGACGGTGAGGAGGTTAAAAGGGTAGAGGAGCTTGCATCTGAAGGATATGATCTCGATGATCCTCAATATTTGCTCGAGCAATTAGCATGGATTAAAGAATATGCCGATTTGATAACTCCCGAGATTGAGGAATGCAATCGTGAAGAGGCTGTTATATTATCGTTTACCCCTATAGATAACGATGAGGCAATAAGATGGGCCGTTGATCATGCAGCCTTGTTTGCCCGCGGTATTTGCCGCAGGATATGGATCTTAGGAGAAAACTGGGATTTGAGTGAGGTGCTTCAGTACTCAAAGCATATAAAGGCACTTGCAAAGATAGGCGTATCGATAAGGTTTCTCCTTCTGACGCCTTGGGGGTGGACGGAGGTTCCTCTCTTTAAGGAAATAAGCGGTGACGAAAAGCGTGGCCTGCTTTGGAAGGAAAGGCATAAAAAGAGAAATAACAATCTGCCAAAGGGAAACGACGAAGGAAAGACGCCATAGTTACATAGAGGGGCAAGTTGCCCCTCTATGGTTATTATAGCTGTTATTATTCGGTCAATTGGTTAATTTGGAGGACCGTTTCAGGTTCTTCATCAATTCTGGTCATAGTTATATTAAAATAACCGAAAACGAGTAATGTCAGTACCGTTAGGTAGTTAAAGCACGCATAGGGGTCATAAAGGAATGGAGTTATGCCCAGCGTTCCCTTTATGAAAGCACCGCATGTGTTCCATGGAACCAATGGCGAGGTTACGGTTCCAGCGCATTCCAGGGCTCTTGAAAGGTTTTTGGGATGAAGCCCCATCTTTCTGTAGGCATTTGCATACATGCGACCAGGCAGGACTATTGAAATATATTGTTCCGGCAACAGCATGTTTGATGTTATGCATGTAGCTGCAGTTGCTGCAACCAGATTTCCAACGGTCTTAACTTTTTTGAGAAGAGCATTTACCAATACTTCGAGTTGTTTTGTCTTTTCCATTATGCCTCCAAACATCATTGCTATTATGGTAAGGGATATCGAATACATCATTCCCGTGAGCCCTCCGGCAGTAAGAAGTCCATCTATCATGGCGTTGCCTGATTGGCTCACATAACCTCCATATCCAGCGTTTACGATGTTGCCGAAATTGACGTCCTGAAATATGAATGCTGCTATGGCTCCGGCTATGATGCCGATCGTTATCCCTGGGATTGCAGGAGCCTTCAGTGCTATGCAGATTATGACAATGAGCGGGGGCAACAATAGAAGAGGATTGATGTTAAACTGCGCCGACAGCGCATCTTGAATAGCCTTTATCTGAGACATATCCATGTTTGAAGAGGAATACCTCATTCCCAAAAGAAAGAATATCAAAAGAGACAAAGGATAGGATACCGCGCTCACCTTAATTGTGTGCTTGACATGTGTAAAGATATCAGTGCCAGCCATGGCAGGAGCCAAGTTAGTCGTATCAGATAAAGGCGATATTTTGTCGCCAAAGTAGGCTCCACTTACGATGGCACCGCCAGTTTGAGCAGGCGGTATTCCAAGCCCGGCCCCAATGCCCATCAGTGCAATTCCCATTGTGCCCATGGTACCCCATGACGTCCCGGTGGCCAGGGATACTATCGAGCAAATTAATAGAGTTGCAACTAAAAAGAATTTTGGAGAAATTATCATAAGTCCATAGTAAATCATGGAGGGTACTACGCCTGCTTCTATCCAAACTCCTATAAGAACTCCTATGATTGCCAATATGACTATCGCTTGTAATGCTTGAGTAATACCCTGCATCATGCCCATTTCTATGTCCTTCCATTTGTATCCGACTTTTAGGGCGATGATGCTCGCAAAAAGCGATCCCATCATCAGCGGAACGTGGGGATCCGTATGGTAGACGGCAAGGCATACTGCCATCACAATTACCAGCAGCCCTATTGAAACCAAAGAATCGATGATACTTGGTCTAGGCTCTTCCCTTGTGCCCATTATCAATACCCCCTCTGCCTTATGATTTTTAAATGAGGTGCTCTAACGGCAAATTTCCACTAGAGCACCTCAAATCTTTATAAGCTATTTCATTATCGAGCAGACTATTTAATTAGTAACCAATTTTACCCGCCGCTTATCATGTGGATGACCTGGACGTCGTCGCCGTCATTAACAACGGTAGTCTCAAATTTGTCGCGAGGAATCGGTTTGTCGTTTATCCAAACCCCAATCATGGGAAATATAAATTTCTTGGCTTCCAGGATATCCTTGACGGTCATCCCTGGATGCCACTCCATTTCCTCGCCGTTTACCTTTATCATGTTTTGCCCCTCCTTAACTTTCCCATTCATCCTCGGGCTTAAGGTGTCTTTTTACTACCTCAACAACTTCTGGATAGTCGATCCCCAAACGCCTTAATGTCTCGATCGTTGGTATGCCGTTTTTGTTCCACCCTCTGCGCCTGTATACGGCATCGACGAGCTGCTCCCATTGGGACAAACGGTAATTTTGCAGCTTTTTGATCTTTTCCTCCGTCGAGAGATTTTCGGGGTCGATGCCTGCAGCTTTCAGCTCATTGTCATAGTAGTCGCTTCTTGCTTCCCATTCATCGGGAAACACCGGCCCTATTGCCCGCAAGGGGATGTTGTGGTCTTTTCGAGTCCCCCTGCCTAGCCTTAACTGAAAGACCCGCTGGAAGTTGTAAACCCTTTCGGATTGTATTATCAGCTCTTCCTTGGTGATTTTCTTTCCGGTCACGGCGTTAAAAAGGTCTACGTAATTTTGGACGTGTTCAGGCACCTTGGCAGCTTCAATGCCTTTATATTTGATGGCGTTGTCGGCTGGCTCAATGTCGTTCCATGGTAGTTTGCACAAGCCCACCAGAGAAAACCATAGCCTGAAGTTGGGGAAGTAATGCAAAGCCTCGGCCTTATCCTCGAACGTGGGCAATTGCTTGTTCACTCTGTCCATGAAGATCAGCCAGGCCTCGTCGTGTTGCGGTCCTTTTAGCGTGAGGAAATATCCGCCCCATTGAGCGACAGATTCCTTTGGTACATATTCCGATACCTCCAGGCCTTGACCTTCCATGCCTATGTTTTCGAGAACATCGCTAGGAGCTCCATACTTTTCGGCAAATATCTTTTTCATCCGGTGGATACCAAGGCCAACAATGCGAGCAAACTCGTCGTCGCCACGCCCCATCCTGTGTATTAGCTCCATAATGTCATCCTTTGCCCCGAATTTCAACTCAAGTCCGTTAGTGATTTCCTTGTTAAGGAAACCAAGCTCATAGCATTCGCACACGAAAGCTATGCCCGTTCCCAAGGATATGGTATCCAGTCCGTAATGATCGGCGTAGAAGTTGGCCTCGATGATCCATTCGGGATCGAAAACGCCAATATTGGAACCTAAACCGGCACAGGTCTCATACTCAGGTCCATCTACCGTAACTTTCCTGCCCTTTAGGGGGCCGGTTTTGAGCTCGAATTTATCGGCAGCTTTAGCGCAAGCCATGGAGCATCCATACCAACATCCATCGGGGATTCCTTGGGTGAATATCCGTTCAAAGACCTTTGAGTGGATCTTTGAGGCGTCCTTGTGTTGGCCGAACTTGTAGTTATGCACTGGGAGGAGGTGATATTCGTTCATTATCTCGTTTAAATGTGGAGTACCAACCTTGCGCATCTTGTTTTGCTGGTCATCAAGGTCTCGAATCTCCTTGTGGAGTTTTAGGCCAACCCGTTGAAGTGTGGTTAGGTCCGCTGGGTTATTGCTCGAGGGCCCAATGCCTCTTTTCTTGACCACGATAGCTGCTAATTTTTTGTCGCGAAAGACCGTGCCGCCTCCGCCTCTTCCGGCTTGTTTTAGACGAGGTGTCTTTCGACGGAGATCGTAGAAGCTCATGTTAAGACATCCCCAGTAACTGTTTTCTGCGCCCTTGCCGGTAGACACCACCGATATGTTTCGCTTATCCTCCTCGTCTTCCGCGAAATATTCATGCAAGGCTTCGGTCACCGTAACGGCATTCACTTCTTCAAAGGGCGATTCATAAATCTCAACTCTATTGTTATCTCCATCGATGAAGACGACGATGTCGCGATCGGCTTTTCCCTGGATTTCCAGCGCATCCCACCCCGAGAATTTAAGTAGCGGGCCAAAGTAACCGCCAGCATTGCTATCGTATGTTTGCTCCGTTAATGGTGAGATAAACACTGTATAACATTTGCCTGAACCAGGGTACTGGGTTATTCCACACAAAGGTCCCCCTGATATTACAATTTCATTTTCGGGATCGTTCCATTTTGTCGTATCCTTCACAGCGTCCCAAAGCAGCTTAAGGCCAAAGCCCCTTCCTCCTATGAACTTTTCCTTCATATCTTCAGATACGGGTCTTTCCTCGAAGCTAAAATTGCTGATGTTAACGTAAAGCGTCCTTCCGGCATATCCTCTATAAATATTCACAGGTTTGTATTCCCATCTTGCGAGGAGCCTCATCTTGTCCATTAAATTTTCCCCCTTTCGCTAATCTTGCTCCAATACTAGTGCCTCTGGCGGGCATATCTTACTGCAGATGCCGCAGGCTATACACTTAAAGGGTTTTTCCTTGTTATCGGCAGTGAACATGCTTTCCGTTGGACAAAACCCGGCACACATAAGGCATCCTACGCACTTGCTCTCGTCAATTCTGACAACCCCCTGAGCATCTCTACCTATGGCTAGAGTGGGGCAGGTATCGATACACACACCGCATTGGTTGCATACGTTAATCACGTACCCCGAATCGCCCTGTGTCACCCTGATTCTGGACAGCTCCTTATCTTCTTCTTTGAACCAAGTCTTGGAGCAAGTTAACATACAGCTTTCGCATCCTACGCATCGTTCCGAATAAGCTGCAAGCCGCTTCATGGCTTTCCCCCCTTGTTCTTCGGATATAAACCATTTCCCCCTAAGGTAGTATACTTAATGGTAATTATACCGTATAAATTATTATGAAACTACTATCGAAGGTGCAATTTACGTTGATTCATATAAGATAAAAAAATAAAGCCTATGGGAGGCAATTTTCATGATCAGAGCTGTGGATGTCATTAGAAAAAAGAGGGACGGTGTGCCCCTGGCAGACGATGAAATAGATTACTTTCTAAAGGGCTGCTGCAGTGGTGATATTCCCGATTATCAAACGGCAGCATTCTTAATGGCCACGTATTTTAGGGGAATGAACGAGAAAGAAGTATTCTCGCTTACTGATTCTATGGTACGTTCTGGCAAAGTGGTTGACCTTTCTGGCATTAAAGGCACGAAAGTAGATAAACACAGCACTGGCGGAGTGGCCGATACCACGACCTTAGTCGTGTGTCCACTTGTCGCGTCATGCGGAGCGCCCATAGCCAAGATGTCTGGCAGGGGGCTCGGCCATACTGGAGGTACTCTCGATAAGCTCGAAGCGATCCCCGGCATGAAGGTCTCTCTAACGCTTGATGAGTTCGTCAATATCGTAAATTCAGTTGGAATTTCGATAATAAGCCAGACTGACGATCTCGTTCCCGCGGATAAAAAGCTTTACTCCTTAAGAGATGTTACGGCCACTGTCGATTCCATTCCCCTCATAGCCAGTTCCGTCATGAGCAAGAAGATCGCCGGCGGTTCTGATGTCATTGTTTTGGACGTAAAGGTCGGCAAGGGCGCCTTCATGAAGGATTTGAAGGACGCCATGGCGTTGGCTAAGATGATGGTAAACATCGGTGAAACTTCTGGCAGGCGTACGGTGGCAGTTTTGACGGACATGAATCAACCTCTGGGCAGGGCAATAGGTAATTCCTTGGAAGTAATAGAGGCATGTGAGGCTTTAAAGGGCAGAGGGCCATCCGAGTTGATGGAAGTGTGTCTGGCTCTTGGTAGCTATATGCTTATTTTAGCTGGTATAGCGCAAAGTTTTGATATTGCCTCAAAGATGTTGCAAGATGCTTTGGTGAGTGGAAGAGGGATGGACAAACTGAAGGAGATGGTGAAAGCGCAAGGCGGTGATATTAACGCTTTAGAAGATTATTCCTTGTTGCCCCAAGCAAAGATAAAGTATGAGTTAAAGGCTCAGGAAGACTTCTATATTTCGGAGCTGGATGCGGAAAAGCTTGGGCTGTGCGCCATGAAGCTTGGTGCGGGAAGAGCTAAAAAGGAAGATAAAATTGACCTTGCCGTTGGCATGGTCGTCAATAAAAAGGTTGGAGATTACGTTAGTAGCGGTGAAAGCGTCGTTACCATTCATGGAAATGATGAAAGGCTTGTCGAAGAAGTGTTGCCTGAGATCAAAAGTGCAGTTAAAACGTCGAAACAAAAGGTGGCAAAAGGAAAGTTAATACATGCAGTAGTCCAACGAGGCTTGGCGCAATTTCTTTGATCTACCAGGTCGGGTTAAGTTCGATGGGTTACTGCGAGATTTTTAGAAACTTGTGGTTGAAAGCCGTGCTTGTTAATGATAATATGATCGCGTTCGGGGCGTAGCGCAGCCTGGTTAGCGCGCCTGGTTCGGGACCAGGAGGTCGGAGGTTCAAATCCTCTCGCCCCGACCATTTTTTTGATCAATATTGACTATTCTAGCGGGTTTCGGTATACTTTGCATTGGAGGAAAGGTGATGGACAAAAAGATAATTGCCCAAAACAGAAAAGCTCGTCATGATTATTTTATATTAGAGACATTCGAAGCCGGCATCGTCCTTACTGGAACCGAAATTAAATCGGTACGGGAAGGGCGGGTTAATCTAAAAGATGGGTATGCCAAGATAGAAAATGGTGAATGCTGGTTATATAACGTCCATATATCACCTTATGAGAAAGGAACTTACTACAATCACGATCCTTTAAGGCCAAGGAAGTTGTTGCTTCGCAAAGATGAGATTCGAAGGCTTATCGGCAAAACACAACAGAAAGGCTTAACTCTCATACCGCTTTCGATATACATAAAAGACGGTAAATGGGCAAAGGTTGAACTGGCTTTGGCCCAGGGTAAAAAGATTTACGACAAACGTCATGCTATCGCTGAAAGAGATGCACGCATTGAAATGGAAAGGGCACGAAAGGTCGCAAAACGTTAAGGGGGCGAATGGTGTCGACGGCATGTGGAGGGTCGTGAGGAGCGGGCCGAGGTCCCCGCAAGCCTCGTAAAACAGGCGGGAAAACAATAAGTGCCAACGAAAATTACGCACTGGCTGCTTAGTTAGCGGTCACGCTTGCGATGCCGTCGCCACCGCGGCGTCGACAGGCGTCACAAAAGGTGGCTAGCTTTCAGGCAGTTCCTCCCTGCCTGAAGGGGACACCGCAGGAGGATAGGCTAACGCGATCCTGTCCCTGGGAGAGCGCTTAGCCGAAACCTAAAACAGGGACTACGCCCGTAGAACTTCACGGCTGGCCCTTGTCGGACGGGGGTTCGATTCCCCCCGCCTCCACCAGAAAATAAAAACGGTCCTTGTGCAAGATTGCAAGGGCCGTTTTTTATTGTAAAGATCCTTAAATCTCCTTGAACTTTCGAAAATAGTGGGGTATCCTTTCCATTGATATGAACTCAACCAACTTTGGAGGGTGAGGGGACATTCATGAATATGATAACTAATGCACAAAAATTTCGTTCTATATTTCTGATGATTTTTATAGTTGGTTTGTTATTTCCCTTATGTGCCTACGATAAGGCCTTTGCTCAGCAAGGGAGTTTTATTGTTCATATTCCGTTTACCGGTATAGAGATGGGCACGGAAGATGAGGTCTACATAGATGTCAGTTTTCGAAATCCAACTAACACCGAAATGGAAGTCAAGCTCGATCTGGAGCGCGACCCCAAAGCCAAAAACTGGGATGTCAAATTCGTTAGCTCTCAATGGGGCGGTTTTGGAGTTAACCGGGTCCGCTTGGACGCAGGAAGCGGAAGTGAAAATAACGAAAACAAAGAAGTCAACATAAAATTGCACATTAAACCAGGGGATAACGCACATCCCGGGAATTATAGGTTTGTGGTAAAGGCTTCAGGCGGTGGGACTGTGAGGGAATATCCGATCTATGTATATCTTAAGGGCGGTAAAGTAGCCGTAAATGCGGGGGCTGGGAAACTAATAGAGCTGGAGTCCAAATATCCTGTCCTGGAAGGCGCTGCCGGCCAACCTATTAGCTTTGAGATTAAGGTCAACAACAACTCCGACAAGGATACGGTGGTGGATTTTGTCACTGTAGCCCCATCTGGCTGGAATTCCTATATAACTCCGCGATGGGAGACCGATAAGCGAGTAAACTCGATAAAGATCAGTGCGAACTCGAGCGAGACCCTTAATTTCACTGTTGTTCCTCCCATAGAGGCAGAAAAGGGAGAGTATCCTCTAGAATTTCACGCTAAAGTTGGAAATAGCGATACAAAGTTGAACCTCAAGGTTAAAGTGGAGGGCACTTATAAGCTCCAAATTGCTCCTGAAACTAGAAGGCTTAACTTCGACATGGTGGCGGGCAAGGAAAGCCAACAGATATTTTATGTTTGGAATGAAGGTTCCGCTCCCATCGAAAATATATCCTTTTTGGTCACAAGCAAGCCTGAGGATTGGGAGATAACCTTTAAGCCCGACAAGCTGGGAGTGCTTGAGCCGCTGGCCAAGACGGAAAAACCTGAGACAATTCAGATCACCTTTAAAGTCCCCGAAAGGACTATCCCTGGCGACTATCAGGTAGTCCTTACCGCAGCTGGCGATCAGGACAAACGAACCATAGAGCTTAGGGCGACAGTTAAAGTGCCAACCACGTGGGGATGGATAGGCGTTGGCGTTATCGTAGTGGTAATAGCTTTGCTGTTTGGGATATTTGCTAAGCTGAAGAGGCGGTAAATATGAATGTCGTGGTCGAAGCCCAGGATCTGGTAAGGGATTACAATGGTTTTAGAGCCGTTAATGGCGTAAGCTTTAGCGTAGCTCAAGGCGAGATCTTTGGGTTATTGGGACCTAATGGTGCCGGAAAGACGACGACCATACTTATGCTTTTGGGGATGACTGAGCCGACCTCTGGGGTCGTTCGCATTTGTGGATATGACCCAACCAAGGAACCCCTAAAAGTGAAGAGAATTACGGGTTACTTGCCGGAAAACGTTGGTTTTTACGAGGATTTGACGGCCAAAGAAAACTTACTCTATCTAGCTAAACTTAACGGTATTAAGGAGGACGTGGCACTTAAGAAGATCGATGAGGTTTTGGCCACGGTAGGTCTTTTGGATGTAAGAGACAAATTGGTGGGCACCTATTCTAAGGGGATGAGACAAAGGCTTGGATTAGCCTCTGTCTTGATAAAAGATCCAAAGCTTGTGATCTTGGACGAACCTACGACTGGCATAGACCCCGAAGGTACGGAACAGGTGCTGGATCTTATACGTAGGATGAGCAGGGAGATGGGCGTAAGCATTTTGCTGAGCTCCCATCTCCTTTATCAAGTCCAGCAGGTCTGCGATCGAGTAGGAATAATGTTCAAGGGCAAGATGGTAGCTCAAGGAAGCATAGAAGATATCGGAAGACAGGTCTTGGGCGAACGAGAGGGCGTTATGAAGTTGACATATAGTTTCATTAATGAAGAAGCATTAAAGAAGCTCGATGGAATAGAAGGCATAACAGAAAAAAGAATCGCAAACAACACTATAATTGTGAAGTTTGATGAAACTAGAAAGCTTGATATAGTCCGAGAAGTTGTCATGAGGGGATTTCTTCCTATAGAGGTTAAGGGTAAGGAGTACAGCCTGGAAGAAATTTACATTCGCTATTTCCGAGAGGGGTGATCGGAAAAATGAATGGTTTGCTGCCAGTGTTCCTCAAGGAATTAACGGATCAATTCGGAAGCAGGCGCTTTATGCTGATAACTTTAATAATTGTGATAACAGGATTGTTTTCTTCATACACAGCTTCGGGAGCGTTAGGCGAGGAGCAATTCTTAAGTGAGGAATATCTGTTTTTGAACTTGTTTACCTCGGCAGGGGGAGGTCTCCCTTCATTTCTATTTTTTATCAGTTTTTTTGGCCCTTTGCTGGGGATTATCCTTGGATTTGACGCCATTAATGGAGAGCGCACAAGAGGTACGTTGAGCCTAATACTTTCTCAACCAGTTTATCGTGATGTCATAATAAACGGGAAGTTTCTTGCCTCTATAGCCACCGTTGCCATAATGATAGCCAGCATCATGGTCATGATCGCAGGAATATCGATCGCAAAGCTTGGAGTAGTGCCTAATGGCCAAGAAGTGATGAGAGCTTTGCTGTTTTTTGTGGCTTGCGTTCTGTATGTAGCCTTTTGGACTAGCCTTGCGATTCTTTTTTCCATCGTTTTCGAAAAAAGCTCTACCTCTGCCTTGATGTCAATAGCCCTTTGGATATTCTTGGCCTTTTTCGTCTACATGATAGCGGGTGTCATAGCAGATGAGGTATATCCCATAACTCAGCAATCTGATCCTGAATTGTTAGCAAAACATGAAAGTTTGCGGACCATGTTGCTTAGATTTTCGCCGGCGGTATTGCTTGAGGAGATATCGATTGCCCTTTTGAACCCCACCGTTAGGGTATTTGGTCCGATGTTTGAAAGCCAGCTTAAAGGCCTGATCTTGACCCCACTTTCGCTTGGCCAAAGCGTATTGGTCATATGGCCTCAATTTGTTGCCCTGATTGCAGCATCTATAGTGTGCTTTGCCGTGTCATACCTGGCCTTTATGAGAAAAGAAATTAGGTCAGTCTAATATGTGTTGCATTATAATGGCACGTATTTTTTATTTTTGGTTGAAATAGTGGTAAAATAAGTCGTTATTTAAAATATAAAATGTTTGTAAAATAAATATATTTAATTAAACTTATTGTCGTTTGTGGTTTAAAGTTTTTCATTGCGCAGTATACATTATGATTTTCGCTTTTAAGCAGGACCAAGAGGGGGTGTGCGTCATATGGTTATTTTCGTAGCCTCAGTTGTCATGTATTTGCTTATTGTTTGGTCGGGCGGGGCAATTCCCCTAAACGAGTTGGTGATAGCAGTTGCTTTAGGTGTAGTAATCACTTTGGCTTGTCGTTCGTGGAGTCCGGGATTATACAGATTAACGGCTCTGCGGCCGGATCGATGGATTAAGCTAATCGCGTTTATTTTTGGCCCCTTTTTATGGGGAATGACGAAGGCAAATCTCGATGTGGCTTACAGAGTGATCACCGGAAAGATCAATCCAGGGATCGTACGCGTTCAAACCTCTTTGAAAAATTCTTACGCGATGACCATGTTGGCCAATTCCATAACATTGACTCCTGGCACTTTAACGGTCGATGTAGACGAAAACAACGGTACCTATTACATACACTGGATTAATATCACTAAAGTCGAGCCGACAGGCGAGGATATTTATGGCTCCTTTGAGGAGTGGGCAAAGAGGGTGGTTGAGTCGTGAGTACGTTTGTATTTGCGTTCCTGATTCTAAGTGTTTCCGTTTTTTCCATGTCTGTTCGTTTGGTGATGGGGCCCACCGTTCCCGATAGGGTTGTAGCTTTGGATACCATGAATACCTTTGTTGTGGCGATGATGATAATTCTTGGAGCTGTATATGACTCCATCGTCATGGTAGATATAGCTATAGTGTATGCTGCCCTGTCCTTTGTTGGCACATTGTTCATCGCCCGTTATATCGAAGGGGGGTTTTAGCTTGAGCGGATCGACGGAGTTCCTTATTAAATTATTTTTGGGAATAGGATTGGTATTCAATGTGCTAGGTACCATTGCGTTGTATAGGTTCCCAGATGTATATACCCGTCTTCACGGAACGACAAAATGCACCACCTTTGGTTCTATATTTACGTCTCTATCAGTGCTGGTATATGCGATATCTAAATACGCAATGACAGGTGAAGCCAGGTTTATGACCTTTGCCATCCATGTAGTAGTTGCGATATTTGCACTTCTGATAACAAACCCTACAGGTGCGCATGCCATAGCGCGTGCAGCTCACAGGAGTGGAGTAAAACCTCTAGGTAATATTGATAGGTTGGCCGAGAAAGAGGCAGGTGAAAAATAGCCATGATGGACGCAGGTCATATTTTCATATTGCTGATGATTGCAGTGAGCGGGTTCTTTGCAATATGGTTCGATAATTTGCTGAATGCGGTAATATCCTCATGTGTGATGAGCCTCCTCATTTCCTTGGAGTTTTACATTCTCCAGGCACCGGATGTGGCTATAGCTGAGGCTGCTATTGGAGCCGGGTTGTCTACCGCCATATATATTATGGCTTTAAGGGCTTGCAACTCGCTTGGATGGCGCAGAAAGGGGAACGATCAAGATGAAAGGTCCTAGGGTGCTTTTTCTGATCTTTTTCGTGGTCTTCGCGGGGATCTTTTGCCAGGGATTGCTCGATATTCATCCCTTTGGAGAGCCCAGAGATTCCAGCATGGATGATTATTTCATAGCTAACGCTCAAAGCGAATGTGCAGCTAACAACGTAGTTACTTCAATAGTATTTGATTACCGTGGTTTCGACACATTGGGCGAAGCTGCTGTGCTGCTTACCGCAGTGATGTCCGTCGCTGCGCTCTTTCGAAAGGAGGAGTAGGTGGACATGAAGCCTATGTCGATAGTTGTAAGGACTATATGCAATATATTTGCCTGGTTTGTGGTTGTCTTCGGTGCCTATGTGATCATACACGGGCATCTTTCCCCGGGAGGAGGATTCCAGGGTGGTGCCATTGTTGCGACCTTTGTCGCTCTTTTGCTCGTGGCCCACGGCGGGAAGCGTTTTATGGAATGGCTGAGGAGCGATATTTTAACGGTATTTGAGTGCGTTGGATTGATCGCCTTTATTGGGATCGGATTCTTGGGATTGCGCACCACATATTTGTACAATTTTTTGGCGCTGAAAGGTGGTCTATTTGGCAGTCCTGTACCCCTTGGACCAAATGCAGGTGTCCTGAACAGCGCGGGTACGATCGCCTTTGCAAACATGGCGGTAGGCATTGAAGTGGTCGGTGGGTTGTCCACGATAATTGTGTTCATGTTTTTGGGAATGCGCCACGTCATCGAAAGCCGCAAGGGGGTAAAGAGAAATGATTGACAACTTGCCCATGATCGTAGTCGGTGCTCTATTTGTCATAGGACTTTACGGAATCATGTTCAAACGCAATATTATAAAAATAGCGATTGCAGTGAGCGTAGTTGAATCTTCCACGAATCTTTTCCTGATAGTGTTGGGCTACAGGACCGGAGGGTCTATTCCGGTATATACCCTGGCTGGAGAGTTCAAGAAAATGGTCTTGCCCACCCCACAGGCTTTGACGCTTACGGCTATCGTTATTGGGTTGGCTACCACAGCTCTACTGTTGTCCTTGATAATGCTTCTATATAAACACTATAAAACTTTGGATGTCTACGAGATAAGGAGGCTAAGGGGATGAGCTGGCAAGTACACCTTCCCGCCCTAATTTTGACAATTCCCTTGCTGGGGGCTTTTGTGTCAATAGCGTTGACTAAACCGCGATTGCGCAACCTTTGGTTCACCTTCATTTTGGCTGTAACTACTGTATTGGCCTTTCTTTTGTGGAGGCGAGTTGGGATATATGGCACTTTGATATACGTCATGGGGGGGCAGAGTTGGAATTTTACGTTGCCTTCGGGCATGTCTTTGCCTATACGGATCATCATGGAAGTCGACGCCTTTGGCGCCTTTATGGTCTTGACAGGTTCTATAAGCGCTTTAGCCAGCGGTTTGTTTTCCATCAGGTTTTTGGACCGCGTTCATGACGGCAACAAATTCGTATCCCTGTTTCTCCTGCTTCTTACGGCGATGCTGGGCTTGGAAGTTACGGGAGACCTTTTTAACTTCTTCGTATTTCTCGAGATAGCCTCTGTGGCATCCTATGGCCTCATAGCTTTTTGGCGAGATACGCCGGAGGCGATTGAAGCCAGCTTCAAGTATACAGTTTTGTCTACCTTCGTTGCCCTTCTGTTTCTCATCGGAGTAGGTATCCTTTACGGGGTATATGGAACGCTTAACATGGCAGCGCTTGCCAAGAACATACAGGTTGGTTTCCTCGAAAAGGTGGCATTGGTGCTCTTTATCACCTCAATGGCCATGAAGTGCGGAGCCGTTCCGCTGCACATGTGGGAACCGGATGCATACGGCCAGGCACCGGCAGGAATACCTTGTTTTTTGGTCGTGGTTGGCCAGGCTTCCCTTTACGGCATGTTTAGGATTGCATTTTCGATATATGGACAGGCCTTTCATGGATCAATCCTGGCATGGATCGTAGTGGTCTTTGGCTTGCTTTCGATGTTCATAGGCGTCGTCATGGCGGTCATACAAAAGGAAGCAAAACGGTTAATGGCTTACCATTGTATCTCGCAGACCGGCTACATGCTCATGGGAATTGGCCTGGGCCTACTTGCCCTGTCAAGCCCACAAGCAATGAGCGAGTTCGGCTTTACGGCTATGAAAGGTGGCATCTTTCACATCATTAACAATGCCATGTATAAGGGATTGTTATTTTTGACAGCAGGTTCCCTCTTTTACGCTACGGGAACGACGGACTTGAACAAACTGGGTGGCCTTTCTAGAAATATGCCATACACCACTATCATGTTTGCAGTGGCAGCTGCTGCCATTGCCGGTTTGCCGCCTTTCAACGGTTTCGTCTCAAAGCTTTTGATATATGAATCTTCTTTCGTCGTACACCCCTTTTTGGCCGTCGTAGCTATGGTGACATCCATACTGACGCTCGCGTCGTTCGTCAAGGTCTTCCAGTCGGGATTTTTGGGGCCATCCAGGGAGAATATGACGAACGTAAGGGAAGTCCCACTGAGCATGATCATAGGCATGTCAGTCTTGTGTCTGATGATCTTGACTTTGAGCTTAATGCCTAATTGGGTATTATCCAATTTGATTGAGCCTGCTGCGCGAGATTTGGTCAATCAGGCCAGCTACATTCAGGCAGTGATGGGGAGTGGTTTACAATGACGATTGGGACTGTATACACGGGTTTCGGATTTTGGAACGTATATGCCTGGATGATGTTTTTTGCCCTTGGGGCATTAATAGTTCTATGCATTCGCTCGACGGGCAGAAGCGACTACGAGAAGGGCACATACCAGGACGAGGTATTTTACGGTGGCAACCCTGTTCCGCAAAATGGGCAAGATTTGGCCGTTCCAGCCAGCTCTTCCTATTGGGGGTTTACTAAGGCCATCGCCTCCTTTTATAACCTGCTCGTGGGCGTTCACACAGGAATTCTTTCGGACTACATGGGGCTTTTGATCGCTACGGCAGCCGTCATTTCGATATTAATTTTGTTATAGGGAGGATCTAGACATGTTTAAGGTGGATATAAAGAAGGAACTAGGAATCCTGCCCAGATCGATTTGGGCGTTTCACTGCAACAGCGGATCCTGCAACGGTTGCGACATAGAGATAGTAGCTCTCCTTACGCCGAGGTATGACATAGAACGTTTCGGGATGAAGCTGGTCGGCACCCCCAGGCATGCCGATGCGCTTTTGGTTACTGGCCCTGTGACGAAGTACATGACGGATCGTCTCAGGAGGATTTATGCCCAGATGCCAAATCCGAAGGTCGTCATAGTCGTAGGCAACTGCGGTGCATCGGGCGATGTATTCTATAAGTCGTACAACCTGGACGGACCTGTCGATCAGATACTTCCCGTTGACGTATACGTCCATGGTTGTCCGCCAAGGCCTGAGGCCATCATAGATGGCGTGGCAAAGGCCATCTTAAAGCTCGAGGAAAAAAGAGAGGAACTTTTAAAGACTGGAGGCGCCACAAATGCATAAAGCGATGCTTAACGTGGTTGCCAAATCGCTCGAGGAGTTTAAATCCTCATTGGAGAAGAAGTTCGGTGACAAAATCCATAACGTTGAGGTAAGGGGCAGAGTGGCAGGCAAGCAAGACGAAGTTTCGTTTTACGATGTTTGGATTTCCTGTCGAAAGGACGACTTAGAAGAACTGGTCGAATTTCTTTTTTCATTCGATTTCCCCATCTTCCATGTCATGTCGGGGGACGACATTGGGAATGCTGTGTTGCTGAACTATCACTTTTCGCTGTTTTCCGGGGCCGGTCGAGGAAAGAGGATCGGCGTAGTTCTGTCCGTTGAGGTACCCAAAGAGGATTTAGTCATGCCTTCTTTGTACGACAAGATTCCTGGTATAGAGTATAGCGAGCGTGAGATGCACGAAATGCTTGGCGTGTCCTTCAATGGCTTGCCAAATCAGTCGTTGGTGTTTTTGCCGGAGAACTGGGACGAGAAAGTCCATCCCTGGAGGCGGGACGATTCGGGGCTTTCTCCTAAACATATTAGGGAACTTTCTTGAAAAGGTGATGAATGATGGCTCTTGGTGAAAATAAAACCTACACCATTCCAATTGGCCCTGTTCACGTCGGCTTAAAGGAGCCCATAACCGCTTGGTTGCAAGTGGACGGCGAGAGAATAGTCGACGTGCGCATCAGGCCGGGTGCAATACATAGGGGAATAGAATATATGGCAAGGGAAAGGAATCCCATACAGGTCATATATTTGGCAGAAAGGATATGCGGTATCTGTTCGTTTGCTCATATCATTTCCTTTGTCAGAGCTGTGGAGGATGCGGCGGGCATCCCCGTGCCGTCCAGGGCGAAATATATACGGACCATATTATTGGAGCTTGAGCGTATCCATTCTCATATATTATGGGCTGGGGTTGCATGCTATACCTTTGGTTATGACTCGGCCTTTAACCTTGGGATGCTCCTCAGGGAAAAAGTCATGGACGTATTGGAGGCCATGACGGGCAACAGGGTAAACTATGGCGTAGGCACCGTTGGGGGGGTGCGACGCGATATTACACCTAAAGTAGCAGATGCCATAAAAGAAATGCTCGATTACTACAATCGCGAGTTCTCGTACTTCTATAATGCCGCTACAGAAGACCCTATCGTAAAGGCTAGGATGAGAGATATAGGCGTATTGTCCTATGAAGATGCCGTTAGGTATTGTGCGGTAGGGCCCACTGCCAGAGCAAGTGGGCTTCGAACCGACCTTAGATGGTCGTCTCCTTACGAGGCTTACGGAGATCTCGAAGTAGAGCCTATCGTCCCTCAGGATTATTTCGGGAAGGCCCGCGGAGATATCTTTGACAGATTTTTTGTGAGGGTAATGGAGGTCTATCAGTCCCTGGAGATAATAAAGAAGTGCATGGACGGCTTGCCGGAAGGGCCCATCATGCATGAGCCAAAGCCTGCAAAGCTGCTGAACATATTGAAAGATGCAGACGGGGTGGGGCAGTCGTCCATTGAGGCTCCAAGGGGCGATGACACACACGTCATTAGGCTGAAAAAAGGCGAGGAAAACGTGACATGGTGGAAGGTCAGGGCTCCAACTTACGCCAACGCAATGTCATGGCCGATAATGTTTAAGAACCAGGAAATAGCCGATGCGCCTTTGATCATAAATAGCATAGATCCCTGCATATCCTGCATGGAAAGAGTGCTGGTTGTGGACGAAAAAGGTTCCTCTTCTGTAGCAACTAAAGAAGAGCTTATCAAGATGTGTCGCGACAAGACTAGGAGGCTGATGCGTCGATGAACCTGCTTTTTTCCAAAATCATATCCGGCTTTGCTCTCTTTTGTCTCGTCATAATCATTGCCCTTCTGTATGAGGGGATCGACAGGATCCTGCACGCCAGGATGCAGAAACGCTTTGGTCCGCCCCTGCTGCAGCCATTTTATGACGTGATAAAGCTTCTTGGTAAGGAATCGATAGTCCCAAGGAGGGCGGTAAGGGCTATATTTCAGGCATCTCCGTGGATGTCGATGGCATTGGTGTTACTGATATTTCTTTACATACCCATTGGGTCCATCCCGCCCATAATGGCCGGGAACGGCGACATCATCCTGATCCTTTACCTGCTGGCGGCATCGGCAGTGATGATGGTCATTGGAGGATTCGCCAGCGGTTCGCCTTACGCGAACGTTGGTTCTCAACGCGAGATGGTCCTCATGATGAGCTATGAACTTCCTTTAGCTCTAGTGACGCTTACTTTAGCGTGGGTGATGTATAAAAAGGGAGTCCCTGGAGCGCCATTTAGCTTAGAGACGTTCGTTACCGTGCCGGTTTGGAACACCGTCGGGTTCATAGGTGGCATAGGCTTGTTTTCTCTGCTTTTGGCGTTGCTTGGCGTGGTTCCGGCAGAGGTGGGCAAGGTCCCCATGGATATCGCTGAGGCGAAGACCGAGATCCTCGAAGGTCTTTTGGTCGAGTATTCGGGGAGAAATTTAGCGCTTTTTAAGCTGACCTTTGCCTTGAGATCCCTTGCGATGTCAGCGTTGCTGGTTCCCTTGTTTTTCCCCTTCTCGTTGGGCAAAATCCTTGGCCTGCACGGCGCATACTTTGTTGTGGTTGACTTTTTATGGTTTTGGGTAAAGGTCTTACTTGTTCAAATTGCGGCCATAACGATAGTTAGGACGATGTACGGAAGATTTAAAATATGGCAGGCCTCACAGTTTTACTGGTTTCAAATGGGGGGACTGGCATTGGCGGGCATGATACTCGTTACGCTTGATGTGGTGCTCTTTTAGGAGGGATAAACTTTGATAAACAAAATGTTGTTCATCATCTTAAAGCAACTTTTTAAGAAGCCCTTTACTAACCTGTTTCCCCTTGCGCATATACCGGATCGATTGTCCACTGTGATAAAAAAAGCTGAATCCGGCGAGCTCGAGATCAATCCACCTCTGCCTACTCCCGAAAACTTCAGGGGAAGGATTTCGTACGATAAAAACAAATGCATAGGATGCAGGCTGTGCATCAGGGTATGTCCTGCAAATGCCATATCCTACGTTGCTGAGGAGAAGAAGATCAAAGTGCATGTGGACAGATGCTGTTTTTGTGCCCAGTGTACCGAGATTTGTCCTGTGCAGTGTTTGTCCATGAGCGATGAGTTCTTGTTGGCCTCTTACAATCGAAAAGAGCAGGTTGTGACGGGAAATAACGGCTAAAATTAAATATGGGCCTCGATGACTTTATCGAGGCCCATATTGTTTATGAAGATCATAAAATTTCCCAGTAAGCAAGTCTCTTTTTGGTCCCGACTTTATCAGTCAACCCCTCTTTTTAGCTGCTCTGCTTCCTAAGAATCCC
>ENA-UPAD01000150-UPAD01000150.1-bioreactor-metagenome-genome-assembly--contig:-NODE-150-length-105757-cov-135.353352_pt1 | contig 105757 bp, 172 predicted proteins | sample MGYA00238179_ERZ772710 | MGnify/ENA primary metagenome ERZ772710 (study PRJEB29004, sample SAMN07631245) | bioreactor metagenome | isolation source: Switchgrass digestor | place: USA: Dartmouth...
CTACTTTCATCTAGTAGCTACAACACGGTAACAGGCAACACTTGCAACAACAACAACTACGGCATCTGCCTACTTTCATCTAGTAGCTACAACACGGTAACAGGCAACACTTGCAACAACAACAGCAACAGCGGTATCTTCCTATCTTCATCTAGTAATAACACGATAACAGGCAACACTTGCATACGTGGAACAGGGCAATCCTCTGATTACACCTCAAGTCAATATACAATACATCTATCAGGTTCTAGCAACAGCTATAACCTCATTTCCTCAAACAACTGCATGGGCAAAAATGTCGTCATCGGGGGCGGGACGAGCAATACGAGTGTAAATAACAAATATAACTAAGTGAGGTGATATAATGTTTCGCCTTTTGGGTAATAAGGTTGAATTGGTTCGATATATAGTGACCTGGCAGGAAACTCAAGGTGAAGAAACGATTGAAATGGAAGAACGGTGTATCTCGGAAGAACACAAGAATGAAATAGAACAAAAGCTCACCGAAAGAGGCATACCATTCTCTACTGAATCTATCACCCAGGCAGGAAATGAATGGTTTGAAGGGCTTGAGTTTGACTCCTACGATAAAGCCCTTGAAGTGTTCAACGCTGGCTGTGAAGCCTATGAACAAAGGAAACAGCTGCAGGAATTGACGGATAACCTTCGTTTAAGGGCCGATATTGATTACCTTGCCATTATGACGGGGGTGGAAATATGAGTTGGTTTGACAGGGTGAAGATGTACTACGACAAAGGGTTATGGAGTAAAGAGCGAGTTTACAATGTCGTGGGAAAAGTTATTACGGCTGAAGAATACGAAGAGATTACAGGGCAAGAGTATGACACATAAGGATACGATGGTGATGTGGTGGAGGCGGATAATGGAGAAACATCTGCACGACTACCGTCACCGACAGCTGAGGAAATGATTATCATCACACCACACCACAGATACCAGCGTAGTTACCTCGACATTGGAACAATTATCGAACTAACAACTTTCAAAATAATTCTCTAAAATCTACACAAACTACTATAACGGGTCAAACCGTTCATATAAGAAAGAGCAATGATTTGAAGCTAATAACTTCTCCATTGCTCTTTTGTTTGTGTTTTTATTTTTATTCAGGAAGTCGGGCATCAAATTAGCATTTCATTGGTTTTTTCAAGTCTGCAAACGCAGTAAAATCAAGGATTTCAAATTTAGGTAAAATCGAAAAATGAGGTGATTTTCATATCTAATGTATTAAAACTTGTCATAGATAATGACATAGTAGATAAATATCATAAATATTATTTTAAACAATATCCAAAGCGTAAGAAAAAGCCTATTGAGTCTCCCACTCACCCATCAATAAATAAATGGATGATAATGAAACGTCCCCAAATGAATACTTTAAAACAAAAATATAAAGAGTTCATCGTCTGGTTTGTAGAAGAAAATGGATTAACAAACAAACGTATTGAGAAATGTTCTATGACGTTTGTGTCATACTTCAAAACCAAAATCCGCAAAGATGTAGATAATACTGTGCCTAAGTTTTTTTTAGATGGTTTCGTTGCCAGCGGATTGCTTGTTGACGATGACTCTGAGCATTTAGAAAGTTTGACTTTAAAGTGTGGATATGACAAGGATAGCCCAAGAACTGAAATTTATATTCATTATTAATATCATGTTTCATGTAAAACAAAATATTAAAGTAAAAAGGAGATTTTATTATGAGTGAAAATAGAATTAATGTAATTGATATTATTGAAAAAATAAAAAACGGTAATGACAATGCTTTTGATGGGATTCAAATAAAAGATTACTTACCTATTTCAACTAAAAGATTAATGTGTGAAGAAATTGCAAAAAACAGTATTGTTGAACAAAATGGTATGAAAATAAAAGATAGTATCAGTTATGCAATTGCATTTGATTTAATGGTCACGTCTTTTTATAGTAATGTTGATATTGATGAACATTATGATGAAGCGTGTGAATATAAGATTATTGATTTTATAAAAGAAAACATGAATCAAGAGGAACGTGATTTTATTTCTGAACATTCGTATTATATGATAAGAAATGAAATTGATACTTATAATTCTTTGGCTGGTGTAATAAATAGAAATTTAACTAACTTTATAAACGTAGTTGAAAAGAACACAAATCCAAAAGCTATAAAATCTATCTTAAAAGAAGCACAAAAACTCAATTTAGATAAGATGCCCATGATTAAGCAGTTAGTTGAAACGCTAAACAGGCAACCTTCTGTCATGTAATAAATAGCAAACAAAAGGGGTTACAAAAAACAAATGCGATTGTATTAGTATGTCGATTCTCCCCTACCTTATTTTTTGGAGATGATTTTATGCCAACTTTTAAAAGTGTAAAAGAATTGGAAAAATATTTGCAAAAACAAATTATGGATAGTTTAAAAACAGATGTTGCAGAAAAAACAATAGAATTAGAGAAAGAGCATGTGAAAATAGACGTTTATGATGCATATAAGCCTACACAATATGTCAGACGTAAGGAAGATGGCGGTTTATTAGATGATGAAAATTATTTAGTTGAAGAAATAGAAAACGGTATAAAAATAAGTAATATAACAAGAGATAATGGATATGCTACGCCTTCAGACCCAGACAGATATATAACACCAATAGTTGAACACGGTGTCGGCTATACATGGGAGGATAGTAAGATTTATCAAAAGCAACCATATCCTAGACCATTTATTAAAGAAACAAGAAAAGATTTAAAAAAAGGAAAACTGAAGGAATTTATGAAAAAAGCATTAGAAAAAAGGTTTGGTAAAGGTGCTGTGATTTAAATAAAATAGTGATTTGATATAAATGGGTAGAGTTAATGTCCTCTACCCTATTTGATTTTGAAAATAACTTCTGTTGACATAGATATTTTCTTATAAAGGTGGTGAGAAACAATGGGTAAAATTGCTGATAAATCTATAGAAGTAACAGAAGAAATGTGGTTACAATGCAATGAATTTAATCGTAATATAATAAATGAATTTTTAGAGAGTTCAGCACATTTAAGTCCAAAAAGCTATATACAATATAAATCTGCTTTGAGAATGTATGCTTATTGGATAAAACAAAATTGTAATGATAAAAAATTAATTGATATAAAAAGCAGAGATTATTTAAGGTTTCAAAACTGGTTAGTGAACAATGGTTTGTCAGAAGCAGCTATAAAATTAAAAAGGTCTGCTGTGAGTAGTTTGAATAATTATATAATGGTTTATTATGAAGATGAATATCCTACCTTTAGGAATTATATAAATAAATCTATTAAAGTACCCACAACTGGTTTTGTACATAAAAAAGAACCGCTTACACCTGATGAATATAGATATTTATGCGATGAATTAGAAAGACGTGGTGAATGGCAGAAATTAGCTTATCTTAAATTTTCGTATGTAACAGGTTGTAGACGTGAAGAAGCAAGGTTATTACTCAAAGAGGTCGTGAATTATGAACCTATTATTAAAACAGTTAAGATGAAAGATTCTGATGGTAGAGAAGTGGAAGTTGAAGTTAAAAAATATAAAACTCACGAGATTAGATGTAAAGGCAAGGGGAAAATTGGTAAAATTAGGAAATTAGAATTTAATGAAGAAGCAATGGAAGCATTAAAGAAATGGCTAGAAGTTCGTGGAGAAGATGATTGTCCGTATATGTTTATTGCGAAATATGCCGGTAAAATTAATCAAGTCTCCCCTACTACATTCAATCAATGGTGCAGTACCTTGTTTACAGAAATCGTCGGACGAAGGGTGCATCCGCACCTCTTTAGGGAATCTCGTGCAACTAATCTTGTAGTACATTCAGGTAAAGATTTAGAGACTGCAAGGAAATTGTTGGGACACGAATCATCTGAAACTACTAAGATATATGTCATACGTGAAGATACAGACGATGCTGATGAAGCATTTATAGATTAAACAGTTCTCACGAGCCTATTTTGGCGCAATACTGTGAGCCAACAATATATGGCAGGCTATTCGCCTGCCAAACTTATCTAAATCAAATTCTTATTTTATCATTAAGGGGAGGTTGCCCCCCCCCTACTCTATATTGTTTGACAATTGTGAAATTTTGGTATATAATTAATATATCAATATTTCAGAGGTGTCAAATGCTATATAAATATGCTAATGATTATATTAAAGGATATCGTAAAAAGAAATATGATTGGAAAGGCTATTTTCTTTGGATATGTATCTGTGTTGTTATTTTTATAATTTTATATTTTTTTGATAAAATTTTTTCATAAAGTTATATAACAATAAAGTATTATAACTAAAGAAGAGGTTTTTGTATGAGAAAAAATGTTGCTATATTATTAATATTTGTTTTATGTTTTATGATTAATACATATTTTGGTGATAGTAATTATATTTTTCTAGGTATAATATCTGAATTCTTTTTAATTATAGTATATAGATTTTTTGTTTTTTTGGTATAATATAAAAAAAGGATAATTATAGCCAAAAAGAGGTGAAACATTTGAAACAGACTGTATCTATTTTTTTAATATTGGTATTTTGTGTAACTCTTTTGACATCATGCGGTAAAAAAGTGCCTGAAGGAATTGACAATGAGAAGTTTTATAATGACATGATAGAATGCTTAAAATTAACTGAAAAAGCATTAAAAAATAAAAATCGTAAATATACTAATGAGATAAAAGAATTGATAATAAAGAATACATCAGATAATTTTTTTAATATACTTTATGGACTTGAAGAAGAAGATGAAAAAATAATAGATGGTTATGGATTAAATGAAAAAGAACAAGAAATTTTAGCTGTAATGGTTTCATTTTATCGTATATTAACAAATTATATTAATAGTTGTTTATATGATACAGATATAGATACGGATAAATTAATTGATATACGTAATTCTAAAGGAAAAATGCTTTATCGAACATTACAAGATTTAATTGAGTTAATGGAAGTTGATTATGATATATCGGTTGAATAATTGAATAATTAATATATATATCGTTATAAAGGGAGTATTTACTCCCTTTTTTTATGCTTGTATTTTTATATCTTCGAGTGAGGGGAGTTTTTCTCCCCTCCCCTTACAAATACGGAATGAAGGGAGATGTTCAAAATGGATGATAAACTGGGGATACTTATAAATGCCATATTAAATGTTGAACAAGAAGATTTACAAACGCAATTAGATTCCGTTGCAAAAAAAATAAAAATAAATCTCAGACCAAGAATTGATTTTGATGAAAACGTTATTGCTAAATTTAAAAGCGATGTTGATAAATTAGCAAAAAACATAAAACTTAACTTGCAGTTTGATGTTGATAAACAGAGCGTAAAAGACGCAGAAAAGATAGTAACCGAAACAGCAACAAAAATATCAGAAAAATCAAAATCAGAGAATAAAATAAAAGTATTTGATATAGAACAACTTGAAGCTGAAGGTAGACAATTTTTCATTTCAACAACAGATATAGTAAACAGGGTTAAAAATCAATTTAAAGACTTGGGCGATGTAAATGTTAATTTTCTAAAAAATGCCAAAAACCAAATTGTTGGATTTGAAGCAGAAATAAAAAAATTAGATGGTACTATTGAACAACTTAGATTTAACATGGCTAAAATCAAAGTTGGAGACAGCACAAAAGAAGGTTTTGTATTTTCTGGTGCTAATCTGATTGATAAGAACGCTGGAGATGTCTTACAAAGAAATTTAAATATATTACAGAAATTTGAGACTAGACTAAAAAATATACGTGACACATTCACATCTTCAAGAGGCGTAAAAGAACCAACTAATCTTAGTATTTTAAATAGAGAATATAATTTTATATTGTCCACAATAGAAAAGTTAAGAAAATCTCAATCAAATTTGACTGAAGAACAAAAAAGGAATATTGATAAACAAATAAATACTTTGTGGTCTCTTTATAAAGCATATCGTGATATTGAAATAACTGCTGAAAAGGGTTTCAATTTTAAACAATTTGAAAATATCACTGGGCAAGTAATTAAATTGAGAGAAAACCTAAATGCTACTGTAGTTACTTTAAAAAATTATAAAGACGCACTATCTACTCCATTACTACAAGGATATAGAATTACTGGCTTAAATTATGTTCAAGAAACGGAAGAATATTTGAAATTAACACAGAAATTACAAAAAGGAAATGAATTTGTAGATTTAACAGCTTATATAGATAAAGCAACAGGAAGTATTTATAAATATTCTCACGCTTCTCGTAATGCAATGATTGACACTTTGACATGGAGTAAGGCTATACAAACCGCATGGAAACGTATGGCTCAATGGGCTACTGGTGGAACATTGTTTTTTGGTACATTAAGACAAATAAAAGAAGGCATATCATATATAACTGAACTTGACAATTCCCTCAATGAAATTCGTATAGTAACAAATAAAACACAGCAAGAAGTAAATAATCTTGCCTTATCGTATAATAAACTTGCCAAAGAAATGAGTGTAACAACAAGAGAAATAGCATCTACAGCAGCAGATTTATTTAGGCAAGGTTTGAATGATAGTCAAGTAGAAGAACGAATGAAAGCAATTATTCAATATGCTAAAATATCAGGTATTTCTCTTCAAGAAAGTAATAAAATAATAACTGCTACAGCTAATGCAACGGGTGAAAGTGTACGAAAAATTGTAGATATTTTTGCATATTTGGGAGATGCTACAGCTAGTGGAGCAGAAGAGATTGGTGAAGCTTTACAAAAAGTTGCAAGTACGGCAGAGAACAGTGGCGTAAGTTTGGAAAAAGCAGCATCGTGGATCGCAACCATTTCAAGTATAACTAGAGAATCTGCTTCGTCTATAGGTAATAGCTTAAAAACTATAATTAGTAGATACGAACAAATAAAAGCTAAGGGATTTAATGAAGAAGATGCTACTCAAATAAATGACGTAACTAAAGCGTTACAAGCAGTAGGAATTACTGCTGTTGATGCACAAGGTCAATTAAGACCAATAGCAGAAGTATTAGATGAGCTTGGTGCTAAATGGAATAGCTTGACGAAGAATGAGCAAGCATATGTCGCTACTACATTAGCAGGAACATACCAGCGTAACAGGCTTATAACCCTGCTCGACAATTATAATGATTCGTTAAAAAATTATGAAATTGCCTTAAATTCAGCAGGTACAGCAGAACAAAAGTTTGCTATATATCAAGAAAGTACACGTGCTGCACTTGATAAATTTACTGCAACATGGGAAGAAATGTGGCAACATACTCTTTCTTCTGATACTATAAAAACAATAATTAATTTAGGCACAGTTATATTAAATTTAGTAGATAAAATAGGTTTGTTGCCAGTAGCTTTATCAACTGCATTTGGAGCTTTGTTTTTATTTAATAAATCTTTTCAAACTTTTGCTACGAATATTGCACCAATTGTATTACAAAAATTAGGGTTAATAGTTACTGCTGAAAATGGAATTGCTATTGCTGCCAACGGTGCTGCTTTAAGTGTAAAAACATTAAGTCTTGCTTTCACTACATTTGCCCCTCTGGTTATCGCTGGTGCTATTTATGGTCTGGTAAAAGCCTTTAATGCTTTAAATGTTTCATTAGAAGAATATAAAAATTCAGTAGATGAATCATATAATAAAGCACAAAGCAATATAGAGCAATTAAAACAGTGGCAAAAAGAATATGAAGGATTAGCTAATAAAACTGAATTAACAAGAGACGAAAAAGCAAAACTTATTGAAATAGAAAGGCAATTAAAGACCAGATTTGGTGAAACAGCTCAGGCTATAGATTTGCAAAATGGTTCTTTAGAAACTAACATTGATTTAATGCGACAATTAACAAAAGAAGAAGCAGAAAGGTTTATAACATTAAATGAGAGAGCCTACAGAGAAGCAAAAAAGATATTAGAAAGTCCTTATAATATATCTTTTGGTGGCCTAGGCGGTATGCAATTTGAAAATATTGAAGCGGCCATAAAATCAATAGAATCATCGGTTCGAGATGCCGTTGATAAATCTAATATAGTCTATAATGTAAGAAAAAAAATTCTTGAAGAACTTTATGAAGAATATGATAATGCAACAGATATTATTTCAAAATATGAAGGATATGAAAAATTATTACAACATACTGTAGATAAAACTTCAGAGTCGCTTCAAGAATATGAATATAACCTTAAACAATTAAATAATGTTATTAATTCTGTCCAGTCTGATTTAAAAACACTCAATCAGGTTCTTGATGATGTTCAAAATGGGCAATCTTTAAATGCAGAAACAGTTTTAGATTTAATTCAAAAATATCCAGAACTAACAGATGCAATTCACAAAACAGCAGATGGTTGGACGATAGAAAAAGATGCTATAGAAATTTTACGAAAAGCAAAGATTGAAGAAGCACGTACTACTATAGAAAATCAAATTAATTCAACAAAAGCAACTTTAGATAATGTTTCTGCTAGAGTAAATGCTTATGGCATAGAAATTGCTGCAATTGAAGATTTAAAATCCGCACAACAAGAAGCATCAAAACTTGGGTTTAAGCGAGTCTTTGGCGAAACTGCATTTGAAGATATAAAATTTGACGACTTGACTAACAAAATAACTGTTGGAGACAAAATAACCGAATGGTCAAAAGAAGAATATGATAAAATTAAACAATCGTTTAATGAACAAAAATTAGCAAATGATACTATATTAAAAATCGGAGAATTAAAAGAACGAAGTAAGAAATTATTAGAATTACTTTCAGACCCAAATTTTGGCGTCTCTTCTTCTAAATCAAGTTCTTCTAAATCTACAGAAATCTACGAAGCCGAAGTCAATCAATTCCAGCAACTTGAAGATGCGCTTGCTAAAGTTAACGATGAAATTGAACGTAATCAAGCTTTAACTGATATCGCAGAAGATAAAGATAAAATTAATCTTTTATCTAAACGTATTGATTTATATAAAGAAGAACAAAAGATATTGCATCAACTTGCAGAAGCTAGGCGTGACACTATTCAGAAGAATATTGGTAAGCTTCAAGATTTAGGATTTGACATCTTTTATGATAGGAATACTAATGAATTAGTTATAAGAAATATGGAACATTTAAACGAATTAAAAGGCAAAGATGCTGAAGCAACCAATAAACTTAGAAAAGAGACGGAAGAGCTAATTAAAGAAACGCTTTCTCTTAATGACGCTAATAGACAAGCAGGCAATCAATATATACGATTAGATAAAGAAATTGCATCTACAACAGATTCAATTGAAAATTTAAGAAAAGAACAGAAAAAATATGCAGAGGATTTAATTGAGTCTTATCAAGAGTATCTTCTTTATACTATTGATAAGCAAATTGAAAAATATGAAGAACTTAAAAAATCTGCTCAAGAAAGAGCAAGAATGGAAATTGATAGCCTTAATGCTGAAATAGAAAGATTAGAGAGAAAAAATGAAGAATTAAAAGAACAAGAAGAACGTGAAAAACGACTTTCGGAATTAGCAAAACAACGTGAATTAGTTGAAAACATTCAAAAACAAAGAAATGTTCGTATATTACAAGATGGTAAATGGGTATATGTTGCAGACCCTAAAAAACTTAAAGAAGAAACCGATAAACTTAAAGAAATGGAAGAAGATTATTCACGTTGGGAAGCAGAAAATAGGCGTGAAAATGAAATTCAAAAATTAAAAGATCAAATAAAATCTATTCAAGACGAATTAAAAGAAGAAGAAAAACGATATGACGAAAAAATTAAAAAGCTTCAAGATTTTACTAATGCTCATCGGGAAGAGATAGATAAACAAAAATTTCAGGTTACTTCTTATAGTAAATTAGTACAAAGTCTCGCTGGAATTGAAGAAGAATCATATGAACAAAGGCTAGACTTATTAGATAAATTCGTAAAAGATTATAATAAATTGATGTCAAGTATAAAAACAGAAGTACCTACTGGAAATGTATATAGTAGTGATAGAACTAGTAAGTCTAGTGGTAGTAGTGGTGGCGGTAGCAGTAGCAGTAGTTCAAAAGGTGCTACTGGTTATACATCTACGGGGAATGCAAGTGTTGATAGTAAATTAGAACAAATGGTTAAAAACAGTCAAAATTGGCATTTTGCTAATGATGAAGAAAAGAAAAAACTTGAAGAAGAGAATAAAAAACTTGCAGAAGAAATCGCAAAATCTACGGGTAAAAAACCTGTTTTTGATTCTGCTACTGGTAAATGGGATGTATTGAAGTATGATACTGGTGGAGTAAATGATTATACTGGTTTTGCTATACTGCATGGTAAACCTAATGCAGTTGAAACTGTTTTTAACGCTGAGCAAGGTAAAAAACTTTACGATTTTGTAAAGAATTTGCCTTATAGTGTAACAGATATAATAATGCCTAAAATTAATATACCTGAAATTAAGATACCATTCTTTTCTAATAACAATTCAGTTGCTAAACCAACTGAAAATCATTATCATTTTGAAAATTTAAATATTCAAGCAAACGATCCTAATGAAATGTTTAGAAAACTTAATATGCTTATAGAACAATATACTTAAAATTTAAGGGAGGTATTATTATGGCAATTTTAAAGCCCGTCAATATCTCCCCTTCTAATATTTCTGTGGATGCTACACAACAAATTGTAGTTTCATGGAAAAATTATGGGGACAGGCAATATGCTTATCAAGTAAAAATATATAAAAATATAGATAATTCTTTAATATTAGATAGTGGTAAAATAATATCATTTAATAATTTTCATGTAATAAATGCAAATACATTAACTAATGGTATACAGTATAAATATCAAATTACAGTATGGAATCAAATAAATGAAACTGCAACTTCTGAATGGATAGTTTTTAAATGTTCAAGTACACCGATTTGTAGTTTTACTAATTTAACTTCAACTATATTAAATACAAGCTATGTATTTCAAGGTTCTTATAGTCAAGCACAGAATGTGCCAATTAAATCATGGCAAATGATTTTATATAATTCTTATGACGAAATTATAGGTACTTCTCCAATAACCTATTCAAGTATTATTGAGTATGAATTTGCAGGATTTAGCAATGAAAGAGATTACAAAATTGAATTACAAGTATATTCGCAAGATAATTTATTAGGAACTACAGGCAAAATCCCTTTTCATGTAAGATATGAAGTGCCTAAAAGTGCATTATCTTTACAGGCAACAAAAATAGAAGAATTGGCTGCAACAAGGCTTCAATGGAATGTAGTGCAAATTATAGGTAAATCAGATAGTAGTACATTTGTAGATAATGAAAAAATAGATGTAAGAAATGGTAAAAAGGTTTATTTTGATAGTGGATTTAACATAAATAATAATTTTACATTAAAATTGTGGATTGAATCGGTAACTAATTATAATTTTAATATATTACCTTCTACTCAAATTGTAAGCTATAATGTACCATTATCAGACACTACTCTTATTTGGTTGGATAATTCGTTGCAATCTACAGAATTACCAATGCAAGTCGTAGTTAGTAGAGAAGCACTACCTACAAGTAATTTTTTATGGATAGAAGATATAAATTTTGCTACGCCAAAAACTTTAAGTGTTTCAACAGATATTTATGCTCCTGCTAATACTAATAATTTATGGATTGATTTACTTGATGGTGCAGAAGAAAATTTAAGAATATTAAAAATGCAAAATAATCAAGACGAGTTTATATCTTTATTATATTTTAATAATAAATTTCATTTGTATAAAAATAATGAATTAGTAACAAGTCTTTCAATTAGTAGTGGTAAGTATTATTTATATATTCAGCAAATTAACGATACTTTAACACTTCATGTAGAAGCTATAGCATAAGAGGTGATAAAATGGGTGTCAGTAATATTAATTATATAGAATTAAAAAATTGTATTGTTGACGAGATACATCTTCGTGAAAATGTATATAATATAAATTTATCATCTGATAAAGAAGATTGGCAAATAGACACTTTTTTATTAGCAAAATTCCAAAATAATTTAGAAGCAGGTAATATTTCGTTAGGTGGATTACCTATAGATGGGTTTAGAGTTCGGAGGCGTAGAATTGACACTACAAAACTGCAAGATTTAGGCGTAACTTCGTTAAGTCAAGAAGGTAAATTTTATTTTATTGATACTGGAGTAAAATCTGGTGTAACTTATGAATATCAAGTATCCCCAGTATCAGGCAATATTGAAGGACAACCTTTCTTAATTCAAATTGCCATAGATTTTGATTACTGGTGGATTTCTGATGCAACTTATACTACTAATGAATCATATCCTCTTTTTGCAAATATAGAAGTTTCAGATATAACAATAAATAAGCAAAGACATGTTTATGATGATACATTTAATAAATATCCAATAGTGTCTTATGGAAATCAAAAATATAAAAGTGGAACAATTACTGCTTTACTTATTGATAGTTTTATGGAAGTTAGCATTAACTATAGACAGAAGGTAATTGATTTTATAAATAACGGTAAACCAAAATATTTAAGAACTAATGAAGGTGATATTTGGTTAGTCGATACTCATACTTGTTCTTATAAACCATTTATTAATCTTGTTGAACCATTATCGAGTGTAACTTTTTCGTTTATGGAAGTTGGTGATGCTGAATGAGTGTACCAATTATTAATCCACCCACATTTACTCGTTCTTCCGTTGCTTATCTTAGCAATGGAACTCAAGTTGTCGCCAACGTACCCCGCTTTGAGCAGGGCAAGTTTGGGAAGGGCGTGATGGTGGAAGAGGGGACGACAAATCTATGTCTTGAGCTTGGTGGAGATACTTACAATATTTCCAGGATATATAGTTATGACAGACCATATTGTGAAGTGGTGACTATAGAAGGTAAAAAGTGGCTTAAGTGCAACTTAAACCCACAAGATAAAGTCTTAAGAATCGGATCTATTCCACTTCAAGCAAATACAGTATACACATGGAGCATTACTATTTATGCTGATGCACCTAGTTCGTGTAATTTTACTCATTGGGATGAAGGCGGCGCATATGGCTCTCATCAAGGTATTAATATTTCTACCACACCGAAGCGAATAACGTTAACATTTTCGACGCGAGAAAATACCTCCCGTGAAATACTGCATATATTTGGCTTAAGTACATCCATCAATTACTATTTTGCCGATTTTCAACTTGAAGCCAAACCCTACCCCACATCCTTTACGGACGGGACAAGGACAGTGGAAACGCTGAGAATTCCAACCGAGGGAGTGCTGAATCCTCAGGAGGGGACAATTGAATTCTGGTGGTGTCCGATAAATCAGCCAGTTGATACAATAATTTCACAACATACAGCACCTCCTATTATTCAAGTAGGTAACTATTATAATAACAACTCATGGATACTATGGTGCGGAATAAATAAAATCTTACAATTGTACGTTAGAGGTGATAATGCTACAGGTTGGACTGGTACGTGGATGATTACTCGAGATTTAGCCTGGTATAAATTAAATCAGTGGTATCATTTTGCTATACGTTGGGAAAATTCTAATACCTTTTGTGTATTTTTTAATGGCGTTAAATATGGGCCATATGTATCTTCTCAGCCTTTTACAGGCATTGCAGGCAATATAATGTCTCTAGGTAAACTTAATGCTTCAAGTGGTTCGTCGAATGCTTTATTCGACGACCTCCGCATCTCCTCCCGTGCCCGTACAGACGCAGAGATACTGGCGGCGTACCAAAATAATGCACCACTTGTTGTAGATAAATGGACAACATATAAATTAAATTTTGATGATAACCTTAATTTTGAACAAGGTGCATATACTTCTTCTACATTAGAAAACATATATACAGAATATGATATTATTAATTCGACTAATAAAAAATATATTTATAAAATCGAATGGTTAAATTCACAAGAGGAAGTAATTGGAGATGTAATAGCAGATGTAATTAGTGGTTCTGTCAATTTTGATGCTACAAATAATAATCGTAGAAGTGTGAATTTAACATTAAGAAATTTTAATAAACAATATATTCCATCTCCTACTTCTAGAATGTGGATTAATAATAAATTCAGGCTATTATGTGGATATGAATATGCTGATAACAAATATTTATTATACAATCAAGGTGTATATGTATTAGGAAATCCTTCTTTATTGTCTACACCAACACAAAAAGAAGTTACAATTCAAGGATTAGATAAATGGGTTTTATTAGATGGTACTATTGCAGGTACGTTGGCTAATAAATATATAATTAATGTTGATACAAGAATAGATGAAGTGGTTAAATCTATTATTACAGATTTAATTGGTGAAACAAAATACATTATTGATGAATGTAGTGTATTAACTCCATATACAATAGAAAAACCAGCAGGTGATACAATAGCCGATATGTTGTTAGAACTTGCAAATATGGTTTCTTATTCGGTTTATTATAATGAAGAAGGATATTTATGTTTTAAAAATCCACTTAAACCTGAAGATTATGCAATTACTCCACCTGTTTGGCAATATACAACATCTGGATTATATCTACAAAGTACAAGAGAATTGAATTGGAATGATATTAAAAATTCTATAATGGTATACGGCATGACGGAAAATGGCTATCAATATACAGCAACAGCAAAAGATTTAACTGGAAGTGAATTATCTATAGATAAAATTGGTGAAAGAGTTAAAGTAATTGAAGATGATAATATTTACAGCGATGATTTATGTCAACAAAGGGCAAATTATGAATTACAGCAAAGTATAATGGCACAAGAAACAGTAAATATAACAAGTATTCCTAATTTTAAATTAAAGTTAGATGATGTAATTAATGTTGAAGATGAAAATAACGGTACTACAGGAAATTATGTAATTCGTAATATTTCTTATGATTTAAGCTACAACTCTACTATGAATATAGGTGTTTGGGCAATTAGAAATATAGGATAAGGCAGGTGGTAAAATGCCTAATGATATAAACGAAATGAAAAAATTCGTTAACAATGTAAAGAAATTGGTAGAAAAAAAAGTTAATAATGCTAAAACAGATAGAAGTAGAAAAGCCATTGTGCAATCTTTAAATGAAGATGGCACTGTAAATATAATTATAAATGGCGAAGTTTATAATAATGTAAAAGTACGTCCTGGATTTCAACCTCAAATTAATGAGGTTGTTTTAGTTTGTTTACCAAATAATAATTCAAAAGATATGTATGTTGATTTAGCTTCGGTTACTACATTTCAGGGAAGTTTACATACACATTCTAATTTATCAATATTAGAAACTATTACTCAAGCATTAATAGATGCTTGGAATAGTGCAGTATCTCATATATCAGATGCAATTAAGCATATCACAAGTGACGAGAGAAATCTTTGGAACACAGTTGTAAATAAAGTTGATAAAATCGAAGGAAAAGGATTATCTACAGAAGATTATACAAGTGAAGAAAAAAATAAATTAGCAGGAATATCGGCTAATGCAAATAAAACTGAGAGTTCAAATATAAATGGTAATATAAAAATTGATGGTATTGAAACTACAGTTTATACTCATCCTTCAACACATCCTGCAAGTATAATTGTAGAAGATTCAACCCATAGATTTGTTACGGATGCTGAAAAAGATACGTGGAATAATAAACAAGATTCTTTGGGATATACACCTGAAAATATTGCTAACAAAGGTGTTGCCAATGGTTATGCTTCATTAGATAGTAATGGCAAAATACCCTTATCTCAAATTCCAGATGCAACATTTAATACATATACCCATTATCAAATAACGCCTTCCGATAATTGGGTCATTAAACATAATTTAAATAGATATCCTAGTGTTACTATTGTTGATAGTTCAGGGAATGTAGTTGTAGGAGAAGTTAAATATATAGACAATAACACAATTAATATTTCGCTTGTAGGAGTGTTTGCAGGAACAGCATACTTAAACTAGAAAGAAGGTGAACAGTTTGAAATTTTTAACTAACCTTGATTTGTGCAAGAATGAGTTGCAAAATGCAAGGATTCAAAACTTAACTAGTCATCCGTCAAATCCAGTTCTAGGACAAATATATTATAATACTATAGATAATGCATTTTATGGTTGGGATGGCTCTAAGTGGATTAATTTAGGTCTTGAATTAAATTTTCATGAATACACTTCGTTAATTGAAAGTGCGGATAATGATGAATTAGTAATATACGATGTTTCTGATGGGCTTTATAAGAAAATTACAAAACAAAATTTATTAGCTGGTATAGCAAACAATAGTCAATATGTTCTTATAAAGAAAAAAGAAGAATTTATTGCAACAGAAGGTCAAACTGTATTTAACCTTACTCAAGGCTCATATAAAACAGGAACTAATCGTGTAGATGTTTATATATGGGGTGTAAAACAACCACCAACTGCATATACAGAATTATCTTCTACTAGTATACAATTAACTGAAGCAGTAGAAGCAGGTACTAAGGTATTAATTGAATATATACAAGTAGCAAATGTAATGGATTATATTCATGCTGAAAATCATAAAATTGGCGGAAGCGACCCTCTTTCCCCTGCGGATATTGGTGCTGCTAATGAAGTACATACACACTCTATTTCTGATATAACAAATTTGCAAACAACATTAAATAATAAGGTTGACACATCGGAAGTAACAACTACTGCTACTGCTAATAAAATATTGAAACTTAATAGTAGTGGAAAATTACCTGCAAGTATTACAGGTAATGCAGATGGTAATGCAGCTACAGCGACAAAATTACAAACTGCGAGAACAATATCAATTACAGGTGATGCAACAGGTTCAACTACTTTTGATGGTTCGGCAAATGCTTCGATTAATGTTACTCTTTCTAATTCAGGAGTTACTACAGGTACTTATACAAAAGTAACGGTAGATAGTAAAGGACGTGTAACCAGTGGTACAACATTATCTGCATCTGATATACCAACATTAACGTCATCAAAGATTAGTGATTTTGATACACAAGTTAGAAAATCAACCCTCAATCAAATGGCTGCCCCTACTGCTGATGTTTCGATGAATAATAAAAAAATAACTAATGTTGCAGACCCTATAAATCCTCAAGATGCTGCTACTAAAAATTATGTTGATACAATAAAACAAGGTTTAGACGTTAAAGATTCAGTAAGAGTAGCAACAACAAGTAATTTAAGTGCCACTTATTCTTCGGGTGTTTTAACAGCTTCTTCTAACGGAGCAATTTTGATAGATGGTGTAACTCTTGCTTTAAATGATAGAGTTTTAGTTAAAAATCAATCAGATGCCAAACAAAATGGTATTTATTATGTTTCTCAAGTAGGAAGTTCTTCTTCTCCTTGGAAATTAACAAGAGCACCTGATGCAGACACAAGCGATAAAGTAACTGCTGGATTATATGTATGGGTGACAGAAGGCAATACTAATGCTGATTCAGGTTGGATTTTAACTACCAATGACCCTATTACACTTGATACTTCAACATTAACATTTACTCAGTTTTCCGGTGCTGGTATGATTACTGCTGGTACTGGACTACAAAAGAATGGTAATACCATTTCATTAACTAATACTGGTGTTACTGCTGGTACATATCCTAAAGTCACAGTTGATTCGCAAGGTAGAGTAACAGCAGGTTCGAGTTTATCTGCTTCTGATATACCTAATTTAAGTTGGACTAAAATTACATCAGATAAACCAACTACTTTATCAGGATATGGTATTACAGATGGTGTACGAAACGCTGGAAATACTCCTTCTATTCAAGCAGGAACTGATTCTTCAAAGCCTTCTGCTGGTACAGCAGGAAGAATTTATATAGCAACAGACACGAGTAAAATATATAGAGATACTGGTTCTTCATGGCAAGTAATTGGTGTTGTTAATTGGTCTGATTTATCTGGAAAACCTTCTTCCTCTGTAGCAAATATAGATGATGCAGTTAATAAAAGGCATACACAAAATACCGATACAACGTTAACTGGCAGTGGGGCTAACACAATAAATACAACTGGTACGGGCAATATAGTTGATTTTAAAGTGAATGGTAGCACAAAATCATCTATTGATAATAATGGTAATTTTACTGGAAATGCTGCTACTGCTAGTAAGTTACAAACTGCAAGAACAATATCAATATCTGGCGATATTACAGGTTCAACTACTTTTGACGGTAGTAATAATGTTTCAATTAATACTACTTTAGCAAATAGTGGTGTAACAGCAGGAACATATTCAAAAGTTACAGTTGACTCTAAAGGCAGGGTTACTTCAGGAAGTAACATAACTTCATCTGATATAACAGGTACATTAGGCTATGTTCCTGCTAAAAAATATGCAACAAATATCGGAGATGGTTCTTCTACTGCAATTACCGTAACACATAATCTTAATACAATGGATGTAACAGTTTTAGTAAGAGAAAATGTAAGTCCATATTCTCAGGTTATTACTGATGTTCAAATAGTTGATGCTAATAAAATAAAATTGCTTTTTGCGACAGCCCCATCTAGTGGACAATATAGAGTTGTAGTAACAGGATAAGGGGGTGTAAATATGAAATTACTAGGAAGAGAATTAACATTTAATAATAACGAAATATGGCACAAAGGTAATCTTGATCCTTCTATTTTTAGAGTAAAACAAAACAAATATGTTACTACTACAGCAGGTACAGCAGCTTATTATAGAGTAGCAACCATACCAATGTCATCAATCTTTAAAAATACAATATTTAAAGTAAAAGCGTATACACCAACAGGCACAACAACAGAAAGTACAATAATAGTGGATATTGCCTATTATGCTGGTAATTATAGCTCTCAAACATCAGCCGTTTCTGCATTGACTTCTCATTCATATAATTCAGATACAACAGCAGAAAATGGTTGGGTATTAAGATATTGTAGAGTGTCTTTTGATGCAGATTATGGTTACATTGATTTGTATGTAAATAAAAATTCAGTTGTAACAATAGAAATAGAGCCATTAGTTGAAAGTGATTGGATTTGGGCTACAGGAAGCCTTACTGCTAATCCTGCTGTGGGTTCTTTAAAAAATGTCCAAGTTACAATGGCTACTGGTTTTAGAGCTAGTAATATAGTTGCTACTTCTGCTGATTCAGCTACATATTCTAATTATGGTACTTTAGGAACGACGACAATTTCTAATACTACTGATAAAACTGGACAATGGGCATACTTCGGATATTTTACAATTTCATATAATGCATCTTATCTGAGAGGACACTGTGCTAATATAAGGGTCAGATTACAAGAAATAAATCATGACGGTACTAAGAATTTGGCTGATTTAGATGATTTTGTATTAATTCTAAAGGCAAGTATGCCTTATCATGCAAATAGTACGGAATTTAATACTAAAGTACCTTCTATTCATATAGAAATAGAAGGGAAAACATCTATTTCTCCAAATGATGTAGCAGGACTTGTATATTCTACTTCTACTTCAACAAAAACAATAAGATTTTATATAAGATTAAAAGAAGCCAATACTGTTTACCAAATTAATCCAGAACAACGGTATGGTAGAAGTTTTGCTACATCTTCTTATTCCGCAACGACTTCTTATTTTTACTTTACATATGCAGGCACTCAAACACCAGTAACATCATTACCAACACCAGCACAAGGTTCTATAGTTTATGCAGTTAAACGAACAATAGATGCTGATACTCTTAATGGAAAATTTGCTGAGGATTTTGCATTAAGAAATCATACTCATACAATAACCAATATAACAAATTTACAATCAACACTCGATGCAAAAGCACCTCTTGCCTCCCCTAATTTTACAGGAGTGCCAACTGCTCCAACTGCTCCCAACGGAACAAATACTAACCAAATAGCTACTACTGCATTTGTACAAAACGCTTTAAGTGCTGGCGGTTATGGGGATATGCTGAAAAGCCAATATGATACTGATAGTGATGGAATTGTAGATAGAGCAGAAACAGCAGATAAATTAACTACAGCAAGAACTATATCATTAAGTGGAGATGTTGTAGGTAGTACTATTTTTGATGGAAGTGCTGACATAAGTATTAACACTACAAGATTAATAAAAAATAATTCGTTCATATTAGATTCATTGTATACCTTTACACGTTCTTCGACAGCATACTTAAGTGATGGTACACTTGTCAATATGAACCTTCCCCGTTTTGAGCAGGGCAAGTTCGGCAAGGGCGTGTTGGTGGAGGAAGGGACAGAGAACAAATATTCAGCAGACCAATCGCAAGGGTTAAATCCAGGTAGACAAGGCGGCTCTACGGTGACTGCAACGCCCGGACAACTCGACCCTTTTGGTGGTACAAACGCAGTACGAATCCAAGCAAGTGGCGGAACATTGCCACTGAAAGTCGTTTATAGCGCATATGCTCCTGCTAGTGGGGTAGCCTGCTCAGGGCAAATTTGGGTGAGAAACAGAAGTATTACTCCGTTAATTGTACATTCAAATATGGGTGGCAGACAAGAAACCGTTTTACAATCTGATGGATGGAAAAAAATTATATGGGAAAATATCATAGGCAATGGAAATGGAGTTGTACAGCATCAATTAAGAGTACCAAATGTCGATGATGAAATAGATTGCGATGTTGCTTTTTTGCAATATGAAGAGAAGCCATACTGTACATCATGGCAAATTGGTGGAACTGCAAGGTCAGCGGAAGTATTGACGATTCCAACTGAGGGAGTGCTGAATCCGCAGGAGGGAACGGTGGAGTGCTGGGCGTATGTTAACAGTGCATCTAAATATCCAAACCGATTTGCAACAATTTTTATAGCTGACGCTGGTGGTTCTGGTAGGGGGATTTGGTTATACCACGAGAATACGGCTAATTACTGGAGATACCAAATTAAAGATGAAAATAATATTAAAATTATTCGAGTACCCGATAGTGAAATTACTGATGGATGGCACTATTTTGCTATTACATGGAATGCGCTAGAAGCAAAATTGTTTGTAGATGGGATATTGAAGGGCACTATAGCGAATCCTCCTTTGCCTTCTACGACTATTAGAATTGATGTTGGGCACTGGAATGGTACAAATCAATTCAATTCCCTCATCGACGACCTCCGCATCTCAAACCGTGCTCGTACGGATGCAGAGATACTGGCTGCGTATCAAAGTAATGAACCTCTGCCATACGATGCATATACGACATGGTTATCTCGATTTGATAATAATTATGGACTGATAGGAAATTCTTCAAATCAAATTCCAGTTTCAAACGGTATTCTTTGTACAAATTTAAATGCAGAAAGAACAAATGGAATAAAAATTACTGCAAGTACAATAGCACCAACTTCTCCACAAATAAATGATATATGGATTGATTTAAATTAATATAAAATTTTAGTTTTATTCAAACATCTCTTGCCTTTTTTGTAGGTGAGAGATGTTTTTATTTTGTGACAAAGGAGATGATATTTTTTTATGGCTAAGATGAAATATTGGAATGGGACAACATGGGAAATTTTGGATGCAAAAGATGCTGATACATTAGATGGAAAACATTATTCTGATATAAAAAATGAAATTGAAATTAAATATGCTGTAGCAAGTGGAACAAACTCCTATACAGTATCTATACCTGGAATTACAACACTTGTAGAGGGCTTGAGTGTAAAAATAAAATTTACCAATGCAAATACAGGGGCAAGTACATTAAACATCAATGGACTAGGAGCAAAAGAAATACGAAAAAGTAATGGAAATGCTTTATCAGGAGGTAACATAAAAGCGGGGCAGATATGCCATCTTGTTTACACTGGTTCGGTTTTTCAGTTATTGGGTGAAGGAGGTGAGTATGGAACCGCCCAGCCCGAACATGTATTACAAGGCTATACAATAGGAACAGAACAAGGAATAGTAGCTGGCACAATGCCGAATCAGGGACAGAAAATTATTACCCCAAGCACTGTTAATATAGCTATTCCACGAGGTTACCACGATGGAACAGGATATGTAGTAGGCGATAGCGATTTAATACCTAGTAATATTAAAAAGGGAGTTAATATATTTGGTGTATTAGGAACGCTTAAAGGTATAAATACAGAACTTTACTCAGATGGAGTAATTGGTGTTGCACAATCACTTAAAAAAGCTAAAATACCAAGTAGAGAATATGAAGGGATTGTAGAATTTACAGATTCATATATCAAGTTAGGTTCACTAAATTATGATTATTATGCTGGCATAGAATTTTTTCATCCAATGGATTTTACAGGAAAATCCACTTTATATATTGAATGGGCGGTGTCAGGTGATATTTATAATATAGAAGCAAAAGTGCATATATCTCCTAATCCAGATAGAGATTTTCATGATAATACTTATATTGAAGAATTATTTAAAAGATTTGGATGGTCTACTTCCAAACAAATAGACACATTAGATGTTTACAATATAAATGGTTCTTATTATCTTAGAATACTCATGCGTCGTAATACAAGTACATCAAATTGGGGATATGTGCAAATTTATAGAATTTGGCTAGTATAAAAGGAGGGCTTTGAATGATAGGAAGAAAAATATATTATGAATTAGCAACAGGAGATGTAATTTTAGAAATCCCAGAAAAACATGGGATTAATGCAACAAATACTACTAAGGAGCAAGACTTTCAAATTTATCCCGTATTAGCAGCCAGAAATCCAGATACAGTGGGGGTTATACAGTTAGAATACGGTCAGTATGCGGCAGAATTTCAATCGGCAAGAAGTATAAAGGTCGACCCTGAAACCAAAGAATTGTTATTTGAGTACCCGAAATACGATCCACCGTTGACTGTACAAGTAGAAAATTTACAGAGAGAAAATGAGTTTTTGAAAATGGAAAATAATGAATTAAAAGAACGAGCAAAGGAATTGGAAAACGCATTGCTAGAAATGACAACTATATCGGCTATGCAAGAGCAAAAAGTACAAGAAAATGAGCAGGCAATACTTGAATTATCAATGTTATTAGGAGGAGGTAATTAATATGTTTACAACTGAAAGTGCATTAGTTAAAATTTGGGCGAGGAATGTGGCAAACGGGAATTACACGAGGGAACAAGTACCGAACTTGAGTAATTTACAAGAGTGTGTATTTGCATTATTAGATGTTACATAAGGACGATTATATGACATTGTTTTTATAAACAAATAAAATAAAAATTTCCATATTTATACTTGAATAAAATAAAAATATGTAATGTAATAGGCATAGTGAATAAACCTCCTTTTTCTTTCACTATGCCTATTGATATTACATATATTGATGATTTATTTACAATAAAGTTTGGGGGTAATTCACGTGAATCTGATGAACGTTATTAATGGTATTAGAGAATTTTTTTTGCATGTATGGAATGCAACATATCGTAATGTGCTATTCCCTATTGTTACTTTAATGGCTTATTTAATTGGATATCCTGCTCAGAAAGCCATATTGATTGCAACATTGGTATTTTTTGTTAGTGATTTTATAACAAGACTTTATGCAATTAGAGTTCAAAATAAAGGTTTGATAAAAGCATTTAAAAATGGAAACTTTTCAAGTCATGCATTTTGGGAAGGGTTTATTACAAAAATCATAGGTTATTTTATTTGTTTAACTATTGCTAATGTTGCCAGCATAACACCACAAATATTCATTGGAAATGCAATAGCAAGTGTACTTTATAGTGCTTTGTTTTTATATGAAACAATTAGCATACTGGAGAATCTCAGGGATGCAAAATTCGCTGAATTTTTTGTGAATGGGTTGTTGAACAAGTTTAGAAAAGAAAGTAATAAGCTTTTAGATATAGATATTGACAATGACACTAATAGCGTTGGTTGATGGTTATCATCGGAAGGAGTTGATAGAAGGTGTATGAAATCCTGAATCCCAAAAAATACATAACAGTGGTTAAAATACCACTTTCTAATATAGAAAAAGTGGATATGATTATGGCAAAGCAACCTACAGAAACTATGTCTAGTTGCTATAATAGACTAACTGAAAAACCTACCTTTTTAATTAATGGTAGTCTTTATAATATGAAAGATGGAGCTACAATTACTACTGTTGTTGATGAAGGAAAACTGATTGCATTAGGATATGGTGCAATGTTTGGATTAAGTATATATAAAGACGGTACATTGAAATTTGAAGCATACAACTCTTCGGCAAATTTGAAGGATTACATCGGTGCTTGCCCTTCTCTTGTGGTTAATGGAAAAATTTCAATAGATACGAGAGGTTTGGATAACGGATTTGTAAACTCAAGACATCCTCGTACCGCTATTGGTATGAATAATGAATACTTCTACATAATCATTGCGGATGGCAGAAATCCAAATCAGGGCTATATAGGTATGACTTTAAATGAATTGGCTACCTTTGCATTAAATGAATTAAAGTGTACCAATGCCATGAATTTAGATGGTGGTGGTAGTACAAGATTAATGTATAAAGACAAAGTAATTAATCATGTTACAGAAAATCGTGCTGTTGATAATTTCTTAGCGTTCTATATTAAGAAACCAAAACCCCTAAAGGTTATGAAAGTAAATGTTGCATCTGCTTTGAATATACGCTCTGCACCATCTACATCTGGTAACATACTTGGAACTTATTCCAATGGTATGGTTGTAAATGTGTACGAAGAAAAGAATGGATGGGCTTTTACTGATGATGGATGGGTAAGTTTGAGTTATTTAGTACCGTATACTACCGTTAAAAAAAATGGAGTAACAATTGTAATTGACTGCGGACATGATTCTGTTGCTGATAATAAAAATCTTGGATATTCAAAAAAGTATAAAGAACATGAAGGCAATTGGGAATATGGACACAAGCTAAAGAAGTATTTAGAAGAACATGGTTTTACAGTAATAATGACACGACCTACAAATTCCACTACCCTATCTCTATCTGAAAGAGCAAGAGTAGCAATAGACAATAAAGCATTGGTATTTATGAGTATTCATTCAGATGCATTGCCTACTAATACCAGTGCAGGTGGCACATCGGTTTATTATTCTATTAATAGACCAAATGATAAGAGTTTAGCTGAGAGAATTGGTAAATGTATTGCTAAATCTTATGGGATTAATTTTAGAGGGGCATTAACCAGACCCAGTACAACAAGAGCGGGATTTGATTATTATACTATAATTGACGTTGCCGCTAATTATAAAAAGTTAATGGATGATAACAATCTGTATGAAGTACCTCATGTGTTCCTTGTTGAAAGAGCTTTCCATTCAAATCCCAATGAAGAAAAACTACTTTTAGATGAAACTATTTCAGATAAATCAGCAAAAGAACTTGCGAATGAGATTAATCTTATTTTTGGGAATGGCGAACCTAAATTGGAGGATGATGATATTATGCTCATTGATAGTTTAATATGCAAAAAGATAATTAATGTAAATACTGCTTTGAATGTGCGTGAATTACCTAATACAAATTCTAAAATACTTGGACAGTTAAAAAATGGCGATATAGTTCAGGTTACTGGCAAGGCTAATAATTGGTATCGTATAAACTATAATGGAAAAGATGCTTTTATAAGTGGTGACTATGTAAAAGATTATGTAGAAAAAGATTATAGTAAAGAAATTCAAGAATTAAAAAATGAAGTTAGCATTTTAAAAGCTAAAATTAAAAGTGCTATTAGTGCATTAAGTTAAGGAGGAGTTAGTTTATGGATTATACGGTTTTTTATGTAATAGGAGTTGCATTGTTTGTTGTTGGATTAACTATAGGTGCAAAGTTTCTAAATACAAGAGGAATTATTACAAATGAACAGCTTTTATTTGTTGCGAAAACATTTGATTTAACTCTTAAAATCATTGACGAGCTAAATTTAAAAAAGGAGAAGCAGCTTTTGACTATCGCAAATATTGTTCAAGATAGTATTGAATATGTAATTGCAATTAATGAGAATCCTAACAATATGGTAGAAGAAGCGTATAAATATGCTGTAGACAAATGCATTGTGTTAGGGATTGAATTGACAGACAACAGAAGAGAAATATTGCTTCAGCTAATTACTGCTGGATTGAATTTAAAAATAGCTAAAGATGATGAAGTAGAGTAATTAAAAAAAGGGCTTTATTCTTCATTCTTCATCAAGTAAATCTATAGCACTATCTTTTTGTTCTTGTATCAAATGGATGTATGTTTGATAAGTAATTCTTACATCTGCATGACCTAATATTTCACTAACGTGTTTTACATCTACTTTCTTTTTGAATAACATAGATGCAAAAGTATGACGGAGAGAGTGAATACCTTTGTGTCCTATATTTGCTCTAGCTAATATAGCATCAAATGTATTTTGTAAATTTCGTGGTCTTATTGGCGTTTTGTTTGCTGTTTGAAAAATATAATCATCTTTATCGTAATTAAATATTTTATTGAGTTCAACAAGACTATTATATGCTTTTTTGCACAATTTAATAGTTCTTTTACTTTTTTGTGTTTTGGTACTATCTTGTTCAATTAAAATATTTTTTGGTGCATTATCATTTACTTTGCGATTTTTAACCATAACTACACTACTATCAATTTTAATGGTTTTATTTTCCAAATTTACATCAGACCATTTTAAAGCTAATGCTTCTGCCATTCTAATTCCAGTATAGAGTATTAGTATAAATCCATATCCTATTTTAAAAACCAATTCTCCATTTTTATGTTTTACAGTACAAGCTTCTTCAAATCTTTTTATTTCATCATCAGTTAGTATTTCGATTTCCTTTTTTTCAAATTTTGTTTCTGAAGGCATGACAACTGTTTCCATAGGGTTAAAAAGAATTTGTCTGTTTTTTGAAGCATATTTTAAGCATCCGTTTAATGCATTGTAGGCTTTTTTAATAGAAGAATAAGAATAACCTTCTGCAAACATTTTATTAATTAATTCTGTTTGAATAATAGAAGCAGTAAGTTCATTTTTAACATCTAATTTATAAAAACCAAGTCTAGGAATAATTTGATTATTAATAGTGGATTCTAAACGGTCATAAGACAATGGTTTTAGTTCATAAAATTTTACATTAACCAACCAGCTAGTAATATAATCTTTAAGTGTAGTAGATATTAGTTTATCAAAACCTTGTGCTTGGAGTAATTTAAATTCATTTAGTTTGTTTACTACTTCTTTTTGTTCTTTTGAATAAAAGTATTTAATAATGGGTTTACCTGATTCGTCTGTACCAATTTGTATTGATGCTGCCCACAATCCATTTTTCCGTTGATATATACTTCCTTCTCCACGACCCCTTTTCTTTTTCTTTTTTTTCTTAACAGAATCACCTTTCATGTATGAAATCACCTCGTAGAAATATTATCACATATTGCAATATAAATCAAGGACAAGTACAGTAATTAGTACAGTAATTATTCAGTAAAAGTTGGTTAAAACGGGTGAAAAAATGCAAAATTTTGTAACAATATTTGAGTGTTTTTTTGAAATAAAAAATCCCGTAAGACGCTTGAAATCAGCATCTTACGGGATTTTCTTCTGGAGACGCCACCCAGATTCGAACTGGGGAATAAAGGTTTTGCAGACCTTGTATAACAATTTATAGAAGCCTTATTTTATAAGTATTTGCGGTTTTGTTTTAAAATTTAGTACAGTAATTGTACAGTAATTTTATTTTCGTACAGCAATTCTAACACCAAAACTTTTCTGCTTGTTTATTCAACCATTCATCAACTTTATTTTCTATTATATAGAATCTTTTGCCTATTTTCAATGCAGGAAAATCCTTCCTTCTAACCATCCTATAAACGGTATTTATTCCTATTGTACCCTTCCCATTTTTGCATAAGTATTTATAAAATTCTTTGGGAGTAATTAAATTGTTCGTCATAGTTTGCCTACTTCCCTCCCTAATTAAAAATTTCCTTGATTAAACATATTCGATAGCAATTCAATTACTTCTTCTAAAGTTTCGCATTGGTGAGATATGCAATATTGTATATGTGGACTCCAATCCCATTTACTTTTTCCAAATGCTATTACTGGTTTTCCTAATTCTTTAAATCTAACTAATTCATATATACTCCCAGGACTTTCTTCAAGGCAATCCATATTAACTACTGCTATATCACACTTATCTATATAATAATTGTTTTGTTCTACACACAGTTTAGGATTATAAGAATGATTGATTTCTTTAGCGTAAGTAGAAGCTGGATCAAAAACTTTAACACCATTATCAGAAGCCCATTGTTTTAGCATTTCTCTCCATATATGCCCTTTTTCTGGCTGCTTTGTGCGATAATAATATGTAAGACTACCTATAGTATATATAAACATCAATGACCTCCGTTTAAAAATTTAATGAATTTATCTACTTCTGCTTCAAGTATTTCTCTGCCTGATTCAACTTTTATATAATAATCAAATTTATAATTATCTAAGGCAGTTTCAGAAGGATGAAGTTTTTGTTCTGACGTAAGATTATTTTCAAAATTTAACCTTTCAACGTGTAGGCTTATAACGTTGAATTTATTATTTTTTAGATATTCAATTTCATTAACGAATCGTGTATCTGGAATTAAAAAATAGTCAAAATCATTAGCAAATACATTAATTAATTTTGCAACAATACTTACATGAAAATCAGGGTCTATTTTCCGTATTTTATCTGTGCCTATTTTTTGAAGTAATGACCTGCCTTTTTCATCTTTTACACCATTCCATCCAAAATACTCTTTGCATATAAATTTCAAATAATCAGCATGATGTACTATTAATACTTTTTTACTTTGTTGTTCAAGTTTTTCTTTTAATATAGAAGCAGTTAAATCTTTACCATGTTGAGCTTTGGCAGATATGGTAATAATCTTCATATGTAACTCCTTTCAATTTTATATTAATATTTTTTATATTTCCATTTATACCAGCCATACAAGTTTAAAACTTCATAAAAACAAAACATAATTAATTGTGCTTTGTTGTGAGTTATTAAGGCATAAATTATCCATACAGCAGTTGCAAAAGTCCAAACTTTCATTCCCCATAGTTTCTTTTTAATTACTCCAATATTACCAATTATACTTCCTATTGTTGCTATCCATGAAAGAAAAGTTATCATAATTACACCTCGATTCCTGTCATTTCTTTGAAATATGGCAAATTAGTTATCCAGTTGCAAAAGTATTGCCATTGTGGAAGTCGGTGGGCTTTCCTTTGCATATATATACTTAATAATGTTTGATAATTAGTGCATACTGTACGTTTTTGCAAAAATCCTTCAGGTAGTATGTTTTTACATGCAACTAAATAATCTCTTTTTTCTTCTGCGTCATCTGCCTGCTGGTATAGTCCAATATATGTATTTATTTTTTCAATTAATGTAGCAGGAACATTGTCTTTTTCAAAGTCTTGTTCTGATATAGGTTTCTTCATTAACGTATGCATTGTTGAACAACTTACATTTTCTTTATGTTTATATGTATCAAATTCAATGTAGAAAAACCTCGGAGCAGTAATATCAAACCAAACTTGAATAAGACGCAAGTGTTTACAATGTTCTGTTCCTGCTTTGCTCAATTTTTGAGACAATTGCATATCTTTTTCGCCAAGAACAAACCTTTCTTCATTTGCGTTTTTATCAGCCCAATATAAAGGGTCATCACAACTTTTAATTCTGCTATCGCTTTTGTCCCAACTATTGAGGGGATTCCTCATTGCTCTAATAGCTGCTTCAAATCCAAATACTTGTGTGTTTTCAATTTTCATATAATCATCCTTTCTTTAATAATTTTTTATTTTTTTATGCAATTCAATTACATTTTTAGATGATGCTATTTGTTTATTGTTGTGCCAAAGCACATATTTGTTACCATCGTTTATAGTTATAATGTATAATTCTTTCCCATTTTTGTATTGTTCTTTTATAACTTGATTATGATACAGTTTTTGATTGATAAAATCCACATTTACCACCAAATTGTTGATTTATTCATTTTTTTTATTCTTCTTCCAAATCGTCATAGTTTTCTGGAATATTATCTACTTTGACCCATTTTCCGTCTTTCTGAATTTCAATTTTAAGATTTTTTAAATCCATTTGTTCTTCTACCCATTTTTCAATATCTATGTATTTTCCTAATGCTTTTGCACATTGTATTTTGTGCCATTTTTTAAATTCAGGTTTTTCTACTAATCTTTTAAAAGCATTTGCACGATTTTGAAAAAAACTTCGTTCTTCTTTTGCTTCAGCCACAGCACCAGAAGCAGGGTGAATTATTCTACAAGCACTCATTGTTTTATTGCGTTTTTGTCCTCCATTACCTGATGCCTTAAATGGTTGAACTATAAAATCTTTTTTAGTTAATCTGAACAATAATTGTTTTTTCATATAATCACCATTTTCTTTAAATTTAAAGATTATTAGGCTAAAATTAAAGAATATTAATATTCCAAATAAAACTTCCTTCCATCATCAAATATAATATATGGATACATTCTAACTCCATCTATTATTTGGCTTGCTTTAAACATACCATCAGTGATTTTATATACTTCTACTTCATCTTCATAGTCCCAATATATTTTGAGTGCACGTATCATATTTAATACTCCTTTATATAAAACCATTATTTTATCCAAGTACAATCATATTCTTGTGGAAAATTATTTTTATAATATAAATCATCTGCATTAACAAATCCAACAATACATTTACATTTTGGTTTTAATTCTCTATTGATGAATTCTATATCCACGCCTTCTTCACATAAAATTTTATCATATTTTTTACCTCTAATTGATTCATTGGGGTAAATTATTTGAATATTATTAATATTTAAGTCTCTACACATTCTTTGTATGTGCAGACCAGTTGTTTGAGAAGGTACAATAATGGGACATTTAAATTTATGTGCTAATTTAACTAGTGTATATGTTTTGCCAATGGCTCTTTCCCAGTAATGAATTTTCTTTAAATATGATTCGTTGTTTTTTAAGTAATGCTTCAACTCAAAATATAATGATTTTTGTCTAAATTTAAAAGCTAAAATTTCTAACAGTTTACTTAATTTTAAATACATAAACATATCATCTCCATATAATTTTTATATTAATAATTTCTCAACACAACACTAAATTCGCTTATCTCATCTAATTGTGATGTAATAATCACATTTTTTATTTCCATATTATCGTATATCCAATCTTCTTCTATGTGTTTGTCTGTGTCAGTTATTATTAAGAGATTTTGAATTATTTGTTTAACTTTATTTCCTTTTCTAAACAGATGTAATAATTCATTAGATATACTAACATCATTAATAATTATTTCTGTTTTTTCATCAGAGTTATATGTAATTATTTCACTATGTACTGTGTCAAGTAATACTTCTTTATCGTTATCGAAAATGAATGTCCAATTAGATACTCCATTTTTGAATTTTTTATTCATATTAAACTCCTCTCAATCAAATCTTTCTTTTATATAATTTTTGAAAAACGAATCAATCATCTTCTACCTTTTATCTCCGATTTCCTCTAATATACCTAAAACCTCTGCTACTCCTAACCCTATAGCAAGAAACGACCATTGACTGTATATAAGAGATACTCCTATTCCAACTATTCTAATTAGTGATTTTATAAACGAAATAAACAAATGCCATTTACTATTCATAATTATATCATACCTCCTTAAATATAAATCAAATTTCTCTTTCATCTAAATTTATTATAATATTATATTTATATTTTGTCAACACTAATATGTATATCTGATTCTACTTCGTTACCCCAAACATCCCAACCTTCTGTTTTTTGTCTTGCAAAAAGCTCTATTCGAGGTAAATCCCCGCATAATTCAACAATTTTATCTCTTACAATATCAGGTTTTTTACTATGTTCTTCGATTGGTGTATCAATAATAGAATGGACTCTGGCACTAACTCTTTTGGGATTACCTTTAGTTGACAACAAACATAATTCAGCATTTGCTCTTGTCCATCTACCCATACCCCAAAACCATGAGTCTGACTTCTTATTACGCTTAACCCATGTAAAAGCACATGTCTTGTACTCAAATCCCCATGCAGTTATTACATCAAAACACTCGTTAAGTTTTGGCATTGTGACCCACATAAACAAGACGCAATCATCAGCAGCAATTCTTTGTATTGGCAATTCGCAGATTTCTTTAATACTCATTACTGGATACTTGCAACACGCACCTCGATTTCCTGCTAAAGCCTTATCCCTATAACTCCAAGGTGGGTCTGCATATATTATATTGTATTTTTTATTTATATTTATCGACCTCTTTTCCATTATAATATTATATTTATATTCTGTCAAGGTTTAAATCAAAATTAGATTTCATTCAAATATAAATTCTTATCTCCTATTTCAATCTCATTAATATCTACAAATTGGTTTATTTGGTTTTCAATTTGAACAGGTATTACTTCATCAATAATTTTAGATGATAACAAAAATATTTTGTTAGGGATTGTAATATAATATTCAACAGCTAATTCTTTTGTAGGGAAAAATAAAGTATTCTTTCTCTTTTTAGCACTTCTGTATTGTCTACAAACAATAAGTCCTTTCCTTGATTTTATATATGTTTCTTTAAACCAAACTTTATCTCTTGATTTATATGTTTGCGGTAATGATGATAACTCTTCCATTCGGTTTTTTAATTGTTTTATCTGTTTTTTATACTTGCTATCAATTAGGTTTTTTATATTCATAATATTTACCTCTTTTTTATCATCTTCAGCTAATTTTTTAATAAATCCAATCCAATCATCTGTGCGAACATTTTTTGCAAAAGATACGCTTATAGCAGTGTAATTTTATTCAAAAATCTAAATCAGTCCTAATAATATCTCCTTCGCTTGTAAATGAATATCCAAAATATATTGGCTGACTATTTTTATTTATTAAATAATAACTGGTACAATTATCATCATCTGATTCTGCGTAAATTAAATCTGATGTGGCACATCCTTCTCTACGTAGTCCAATGTAATAATTGTGGTTGTAAAAACTTATCTCAGGAATGTGTTGTAATGCATCTAATGGAACACCATTATAGCTTTCTAAACTATTTATTAATTTAATATTCATAATTCATCCTCCATTACAGTATTATATTTATATTATTAGATTTAAATTTTTAAGTTTATTATGAACATAATCTTCTAATTCCTTTAATGTCATATTCTTATCAATTAATTCAAGTTCTTCTAAATGAGATGTAAGAAATTTTAAATACCACCCATAGTATTTTTCAATTCCATCTATTCTTTCATATGTTATGTTGTACATATTACCACCACCTATATTTTATATTCTTCTCTATTAATTGTAGATGTAAAAGGTTTTATTTCTTCAACTGTATGGTCTGCTTTTAATTCCTCTAGTGCTTTAAGCATTTCTGATTCAGTAGTAAATAATAATGTATTTTCTCCTAATTGTAATTTTATAGGATTTCCTATTCCAGCACAAAGATATGAATTATAATCAATACCATATATTTTATCTATTTTTTTACCTAACATAATATCAACTCCTAATTTTTATTATCGGCATCAATTAATCTATTAAAATATTCTTCGACTTTTTTATCATCTGCGACTAATTTTTTAATAAATCCCATCCAGTCATCAGTACGAACATTTTTAGCAAAAGATACGCTCATAGCTTTATAAATTGTATATAAACCTTGTGCTATACCTAAAAGATAATATTTATATTCAGGTGTTTCTTTAAAAATTTCTATATGAATATTTTCTGTTTCTGTACGTTTATAGTATTTATTTAAGTCTTTAATATCCATAAGATACATCATCCTTCAATAAAATTTCTTCAATCATATCATCCAACATTTTATTAACTGCGTTTACATCAGAAATATCATATCCCCATGTTGGCTCAAATTGACATTCATATTTTTTAACAAATTCCTTTTTTGTACTCTCTTGAACAATACGAATATAGATATTCATACCTTTTGCGTCTAATGACCAATTCAACCCATTTTCTGTTCCTTGTGCTAAAATCATAAACTATTACCTTCTTTCATCAGTTTCCATATAAATTTCATAACTTCATTATATTCTTCTCTACTTTCAAATACTTGTATTTTATCTGTGCATTTTGCAGGGTACATTTTCATTAAAACATGCTTATCTAATATTTCTTTTAATTTGTCTCTTTCTTGTTTTAATCGCTTATTTTCTGCTTTTAAATTTTCTATTTCTTCACCTAAAATGCCAAATTCTTTCATCATTTGTTCGTGTTGTGCATCTACGGCATCTTGACTATAATATCCAGGAATTTCAGACACGTTGTTCAACCTCGCTTTCTTTTTTCTTTGAGAGAAGTATCTATTTCTTTGAATATTTCATCTATTTTTTCTTTTTGGAAAACTTTTATCTTTTTAATTGGCTTAAAGTGTCTTGTGAAAATTATATTATCAATTTTATCCCAAACTTCTTCGGGTAAATTGATATGTAGTTCTCTTTTATTAGGCTCATAATCTACTTGAAAATTATCGTTCATGTTGTTTCTTCCTTTCAAATTGAGGTATAAATTTCATATCAAGGAGTTCATAAACTGTTCCACATTTATCACAAACTATATCGTCGGTTAGATTATCGAATATTTCTCCATTAATCATATTAAAATATAATTCATGAAAACATGGATAAATAAGATTTCCACAGTTGCATTTTATAGCTTTATAATATTTTATCATCATATATATCACTCCAATAACTCTGGATTAGTATAAACACTACCTATAATCTCAAAGCTATGATTATATGGATTGGACATTACTGAATATATTTTTGGTATTTCAACAACTATCTTCGCATTTTCATTTTTAAAATCTTCTCTTTCATGTGTAAATTTCAATATATCTCCTTTATATATTTCTTTACCATTTATATCATTCAAACCTATGTATGGTAATAATTCTATTTCGTCAAAACTAAGCTCTTCTTTTGTACCTATCATCGGTAACAAGTCAAAGGGTTCATAATAAATTATCTTCCTTCTCTTAAAATCAATCCCCCAGACATCAACCATACAACCTGTATAAACAACTTCTCCATCTTCTATTACTGGCTTCACCCATGCTTTAAATTTGTATTCCATGTGATTCAACCTCACTTTATATATGAATTTCTTTTATATCATCGAATACAATTGGTGGTTCATCTATATCCCACTCATCACCCCAACAGCATCCTCTTACTTTATATTCACCCTTACCTTCTTTTTGAAGTTTAAGTAATTCTTCAATAAATTCATTTAATGTCATAATTTATCACCCTTTTATATTAATATTATATAGTATTTCTAAAACACTTCTATAAAATCTAACTGAAAACTTTCTTTGTCATCATCTAATGTTATTCCCCAATTATCGTATTTACCTTTCCATTCATCTTTACAAGAATCAATAAGAAAAATATCTGCATAAACATCATTGTTTTCAATACAAATATTACCTTGAATATAACCTATTATTTTTGAATTACCGAGTGGATTAGCAAATTGCACAATTGGTTTATTAACAAAGCTATCTAACGAATTTTTAACCATTGTTTCAGTTATAATAAGGTCATTTTCAGTTTTACCTATGTTCATTATTAACTGCTTTTTTAGTATCATTAATCCCATCTCCCTTCGCTCAAATTCTTCAATATACGCAAATTTCCTAATATAGTTTCTTCATCTGCGTCAGGAATAGGTAAATTACTAATTATTTCTTGTATTCGGTCATGTGTCCTATGGTCAATTAAATTTCCTTTTAGTTTATAAATAATCTTAATCAAGAATTTAACATCGTCTTGCGTATATGACAAAGTATCAACATTTTCTTCAATCTCATAAAGCCTGTTCCATTCATCCATGCTCAACATAAATAGTACCTACCTTTAAATAAAAATGTAATTTTATTGAAATTATACAGTGTTTCCCATATGTTGTTGTATTCTCGGTATTATTATATTTATAATATAATCATTATTTATTTCGGTTGCCATGTAATTTCTTTTATTTTTAATACAAGCAATTATTTCGCTACCACTTCCTGCAAATGGTATATATACTAAATCTCCTTCGTCAGAACTTGCTTTAATTATTCTATCACATAATTCTAAAGGCTTTTGTGTTGAATGTCCCCATCTTTCATCTTTATAAAAATCTATTTCCCATACATCAGTAACACCTTGAGGAAGATTAAACTTTATTCTTCTACTTTCATATGTATAAATCATTTCTTCATAAGTTAATGGTAAATTCATGTAAGGTTTTAATTGTTCGTATTTTTCTTTTGACATTGGCTGAGGTTGTGACTTATCTAAAAACTTATGTCCAGCCGTTCCTGAATTTTCTGGATGTCCCCATATTTTATTTATATCTTTTAAACTTAATCCTGCTTCAGTTCTAGCTTTATTTAGGTATTCATGCATGGGGTCTATAATGCTTGTTCCATCTTTAAGTTTCCCTATAGTATCCTGTTTAGTTAGTATCCATATGTATTCAGTTGCAGTAGGAAACATTTTTAACTTATTTGATGTTCTTCCTGCTATAGACTTAATTCCCTTATGTATGGTAATATTTTGTCTTATAAAAAAGTATTTATTTATTACATCATATAAAGGAAGCATATTTAAAAACCAGCCATAGAAATAAACTGAACCACTTACTTTTAAAATTCTTTCAAATTCAATTATGATTTTTTCTATCCAGTCTTTAAACTTATTATAATCATTTTTCCATTGATTATCCCACTCATCTTTTACAACGCCAAAATATGGCGGGTCTGCAATTATTAAATCTATGTATTCATCAGGTATTTCTTTCATAAATTCTAAGCAATCTTTATTATATACTTTGTTTAGTTCAATCAACTTATCAACCTCACTTTTATATTAATATTAAGATAAGATTGTCATTTTATTTTAATATTATGCAATTAAACTATATCTATTCTGCAAATTATTATCTAAAATATGCTTATTTATCCTATCTTTTGCAATTTCGTAATATTTTTTATCCAATTCAAAGCCTATGTAATTACGATTCGTGTTGATACAAGCTATTGCAGTCGTACCTATGCCTATAAAAGGGTCTAATACAATCTCTTTCTCTTGTGATGAATTTTCTACCAAAATCTTCATAAGTTCAACAGGTTTTTCAGTATCATGTAAATTATTACCTTTTTCATCTTTTAATTTTTTATTAGGGATATCTAAAATATCAGAAGTTCCACAATTGTTTATTTTTTTACCTTTTCCCTTTCTAAAAAATAAAATGTATTCAAATTGGCTCATATAATAGTGCCCCATTATTTTATTTCCTTTATTCCATATTAATGATTTAATAAATTTAAACCCGCAATTTGTTGCAGTATTTAATATTTCTTGCAAATTCACATGGTTAGTCATTATATAACAGTGTGAACCATCTTTTAGCACTCTATAAAATTCAGGTATATAATCAATAGGTTTAATATCATTACACTCAAATATTTTTCCTTTCATAGATAGTTTCTTTCGCATCATCCCACCACTATTACCCGCATTTCCTTTTACTGTAACTTTATAAGGTGGGTCAGTTACTATTAAATCTATACTCTCATCATCAATCAATCTCATTCCTTCTAAATAATCCATATTGTATATTTTATTTATTTCAAGCAATATATCTACCTCACTTTTATATTAATTTTTTAATAAAATATCCATTTTATTCCAAAATTAATACTGCTACATCATAATTATCATAATCTTCATCATCAAGTGAATAAATAGTAGTATAATTCCCTTGTGACATTATCACCTTTTGCTTTGCTTCTTCAATTGTTTCAGCTTTAACTACGCCAGCACTATCATATCCATTGACCCAAAAATAATAATTCATAACGCATCACTCCTAATACAAATTATGCAATTAAACTAAACTGTCATTATATTAATATTGTATAAAACCCATTTGCTATATATCCCCAAAATCCTGTTTATTATTTTTTAATGTATTTTCCCATTTTTCTATTGGTTCAAAGTAATAATGTCCTCCTGCGTCATACCGTTCAAAAGTAAGTGACCAAACCCAAGAGTTTTTTAAAACACGAATTATATCTTCGTTTCCACTCCAACCTCCAGTATGGTATTCCCATACCTTTTCTATTTTTCCACGCACTTCAACTTCTGTAGACCCACAATAATCAGGGTAATAATTTTCTTTAAGTGCTGAATAAAATGCTTTTATAGCTTTGCGTATATCATTACCATTTAATATCTGTTCTAATTTTTCAAGAGACTCTTGTGTTGGATACCCATATTCATCCCATTCAATTATAAATTCATCTTCCCTTATCACTTTAAATCACCTCTTTGCTTATTTTCTATGTAGATGAATTTTATATTAATAATTTTTAAATCTGCTAAATTCTTCTTCCTTTAGTTTAGCAATATAATATATCTTATAATCTTTCCAATCTTTTTCTGAAATATATTTTATTGGAGTTCTTCTTTTTTCAAAATATTTACATTCATAACATTCATCACAAATATTTCTCCCTGTTTTTTGTTCAAATTCACCATATGCTCCAAAAGGACACCAACAGCCTATAGATACGTCATTATATACTACATTAAACACATGCTGACATTTAGGGAATCTTTCTTTATATGCTTGTATTTCCTGTGGCGAATATAGACCATACTCCTTACATTTTTCATGTGGAAGTATGTCTAACTTATAGTCAATCCAATCCTGTGCTTCCATATGAAAGCTTGCAAACTCACCAGTAGCATACCTATTATAAAATAATTCCTGTCCTGCTAATGGCATTTGATTTACAAAATTCAAAATTTCATCTTCATATTCATAATGTTCACCTTCTAAATCAGTTTTACCTTTAATTACATTTAGTTTCCACCAATCGGGATTAGTTACTGAATAACAATCATCACACAGTTGAATTCTAGTAGAAAAATTATCGAATTGACTTCCCCATCCTAAAGCTGGAATATTTATCTTATATACAATTGTTTCTTTAAGACAGTTAAAACATGTATTTTCAGGATTTTGAATCGCTTTATTTTCATCCATATTTATATCCTCCTTAATAATCATTATAATTTTATATTAATATTTTGTCAATAGTATATCTTGAATTTTATTCTTCTACTTCTGCTGTTCTAAATGCTTCTTGTACACAATCATAACAATATTTTTCTTCGCCAAAATCATAATAATCGTCACCTTCTCGTATTTCTTCGTTACATAAGTCGCAATAATATACTACAGGTGGGTCTGGTGCATTTGGGCAACGTGGATGGCATGGAGTATGTAGACATTCTAAACACATATAATCACCTTCTTAATTTATATTAATAACAAAATTATATTAATAATAAGATGCAAAATTTGGTCAATATATAGATATGTAGTTAATGCTTTATCTTTATTCTTAGCTGTTGCTTTTTTATAATCTATTATCATATGACTCCCTATTAATACTATTGCTTTCCATATAGCGAACACACCTATTAATTTGTAACATAATGCAATAGTTAAGCCATATATAATAGAATGTGCTAGCAAGCTATACCAATACTTACCTTTTGTTTGTGCTAGAAAATCGCCTTGTAGTGGATAATCTGCTATGTAATGCGCTAATAATACCCATAATATATTGGTCATATTTAACCTCCGATTTGAATAAAGTCAAACTTTTATTTAAATAATTTTTCTTATTTCTTCTTTTAAATTTATATTGTTAATATGTAAATATTGATTTAATAACGTTAAATCGGCTTTTGTCAATTTTTTACAAAATACAAGTTTTCGATTAGTTTTAATTCTTATGTGTTTACCATATAAACCTCCAGTACCAGCAGGTCTAAATTTAGTTGAACCAGCGGTTATTCCACAATAAGTCCAATTATCTGCTTTATACATAGAACCAAATCTACCTTCACCATATATAAATGTTTCAAATCCTATTGGTAATATATTATATTTTTTGTACCAGTCCAAAACTACTTGTTTACGCCACATGCTTAATATTTGTGTTCCTAAATTTTCAATGTTATTTTCTAATCTAAAAACCGTGTTACATATTATCCGTCCTATTTTTTCTATTCTATTGTCTTTATGTATTCCGAAAAAATCATCTCTTGGTTTACATGCAAATACTGCTGAAGCTCCAGTAATTATTCCAACGCATTCTTTATTGTAATATATTTTATAATGACATTGACGACCTATTGTACCATGATTAGGAACATAATGTCTGTCTCGTATTTTTTGATATTCTTCATCAGATTTTTTACATTCGATTAATTCAAGCAAATAATACACCTTCAATATTATATTTATATTTTAATAAACTAACACTTTTATTTTAATAATTAACCGTATCTTTTAAATTATCATAATATGTCAAATTTCTCTTTGGATATTCTGGTAACGGTTTGACTTTTAATTTTTTTAATAATTCTTTATGTTCTGTTTTGTTTTTGCCTAAAACATATATGTATTTATTTTTCTGATGTCTTTCTCCCAATTGTAATCTTTCACCTAATATATTTTTCAATTCTTTTAAACTAGAAGTACCAAACTTATCGTATAAATCTCTTCTATGTCGTTTTACTCCATCAATAAAAATTTCTCTTTCTGCACTAGATTTTCCTATATATAACCAATTACTTGCTTGATATATGTATCCTACGTGTCCTACGCTTGTATCTGCATAAGATACTAGTATTTTAATTTCAGGATGGTTTTGTTTTAACCATTTTATACTTTTGCTAATACAGTAACTTTCAATATTCTTTGGACACCAATCAAAACTAAATAATCTTAACAACTCCAAACATTCTTGTTCATTTCCTCCTTCCCATAATGATTTTGCTAAATTAAAATTACTAGGTTGACCATATACTATCATCGTACATAATTGATTATTATAATAAAAACCTAATGCATATGTAGATTTAGGACATGATTTTGTATAATGATATTTTTGCATAAATTGTTTTGCTTCATTGTTTGGAATAAGTTTTATTTCTATTTTACTAAAATCAAACATATTTCCTCCAATTTTATATTAATATTTTAAATTAAATCGCAGTTTTATTTAAAATTTTTTATACTATCTATTTTATTTTGAATAGCTGTAAAAATATTTTCTCTACAATTAAAACAAGTGTCTTTATAAAAAATTGTTGTTGTACCCAATAAATTTCCAAAATTAATTGGTATATTTATACTTTCTCTATTAGCGTATCCACCATCTCTTTCTTCAAATTCCTTTCCACATATATCACATTTCCATTTATCAATCTGTGCCATATAGTTCTCCTTTCTTTGAATAAATTGAATCTTTTATATTAATAATTTATGTGTTTTAAAATATGTACTATTACATCAACAGTCCAAGCATTACCAAGACATTTATATCTTTGAGTATTGCTAATCCCTTCAGTATAATTATCAGGTAATGTTTGAAGTCTTTCACATTCAATTGGTGTTAGTTTTCGTATATACATTTCTTCTATATTTAATTCCCTCCAATCAGAAGCTATTAAAATTATAGCCTTTTCTAATTCTTTACCTATTTCGTTTTTTCTATCATATTGAACTGGTATCAAATACAATCCTGTTTTAGCACCTCTGCCACCTCCATTAGCCGATAGAGTTACACTTTTGCCTTCTATTGCATAAACCCTATCGCCTTGACCACCTGAATTAAATTGCCCCACTTTAAACGGTTTGTCAAAAACTACTTGTCGTCTTTTCTTTTCTAAATATTGTTCTAAATTAGTTCCTTTAAAATAACTTGCATCTATGCAATATGATTTTAGCCTATCAGTATATTCACTTTCTAATATGTCTTGTAAATAAATATGTTTATCTTTTGGTTGTTGTATTCCAGGAATATTAGTCCAATATAATCGTTTTCTTTGTTGTGCAGATACTAATGCACTGTTTATCATTATTGGTTCTACACCTAGTGTTTTTGTGATAATATCTTTATCTTCTTTTTTCATACTCGCAACATTTTCAAATATAAACCACTTTGGTTTAATTGTATTCAGTGCTTCTGCATATTTCCAAAATAAACTACTATCTTTTCCTTTTAATCCTTCTCTGTTTTTCTTAGCAATGCTTAAATCTGTACATGGACTTCCACCTAATAATAAGTCAATTTTATTTGTAAACTTTGTAAAGTCAATGTCGTTGACATCTCCTAACTGAACAGTATCAGGATAATTTTTTTGTGTTATTTTAATAGCATACTTATCAATTTCAGAAGCATAATATGTATCTACTTTAATTCCTGCGCGTTCAAGTGCTACCCTGCCGCAAGAAATTCCATCAAACAAACTTAATACATTCAATAAACATTACCCCACTTTTATATTGATATTTTAGATAAAATTTAGTTTTTATTCAACTTCTTGACTAACAAATCCGTTCACAAGCATTTTAAAATAAGCATATAATTCTTCAATGCTGTCAAATTCAGAATTTATGTTTTTATGAGTAAAAGCACTATAAATAGGGATGTATGTATTAGTGTCGTATCCTTTTGACTGCATCCATTCTGTGAATTTATTCAATAAATCTTTTATATATTCTTGCTCCCCTTTACGCCCATTACTAAAACTATATATTGTTTCTATTCCTATAGCATATTTGTTTGTCTTTTTATTGTAGATAATATCTAAATCATTCATAGTGTATAGATTGGCTTCATTTCCTGGACTCAAGTCATCCCAAGATTTTATACCATAAATAAATTCATATGTATCTTCATATTCTTTAGTTTCTTTTTTAGTCTGCCAAGTAAAATAAATTGAATATATTTTCCAATACATATTTTTTAGAATTTTAAACATATAATTACTCCTTTTATATTAACATTTTATATTAATATTATTTGCTCAATACAAACTTTTCACAATCATAATATGTATTGGGCATTTTTTCTTTTATATTCTTAATTTCATGTCCTCTTATCACACATATTATTTTAATTTTATTATTGTTTGAAACATAAGCTTGATAATATTTACATTTTGCAGAACATTTTGCCATATGCACCATCCTTTCATAGAAGGGAAGGCTAAAAGCCTATCCCTTATGAATTAGTAGAACCTATTCCTCCCACCCTTTCATCTTTTACAGGTTTATCATTATCTGCTTTTAGGTATTTCTCAAAAATTCCCTGAGCGATGGCTTCGCCCTTGTTGATTGACAAAGTTTTATCTCCATGATTGATTAATTTTATCCATATATGCCCCTCATTATTTGGATTATTATGGTAATCTGCATCAATTACACCAACCATATTACTTAATCCAACATCATATTTAAACCCCAAAGAACTTCTTATGTATATCTTTAACACTTCGTCATCTTGCATATATGCTTTAATACCTGTAGGAATTTTTATTGTTTCGCCTGGCTTTAATTCAAAACTAAATGGACTATAGAAATCATATCCTGCCGATTTAGATGTTGCGCGTTGTGGCAACTTAATATCAAGATATTCTTCTGCAATCTCGCTTCTTATTGATGTTCTTGGATGGTCTTTAAAATATTGCTCAAAAGATATTTTTTCAAAACCTCTTTTTTTATTTCCTATAATTTGAGCCAAGTTATTATCACAAAATTGAATATTATCACCACTTATTGTAATGCTCATATCTTTTAATGAATAACTCATATAATCATCCTTTCTTTTATATTAATATTTTAACAAATCTTCCACAATGACATTCTCCTTCATAATCCTGTTCTCTAAACTCTTTACAAATACATTTTGTATCTTCATTTCTTTCTAATGAACAGGGACAATAACCATCGTTGGCTATTACTGCTTGTGTGACTGTTTTATATATATCTTTATTTGGATTTTTTATTATTTTTAGCACTAAACCACCTCAACTAATTTTAATAGCAAATTGATTATCTGAAGCTAACCAAATTCCTAACACATTATCAAATCGTTTATTTCTGTTTGGTATATATCTTCCAAACTTAACAATTATATTTTTATATTGTTTTAACTGTTCAATTTTATCTTTGATTTCTTCAGGATAATAACCTGTATAGATAACTATATCGTCATTACTACGTTGTCTAAACTGTTTAATAAATTCCAGCACTTCTTCAAATTGTAACATTGGTTCTAATCCACCTATAACTACTGCTTGTGTGATTGGATTATTGAGGTATCTATTAATGATGCTCTCAATAGATACCTCAATATTTTTTTGTTCTACTATTTGTGAATTTTGGCACACGCTAATATCTAAATTTAATTCTTTTAAACATTTCCAATCACAACAGCATGTAGCAAGCATCATAGATGGTTTTTTATAATCTTGAAAGTTTTCGTATATAATATCTTTTAATTTAATACCAAATCACTTCCAATGCTGAACCATTTTCTTTTTTCAAACTCTTGTTTTCTTTCCTTGCTATATGCTTTAGTAGGTACTAAATACCCAACTATTCTTGAAAATACATCTTCTTTTGGTTTTCCGCATTTAGGACATATATCCCCATAAAAACCATGACCTTGCTCGCATACTGATATTTTTGTATTATAAGCAAAGTAAATAACTCCTTGTTTTGCTATATAATTCAACAATTCCCACGCTTGTTCTTCATCTGTAAATTTGCCCTGCAAATTAACGTGAGTTATTTGTCCTCCACCACATTTTTTATCCAACACTGCACCTAATCTTATTTTTTCTTGTAATGTGCATTTTTCAATTAATGGAATCCACTGATTGCTATAGATAAAATCTTTTTCGTATTCTGGATATAAAATATTGTCTTTGTTGCACAATACAACATTTGCCCGTTCTGCTGGAACAGCTTCTATATTTATACTATAATTAAAATCATAACTATCTTTTATTTCATTAATTCTATCCAGTATTTCAGAAGCAAAATTTAATCCTTCTTCAGTATAATATTTATTACCGAATTCATCTTCTCTGATATAACCCATATCTCTTATTGCTTCATACATGGCAGTAACACCAATGGTATTGTACTGGTTTTCCATCTTAATTAATCCATAACTGTAATTAGGTAACAAGCCTTTTTCAACATTACGTTTTATTATATTTCTAATTACATCCAATACTTTAATACAAAGATGTGTTCTTTTTGCAAGAATATCAAAGAATTTTTCTTTATCTCCGTTTGATTCTAAAGCAATACGTCTTAGGTTAATTGTATTGACTTGAACACTACCAACTGATAATGAAGTACCACCTATACTATTAATAAAAGCATTTAACTTTTTAGTATCAGATAACAGCCTGCAACAATTTGATAATACAGACACATCATTTCCAATATAGAAGTTACTATCATACCATTGCAAATTGTGTTTATTACACCATCTGGCAAATTCTTCGTCCACAAATTTGCCGTTTTGATATAACAAACAATATGTTAATACAGGAAATGTCATCATTAATTCTTTTCTTATCTCTGCAATTGTTTCCATAAATACTTTTTGATGTTCAATTATGCCTTCGATATGGTCTATTATATATTCGCCATTCGGAAATTTTCTGTCCCCAAAAAGTTCAGATAAGTAACACCTATCCATTATAGAAATATTTGTAAATGCACATTCTGTTACCCTGAGATAAGGCTGGTTCAAATCATAGATAAATTTTTGGAAATACTGTTTCCTGTAGTATTCAGGGTCTTTCATACAATAGCCTTCTTTTACATCTTTATACCAGAAATAATACGAATACACTAAATATGAAGGCAATCCAACAGCACCAGAACTTCTATTAGAAGCCCAACTTATAAATTCTAATACGTGGTCATTAAATGTGCTTAAATGTCGTGGAGCTTGAGATTTAAACTTATCTATAAAGAACAGTCCTTTTTCAACAATTTGGTCTAAATCATAAGCATAACAATAAGGAATATATGTACTTGTATGTGCATTATGTAGATAAAATCCGCCGTTCCATTCTGTTTCTAACCATTCTTCTGCTGTCCGCAAGCCATATTTCTTAGTCAGTTCATAGAAAATTTTATTATATGCTAATAATTTTAAATGAGGCTTAACCATGTCTGATTTCAAAGTATTTATATCTTTAGTGCTACTATTAGCATTCGAATCTATGGTAACATCTGCTACAGTTTTACTATCAACAAAATTATCAATAAAACTTGTAAAATTCAAATTGTCATTGTGAAAGCCATTTATATATTCAAACTTTTCTCCATATTTTTCTCTGAGTTTATTAACGGAAACCATAAAGTTTTTATTAAGTTTAAGTTTTATGTCCATACTATATCTCCTTTACCCAGTTTATCGCTTCTAAATAATTCATTATATTTCCATCTACTTCAAGCATAGGTGCTGACATAAAGCCCTTTTGCCTCATAATATTTATATCTGATACTTTTTCATATATCACTCCTTTCTCATCTAATTTTTGTTGCAGTATTTTACATCTTGGGCAATTATTTGAATAAAATGTGACTTTTATAATAACCACTCCTTATGCGTTTTGTTTTAAAAAATCAACAAATTTCTTTATTATGAATTGCTGGTCAAATGTTATATTTTCATTATATTCATCATAAAACTTATTATGTAATTCATCTATGTTCTTTTTAAATTGATCTTTAATCTCTTTATTAAATATAAATTCTCTCAACTTCTGTCTGTCAGATTCTAATTTTTCTTTTTCTAATTCTTCTTGGTATTTCCTTATGTACTTTTCATAATCACACACTTTTATCATCCTCTCTCATTAGTTTCCCGTTTATCGGACAAAACCATTGATATGTAGGACTTTTGCAAATATTTTGAAACTCCATGTAGCATTGATATTGTGGATTTGGAATAGCCATATATCTCAAACGCTCCTTTTTCTTTTCACATGTGGGATTACGGCACATAGCCATATCTGGCATATAACCATCTCCTTTTATTTTATATTATTATTCTATAATATATATTATCATTTCTTTTTTACCCCATTCAATTGCTTCTTCATAAGTATCCATATATACATCTATTCTTATATTGTCTTTGTCTTTTCTTAAAGCACTACCAGTATCTTCTACTATTCCATACCCATATTCAGGTATATATAGTTTTGTTCCATATGATATTCTTTTTGGGTCAGCAGCTATAGTTCCACGTTTTGGTTTTGTGTTTGTTGCTGTAGTGTCTGGTGTCCCATCATTGCACATTCCACTTTTATTGTCGTATGGGGCATAAGCAGTAACAATTGCCCGAATAGGAATATACTTTTCTCCACCTCTTGATACTTCAGTTGTTTTATCTTCTTCATCGTTTTCTTTAGTGATTTCTTTAGTCTTTTGTTCAATTTCTTCTTCAGTTTTTCCCTTTATTTTTTCTTCAATTTCTTCTATCAATTTTGTTTCTGGAATTGTGGATTCTATAAGCAAAGTTTCTTCCTTTGACGTATTTACGATATCATATTCATTTTCTTGTGTCAATATTATATTATGATTATGTAAATTGTTATTTACTATATAAACTCCTGTAACTGTGAATATTATAAAAACTATTAATCTAAAAATTATGCGTCTCAATGATATCTACCTTTCTCTTTTGTTTTAGTATAATTTTATTGTAATATTATATTTATATTTTGTCAAGTAAACATTTAAATCAAATTCCAAATTGATTATATATAAATATCAATAGTTTGATTTATGTAACTTATATCCCAGTCTTTAACTTTGAATTGCTTTCCATAAAATTCTATGATACTTGTATTATCAAGATAAGACAAATAAATTAATGTTAATGCATCGTTTTTATTACGTATATCTAATTTATGTTTGCCAATTATATGACTTTTTTCATAATCTATAAGTGTAATTTCATAGTAATAAGATAAATCTTCGGGTGGCATAATTTTAAAATATCTCATAACATAAACTCCCGTTTTATTTAATAAACTTATCTTCATAGGTGTATAAAAATTCTTTCAAGTCAGTTATATAACCAATGTTTTCAGTTTGATAATTATTTACTTTTTTACAGAATATTAATTCTTTATCACGTTGCTTTATAAAATATTCACCAATAGCCAAATTATCCCAATCACTTCTGTATTTATAATTATCAGTTGTTCTATCTAACAATATTTTTATCATGATAATACTCCTTTTAAATCAAATCTGAGTTTTATTTAAACTTACATTCATACATTGTATATAATATTAATCGTTTGATTGCAGCATCAATTTGTACATTTACGTCACTTAATAACTGATCTAAACTATAATCTGTACTTCTAACATAATCTACAATTTGCTTTTCGGTAAAGCCTAAATTTATAAGATATGCAAACATAATATTATCTCCTTTCGATAAAAACACATTTTTATCTAAATTTCACAACAAACACCTTTAATCTATGTTTGTTCGCTAAATCTATCATATGCTTTGTTCCTTTAGACGTTTCATTCCAAAATGCAATCAATACTCCATTATCTTCCTTTGCATATAAAGCCATCTTTTCATTTCTAATATAACCTGCTTTCCTGCCTAATTTATCCCAATCGGCAGGAAAACGTATTAATTTAAGATTGAACTCATTAGCAAATTGTTCCCCTAATCTGTCAGCACCTTTTGCTGTACCTGAAATAATCTCTAATGTTTCTCTTTTGGTATCATATCCTTCTGCTTTTAATTGTCTAAAAATATTCAAGCAATTTGTTTTTAGGAATTCATAGTCATTAAAACTTCTACTACCAGCTATAATTACTCTCATAGGTACTCTCCAAACTTTAATTTGAGTATATTGTTTGCGGAAGCAATTCATCTCCCGCCTAAAGAGATGGGAGTCTTCTTGCTACTTTCTCAGGATAATTATTTATTTCCACTCAAAATATAACCTAATAGCAAATAACAATAAATACAATTCGAGAGAAAAATACTTATGGTATTTGCGAATATCAAAATCTACTTCAATTCCAACTCTCCAAAAATTCCATGCCCATTGCCACCATATCTCTTTATTAAAGCATGTGATTTTCATATTATTCACTCCTTTAAAATACCAATTTTTAATTTTTGTTTTTGCACTCTTTTATACATTATTTCCGATAAAAAACATATTTTATATAAGTAGGCTTATCACCTACTTATATAATACCACAAGTTTTATATTTGTCAAGTATAATTTTATATTAATATTTTATAATTCTGAAATCATCACTCCACCATTCTTTTTTAGTTTTATCAATTTCGTAAATAGGTTTTCCATTATTATCTTTTCCAACAAATCTTCTTCCTGGTTTACATTTCATACTAATAAATTGTACTATATCACCTTTTTTAAATGAACATTTAACATAATCATTTTTAAATATTTTTATTTTAACTGTATTCCCATTAGACAAACCATATACTTCTGCTTCTACAACACCACCAATGTTTAAGTTTAATATATATCCCGTACCCTTCAATACATCGTATGTAGTTACTGGTTTTCCCATATATTCAATATCATATGCTATTTGTTCTGAAATTGGTATAGCCATATCTTCTACCGATTTTTCATATTCGTATAGTTTTTCTAATCTTTGCTTTTTGGTTTTATCACTTAAATTTTTAGTATACTTGTTCTTTCCTTTTGTAAATTCGTTAAATATATCAAGTAGTTTCTTATTTCTGCCATATTTCTTAAAATAATTGAGCTTAATGAATATTTCTATTTGTCTGCTATTTGCAGAAGAATTCTCGATTAAATCTACCAGCAAATCAACAAATGTCTTATGGTCTTTTTTGCTAAACTCAATAAGTTCATCTTTTATTTCTTGATTTATAAATTTTATATCACTTGGTGTAGATTTGGTAATACCTTTTGTTGCTTTGGATTCAATAAATTCTTTTAATCTCTTGTTCGCTAAGTCTATATAGTATTGTTTATCCAAGTAATCAGGTACTTTAACTCCAATAACACTATCATTATAAATAAAGCATTTCTCAGGAGTATTTGCTATTTTTTCTATTCTTCCATCGACTTTTACCTTGTATACACCACATGCGTTTTCATCTTTCGATGCAAACACACGCAATACTTTTTCTTTGAGTTTTTCATTACCATACATGGCATACAGGTATTTATTTGATACTTTAACTATTTTTTGGAATTCTCTTAAATCATCACATTCATTAATAGTATCTTCTATTGGTTTATTGTGTACAAAATATTCTATCAAGGCACGATTTACTATGGGTAAATCATAATCAATGTTGCTAAGTTTTTTAACATATGCACCTTTTGATTTATAATTATCTTCAGAATCTATAATAATATAATTATTAACATCTTTTTGATAAATTTTATTGTAAGTTTTCCATTCTAATTCTAATCTTACTCTCTGTTCCCATTTTTTTGCAATAGCTTTAACTTTTTCAGCAATTTCTATATTTTCTACTTTTAAAAATAGACCATCAGTATTTGATTGTACCAATTCACAATATGGTTCTACTTTATCTATCAAATCTAATAACAACAACTGTCCTGCAACACAAACATTATTTGCCATTAATGGGTCATACAAATCATTATGCTTATCTTTCGATGCTCCAAAAGTGCTATTGAGAACAATCTTATATGGTAATTGCATAGGATTTCCTTCAGCTTTCAATTTAAGCCTTGTATCTCTTATTTCTTTGTATTTACTTGGTTCGGTTACATTTCTACTTAAATAACCATATTCAATCATTATACTTGGATATAGGCTGGCAACATCACATGTTAATATAATTCCTTCTGCATAATAATTATCTCTTGCACCATGTAATCCACCCCATGCAAACGTATGTGGAACATCTGCTACTATTGTATTTAATTCTTTTCTATAATCCCTATTTTCAGGATTCATATACCAATCCACTATATGTTGATATTTTTCTGAAATTCTTAAAGTGTTTGGTATGGATATATTAAATTCATCATTTCTATCTTCAGTTTTTACAGCACCTAAGATATAAGCCGATAATTGAGCTTTTGTTTTATTGAACATACTCATCGGCAAATCAAATGTTTGAATAAGTGACAACTGGCTATCAAACTCTTCTTTCCTATTATTAAAAACTTCTATAGTTTGTTCTACGTCATGTGTACAATACATTATAACTTCGTTTATTTCTTCTTTTGTCAGTTTTCTATCTAAATCAAACGGGATAGATGATTCTTTAATCATACTACCCATAAAACCTTCTAATTGCTTTAGTGAATGAAAGCCAGTTGAAACATCGAAATTGTTTAAAGGAAATTCACCATCATCTCTTACTATTTGATAACCATTTTTCCCATTTATAACTATTTCTTTTGTGATTTCATACGGGTCTAATCCTTTAAGAATTCCCTTAAATATATGCTGGTCATATCCTCTGCTGTTGTAACCACAAAAAATATTATCTTTATTTTCATTGTAGAAATTTAATAATTTATTTTTATCATTTATAATTATAGTTTTTTCCCTTGTATCATAATCAATAAATACAACCAACCACAAGTATTTAAATACCTCAAAGTCATAAAATATCAGTTTCAATCGGCATCACCTTAGTCTTATTTTATTTATATACAATCTGTCCCAAATTTCTTTTCCTTTATCGCAAGGGGCGTCTTTATCGTCAAGCAACCCTTCTGTGTCGTAGATAACATATACATTAGTAAATTTGCATAACTTACTGAAATCTTTTTTAATTTGTTTTATAAGTACACCTTTATCTAAAGCTACAACAATATTACATTTTAATTCGAGTAACAAACGCATTTGATATTCATTTATCCTATTCGTTTCTAAAGATAATACATTACTAATTCCCCAACCTTCTAATTTCCACACACTTTTACTTCCTTCAACTATTATAACTTCATTTAATTCTTTAATTTCATCTTCCTTAAACGGTAATCCATAAAGAAAATCATTACAACCCAAAGGATAATAATATATGTATTTAGGTATTCCTAAATCTTTATAATTAGGGTACAAAGTCCTACCTTTTATATTGATAATATTTCCATACCTATCGTATATTGGAAAAACTGCTCTATTTGCTCTTTTATCGTATCTTACTTGATATTTGTCCATTACTTCTTGTTTTATGCCTTCTTCTATCCATTCTTTTATTGGTTCTTTTGAATATTGCAACATTATGTCTTGTGATAATATTTCATGTTTTACTTCTGACAATTTATTTCTAAAAGTAAATTGCTTTAAAAAAGTTATTATATTTGCTTCTTTTTTTAAATTACTTATGTCTAATTTTGAATAATCCAAAAGCATTTCTACTGCTTTTGGAAATTTTACTTTATGATATTCTTTTACAAAGTCAATTATGGTTGTACCCTTTCCACAACCAAAGCAATACCATATATTTTTTTCGGGGGACACACTAAAAGAGGCATCGGTTTCATCGTGGAAAGGGCATATACCAAAATAATCTTTGCCCCGCTGTTTTAAGTCAACGTATTGTCCTATATAATCAATTAAATTTATATTTTTAATTATTTCTCTTATTAATTCACCTGAATATTTCATGGCTTAAATAGGACTCTCCTGTGTTGCATGTTGTTGTTTAGCTTGTTCTATAGTTGCTAAATTACCGTTAAACACTAAATCTATATATTCGGTTTCTATATCAGCCATCTGTTCACCGTTACGATTCAACTTAACAAAGAGTTTATAATTACCACAATCTTCTCCATCTCTAATTAATTCTTCTTGTGTCTTTGGTATAAGGTTTAAAACTGTACTTGCGTATTGTTCTATTTTATAACTATCTGCTATTTCATTTCCTCTGTTTAACTGTGCTCCTGCTAATACTGCTAAATTTAAACCACCAGCTATGTCATTCTTCAAGAAATTAGTCTTATTTCCTAAGTCATTATATTGTTCTGTGCTATTACTTGCATTGCTCTTTAAGTAGTCGAATATAACGAATTTTAAACCTATTTTATACTGTAGTATTTTACATGTTGTATATATTTTATCTTCTGTCCAATTTGGACTATACATATGTACAAACGGTACAGATTTTATGAAATTTAAAGCGTCTTTTATTAACTTTTCTTCTGTTGGAGAATAACTGCCTGATTTAATCTTATATACGGGTACTTGTGCTAAATGTGCTATCATTCTTTCCATAAAATTTCTACTTGACATTTCTGTATCAAGATAAAGTGTAGGTACATCATTTTTTAATTTGTGTACACACTCATTTAACATGAACATTGATTTTCCTGTTTTTCTTGGTGCTGCAACAACAATTAACTCGCCTATTTCATAAGGACAATATTTATTTTGTAATTCAAACTTAGAAGGTATACCGTATAATTTTCCACCATGCTGGCGTTCTTTTGTTTCCTGCCATAATGCATCTATTTTTTGTCCGAACAGTTCTATATTTTCTGCTACTATATATTCTTCTGCTAACGCATTAAGAGAATTATATACATACGTATTTAAACTTCCTAAATCATATTTATCGTCAAAACAGCATTTTTCAAATTCCTGCAATCTCTTATACAAGTCACGTTTAAAAGCTAAAGTCACAACCTTGTTTGCAATTATTTTATATTCATCTATTGTATCTCTTACCACATGTTTAGACAAATCTATTAGTTCGTGTATAAAATTAGCACCAAATTTTTCTATGGTTTTTTTAACACCTTCTTTGCTATTTAGCATTGTGGATAAATTAAAAGCGTCTATATTATTTACACCTGATTTGTATAATTTATCTATAGCCCAATATATACAACCATTTTCTTTATTATAAAAATGTGAAGGTTTTAGATATTCGCTATGCAATATAAATTCAGGATGATAAATCAGAGTTGCTATTACGCCAGATTCAGCTAACGAATCACAAATTGCTGAAATATTCAAATACATCACCTCTCAAAAATTTTGCTCCATGAGTTGTTTTCGATAGTTATATTGAATTTTACTTCATTGTTTGCTGAAACGTTTGTTGTTTTTATTTTGCTGTTAATTTCCCTTGCTTTTTGCTTCATATATTCTTTTTTTATATTGTTGTTGTTTATTATATAATACATACCAGTGGCATGATTAAGCGATAATTTATTTTCAATAACATATTTTAAAGCAAAAAGCAGAAAATCACTGGAAACTTTTTTATTTTCAATAATATTGTTTATTACTCTGTTTAACAAAGAAATAACTTCTGTAGAATTTATATGTTTAAGAAACAATTCTCGTATTTCTTCTTTATTATTTATTTCTTTTAAACACTCCGAATGATAATATCTGTTTCCTTTTTTGACTGCTATACTTTTATTTACTTTTCCGCCCAATTTACATTGCTTATATGCACATTTATATGTTTTATCTTCCATCGAAGATAATCCCCTTTATAATTATTAGTTTATAGGGAGATATTGAATCTCCCTACAATAACTAAAATGGTATTTCTTGGTCGTCTATTTCCAAACCAAATTCTTCAGATTTCTCATTGTTTGATGAAGTATTAGAATAGTCTTTCTTACTATCTGCAAAATAAGCTTCGTTCGCAAGTATTTCAGTTGCATAATGTTTATTTCCTTTGTTGTCATCCCATGTTCTAGTCTGAATACTTCCTACAATAGCAACCTGCATACCTTTTGTAAAATATTTACCACAAAATTCTGCTAATTTATTCCACGCTACTATAGGAATAAAATCAGTTTCTTTTTGAAATTTTCTGCCTACTGCCAAAGTAAAATTACATACTGCTGTATTATTATTGTTTATGTATCTAACTTCAGGGTCTTTTGTAAGTCTACCCATCAAAATAACTTTGTTCATACAATTCCTCCTTAATTTTATAATCCTAATTTTTTAACCATTTCCTTTGTTAGAGGAATAGGTTTAATTGAATATTTTTTATAGAACTCATTTTCACTCATGCTATGGAGTTCTGTATGGTGACAACGACACAATGGTATAACTTTTCTGCCTACATGATTAATTTTATTCCTGTTGTTTCCCATTTGAACTTTATCGTCAAGTGCATGGTGAATGTCGGCATTATTACCACATATCGCACATTTGTGATACAACAAACATAATGAAATATAACTTTCTAAACTATCTATCCTATTAACTGCATAATCACTTAAAGGTACTGTATATTGCAAACAGAATTCCAATAGATAAGCAAGAAACTTTCTTGCTAAACTCATTGAACATTCGGGAATACTGGTTAAATTTTCATTATGGCTGATGTTGAAATTGTCTATCAACAATTGTTCGGTTTCCTTCTCAAAATAGCCTAAATAATTTGCAATGTCTTTTATAGTGAGATATATTCGTTTTTGTTGTTTAGCACTAATCCTTCTACTATCGTCTAATTTTAGATTGCCTGTTTTAGTCTTATATCTCATTATCTCATCTAAAATTTCTTTATCCTGAACAAAAACTTTTAGATAGACTCCATCATCAGCCTTTTTATATTGTTTTATCTCGAAGGGATACATATTGTCCCTACACCAATAAATAGTGATAATCCATTATTTCTGCGGTTTTTACACTTCTACAATATTCACATTTACCACATGGTATTGGCTCTACCTTGCCTTCCTTCAGTGCTATAATTCTCGGTAAATGTTCTTCTATATGCCACATTACAGCTTGCATATCACTTAAAAATCCATTGTATATTGCCTTGTCACATGGTTGTTGCTTTGTAACTACAACTAAGTATGGCTCTAAAAAATCTTCTCTACCAGTAGCAAGTTTCTCTATCATGGCATATACACACATTTGAAAATTATATTTATAATGTTCAATAAAACTTTCATATACTTGTAATTCTTTGTTCCAAAATTTGTCGTATAAATTAGCCATAACTTTCAAATCAGAGAAAAAACCTGCTTCTGGATTATAATTGTCCATTTTAATTTTCCAGGGTACACCAAATAAATCAGCAGTAAATATAACCTGCTTTTGTCCTGTAAGATATGTACTAAGATTTATATCATCTTGTATAGTTTTTATACATTCATCGGCTACACTAAATTTAGCAAGTAATACTTTTTCATCTTTTTTTCTACTATTAAATAATTCTGGATGTTCTTCTTTGAATTTATCCAGCGTACCTTCACACCATGCATCTACATAAGAACCGATAAGCATAGCATCTGTTGGCGGCGTTTTATATCCTTGTAATTCTGCTAATGCTTTTGCTTCGCAGTCACAGAAATTTTTGTATTGACTCACACTAAGGTAGTATTTGTCTGCCTCTAGAGAATAATAATTTTCAGCGGTTAAAAACATAAATATACCTCACCTTACTTGAAATATTCTTCTTTTTTGTTTTTACCTGATTTTATATTACTATATACAACACTCAATTTGCTTAATTCAGCATCATTGATGTTTTCTACTTTTTTACCAATAAATTTTTCTATTTGTTCTTTTGACACATCAAATTCTTTTTTGAATACATTTACCATATCATTTACTCTGTCTTTAGTAGATTTTTTTATATTTGTATTTTTATTAGTCTTTGATGATCCCTTCTGTAATTCAGTCATTTTGTTTGAATCATAATCATCATCATTATCTGCTATATTGAATGCATTCATAAGTGAATATCTTTTACCATATGTAAGAGTAGCACCGCTGTTTTGGGCGGCATTAGCACCCTTTACTTCTGCTTTTTCAATATCAAACTCATATATTTGTTTGCCATCTTCGGTGTCTACATCTTCTATTGTCAATTCCCCTACGTAATAATTTTCTTTTGTTGGGTGAACTTTTAGTTCAAACTTTGTAAATAAATCATATTCTTCTAATAAAGGATTAATAGCGGCTAAAATCGAATCTGGTTTAAAGTAATCATACCCGCTGAAAGTATTTCTACCGTCTTTTTCTAATCTTAAAAGATTAGCAATTTTTACTATCCTTTTCTTAACACTTAACTTTTCTTCAGACATATGTACAAATCATTCTCCCTTCTCAAATTTGTGTTTTAGTCTTATATATTCTTTTTGTTCTTTTACTTCTTTAATTTTTTCTAAGTCAAATTCATCAATGCTGTCAAAATGTTGCCCTACTTTTAAGTTAAAATCATAAGCCCATTTTCTTAAAAACGAATCATCTCCTATTCTTCCTATTTCAATAGAAATAGTTCTATTACCACCACCTTCTTTTACCCATTGAAACATCTTATCATATTCGTGCATGTAATCACTATTTTTTGAAAAATGTATAATTATATATTTTCCCGTCTTTAGTGTATTTATAGCAATACATGAACAGTAAACACCCATATTCAAGATATTCTTCTTCGTCATCTAAATAGAAAAATATTTTGTCCTGGTTACTTAATACTATATCTTTTAGTTTTGTAATTTTCTTCTGTTTTCCCTTATTGGCAAATATCTTTCTTGGTCTTGGTAAATTATGTTTGTCTAAATAGCTTTCAATCACATCTTGCATAGGATTAGCACTATTAATTATCACGCTATAATCATCTATAATATAATTATATAAAGTATGAAACTTTGGATTAGTTAATGTTTTATCAAAATCTACAATTATAATCGGCTTCAAATCTTTATATAATTCTAGCATTTTGAAGAAACTTTCTCTTTTAAGTTTTACAATATCATCTGCATTATCAACCGTGTATTCTCTTGGTATTTTATATATTGCTCGCAGTTTATTTGTTACAAAACCAAAATATTGAAACATTGATTTAAACTGCAACATATTGAGCTTAGATTTTAAATATTCTTCGTCTCCATAAATAAATATGTTTTTCAATACGTGCTTCAAATATATTGTTTCTCGTCTTGTTAATAATGTTTTTGTAAGACCATATTCATTTAGTATGTCAGTTGGCATATTAGTTAAATATTCAGTTTTAGTTAAAAGCATTATATCGCCCTTTCAATCAAACAAACCTTTTGTTCAATTATATTATAATTTTATATTAATATTTTGTCAAGTGTGCTATCTCAATCCAAATTTCTTACTAAAATATGTGGCATAACAATCAGACGATTTTATAGATGTATTACAATTTTTATTACACTCAATAATATCATCTGCATCTCCAATATAGTTAATCGGACATTCACAATACAAACCAAGCAATTTACAAGCTGCTTTAAGTATATATTTTAATCTATCATTTTCTTTTTGTTGCTGTTCAATAATATCAATTAAATCCAATTGTATTTTTTTATCTGGATAAGAGCTATTTAATGCAAACTTTCTCATAGCCTGTATTTGTTCTTTACCTAAAGCCATATGTATTACCTCACAATTATATTGTAATTTTATATTAATATTTTGTCAAGTTTCATTCATTACTAAATATGCTTTCTTCATAAAGTATATTTGCTTTATCTTTTAAAAATTTTGAAACTTTAATATAACCTTCTGTGTTTGTTTTTTCATTAAACCCTCTATAAGTTACTCTCGATGGATAAACATCAATTATTTCGTTATTATCGTCAAGTTCATAAACAATAGCCCAACCAAATGTATGTAGTATCATGTTTATCCACCACAATAATCCACTATCTCTAAAATATTGCCATGATTCTTTATGTATCACAAAATATCATCTCCTTAATTCTATTATATATTATATTTATATTTTGTCAAGTTATATATTTTTTATTAAAAAATATTTTATGTGTTTTAATTTTCCCTATTATTGCATTCTAGTTTATTGTTAATCATTGCTTCTATAAGGCATTGTATAGTGCAATATGGAGTCGCATCTTCGTTGCTTAAAAAGAAGCAAATAGAATCATTATATAATGGTCTATTACATATACCACATTTATTAACAATTGTTTTTTCTTTTTGCATAATATTTTCTCCTATATTTACAATCAAATACACTTTTTAATTTATTCCTATATTGGATATAGCACCCAAAGTTTGTAATACACACCATCCACTATCTTTATTTGTAAACAATCCCCAAGTCCACCATGCACAGTTTTCTCTTTCACATTCGCCAAAACGAGTAATGTATTCATTATTTTCTTTGTTTTGTTTAACAATTCTTTTTAATGGACATAACTTATTATCCATACAACCTCCTCTTAGCCTTCATAAATTATTCATTTTAATTATCTTTAATATCTTCCTTCCAAATAAAATCTCAATTTCATTTGTTTATCTGAGTAGTTACGGGTTCATATGTCATTTCAAATATATCTGCTCGACAGGAGTAAAATTCCCCCTTAACGCCCTTAATAACATAATCACCTATAGAAGCCACCATATCGCCTTCCAATGTTTGTATTTTAATAGCTGAACCTTTTTCATTATAAATCGCTTCCTTAGAGCAAGTTATCCAATTAAATACTTGATTTTTGTTTTCCTCTGTTAATCGTATAGCTTCAACTTCTACTGGCTTTTTTCTATATTTCATATGTTTCACTCCTTCGCAAAAATTTTTACACATTTACTCCAAATCAATTGTATATCTTGTGTCAACAGTTCCTTTGGGAACATAAATTATATATTTAGTATTCTCAGTAGTTGGAATCCAAAAAGGATACCTTTTATCAATATATTTTTGAGTCATTTTTATAATTGAAGGTTCTTTTTCATCTGTTTCTACTATATATGCATTATCAGAAGGAATTTTTATCATGTGTTTACCTTCTGATGTAGACTCCATACAATAATAATATGGTGTCTCATTTATCTGTCCAGAAACAATGAATATACTACCACCAAGTCTACCTTCAACACCCGAATTATCTTTTAAAGCAACTATATTTGTTGTCCAAGTTTCTTCCCAAACTTTTTCATTGGATATATTTTTTAAATGAATTATTGTTGAGACAATCGAAATTACACATATTCCAAAAATAATTAATGCAATTTTTGAGATATTACCAAAATTAAAATACTCTGTTATTGCATATATTAAACAAGAAATGCCTACTATAAAAGCGGTGAGTACTGTTAACACTATCATATATATCCTCCCATTATTTTAATAGTTTAAATCAAACATTCTTTTTATTGGCTTATTTTTAAAACAGCAGGATTCACAACGCCATTTCCATCATAATCATATTTTTTATTATGCCACCTTCTCAATTCTTCTCCGTATTCCCAACATTCAGAAAGAATACTAACCGCACAACCGTACATGAATCCAGTTATACCTTCTGTGTTTGCTTTAAATGATAATTCTTTTGCAATATCCTCTATCTTTTCTCCATTTACAATTTTTTCTTCCATCATATCAGCCCATCGTTCAGCATATCTAAATACTGCTGAACCATATGAGTCTGTATTATTTGCTTTCCACTCTTCGTATGCTTTTATATCTTTGATTTTCATAATAAAACCCCTTTATTATATTAATAACCACCTATATTTTCTATTATAATTTGAAAATCCTTATGCAAATCAGGCTCTCGTTCTGCTACTATTCCATATAACTCAGAATAATTATACTTACAATCTCTAAAACATCTACCATCCATATAATCTCCCTAATTTTCAAAATATTTATTATCAATTAATCTTCTAATAGTAAGTAACTCATTTATTCTTGCTTCTAACATATTTATATTTATTAATAAATGTATTGTCTTTCCTTGATTGTTTTCTCTATTAAAGTTTTTTCTAATTGATTTTAGTTGTTCTTGATATTTTTCAATGCGGTAATTTAAAACTGTTAATAATGCACTCTTATTAAAATACATTTACCATTCCTCGTTTCAAATAAATATATATTTCTTTTTTTACTGTCTTTCCCAATGCCCATACTGTATTTCACTATTACACATTTCGCACACCCATTCACTCCATTGATTACCGTTATGCTTACAAGTAGAACAATTTATATTATTATGTTCACAATATAATTCTCTTTCGTGTTTTTTGGCTTTTTCCAATATGTCATATAATTCATTTATACAGTCTTGAATTTCCCTTGCTAATTCTGTTTCAGTTATTGTATCGTCTAACCAATCATAATACTCAACTTCGTCAAGAAAATTAATAGCATGTTCTATTTTTGATATATTTTCTTTATTGTAATACATATACTTATCACCTACCTATTTTCTATTAATTTATTAATTTCTTCACTTAATTTTTCCTGCAATTCAGCAACTTCATCAAAGCTATATCCAGCACATGGATATTTATATTTATCTACAAAACATATTATATCTTCATTATTAGCACAGTATAATGCACCTGCAATAATACCTAATTCTTCTTCAGATAATTCTAATGAAAATACTCTTTTTGTGAATACTCTCGATTGCATATTACACCTCCATATAATTATTTTTACTGCTCTTTTTTATTTATCCAATCACAATATTTTTGACATTCTTCTTTGCTTGTGAATCCAATATAACAACCATATTTTAAAACTAAATCTTCTACATTCTCAGGTTTAAAAACATCAAATACATAACTAACTCTCAGTTCTGCATATTTGCTATCATATTGTTTGCTCTCATATTTAGGAGTTAATATAAATCGACTATCTTTAGAATAAAAATCATCTTTAAATAAATCTAAGTATATTACATTTACTTTTATTGGTACTTTGATTGAGTAGTATTTTTTACATTTACAATCTAGTTTGACTGTACTTCCATCTGATGCAGTATATGTAACTTTTCTATCACTATCACATAAATTACATTTGTCTGCTAAAAATGATTGATATTCACCAACCCATAAAATCATTTGCTTTTCATATGGCTTTAGAATTTCAGAAAACTTTTTCCTATAAAATTCTCTTTCCATATCTTTTTCTCTAGCTTCTAATACTTTTTCCTTATATTCAATTTCTCTAATTTTTTTCTTCAGGTTTTCATTTTCTTCTTTTAGTGCACTATTTTCATCTTTCAAATTACTTATTTCGGACTTAACGTTTTCTAATAAAGCATCTTTCATTCTTTCTTGGTATTCCATTAATATTTCATCAGCAATAGTTGGTTCAAAATACGAAAACTCTTCATTATAATACATAACTTAATCTCCTTTATATACTTAATATTTTCGATAAAACCAATCTTTCATCTAAATTTAATAATGGAGATAATATTCTCCCTTATTAAATGTAACTGCCTTTCTTATTTTCTGTTCGTATCTCACATTAATATAATAGCAATTTTGTTTTTATTTGTCAATAGTTTTTAAAAATTTTATATTAATATTTTATAAATATTAATAAACATGCTTAAAACACTTCTACATAGTCTAATTTAAAGCTTTTATTATCATTATCTAATATTATTCCCCAATTATCATATTTACCTTTCCACATATCTCTATATGAGTGAACCTCCCACGACTAAAGTCGTAGGCTTCTAACCTCACAGTTAGAAATTCCTGCTTCTTAGACTTCGTAACCTCCGTCTCCACAGGCTTAAAATCCCGTAGTCCCTTACGGTACTCATTTATATTTAACTTGCTAATAATCGCAATCCTTCATTTAGTATGTTTTTGGCCGCATTTACATCTCTATTATGTTTTGTATTGCATTGTGGACATATCCATCGTCTTATACTTAAATCTTTTATATCTTCATTTTTATATCCACACACTGAACACAATTGAGAAGAAGGATAAAACCTATCTATTTTTTGAATTATCTTATCATGCCACAATGCTTTATATTCCAACATTCTTGTAAATTCACTCCATGACACATCTGATATTCTTTTTGCTAAATTGTGATTTTTAACCATACCTTTTACAGACAAATCTTCAAGACAAATAATTTGGTTTTCTCTTATCAGTCTTGTAGATAATTTCTGTAAAAAGTCTATTCTTTGGTTTCTAATTTTCTTATGAACTTTATTTAGTCTTATCCTTTGCTTTTCCATATTTTTACTTCCTTTTTGTTTTTTAGATAATTTTCTTTGTTCTCGTTTTAATTTTTTCTCTAGTTTTAATAGATATTTTGGATTTTCTATTACTTCACCATCAGATGTAGTTATAAACTCTTTTAAGCCTAAATCTATTCCAATACTGTTTTCTGTACTTTCATATTTATCTATTACAACGTCAGTACAACATATAGAAACATAATATTCATCAGAACAAGTTTTAGTTATAGTACAATTTACTATTCTGCCTTGAATATCTCTGTGTTGTATCATATCTACCCAACCAAGTTTAGGTAGTTTAATTCTATTCTTCTCTACTTTTATATTATTGTTTGTAAACGTAGTCCTGTAACTTTGTTTATAATGATGTTTAGACTTAAATTTAGGAAATCCTTGATTTTTATTACCTTTTTTAATTTCTCTAAAGAAATTTTGAAAAGCTCTATCTAAATCCTTTAATGCGTTTTGTAAGGCGAATTTATCTACTTCTTTTAACCAAGGTTTTTCTTGTTTTAGTTTGGTTAAATCCGCAGAACAAGCATTATAATTCATAGTTGTTTTGTTTTGCTGGTATGCTTTTATACGCCTGTCTAAGTAGTAATTATATACGAATCTAGCACAACCAAAGGTTTTAGCCAGTAATTCCTTTTGTTCTGTATTTGGATATAACCTAAATTTATATGCTTTTTCCATAGATAAATTCACCTGCCTTTCTAATTTTATTATACTATTATATTATTATTTTGTCAATTATTATCGTGCCACTTACTCATGACTAAAGTCACGAGTGTACGTGGCACATTTAAATCAAATTTTGATTGTATCCTAACTATAATATACTACAATGCATTTTATTTGTCAATAATTTTATATTAATATTTTATACAATCCTAAAAAACAACTTGTAAGTTATATTTACATGTTCGCTTCTTTCAATCAAATCAACTATTTATACATTTATAACACAACCAAATCATTCTTTTATACTATTTTTGATTTTATCTATTAATTGTTTTCTTAATTCCCAATCGACACTATCTATTGCTTCTTGTTCACAAATTCTTACGCAATGAAGCTACTGGCTTTAGCCACGTGGAGGAATTGCGTTTCTTACACACTATTCTCCTTTATAAAAAATATTTAAAGAATATCTTTTATTCTTTTTCTTTAAGTCTTACTACAATACGCCCACAATTCCTACATAACAAAGTTACAACATCATCCATTATATCACATTTAACTGAAGTTTTTCCGCAACTAGTACAAATAGGTTCATATTCTTTTTTCTGTTTATCTAAAATTTCTTTAATATCTATATCATTCATCGTTTATCTCCTTAATAATATAAAATTGATGTTTTATTTAAATATATATATTCACATCTAACTGGTATGGTTACTGTATCTGTTTGTCCTGGATACCTACCTATAGGCAAATCAACCATTCCAAACTCTGATTTAAGTTCTAAATCACCAACAATATAATATATTGCTTTTACTTTACTCTCATCACTTGGTTTAGTTTTTGCATAGCAAGAAGTCATATTAAATAAAGGTTCTAAGGCTTTTGCTATAATATCTCCAGTGAACATTAGAGTCCCATCATGGCTAGATTTTCTTATTATTTTATACTCTGGCTCAACATTAGAATCCACTTTAATCCAAGGAATATCAAAATCTTTATCAATATTATTCATTTCTTTGATTCTTGCTTTTAACCACTCTTTGGGATTAGTTTTCATTATAATTGTATTTTCATCTTTAAATATAACATCCCATTTAGGATAAGCAATATTTGATTTTTCTTCTGGTTCTTCATATTTAAAATTTTGAGTATTAGCCCATTCAATTTTAATTGGTTTTATTTCTTCCATAAGTAAATCTCCTTTCTATAAAATCTACATTTGGTTCAAACTTCTATAAAATCATACTGCATATTACAATTTTTTAATTCAAATGGACTGCACGTGATATTGAAAAACTATTACCTTGTAATATTTCATTCAATTTGTCTTTAGTTAAATCTTTGAATCCCCATAACCGCATATCACTTAAAAGCATATCTACACTTTCAGTATAAGAAATTAAATCATCATTATAAGATTCTCTTTTACCAAACGCCATTCTACACACTTACTTTCAATAAAATTTATGTAAATTATTAGCTGCTTCTTCAAATATATCATATACTAACTTATATGTTCCATCTGGATTCTTAACATCTACGCCAAGTAGTTTAAAAAACATTACATAGGCTTCAAATTCTTCTTCTTTTGTTACTTCACCAGCTTCAGGATCACAATTAATAATTTGAAACATTCTTTCTTGATTCATAAATTTTATCCCTCACATTAAATTTCATCAAAATTAAGGCATGGAGACCCAAACTTCTTTAAGTTAGGGAGGAAACGCCTTCCCTCCTTTCCAATAATAATGTTTTTCTTTTACTCAATAGTTGTAAATCTTTGTAACTTGCTGACCTGTGAATCACAGTTCCGTCAAGTTTTCGTAAATCAAAATAACCAGAACTGCGTCTACCAAATATAAAACATTCTTGCCTTTTGTATTTTACTTTGTCAAATAACCTAAAACCTTTTACTAAATAAGGAGCTTGATTTAATTTTCTTATGCCACCTCTTAATATTTTAGCTTTGTGTATTTGTCTATTATGCTTTCTTACTTGTTTGATATAATACCAATAATCTAATTGTTTTGCTTTTGGATTACCGCTAATACACAGAGCATCTATTCTGTGTGATTTGGGTAACTTATGAGTGATTCTGGTGTTTTTTGTTATATATCCATAAGTTAATTCTACATTTGGATAGATATTTTTTAATCTGTTATAGAACGTCCATCTCATAATACCCATAAATGCAGTATCTCTAAAACTTTGCCCTCTTTTTAATTTAACATTCAGTTCTCCTTTGTGATATTTGTTGTGACAGGTTTCACATAAAGTTATGAGGTTGTTAGGTGCATTTCCACCTGTTTGCCTACTTTCTATATGATGAACATTTAACCTGTTGTCTTTGCTCTTACCTTTACAAATTTGACAAGTATGATTATCTCTCCAAAGAACATATTCTCTTACATTCCAAAATCCTAACTGTTCACCTTGTTGATATTCTACGCCTTCTATATTAGGATTTTTAATCTTTTGTATATCAAAGGAAGCTACTTCTGTAATTATTTTAGTTATAGGCAATATCTTATGAACTTTTTCTACTATTTTCAAATGTGTTTGTATTTTGTTTTCAATAGAAGGTGCTAACCAACATTTATTTTTACTTCGTACTCTATTTGAAAATCGTGGCTTTCTATATCTTGTTTTTCTATATCTCCTACTTCTACGATACTGCCTACGTTCTGATAATAATTGCACTATATCGTTTCTTAATTCTACTTCTGCTGAAAATAGCTCTTGCTTTTCTGTTGTAGCAGATACTCCAATAAATTTACTTCCTGCATCTATACCTAATGTAATAGGCTGTTTGTATCCACTGCTACCATAAATAAGTTGAATTGTGAATGGTTCTCTTTGTGTTATTTTTGCTTTGCCTTGCTTTAAAAGTTTTCTGGCTTTTGATGGTTTACAAGGCATTAAAGGCTTACCATGCTTATTTAAAACGTATACTAACATAAAGTATACCTCCTTTTGGAGTAATGTCTCCTTCCCCAATGTTATATAGGCTTTTTACACTTAACTCACTATCCCTACCTCACAGGATTGTTTAAAGTCAAGCAACAGAGCTACGAGTTAGGAGAAACGCCCGTAGGTGTTACGACCTATATAACGTAGTCCTCGAAGGACTTAGGGTAGTCAACTTGAGCTTTTACAAGCTCCACCCTCTATAGGGTGGGGTAGTTGACTGATGCTGACATACGCAAACTTTTCCTTTTTTAAAGTCGCCTTTATACAATACACTTCTCATTTGCTGATACAATAATACATTATATTTCTTACAATAATGTTCTATATCATTTATTTCATAATATATTTCATATCTTTCTGGACAATTAAAGCAACTAATATTATTGTTAAAATCATTACACACATCATTCTCTTTAGTATATTTTTTATGCTTCACACAATATGGAATATTGTCCTTAGCGTCTTGGCTGTATTCTTCTGTATAAAAATTACATTCTTCACAGTTCATTAATATCTACCCCTTTTAAAATAAAATGTCTATTTTATAATATATCTAAATAATAATTTGACTTCTTCATATTCTTTATTAGTAGCCTTGCAAAAATCCCGCCAATCATCAGGCAAAAATGTAATTGTCCAACCCATTCTTTGTTCTTCTTTAATCTCACTATTATTATTTACCAACACATCAACTAAGCCGTATTTGGTTTTGCCATTATCTTTTTGCCACTGTAAAAATTCTTCCTGTATTTGAGTTAATTCCATAGTTTTGCCCCACTTTCAATAAAATATAAGATTTATAACATCTTAGTTACATTTAATTTGTTATTATAAATATCATAATTCACATAAAAACGACCATTGCATTTGCTACATTCCATTAAAGCATTTTGTACAATTTTAGTTATATATTCTGAATTATCACAATATGGGCATTGTAATAATTCTCCCTTATATGGTTCGGGAATATATGCTTTTACAATTTTACCAATACCACCGATTGCTTTAATCACTTTACCACTCCTTTTAATAAAATAAAGATTTGTGTATATTATATACTATTTTTAACAAATATTCCACATGAATATAATATCACGAATCATAATATTTGTCAATAATATTATATTAATATTTTATGAACTTTTTATGTACATACCTAGCAATCTACACGCTTTATTCCTTATGTTTCGTTGATATTTCCCTGCACTTCCATATTTTCTCAATAAATGAAAACAATCTATTATCTGCTTAGCCAAACCTTCACTGGTCGCATGGCAATGCGGATTGCTGCCATCTGGATATGTAATATATGGATTTGCTATAGATATATAGGGAGTATTAAAAGGTGATCCATCTTTATTATAATATATAATTAAGCCTTTATATTTTTGTTTTTTACACATTTTAACCACCCCTTTTATATTAATATTTTATATAAAAAAAGGCAAAAGATACCTATAGATTTTGTTTAATCAATTTTTTCACAATATCTATAGCATCGTTTGCCAATTTGGATACTTTATCATTCATAGAATATCCATGAAATTTAGCATTTCCTTCATTAATTTTACTTTGGATATCATCAAACATAAGTGCTATATCATCTTCTGCCAAGTCTTTTTTAACATCTATTATATAGTCATTATCATTATCTTTAAGCAACCAATCCAAAGTTACATTAAAATAATCGGCAATTTTAATAAGTCGAGTTATATCTATTGTACTAACATCTTGTTTTTTTGATAAATCAAGCAACCAATCACCAGATAAACCAACTACCTTGCCAAATTCCTGATAATTTTTAAATCCCGCACTCTCTTTTAATAACGCTATTTTTTCACCAATAGTCATCTTAACATCTCCCTATTGCCACTTATTATCCAAATATTTCTGCCCATTAATAGTCTTGCTAAACACCAGCGTTTGCCTTTCCGTTAAAAAAATCAACGCTTCTTTGTTAGCCCATTCGTTAAAATTATCTTCTATCTTCCCCAACTGCCATTCATTAGGATTATTGTAAATAGCAATTAAATTTTCTTTACCTTTTTTAATTCTGTTTAATAATCTATAATTTGTTTTACGTAACAATTCGTTGAGTACATTAAAGCTTTCGTATTCAATCAAATCTTCCAACAAATCTAATTGTGCATCAATCCATGCAACTGTTTTTAAAGTATATCCTTTATTTGTCAACTCGTTTTTAAAATAAGTTAACAAATTCAATTTATAAAACATTTTTTCTAATATCATTTTTATCCCTCAAATATATTGTACAACAATATCTTTTAAAACCAACCAGTATTTTTTAGGGTCTCCACTACCATAGTCGTATTTTTCACAAATACTAATATAATCTTCTGGAGTTAACTCACCTTTTTGAGCAAAAATATCTTTAGCCATACTAATCATTCCAGACATATACAAAGAATGAATAGTTATATACTTATTCCCTGTCCATTCTTGAATTTTTCTTATTCTCGAATTTACAAGAATTGGATTAAACAATTCATGTTTCTTTGTTCCTGGTACTCTAAAAACATAATTCCCTATTCGATTTATAGGAGTACGCCTAATACCACCTCTTAACAATTCGCTTTCTTCTCCATTATTACTAATATAAAATTCTTGATTTTTAGCATCTAATAAAATTTGCATTGTGTTTTCGCTTACTTGTATATAACGTCTATCTCCATTATTCTTAACTAATTCTAATATATTATTTTTAAAATTACTACTATTTTCATCTATTTGCAAATTAATTAGTTCTTCTAAAGTTGCACCTTCTTCGGTTCTACCACGAATTCCATTATATACTGCTTCAAGCAATGCAACATCTTGTTCGTTTGCCAACATGCTTTGGTATTTTTTTAAATCTTCTCTCGAAATATATCTATATTCAATAGCTTGTCTGCTTACAAATTCCCTTGCTTCTTTTCTGGTAAACGTAGCAAGTCTATTTTCCATATGAGGCACAAGATGTTTTTCTATACAAAAATCAATATATTTCCTTAATATAGACACATTTTTAGTAATAGTAGCAAGACTTGAATTTTTAAATCGTACTGCAATTAATTCTTTTAATTCAGCATAAGTCATATTATATATTGGCTTACCTGCTATTTCCTCGTATTCATCAGCAAGCTTTAAAATAAACCCATTAGACCTAGCCGTTGCAGTAGGTTTGTTTTCTAAAAATTCTTGTTTTATTTCGGCATCTACTTTAAATTCAAAATTCATTATTATACACCTCCTTCAAAAAGGTTATATAATTTATTTCTTAATGTTTTATTAGCATCATTATTGCTTAACATACCCAAGTCTTTCCATAATGGATTAGTTATATTAAAATCAATAGATTCCATTTTTTGCTTTAGCAATTCCTTCCATTGTCTGTTATTCTGTAATTTTGCAGACAAAGCAATATAACCATAGAACATATTTTTATGGTTAATTACACTTGTCTTTTTGACTTTATGAGGATTGTTGATGAACTCATCAACATATAGTCCCATAAGATAGTCTGTAAACTCTACTATCCATCTTGCAACAGCACGAATATTTGTAGTAATATTCAATTGTTCACCATATTTTTCTCTAATAGCAGTTGCTATTATACTTTTTTTAGTCAAAGCTTTATTAAGTCTTATATAACTATCATCATCTTTCATTACTTTAGCAAGCTCAGAAAGTTTATCATCCATTATGGCTTCAATAACTAAATTTTCAGGCTTGCTGTAATCCATTTGTTGTACATATTCTTTTTTAATAGGTTTTTGTTTATCAATTTGTACCATAAAATCATGAGCTTGTTTCTCACTAAAATGAGTTATTATAACTGACCATATAAATTGCAAATCAGGATTGACTTCTAATGCTAAAGCATTCGCAGTTTTCCTATGAAAACCGTCGAAAATATTTATAATGCAGCCTTCGTCTAAAATAAGCGTTCTATTTTTCGGGTTATAAACAGGTCTGGATTCACCTGTATTTAAAACATTCAGTCTTATTTGGTCGGGATATTGCTCACCTGCCAAAAGCCTTTCTTTTATTTCTTCTACTTTTCTTACATCCATATTGATTTTCTCGCCTGCAACTGTTATCTTGGGATTCCGCTGCGTTTTGAAATTGTATATTAATAAATTTTCAGCGTCTAATTTATTTAGTTGCTGTGCTGTTAAAACTGTCTGCCAAATTCTATCACTCAATTGTGTTACATCTTCAAACACAATCGGATAAATACTATCTTTTTTAGTTTCTTCCCTATAGTCACTCCATTTCTCAATTTCAACTTTTGTAAAATAATCTTCTAAATTGATTTTTATATCAGTTTTTCCTTCTAAAGCCTTCTTTAAGGCATACGTAAACAAAAACAAGAAACGAATATCTTCTTCTGAATCGGTTAATGTATTTAAGTCCAAATTCTCAGAAAAAACCCAAGCAGCTCTTAGACTGCTAAGATTTCTCAACTTAAATTCATTACCAATTTCTTGTTTAATATCGTTTCTATGTCCAACTTCACGTATTATATTTTTAAGCTTTTCTTTTAATTGAATTTCCTTGTCTTTCATCAAACCCATCAACTCCTTCAAAATCAATATGTATTAATATTATACTAATAATTATATCACTAAGTCAATAGGTTTATTCATTATTTCCTTAATATTTTTAATATATTTATATTTTCTTTCCCCAATGGGTAGTTCATCAGGACTTATTTGATTAATACATAATTTCCTATTTGCATTAGATTCTACATTGTATTTCTCTAATTTATTTAATGCTATTTGAGCATTTTCTTTTGTAGTATAAAATCTAGTTCCAATTAGTCCAGTATATGTAGTATATAACCACATATTTTCTTTTTCATCCAGTAATTGAAACGAAAAAGATGATAAAAAATTCCCTGTTTCAACATCCTGAATTACATACATACTAACAACACTCCTTTTTAAAAAAATTAGAACATATGTTCGGTATATAATAAATTATAATTTAATATTTTTATTATGACAAGTCCTATTTTGAAATTATGCTATTATTATTAACCCACTAATCCCATCTGAATTGCAATCGCATTATTAATTTTACTCATAATGTTTTCATTCAATTTACCCATATATTTTATAAGTCTAGATTTGTCTATAGTTCTAATTTGTTCTGTTAATGCTACGCTTAACATAGGTAAAAAAGATTCACTTATTACAACATGAGTAGGTAAATTATTTTTCCTTTTACTTGTAAGAGGTATAATTGTAACTGTAGGTGAATGCTTATTTCCAATATTGTTTTGTACTACTAATACTGGTCTTATTTCTCCTTGTTCACTTCCAATTGTGCCTATTCTTAGGTCAGCCATCCAAATATCTCCACGTCTGACCATTTTACTAATTGTTGCTATCATTCTACACGCTCCTTTATAGTTAGTTTTACATTTTAACCATCCCCTTTTGTACATCACATAATTATATTAATATTAAATACAGTATAGCAAGGTTCCAATTAAATATCGTTTTTATCTAAAATTTTGAATTAGCCATCATGTTCTGTGTTGTTGGATAACAACTTTATTATGCTCTTTAACAAGTTCGTTTTCAGCCTTACGTATCTCATATAATATTTTGTTATGCTCTATAGCTTCTTCTTTCCTGCCTAACATCTCAGCAACACCAATTGAAACTCCTTGCATTTTATCAGACATTCTCTTATTGAAATCATCTTCAATCCATTTTAGCAAATCAATATTTTTATTCTTTATTTCTTGTACTGCATCATCTATTCTGGATATAGAACATATTGGATATACATATTCGTTTATTTGAACATAGGCTTTATCATAATCTTGAGTCTTGTTTTTTATCGCATAAAATCTATATCCATCTACTTCTTTCAGAAATGTCATTCGTTTACGCTGTATTCCATCACTATGAACGCATTTACCTAATATGTTATTTTTGTTTTGTTCTTTCTTTTCTTTAGTTTTTTGTTTTTGTTCTGCTATATAAGCATTATAATCAATAGCATTGTTTATATCTTCTGGTTTAACTTTTACTCCGCACACTAAACCAACAATATTATTTTCTTCATCATATATAATAAGCGGAGCATATTTTGAACCTCTTGCATTATAATACAATTTACATTTCAACGACTTAAAAAAGTTATAATATTCTTCTTTAATTGCAATGTCACAGTTATTAATGACTATATTATATTTTATTTTATTTACATCAACAAATTTTGTATTAATCAATGTAGGTATATATTGCTCAACTTCCATATCAGATTCATTCTTTATAACATCTTCTAATATACCAACAATATTTCTTGCCAATTGTTCATTTGTTTCAAAAGTATCAATAAATTCATTCTGCTTTTTAGTAAGCAAACTCCGTTTAATTATAAAATGTGCATTTGAAACATATTCGCTGTTATGCACCTTTTTATCTTTGAAAAAATTTTTAAAATTATACCTTGCCATTGTTATTCCTCCAATCCTAATTTCTCAATTTGTTCTTTATAATACCCTTATACCCTTCTTTTAGGTATTCAGGTCTAACTGTCCTGTATATCAACAAAAATCCTTTTATTTGTTCTTCCTGCTCTTGTGTTATTTCTTCTGGACTCTTACTATATACCAGATGATATATTTCTTTTGCTTTTTCTGTATCAGCCGATAATGAATATGGTATATGCTTTTTACTTTTACGTTTACCATTAGGATGATAGTTTGTATTATAATAATCCTGGTATGCGTGATTAGAAACTATATTATATAAGTCTATTTTTGCTTTTAACAATGCTTGTTCTGTGAACATTTTATCATCTCCAAATTATATTTTTATTCGGGGAAGTTTTTTAGGCTTCCCCTGCTACCAATCCATTCCTTCGGCATCCTGCACTGCTGATACTAACCCATCGAATAATTCTGACTCACCTAAACAATTATACAGACTAACCACTACTGAATATGGTACATCGTATTCATCTGATAAATCATGTAAGTATTCCTTTAAACCGTCATATCCGTTTTCTCTTAATGCTTTTATCGTTTCTGGTTTAAGCATTTTTGTCAACTCCTTTTGTTTATTATTTACAAATATATTGTAATAAAAATATGTTGTTATGTCAATACTTTTATATTATTTTTTTATAAAATAATTTTTTTTAAATCTTGCGAAAACAATCTTCAAATTTATATTCTTTAGATTTTTTAAACTTTATATTATATGGCTGGTGTCTTTCTACAATATCTTTAAATTCTCCTTCTTTTAAGACTTCGGTTATAGTTAATTCAACATTGCCATTTTTATATATTTTTGTAATTGTAGCTTTATATGGAGTGCCTATATAATGTAAAACAGTATCTCCTATATTAAACATTAATAAAACCTCCTTATAACTTGAATGAAATAATTGTTTTATTTAATTTTAATCCTATATCTTTTGTCTATCCCATATATAACTTCTTTAACTGTATAATTTTCTAGTATTAAAGCCAAATCTTTATACATTCTGGGAGATACTTCAATTTCTGCTCCATTTATTATTTGATTGTACACTTGCTCTAATTTTTGCTGGTATTCCCGTTCAATAATATCACTGAATGTTAATTTATATCCTCTCATACTCTCTGTGCTATCTGCATAACTTTTTGCAAAATTAATTAACGTATTTACATTTTTTGTTGACACTGTTTGCCTTGACATTTATATATCTCCTTTCTATTTACCATAAAATAATAATTTTGTTGCTTAAAAATATGGTTTTTTACTAAATTCCTTCAACAAATCTTTTTCGCTAATTTCATGAGTTAACAACTTAACCATATCATCATCGGCTTCTTTTTCGTTGTCATATTCATTTAAAACCTTGCAAATCATATATTTACCTGTTGTTGTGCTGTGCATTATATAACATTTTTTTAACCCTTTGCTTATTATCTCCATATTAAAATCCTCCTTATATCTTGTATACAATTTTGTTATTTTATTATATCATACTAACACCTTGTAATCAAATTGTTATTTTATCTTAACAAAGCTGTATCTGCATGAATTAAAACATTTTTCTTGCCACGTTTAACTACAAAATAATAACACTTACCATGATAAGCATATTCAATGCCTTTATTATATTCTTCAGCATCATAAGCAATATCAATAACTGGCTCAATACATTTTACAACTGTTCCTGTGTCAAGTCCATTTTCTAAAATATTGTTAAGTTTTTCTAATTTTTGTTGAACCATATTTTTATATGCTTCTTCTGCTAAATCTGGTCTCCCTATTTTTTTAAAAAAGTCAATTATGTCCTTACAATCTTCTTTAATATGTTTTATGTAATTATCTTTTTGCCCATAAATAATTTTCATTGTTAAACCTCCCTTAAATAAAACTATTTTTTGTTTACTCAACTGTTCATCAAAACATCTATCACAATGATATTTTCCATTAATAATATTAACATTAGGCTGTTTTTTACCTTTTAGCTTGGAATATTTATCCCCTAAAATTTTATTACATTCACAACATTTATATTGCGTATTTGCAAATGTTGCGACTGTTGACCCTATCATTTAATTTACCTCCTGTTATATTAGAAATTTTCTATGAATGTTAATTCACCATTACATATACAACATTCATTAAAATCACCCACAGGAACAACTTCGTTACAACTGTCACATATAGTACATTCTTCAAATATCAACCAATACATTTCATCCTCTGTTATACCATGACTGGATAAAAATTCTTTTGCTTCTTCCTCACATCCGAACAACATTATTTCCCCATTATCATCAAGCAAATATTCAAGCGGATTAATTGTTATCCCTTCAATATGTCTGCCAATTCTAATCATTTTTACTAACCTCCTATTATTATAATATCAATGTTTTTTGTTTTATTTCTGTTATATTATTATTTTCTTTCCCAAATGCTTTCCTAAATTCTTCAATTATATCAGGTATCATTACTTTTGGTATTATGTAGAAAATTTCTGCTAGAAAAATTATTAATATTATCGTCCTTACAATTATATCCAGGTATTTCATCTTTATTACCTCCTGTTATAGTTTCTTCTGATTTTGGAATTTTACATCCACATTTACAACATATCCAATATTCGCTGACCGTATCGGCTGAATAATTTTTAGTTCCACAATTTAAACATTTTCTCATTACCATTTCATTATTCACCTTCTTCAACTCTATATCCATCAAGAACAATTCCATTCATTTCTATACAATGTGCATAATCCTTGATTATTGGTGGCTTTTCTTCGGTAAAATATTTAGCATAAGCATTTTTACGCCCTTCTATATAGTCAAGCATTTTATCTTTTTCTTTACCACTAAATTTTTTAGTAACACTTTTTATAGTTTTACCATATTTATCCAAAATCTTATTAATAGAAAACCAATAACATACTTCATAATACTCAACTTCGTTTGTCCTATAATTTTCTGATGTATATACACTAATCGAAAATCTATATGTACCATTCTGAATATATTCCCCTGGTCTCCACGAATCGTTATCTTTAATCCATCTATTAATCTTATTTCTTTGTCTAAGTTCATTAATATAATTCTCTATTTCTTTATTTTTTTCTTTAACTGCTTCGGCTTTGTTTATAAAATCTAATTCAAGTTCTTTTTCTGCTTTTAGCAATAAAACTTGTTGAATATGTTTATCTAATTTAGCAATTTCATCATTAAGAACATTAATTTTTTCTGTGTTATCCTGCATATAATATTCTTTTACTTTTGATTTAAGTATTTTCTTATAATCTTCACTCCAAGTCATGCTTACTGTAGAATATTCTCCATTGGAAGAATTTATTTCAATTAAATTATTGTACATTTGTCAACACTCCTTTTATATTTTTATATTCATATTTTATATTGTATTTTCAAAAACCCAACAATATGGAGCATCAAACTTATTTAAAAACTCTTTTGATACTTCGCCAGCATAATTTTCTGTATCACACCATACTATTTTATATTTATCTTTTGTTTCATCAACTATTCTTGCTTCTCTGTAATAATCTCCCTTTCCATTTGGATATACTAATATTTTTTTACCTATCATTTTTACATTCCTCCTGCAATTCCCAAATTTTAAACTCTAATTCTTGAAATTTATTTGCACAAATATCAATTGTGCTGTTTGAATAATCTAAACTGCTATAAACTTCTTGAGATAGTAATTTGCATGTATTTACTATCTGCTCTAAAATATCTAAAATAGATTTATCGTTCATTTCGCATCCCCTCCTATAAAGGATTATTTTATGAAAAACTTATCTGTTCGTTTACAATATAATCTTTTGTCTGTTATACCTTTGCCGATAAATTTATTGTTTTGCTGATATTCTGACTTTTCACTAATATACATACTAGCCGAATACTTAAAATTTGTTGCGGCTTTAGAATGGTTTTTCCCTCCTAAATAACACATTACTGCTTCTTTCAAAGAATTATATCCATAATTATATTCATTATTTGTTTTATTTCTAAATCTCCATCCATAATCTTCGTCCTTCCAAAACATAACTTCTTCATTTTCCCACATTCCTGACTTTGAATTTTTTGTTAAAACAATTTCAGATGTTATTTCTTTATAATTCATTGTTACACCATCCTTCCTGTTATTTTGAATTAAAGGATTATTTAATGTCAAGCGGTATTTTGGCTACTTTGCAACTGTGAGAAGTGCTTGTAGCTCTTCTATTTCGATGTTGTTGTAGTCATCTTCTCCCCAACAAGGTTCGTTTACCAACTGTCTGGAGTCTACCCCGACAAAGTAAATTACACGGTCTGGGAGGAAGTAGATGTCCACAAGGTATTTGCCCTTTCGGAAGTCCTCCAAATCCTCTCCTCTGAACTTTTCTAAAAAGTAATCAAACACCTCCGGCATAACGTCTTGAAGCTCCTTTGAATCGAGAGTCATGCTCCCTACCTCCCTCAAACTTTTAACTAATTTTTCTCTTCTCGTCATTTTCCCTTCTCCTTTCTTTTTTGTTTGATTAGATTATAGCACAAATGTATGACGTTGTTTATGATCCCTAACATCTACCTATAAAACAATAGCCTGTCCTATGACAAAATTCATATGCTTTTTGTCTTGCGTTTAAAAAATCTGTACTTTTTACTTCTAATATGAATATTTTGCCATCCCCATTACTTATCTTAAACTTAAATATTTCCATTCTATTAACCTCCTATATTAATCATTCCAATGTTTATCAGCACACTTATTACAATATTGTTTACCGTTTATAATGTTTACATCAGGTTGTTTTTTACCTTTAAGCCTTGAATATTTATCACCTAAATTTTTTCCACATTCGCAACATTGATATTGTGTATTTACAAATGTTGATACAGTTGAACCTATCATCATATTATATATACTCCTTTCTCTATTTTTTATATTACCTTTTCAACAAAACAATTTACTCTAAATCTACCTGTTATATTCCTTTCTTTAATCCATTTTTGTGCTTCCTGTTCTGTAGTAAATTGTTTAGCTGAATCGGGATAGTATGTGCCTAATAATTTTCTTGCTGTTAATTTACTTACATAGTATTTAGTATGTCCGTTATCCACTACAACAACATAATAATCTGTTAATCTTTTTTTCTTTAGTCTTTTACCTCTCTTTTGATGCTCAAACTTTTCAACATTAAAATCAATTTTAGGATATATCCGTTCATCGTCCTCTCTGTTGTTAATTCTGTTATAATACAAAGTAATAAAATCTTGCAAATCTTTTGTAGTATTTAATCTTATTGTCTCTGTTTTACTCCACTTATCACCTTTGTAAATACTCAAATATGCTATTGGTCTTTCGTACTCATCTAATTCTTCAATAGTTTTAGCTTGCTTAATAGAGTTTTTAATCATGTTATACCATTGTTTACCATTCATAAACTTGCCATTATATTTATACATTTCATCTCTGTCAAGCCACCGTTCATTTTCTTTTAATAATTCTTCTGGAGTAAAATCAATCTTATAATTACACCAATAAGGCATATTACATACACTCCAATTCCTTTCTCTACGTTCTCTGCCTTTCCATGTGTATTCATAGCAATTATTACTACCATGAAGTATAATAGGAATTATTTTGTTGTCTTGCGTTTTTAAAAATTGCCTGTTATAAAGAATTTCGTAACTCATTTTTAACCACCTTTCTATAATTATTTTATATTTATATTTTATAGTATATTAATACGATTGTCAATATAAACTTAAAATAAATCTGTTATTAATCAAATTACTTCCCATGTTCTTACTTCCGACCTGTCGCATAATCTTACTATATAGTATTTGCCTATGAACCTAGGACTTTTTAAAAATACATTTAAATTATGACTATTAGCCTCAAATTGTTGTACTGATCCGTTTAAAATATGTTTAACATCTCTTTCAAACTCCTGATAAGTAGAAAATCTATAGCCTTTTTCATTCATAAGTTTTATGACTTGCTGTTCTGCTAACAATTTTAACACCCCTTTTTAATATCCTCTGTTAATTCATTCTATATCAATAAAAGGTAGTTCCAATTTTTATCTATTTTTTATATTGCTCTATCAAACAAACTTTTACCATACTTGTTTGTTAAATATTTTGCATATTGTAATGACGCTTTATTTGTACATCCTGTTGTATGTACTTTTTCTTTATACAAAACAGGATTACCTTCTATTTCATTATAATACCAACCATATAAAAAAGCCTTTTCGATACTTTGTTGATATGTCTCACGAGTATCATCATAATAATTTTCTAATTGATACTTTATTCTTCCTCTTTGTAATTTATCTTGTATTGTGTTTAAAAATTCTTCTCTATCTTCTTTAAATATATTATTTAAAAATTGATATAGTCTATATTTGCGTTCATTATACGTTTTATATTTTTGTTTATTCATTTTTTTATATTGTTTAGCAATATAATATATAACGTTACGCATATAATGCTCCTTTCTATTTTGAAATTTTGTTAAAATGATCTTTTATAACTCTTCTTGTTGCTTAATTATATTTAAAATAATATTGTCTGACATATTAACTCCATCCTGATCTAAACAATTTATTATTTATATATTATTCAACTAAATTCCTCCTTCTTCTTTATAAAATTATACTTTGATCTAAAGTGCGGTTTTGGTGCAGGATAACCGCAAACCTGTTATTACCTATTCAACATTAGCAAATTTGTTTAAAAATTCCCGTTCTTTGTCTGTTAATGATTGTATTTTTGATATCATATTCTGAATAAATTCAGGAAGAATTTTACACAAAGTCAATACTTCGCTTCTTGTCATGTATTCTGTTAAGTAATTAAAGTCATTATGGTAATAAAAGCTTGAATTAATATCGCTTGTTTTTGTTGGTAAAATTCTTGAATACTCATCATTAACTGAGCAAAAATGAACCCATTTCCCATGACTTGAACCTTTCCACCTAAAGCCATACCCTTTGAAGTCAAATCTTTTTAAATTGTCTGTTAAGTCGTGATTTTTTACAATCTCAATAAGATTTTCTGTTACAATTTCTAGCTTTTCAAGCAGTGATCCTGTTACCCTCTTTTGTTCTCCTGCAACTTTTTCTAATGCTGCAACCATACCTTTAAATTCTTTATTATTCATGATAACCTCCTTGTTTTCTGTAAGTATTTTTATTCGCCCTTACAGTGGCGATATTTGTGGAATGAGGCTGTTTATTTTATACCGCCAACCTCATTAGAACGGCTGTTATTTGTTTTTCAATCAAAACCTTGTTTTAAATGCTTATGAATATCATCTAACATGTTTTCACTTTTGTTATCAATCTTTTTTACTTCAATAATATACCTATCATTGCCATAATCAATAATCATTTTATTATCTATACTGCTTGTATATCCAGTTTCAAAGCCCTTAATTCTATTAAGAGTTTCATATAAAGCCATTATTAATTTTTTCATAACAAAACTCCTTTCCTTAATTTTTTCTATTAAATCCACCCTTTATTTAACTTTGTATTTCATATTACATATTTAAATTCGTGTTTTTCAAGTTTTTCTCTAGCAATATCAATCTGCATATCAAAAAGACATTCTAAACATTCTTTTTTAAGTCTTGACAATTCTTCATAAAAATCTTTAGCATTTATTAGTCTGTCAATGTTATCTTCATTGCTAAGGATATCATCAATCATCATTGCTATAAATGCTTTTTCTCTAATTATAATTTCGCCAATATGTGTTTCAATCTCTATATTATCACCTTCTTTATTTTCTTCAATTTCTTCGGTTAACTCTCTAAAACAATATTTATTATCTGTTATACTAGAAACATCAATATATTTTGATATATAATCAATTATCTTCTGTTCATCTGATGATAAATAATAATACTTGCTATTTTCTTTATCAGAATAGAAAAACATTTGATTAAATTCAGGTTCTTCTTCCAAGTTTGCTAATATTTCATCAATTTTCATTTCTTCTTCTTTAGTTAATCCTTTACCCCATATCAATTCGTCAAAAATTACTTGCATATCCATAAATTTAATAATTTTACCCATTTTTTTAATACCACCTTTCTTAACAATAAAATGTAATTTTCCTTTAAAATATTAATATAATTTTTACATTATAAGTATAGCATATATATTTTGTACTGTCAATATTAAATTGTAATTTTTTTGTGTATTATTTGAAAAATTCTGTTATATTAAAATCAAAATGTACTGCAATATTTAATGCTTGTTCAAAAAGCGGTATATTTTTCGTGCTTTTGTTAGTCCACGCATACACATTACGTGGACTATAACCTAAAGATATTATATCGGCTGGTTTAACGTTGTATATATCCATAATGCGTTTTAAGTTAGCCTTTATAACTTTACGGTCTGTGCTGTTATACTGCTGTATCAATTGCAAAAATTCAGCTTGTGTATATTCCATTATATCACCTCTGTTATTCTGTTACAGTAATATTTTACTTTAAATAATTTACACTATCAATATTAAACTATGCATTATCTTTTTTTATTAAATCAATAATTGTTTTTATATCTTCAGCACTTACTCCCATGCAAACACCTGCATGTAACTCCAAATCTGTTATAATACCGTTTTTATCCCATCTAAAATATGCTTTACAATCTTCCTCTTTTGGAATTTGTCCCCATTTTAATTGGTTTTCAAAATATTTTTTCATGTAAGGTAATTTTAATAAACTGTTATAGCTGATTTTATATACAGCATACCAATCTTTAGCATGAATAGGCTTTACTCCGTCCAGTTCGCTTATATTTACTTCAATATCTTTGTATGGTATATAATTTCCATCACTGGAATCACACAATGGCTCTTCGCTGTTATGCACTCGTACTTCATTATTATTATAAACCACTATATTATCAAATGAGCAATTTAACTTTTCGTTAACAAATTTTAAAATGTTCTCTTTGTTATACTCAAAATGTATATTGGTCAATGGCTGTAATTCTCTTGAAAAGTTTCTGTTATTATCCCATTTTGAATCACAATAGAATAAATGGTCAATATGTGTAGTATAATTTAAGCCTTTGGCATACTCAGGAGTAAATTTTGGATTTTCAAAATGACAACATCCCATTTCTAGATATATTACCCTTCCGCTGTTATTTCTCAAACGTGTTCTAATTCTACAATTGCCAACATCTGTTGCTTTGCTTGTGTCTGCATCTGCCCATCCTGCACCCTCAAAAATCAAAGTTTTCATTGTTGTTAACCTCCTATTATTTTATTATTTAAACATTAAATCAGTCCAGCCATATGTTCTGTTATCTTCTTTAATTCTATAACAATCACTTAATACTTCTGTTATAGTAACATTTTTATTACAAAATTTTTTCATATCATCTACAAAATCATAATTTGGCATAGAAATACATTCTCCTATTTCTGGATAGTAAATCAATCCATATTCTTTTTCCATTTCTTCCCATGTTTTAACTGTTACAACATCACCTATTTTATATTTACTCATTACTAAACCTCCTTGATATTTTATATTTATGTTTTGCATTTTTAATAATAATCCCTGTTAATATCCAACATATACCAAACAGTAACCATAAACCTATGTAATAAGCTGTTATTACTTTAAATACAGTAATAAAATCCTACATTATTATTTACCTCCTGTTATATTACTTTAACTCCATATGCTTCATTAAAATACTTATCAAGCAATACATCATCTATGTATTTACATATAGCCTTTTTACTGTTACAATGTGACACATCGTATATTTTAGACAATGTATTATTTCCCTGATAACGCATCCTTACACGTTTTATATTACTATTTTTAAATATTATTATCTCAACATCTATATAACCAATATATATAATTGAGCCTTTATATACTGTCATTTTATCATTATCTATTGTTTTTATACTGCTGTTATATAGACGTTCACCCGCCGAAAGATAATTTTTACCATATCCCCAACCTTTACGCAAATATAAAACCTCCTTAATATACTTCTACCGCTGTTATTTCCTTAATTTTTAAAACGTCTTTTGTTTTAATATACCTTGTAATACATTCGATTCTGATGCTTTGCTTGATTAAGTCATTGTAAAAAGTATGTACCCATTTATATATATTACCTGACTTTTGCTCTATTATCTTACCTTTTAAATGTCTAAACTCAAAACCGTTAATAATATAACTCTTTGTTAATTCATCGCCATTTTTGCCTATAAGTCCATAAATATAATTCTTGAATTCTTCTACTGTTTTAAATTTCATAATATATAGCCTCCTGTAATATTGTTTTTTTGCCTGTTATGGCATGGGATAGGATTTTTAAGGCTCAGAAAATCCTTTAAAAACCTGCTATGGTTAGTCAACTATAATAAAGTGTATTCCCTCCGTTAATAAAACTGTTCCGCTGTTATTGTTATAATCTAATAATGTTCTTTTACCTATATATTCTTCAGGTAAATCAGTCTGCCAGCCGTTATCTTTAATCCATCTTTCCCATATACCCTTATAATCGGCTGGTATTGCTTCCCATTGTTTTTTTGTTATTTGTAACATTGTTATACCTCCTATAATTATATTGTTATTTTGGGCATTTTAAGCGGATGCCCTAACCGCTGTTATTACTGTATAAAATTATATCCCCACGTTGCTTTATCTGTTATATCAACTATTTTATGATAATATTTACCTGTCTTTTTATCGTGTAAATATTGAGACGTATAAGAACCCGTTAAAAATTCAGACATACAAAACATTTCAATATTGTTTATAGTACACCATTTAAGCGGAGGCAATATGTTTAACATTTCTTCGTATTTTTCCGCTGTTATTTCTGTTAATGGTTGGTTAATGTAATAATCTTTTTGCTTTTGCAAAAATTCTTCAAATGTCATTATTTCATACTTCTTATTTTGTGCTTGTTTTAAGTAAGCCTTAAAACTATCAACATCAGGGTAATTTTTACAATGGTTTTCCCATGTCTCAATATCTTCCTTATTTGTCCTAATAGCTTTTTGTAGTTTACGTTCTGCGTCTTCTTGACTGTCTGCAAAATCGTAAATACTAAAATTTACAGTATCAGCTATACATAATTTGTTGTTATTCATTTTTACAACCTCCTTTATATTTGTAATAATTCCCGAACAGTTATCCCTTGTAAATGTTTGCCTTCTATCATTTCAATTTTTTTGTTAATATCGCTTGTAGTCACAATACCCGTCATCAAATGCTTAACAAACCTTTTTGCCTGCTCTTTGTCAACTTCCTTCCAATCACCAAACCATGCTTTAATTTTAATCATTTTTAACACTCCTTTTATATTAATATTTTTGCAACCTTACGGGGTATTACCCCGTAAACGCTCCAGGCTTAATGCCTATTTATAGCCGCCTGGACGGCTCTATTATTCGGCTATTCGATATATACCATATTTCAAACATTCGTTTAAATTAACAATGCCGGTTGACCTCCCTCCTGTCGGATTTTTATACTTTTTGTACAACCCATTTTTTTCTTTTTGTAAATAATATACATCTCCGCTACAATGTACCACTTTTATTCTTTGATTCATTTTTTTAAACCTCCTAATATGTATTTATTGAAGTGTTATTCACTCCATGCAGTACACTATATTATATTTATAGTGTACTGGAGCAATGAATAACTTATGCTCTTTTAAGTAATGGTAATTCGGCTATTATTTCTTCTAACTCGTCGATCCTATCTTCCGTCAATTCGCTATCCCAAAAAGCCATTAATTCCTGGCACATGTCGTAAATCTGCCATAAATCAGCTTGAGATTCTTCTACTCCTAAAACGTTTACCTTCTCCAATCCAGTTTTTACCAAAGTATCAATAGTAATTCTTAACCTGGTATAAGTCATTTTTAAACCCTCCTTATAAAATTTTCAATGTTCATTTTATATTTATATTTTACTACAGATAATTAATACTGTCAATACTAATTTTCAAAAATTTTTAAGTTTTTCATTGGATAAAACTAACATTTTATTGCATTGGTATTAATTCCCATTCGTCGATAATATCTTCTGTTAATGGTTCGCTTGTCTCTATAAGTTCATAAGCAAGCCATTTACCTATATATTTCCTATTAATAATATTATCCAATAATACAGGTCTGCATTTACTTATATAATAATAGCTGTCTGGATAAACTTCATTTTCTGTTATGTAATTATATAATTCTTTTTTAAATGTATTTATACCTGCTATTAAATTATTTTCAGGTATCATAATTATTTTATTATCTTCTGTTTCTATTACCCAACTATTCATTTTGTTATCTATTAATGTTCCTTTTATTTCTTTTATTCCTTCTTTACTTTTATATTTAAACAAACCCATTATAAAACCTCCTTTAAAAAAATAGGTTGAGCGGAAGGCTGCTGTTATGCAGCCCGCCGGGGATTCTCCGGCATCTCCCTAGCCCTATTAAATCATTTTTCCATCAATTGTATATGTATAATCGTTATTTTCTGCTTCCTCTATAAAATATTCAAAAGAAGTACAATATTCATAATCATTATTACAAGCTATTAACCATGATTCAAGACATTCCTTCATTAAATCATAAAATGTTCTGTTATCGGGTTTTTTCAAAAAATCATATATAGGTTTTAAAATATCCTCATCTATACAATATCCAGTAAGTACACAAGAATTTTCTTTTATGACTTTTGAACGTCTACTTTTATATTGATATTTACCGTTAATATACTTACTTAATAATTATTATACAAGTATGCTAATAATCTTATGCCCTGTAATTCTTCAATTTCAGGATCACAAGTCATTTCAAAATGAATATAATTACGATCTCCATATTCCCAATCTTTTACTTTTATAGGGAATATGTTTTCAAAGGCTTCTAATGTTTTTCTGTTATCATCTGCCCAAAGATACCCAACATTATTTAACCATTCATAATAAACCTTTTGCTGTACCTTTTCAGGTAATTCTTTAATAGAATATACTTCAATTGTTTTTAACATTGTTAAAACCTCCTTATATAATAGGTTGAGCGGAAGGCTGCTGTTATACAGCCTGCCGGGATTCTCGGCTTCCTCCCTAGCCCTATTTTTTATATTAATACACTGGTTTTACGTCGTGATATTCTGTTATATAAGTATTATTATTTTGCCTTGTACCATGAGAATAATAAAATGCTTTGTTGTTATAATTTATAATTCGGTTTTTGTCTCTTTCCTCCTCATTTTTAAATAATACTGTTAATATGTCGCAGTAATTTTGTATTTCTATTTCCTGGTCTAAAATATTGATTTTTGTTTTTGTTCCTGCTGGTTTATAATTCAATATTTTCATGTTGTTAACCTCCTTATTTTTATATTTTTATTTTAGCACTAAAAATTAATATTGTCAATACTAAATTAAAAATTTTCTGTTAAGATAAAAGCAAAATTTCATTTATTCTTTTTTATAATATAAATACTTCTATATGGATAATATTCTGTTCTCTCATTGATAGTATATTGAGGATATTTATATAATCTTGCAATGTCCATTTCTAAGGCTGTTTTTGTTGAATATAGCGTTAATTCTATTGTATTTTTATCTATCTTTTTAAAATAGTATTCTTTTGTTTTAGGCTTATATAATTTTGCCTTAATCTCTGTAATTGTTAACATATTACCAACCTCCTGTTATTAAAAAGACTATTTCATTAATTTGCAATGTTTCTCAAAATAATCCGCTGTAACATATTTCCATCTGTTTTCTGTTATCGAAAATACCTCAACGCAAACAATTCCTTCTTTCACTACATAACAAAAATCTTTTACTAATTCCATTGTAACCCCTCCTATTTATTTTATATTCTTATAAGGGGATTTATTATCCCCTTATAGTCCATATCCATATTTGCTATACATTTTAGCCATTTTGTGCAGTTTTTGTGCTGTAACCCAAGCAAATTGACTTATATAATCTCTTGCTTTTTCGCTCCAATATCCTTCAGGTTCGCTGTCAATAATCTGTTTTAATTCTTCTTTTACTTTTTTTGTAATTCTGTTTTTCATATATCCACCTCCTGTTATTAGTATAGCACTAAATAAAATTTTCAACGTTCATTTTATACTTATATTTTACCATTTAAAATTCATGTTGTCAATATCAATTTTAAAAATTTTTTTAAGATAAAAGCTAGTATATTTCAACTAGCCTGTTATTTTCTAAAATGCAGGATCAATCCTGCATCCTTCTGCAATTATATATTAATAGGTAATTCTCCTGTGTTCTATATATAAGATATAAGTAAAAAAATAACCTGGCTGTTAAACCAGGTTAAGATAAAAGTTATTATCAATCATCCTCGATAATAAATCCAGCGTCTCCCATCATTTCCTGGAATTCTTCAAAAAAAGTAGGATAATAAATTATCCTACTCCCATCTGCATTTTTTTTTGCTTGCAAAATATACGTCATATTCTGTGATATTTTTATAATGATTTAAAGCCCATTTAAGCCAGTTTTGAGCATCTTTTTTTTGCCCAAATCCAACTATCCCTCTATCGCACCCATCGATCATCAATTTTACACACCAGCCATAAGGTTTTACACCTTGTTCGCCAAATATATGATATGTACTCCTTGATTCAATTCCCATTTATTTTTCCTCCTTGAATTATTTTTATATTTTACATTTTAAATTATAGCGTGTTGCATTGATATTATCAACGTCAATTATAACTCATTATGCTTAATTATATCATGTTATCTTAAAATATCTTTTATTATCTCTTGTTTTCTCACTATTTTAAAATTGTTTTAATATTATATTATTATTTTATATCAAACATATGTTCTATATATAAGCAAAAAAATAACCTAGTTGTTAAACTAGGTTAAGATAAAAGTTATATTTTTTATATTATGTTCTGAAGTCTTAACATATGCATTGCCAAGTCTGTTTGTAGTTGTGCTATATCTTTTATTGCATTATTATATATTTCTTTTATTTTCTCTTTGTTATATGTTTTGTATATTTTTACCATTTTGTCAATTTTACTATCTTTAATAAATTTAAAGTCATAACCGGCTTTTTTATACTGATTGTACACATCGTCATATAATTTCTCTAATACTACAATTATATTTTCTCTCTCTTTTTTAGTCATTTTTAAAACCTCCTATATATTATATTTACATTATATATATTACTATACTTTATTAATACTGTCAATATTATTTTGTTATTTTGTTATCTGTAATATTTTTACAGTTCTATTATGCTTTATACTTTAGTGTTTTATCACTTTAGAGTGTTAAAGTGTAATGATATAAAAAAAGCTGCTTAGGTAGCAGCTTATAAAGTTAATCCTAACAACCAGATGTCACTATTTAACATATTTCTTTTATTCTCTCTAATAACTTCAAGTGCAATTTTTAATATATTTGGCGTAACGTTATTTCTTATATAGTCATGTAAACTTTTATACAAGTTATTATCATTGTTTTCTTTAATGTTAATACTTATACCATATAATGTGTCAATTCCTGTGCAAAATCTTTCAAGTTCCCATAATTCGTATTCATAATTAATATTATTTACTTTACAATTAGCAATTGCATATAATTTATTAACTAACCCTTTACAATATAAATTTAAGTATTTGTCCATGTTTTCTTCTAGTTTTTTGTATTCTTCTAATTTTAACATCATATCAACCTCCATCATAATATTATATTTATATTATATATAATATCATAATATATTGATACTGTCAATATAAATTTCAAAAAAAATTTTAAATAAATTCAAGTTTTGCTGTTATAACTTATTAAAGCTGTTATGATTAATTATAGCTGTTATTCTTTAGTGAGTTAAAGTATAAAAACGTAAAAAAAAGAGGCTATTAAGCCTCTATTAATTCCCCGAATCCAATACTTGTTAATTCTCTCCTGTATGCATTTATTGCCCTCGTCGTGCTAATAGTGCCCCATCCCCCGTTGTCTGTTTTATATGTCCTTTTTAAGTCGTCAACTACCACAATTGGCGTGTAGTGATAGTAATATTTTGTAATGTGTCCTTCTCTCTCCTTCCAATGATTCCCTATTTTTTTATAATTACAGTTAGTTTTGAGTAATTCGTTAATGCATTTCATTTTTTTAATACCTCCTTTATTAAATTATCAATGTGCATTTTATAATTACATTATATCATATATTTTTATATCGTCAATATTATTTTTACAATCTTATATTAGTATTTTTAAGAGTAAAGTATTTTTACTTGACAGGTAAACATAGTCAAAGAAGGTCAAAGTCAAAGAAGGTCAAAGGATCTGTTTGCCCGTTCCTGCCGTGTTATCTCGATAATTGCTAATTATTCCCATATCCTCGCCCCCTGACCAATATTCCACCCCTGACCCTGACCCTGACCCCTGACCAATATTCTACCCCTGACCCTGACCCTGACCCCTGCCTTCTGCGTCAAGCCTGCTTTATTCCTGCATTACAAGTTATTACATCATTCCTTATATAATTATTATTATATAGCCAATACTGTATATACTCCCCTATGTTTACAATTTTTTACTGGAAATATTTTCCAATTCCTACCCAAGCACTTTCATCCTTCTACCCACAAAATTTTTACCGATTCAATCCATTTTCTTACAAATCCACTAAAAAATCAATCGTATCTCTATCGAACAAATCCAGTGTTCATGCATATTTCACAACATCACAAATATTTCAATTTTATACTTATATATCTATGCCATAATTCTTCAAACCTAGTAATATCAATGCTTTTATAGGTTTTATATTCAACACTTATCGAACGTATTTTTTAGGAATTATACTAAAGCATATAAAATACACTTCAAACTATTATAAAATAAGCATTTATAGATAACTAACACAGTAAAGTTACGATACATAATATAAATATAAAAATTTTTTCATTTTCCTATTGACTATCATAATAAAAAATAGTAATATATTCTTGTGACATACAAATAATATAAATACAACTAACAAAGGAGATGTTTATATGGTTAATTTGAATGAATTTAAAAATTATCTTATATCCTGTTCTAAGTCAGAGAATACTATATCATCATATATATCTGATTTAGAACAATACTTTAGTCAGTATTCTACTCTATCTAGGGAAAACATATTAAAGTATAAGAATTCTCTTTCTGGTAATAGTGCATCTACTATTAATAGAAAACTTACTTCTTTAAAACAGTATAATGAATATCTTTTATCAACTAAACAAATAGATGGTATTTATATACTAAAAGAAGATTTTATAAAACAACAAAGTAAGGGTAATCCAACAGATGTAACAACTAAACAAGTAGAAAAATTTCTTGAAAGAGTATTAACTAAGGATGCTGATTATAAATCACGCAATATAGCAATTGTTTTTCTTATAGCTAACACAGGTATAAGAAGGTCTGAATGTTGTAATCTACTTATTAGGAATATTGATTTAGAAAATAATGAAATGATAGTTATAGGTAAAGGTAACAAAGAAAGAACTGTATTATTAACTGATAAGGTTGTGGAAATATTAAGAAATTATCTTGTAGATAGAAATAAATCCAGATATAAGGATAGTCCATATTTATTTCTATCTGAACGTGGTAATAAATTATGTCCAGAGACTATAAATGATATTTTTGACTACTATAGTACACCTAAAAATAAGATTAGACCACATCAGTTAAGGCATAATTATGCTTCTACTGTTGTAGAAAATAATATACTCACTCTACCTGAACTACAGAATCAATTAGGTCATAGTAATATTAATACAACTGGATTATACACTCATGCTAGAAAGGATACTATAAAGAAAAAGATAAATAAATTGTGTATTGGTTATTAATATACCCTCATTTCGCAACTTACGTTGCTCATTCCCTAAAGGGAATTATATAAATATAAATAATATTTTTTCAGGTTGCTTTACAGTATGTTAGAAGTACAATAGTTTAATTTAGCACATAGTATAATAGAGTATATTTGTTCGTACCTGAAAAAATAAGCAACAAAGTATTTTGTTGCTTTAGTATGCTAGATTATTTATACCACCCCCTAAGCTTCGGAAACTACGTTTCCTCGCTTCCCCCTCTAAGGGGGATTAATTATAAATATAATATTGACAAAATTTATCTTTGATGTATAATATAATTAGAGGTGATATTCTTTGCTTAGTTATAGAATCACAATATAATATTATATAATATACAAATTCCGATTTTTTAATGTGTAACATGTCTTAAACATAGTATTTGCAATGCTTTCGAGATTTTTAATACTTGCATGACTTTATGCAAAAATAGGCTGAAATTTGCATGAGTTTATGCAATTGACTACATGAATTTATTAAGGGAGGAATGATATGTATAAAAGAGTAACTACTATTGACGAAGATGGTGTAATACTTAATACGAAAGATTTTAAGTATACTATTTTCGATAATGAAAAAGGTTATTTATTCAGAAATCAAGCGTATTACTATAAAGGATTTAAACGTGAAAATAAGTTATCAGATATAGTTACTGATTTTAATGATTTGGGTCGTTTGCTTGTGTTGGCTGAACATACATATGCAGATACAAACATGATTGCTTATTATAAAAATAAAAAATATTATCCTGCTGGAATAAAAGAAATATCCAAAATGATTAGATTGTGCGAAAGAAATACTAAGGATTTTCTAAAAAGAATGATGGATTTGGGAATTATTGCTAAAGCTATAATAAATACAAATGAACAAATTGAAGTTCAATATTATCTCAATCCGTTGTATTTTATTTCGAGTAAATATTTAAGTCCAGGATTGTATATGTTGTTCAGAAAACAATTAGACAAAGTTTTACCTGCGTGGGTAATACAAAAATTTAATGAATGTATTAATGCTGCTAAAAAAGGGTGATACTATATAATGGGAGTATATATGATTAAAAAATAAAATTTATTGAAAATTTATAAAATATTAATATAAAATTGTTGACAAAATAAAAACTACCTGCTATAATAAAATTAGGAATTAACCTATTCACTATTTCATAATAGAAAGAAGGCGATATAATTAATACAAATTAATTTGGATAATTTTTATATTTTATTAATATATAATCATTACTCAATAAAAATAATTTGCTTAAAATAAAATGTTTAAGCATACAAATATTTTAAGAAGGGAGTTAATATATTATGGCTAGAGGAAGGAAACCTGGTCAGGTTGCGAAGAGAAAAGAATCGCAAAAAGGATATGTCATCATAAACGAAAAACTAAGACTGAGAGTGGAAACTGATTGTTTAACATTGGAAGAATTATTAGGAAATAATAAAAAAACTGGCGAAGATACATACGGTAATTATAAGTATTTCACTTCATGGAATGGTGTATTAGATTATTTAATAAGAAAATTTACTGCTGAAAAAGTTAGTAAACGAGGAATATTAACATTCCAAGAAGCAAGACAGGAAATTTTGAACGGTATTAAAGAAGTGAAACAAATTTTGCTTGGTGAAATTGAACAACAAATAAAAAGCGCAAACGATGAGATTAAAAATGTAATTAACAAATTCAATAGATAAAATATTAATATAATATTGGAGGTTATATTATGAAAATAGATTTATACGGTAAACTTAAAATGAATGATAGTGGTGAATACATAATAGACAGAATTAATTTAACTAAAGTATTAGAAAAAATATATTATAGTAAGCGTCCTTTCTTATCTATTACAGTTGAATCAGAAACTAGAACATTGTTTCAATCTAAAGGCGAATTATATTTTGATAAAGATGATTATGGAATTTGGTGTTGGCATGTAAATGGGGAATGCTTAGAATCTGTATTATTCAATCATACAGAAGAAGTAGTGGATATTATCATAGATGCAAACGTAGAAGCGGGGGAAGTAGAAGATGAAATACAAGAATTTATACATACATGAATTAGATAACAATGCCAATGCTATAGTTACACCTGCTAAAACTACATATTGTGTGAAGTGCGGTAAAAAACTAAATGAAGATAGTTTGGACAGATTTTGTGATAGTGAATGTCGCAAAGAATATTATGCTGAAATAAGAAAAGACATTAATTCATTAGAAATTTAGGTAGGTATTGTATGAGAAGTGGAATATTGCCAAATGGTAAAAAAGATAGAGAACATACACAGTGGGAAATACATAATAAGAAAGAACAATATAAGAAATATGAGTATATTACTATTTATAAAAACGGAGATTTATCTGATTTCTATAAAACAATTAAAAATATACCTATCAAATAAAAGTTTTATTCAAAATATTAATATAAAATTGGAGGTATTATATGAATAATAATTTGCAAGTTTTTAATGTTTGTAATTTTGTTGTTATTATGTAACAGATAAAATTGGAGGATTGATATGATTGTCTATTGCTAAAAAAATGGATTTGTTTTACATATTTAAGCTAAAAGTAAGTACAATATTAAGTCAAAATAATAATATAAATATAACGTTTGATGAAGCAAAAAAGCAGGGATTTGTTGTCAGTATTGGTGATAATCAAATATTAAAATTTATAAGAGAGATAAAATTTATTGATTTTGAAAAGCAGAGATTTAGACTTGAACAATTGTATAGAGACCGAAATTTATTGAAAAGTATGCCAAAATGCTTTGAGAATAGTGAAAAAATTGCTGAATACCAGAAGCAAATAGATGATATTTTATACATACCCGATTTAATTATAGTACATGCTGATACTACAAAAAAAGCATATATAGAATTATGTAAAACTGGATTCATAGTGAATGGTATTAAATTCAGAAGATTGTGTGCAGGTAGTGGGCAATTAAGAAGGAACAATGTTTTGTTTGTGAATGAGAATTTATATTCACAATTAGAAGAAAGAATGTTGTGTGGTTTAGATAAAAAAAGAATAGGCAAAATTAATTTAGCAAAGTTTTCTGCTTACTATTCCCTTTATTCAAGCTCAACAAATTTTATATCAACGCCAAGAGTTTGTGTTGTAAAGGATTATGAAACTATATTAAAAAATCAAGAAGTTGAATGGATTTACACTAAAGAAAATGGAGAAAGAGATATTGAAAAGCGTACTATTGACGTAAAAACAAACGTGTGGGATGGTTCAGGTTTAGTTAGTGTAGAAATGGCTAAACAATGGCAAAATGATTTGAAGTTAGATTATACGCCCTCTGCTTTTATTGTGCGTAGTGCATGGATAAAAGGTTTGTGTGTAGTTTTTGATTGGAAAAGATTTGCTAAAGAAGTTGCTAAAAAAGAATACATAGTGGATGCATGGGGAAAGAAAAAACATATTGATGATATTGATGTGATACTTACTACTTCTCAATTTAAGATGTGGAAGAAATATAAAGATTGGGAAGAATATCTTGAATATCATACAAAATATGGACATGTATGGGGATGTAGTAGAGTTAATAAAAAGTATGATAATAACTATACTGCTCTAAATTATCAGTACATACAATCTAACTTTTTTACTGAAGATAGTATAAAAAAATTAGCAGAATTTTCTATTAATTGGGTCAAAAAGGTTTGTGCTGGTGATAGAATATATGTTTTATTATATCTTTTAGGCAGCCACGAAGCAGATAAGTCAATAGATGAAATAGAAAAATCAACAGGGATGAATATTGCAAAAGCCTTAATGTATAGTGACGAAATTTTGAAAGATGATTATGTGAGAAGCAGGATTTACAAATCAATAGAAAAAAGGATTAGGCAATTAAAAGTAGGTAAATTACTTGTAGAAGGCTCTTACGAATTTGCCATTGTAGACCCCTATGCCTTTTGTGAGTATGTGTTTGGCATGGAAGTAAAAGGTTTATTAAAAGCAAAACAACTGTGGCAAAAAAGATGGGTAGATAAAGGTTCAAAGGAAGTAGCAGTTTTTAGAAGTCCATTAGTTTCTTCTAATGAAAATCAGGTATTAGAAGTATATTCAGACGATAAATGTTTGGATTGGTATTCAAATATCAATAGTGGTGTTGTATTGAATATATGGGATACTACACTTATGAGAGCTTCTGACGGAGATACTGATGGAGATTTACTTTTGAGCACCGACAATGAGTATGTAGTCAATAGTATAGATAGAAATTTGCCACCTATTACTTATGATAAGTCAACAGTAAAAGAGCAAACGTTAACTGATACAAATTTTGCTAAAATGGATGCAAGAAGTTTTAATACTAAAATAGGTTTTATAACAAACCTTGCTACATCGTTCTTTTGCTTGAGAGAGCAGTATGATGAAAATAGTGAAGAATACAAAGAGTTAACAAGAAGAATAAATTTGTTGCGTTTTCATCAAGGTTCTGCTATTGACGCAGGGAAAGGAAATGTATATATAGCACCGCCAAGTTACTGGTATAGAAAACAAAAAATAGATTATAAAAATGATACACCAGAAGAAATACAAAGAAAACAGTTTTATAATAAACTTTGTGGAAATAAAAAAAGTTATTTTATGTGCTACATCTACCCTGCCCTGCTGAATAAATATAAACAATATAGAAAAAGTGCTGAGCGCATGTGTAAGGTTAATTTTGGTTGTAAGTTAAGCGAATTATTAATCAAAGAAAATAAAACAGATGAAGAAAAAAAATTTATAAAGAACTATTACAAGTATTTGCCTGTGTTTACTAATAATTCAACAATGAATAGATTGTGTAGGCTAATTGAAGATGTTGACTTTGATTTGAAGTTTTATAGGACTAAAGAAAATTTTGATTATACTGTACTTATGAATGAAAATATAAAAGTTGATACAGAAAGCAGTATGTATAAAAAGATATGTGAAGTTATAAAAAAATATCATTCTACTTATGAATTATACATAAATAAAACAGAAAATATTTTAAGCAATTATGATTTTGGCATTGATTTTTACGAAGAAGATGAAGATGTTTATAATGATAATGGTATAAATATTTTGTTTAACGAAGTTGAAAATAGTTTATATAATATATGTTCAAATAAAGTTGAATTGTGTAATTATTTTGTACATATTATGTATAATAAATTTCATAATAAATCAAAATCTTTATTATGGGCTATATGTGGAGATCAAATACTTGATAATTTAAAGAAAAGAACAAATATAGCACATATTCCTATTGAAGTACAGAATGGAGATGGATTTGAGTATTTAGGGAAATTTTATAGATTACAGGAAGGTGTTTTAGATGATAATATTTGATGAAAAAAAATATGCTGAAGATTTATTAAAAAACGGATACAAAAATAAAAAGAGAGTTTGTTTGGATAATATAATACTTGTAAAGTATTTTAAATATTTAGGATGTTCTGAAGAAGAAATAAAAAATAAGCTTAGAGAACTTATGAAAGATTTTAAATATTTATATAATAGCAATATATTGGAGTATGAAGTTAAAAAAGCATATAGTTTAGGATATAAATATAATTTAGTATTTGATAAAGTTGTAAATATAACTCAAAAAGAGATTGATACTATTAATTCTATTGATGATTTAGAATTAAGAAAAATACTGTTTGTGTTGTTAGTTATATGGAAATTTCGAGATAAACAGAAGTTTATGATAAGCAATAATAATTTAAAAAAATTAGCAAAGGTAAAATGTAAAAACTCGGTGTTTTGGGATTATCTACATAAACTACATAATTTAGGTTATTTAAAGGCGTTTGTATATAAGTGTAAACCATACTATAAACTCTACATTGAAGAAGGTGGAAATGTAGTTTTAAGTATAAAAAACTATGATGATATAATAAGTTACTATTTGAGTATAGTCTATCCAGAAGAATATACATATTGTGCAATCTGTGGTATACCAATCAAGCAAACATCAAACCGTAGAAAATATTGCAGTAGTTGTTGGAAGGAAGTATGGCGTAAATATAATGCAGAAAAGCAAAAAGAATATAGGAGACAAAATCGTGTATGTTTAGAAAATCCTGCAAACCTGCATGAATAGCGGATTTTGAGATTTGCTACCCCATTTTGTTATTAATGGAAGAGAATAAATAAAAAAACTTCTTTGAATTATTAATATAATATTTGGCTAAATCACAACCAATCAAAATGTGGAGCTAACAAAGCATAGGGTATGTCCTGTCGTGATGATAGTACCTCTACCCTACCCTATTTTATGCGAAAGGAGTATATATTTGGTTAAAATAAGTAAAGAACTTTTTAAGGAATTGCAAAAACTTGGTTATATTAAATTTAGTAAGTATAGTAAGAATTATAGTAAGTCAAAAAGATACAGATATGTTGAGGATGGCGTATTGCAAGAATATAAAAAATATCTCGGCTGATGTCGGCAGTTAAACAAAATCTTCCGAAAGGAATGTGTTTATGCAACATGAAAAAGTGTTTATAGATACAAATGTACTTCTATCCCCTAATTTTGATTTTAGTAAATACAAAAAAGTTTATACAGCAATAACCTGCATTGAAGAACTTGACGGATTAAAACATGATGAAAAAGTTGGGTATCAAGCAAGGCAAGCAATTAAAAATATTATTAATGCTGATAATGTAGAAGTCAAAATTAATTGTTCGTATAGTGGTACAAATAAATTTTTAGAGCATAAAAACGATAATATAATACTTTCTTTTGCTTACGAAACTTATACTTTAGATAACGATTGCGTATTTTTAACTGATGATTATAACTTATTTTTAAAAGCTAAGATATTGAAATTGCCATGTAGTTTGTTTGAAAATAAAGACAAAGAAGATAATTATACTGGTTGGAAAATAATAGAAATGAATGAAATTGAGTTAGCGAATTTTTATGAAAATGAAGTAAAAGTAAATAAATGGGACTTACACATAAATGAGTATTTGCTTATAAAGAGCAAAGAAGAAAACAGAATAGTTGATTCTTGGGTATGGACAGATAAAGGATTTAGACATGTTGCTACCAAAAGGGTTAATTCAAATTTACTTGGTAAATTAAGTTTAAAAGACGAATATCAAGTTTGTGCTATTGATAGTATGTTTCACAATAAAATGACAATGGTTAAAGGCAAGGCTGGTAGTGGCAAAAGCCTGCTGTCGTTATCATATGCTATTTCTATGATTGAAAAAGGTACATATGATAAATTGATTATATTTGTTAATAATCTTCCTACTCGTAATGCAGTAAAGATTGGCTTTTTACCAGGCAGTAAGGATGAGAAGCTTCTTGATTCACAAATAGGGCATATGTTAGGATGTAAATTTGGAGATAAATCAATTATAGAACAAATGATACACCAAAATAAATTATTGCTATTGCCATTTAGTGATATACGAGGTTTTGATACTACAAATTCAAAATCAATTGTTTATATAACTGAAGCACAAAATCTTGATATTAGTTTAATAAAACTTGCTATACAACGTATAAGTGAAGATTGTCAATTAATTATCGATGGAGATTATAATTCACAAGTGGATTTACAAGTATTTGAAGGAAATAACAATGGTATGAGACGTGTTTCCGAAGTATTTAGAGGACAAAGTTTTTATGGGGAAGTTGAGTTGCCTATTATATACAGGTCAAAAATGGCTGACTGGGCAGAAAATTTGTAAATAGAAAGGAATTGGTGAAATGATTAAAAATTGTTTGTGTGATAATTGTAAACATGCAAATGTATGTAAGAAAATGTATGTGTTGCAGAAATTCGATGATGAAAACAAGAAATTCATTGGTATTAATATAACAATGGATTCCTGTGAAGATTATGAAAAGAGATAAATATTAATATTATATTGGTGGTGATAATTATAAAATTCCAACCAATAATAAAATGGACTGGAAGTAAAAGAAGTCAATCAGAACAAATAGTAAGTTATTTTCCCAAAGAAATTGACACATATTATGAACCGTTTGTTGGTGGTGGAAGTGTTTTAAGACAATTATTAGAAAGCAATATTAAAGTAAAAAAGTATATATGTAGTGATATTTGTAGACCACTTATTGATTTGTGGAATGAAATTAAAATTAATCCATATCAATTGTATAATTATTATTTAAATGAATGGACTAAATTTCAAGGTAATGTTGATTATTACTATATAGTACGAGAAAGATTTAATCAAAATAAGAATCCATATGATTTTTTGTTTATTTTAAGGACATGTGTGAATGGAGTGGCAAGATTTAATAGCAAGGGAAATTTTAATAGTGCTTGTCATAATAATAGACCAGGTATACATCCTAATAGACTCAAAACGATACTATATGAATGGTCGCAAAAGTTAAATGCTAATAATGTACAATTTGTTTGTCAAGATTACAAAACGATACAATCACAATATAATGATGTACTATATCTTGATCCTCCATATGCAAATACTACTGGATTATATTATGGATGTTTAAATTATGAAGAATTTTGGAATTGGTTAAGAAATCAAAAAGGATTTTATGTTTTATCATTTGATGGTATAAGTGGCAATGATAATCGTACATATAATGTTCCTAAAGATGTATATAGTAAACATATTTATTTAGATAGTGGCGTAAGTAGTTTTAAAAAATTAAATCAGATACATGAATATGTAAAGGAAAGTTTATATATTAAATAAAATTTAGGAGGTATTATTATGTCAAATACTTTGAGTGAGAGAGTGAAGAGAGAATTTGAAAAGTGGAAGGAAATTTACGATATTCCTTATCATATGGAATTTCAAGTAAAAACGTTGCTTAGACTTCAAGAGGAATATGATTCTATTGATGTTGGGAGTCATACAACCAAAACAAGAGAAACATTGTTGCATATGATTCAGAATTTGCATAGTCGTATGATACTACAAGAAAAGTAAAAACCACATGAATGGAGTAAGTCATGTCCTCGATTCCCTATTATCAATCTAAATTATTTTCCAGTTTGTCCTCCAGATTCTTTCGAGACTGGGGGCTATACCAATCCAACAACTGCATGAGGTTTGCGGATTGTAAATTATTAATATAAAAATATATTATTATATTATTGTATTAGGAGGTATGTTTTATATGTTAGAAAAAGGATTTTATTCTTTTAGGGCTTTTGATGAAATTGACAGAATCACAAATAACATTATGAGGACTTTTTTCTTTGACAAGCCGTATTCGGTTGTTTCTATTAAACAAGAAAAAGAAAAGCATAATTTTAGTACAAGACATTGGCAGGAAATTGTGAAAGATGACAAAGCGATTCTTGTGTATGATGTGCATGGGATTAATGCCGATGATTTAGTAGTAAAAAAGGTTGTAGAAGATGGTATTGCATATATCACAATTGAAGGAAAATCTAAAAATGAAGAATTAAATTGTGAGATGGAAGTTCGTGCTAGATGGGCTATTCCATATAAGCAGTTTAAGAAGCCTACTAAAAAGATTGAGAATGGGTTGCTATATGTGTACATTGAGAAAGACAAAAACGAAAACGATGAAGAAATAATATAAGTAATTAGTTTAATTGAGTAGGGGTATTTCTCTCCCCTACTCTTTTATTTTGTATAAAAAAGAGTTAGGGGAGGTTGAATATTTGAACAAAGAATTATTGGACGTTTGCTATAAGAAGCATAATAAAGAAATTGATTTAACTTGGGAGCAACTTGCACAACAATATGGATTTTCTTCAGGAGAAAATTTGCGTAGTTGGTTTAAGCAAATACGCAGACAAAATGGAGAAATAGGATATAAAAATAAAACAAGAATATTACATATTTCTGATAATCATTACCCATTTAATTTACCAAAAGAAGTTTTTAAAGATTATGTTGGTAAGGTTGATGTACTTGTGTTTGGTGGAGATGAACAAGATTGTCAGTCAGTTAGTAAATTTAAGAAAAAATATAGAGTACCATTTGTAGATGAAATGATAGGTACTCGGCAAATGATTATAGATATTATTGAGTACATAAAACCAAAACAAGTTAAATTAATAGCAGGCAATCATAACTATCGTTTAATTAATTATTTCAGTGAAAAAGTACACGAAGATTTACTTACTCTTATGCCAGAAACTAATCTTGATTTTATTATAGATTTAGGTTTCTGGAAACATGACCATCAAACAAAAAGTAAAACTTTTTATGAACCTCTTGCTAAAGTGTTTGATGGTAAAGTAGACATCGAATATACCAAAAATTGGTGGTGCAAAATAGGCAATACCATATTTGCACATCCTAAAGCATATCGGAACGGTATACTATCAACAGCAGAAAAAGCATATTTATATTTTCTTCAATTAGGTATGAGTTTTGATACACTTTGTTTAAGTCATACTCATCATTTGGGGTTTGCTAAATACGGAAAGGTATATATGTATGAAAGCGGATGTTTATGTGAAGAACAATCTTATGCTTCGGATGGCACTATGATAAGACCACAAGATAAAGGATTTGTATATTTAGTGCAGGATGAACAAGGTAATCTTATATATGATGAATCAAAATTAATTTGTTTGTAGAAAGGTTTTGAGGATTATGAAATTTCGTGAAGAAACATATAAGGAAAATGGACGAATAATAAAAAAATATTTTATAGACGAAAAAGAAGTTACGCAGGATGTTTTCTTTAAATTGACAGATGAATTATATGAAAATACAAAATTTAAACAAGATGAACATCCTGATGAAATATGCAATTGTGATGATTGTCAATATTTGCTTGATTTGGTTAGGGAAATAAAAATTGCTTCCGATAGTGAAGCATTAGATATATTAAAAAACGAAATTGATTTTAGAGTACAAGAAGCATATTTGGAAGGACAGCGTGTATTGGCTAATGAATTAGGTAATTATTTTTTAAAATATACAGTACAGTTAGAAAATGAAATAGATAGTTTATACGAGAACGGGACTTTAGATGATTGTGAAGAAGGTGATATTTGAAAGAAGGTGTGGAATTGTCTCGTAAAAAAATAAATACATCGAATAAAAAAATAGATGTATGTAACTTAACCTGTGCAATGTGCGGTAAGTTAAAAAAACTTAATGATTTTTTCCAAAGTTTTAATCCAATACATCAAGTTGGTAGACTACCGTATTGTAAAAAATGCTTAAAAAATATGTGCTTAGATGAAAATGGTAATATAAATTTAGAGAATGTAAAGAAAATGCTTAAATTAATTGACAGACCGTTTATTTATGAATTATTTAAAACATCAATGGAAAGCGGTAAAGACCCCATTGGTATGTACATGAAAAATATAGCAATGCCGCAATACAGGTATTTGGGATGGAAAGATTCGATTTTTGAACCAGATGATCCTCAACATACTGACAATAGTGCTTTACAAGAAAAAAATAATAAAAATATTGATATAAACGATGATATTATTGAATTTTTTGGTGAAGGATACACCGAAGATGAATATCGTGCGATGTATAGAAAATATAACTTTTTAAAGAACAATTACCCTGAAAAAACCAATATGCACATAGAAGCACTTAAAACTTATGTAAGGTTTAAAGTAAAAGAAGAATTTGCCACAGCACGAGGCGACATAGGAGAAGCAGCAAAATGGGCGGAATTGGCTACTAAAGCTGCTACTAATGCAAAAATAAATCCATCACAATTATCAGCGGCAGATTTACAGAATGGACTTTCCACTTTTGGACAATTAACCAGAGCAGTTGAACAAGTTGTTGATATAATACCAGTTTTGCCACATTTTAAAAAAAAACCAAAAGATAGCGTAGATTTTAATTTATGGTGCTATGTAAATTATATTCGAGATTTAAAAGGATTACCTTTAGCATCGTATGAAGATATTTATGCATTTTACGAAAAGAGAAAGAGAGAATATATAGAGCAAGAATCGGCAGACATATTTGAAAAAGAAGAGGAAGATGAAAATGGCGAGTTATAAACATTTCCAATCTGATAATATGAAATATGATTACAAAGAAACACGTACTAATATTTTTAATCCAGAATTTAATCCAACTGTGTCTGCCAGAGGAAAAATGGAAGAAGATAGTTTTATAAAAAATCTACCTAAATGGGTAGATTTTATTTCTTGGGCGAGATTCTACCCTGATTTGTTTTTTGATTTAATCACGCCCGAAACTGGTGGTATAAGGTTAGATTTAGACCAGCGTGTGTTTTTACGTGCTGTTGCAAGGTTTGTTAGCGTATACAGTGTGTTTCCCCGTGGATATTCCAAAACTTTTTTGGAAGTATTGGCAATGTATCATACTGCAATTTTCTTTCCTGATGTTTTTCTAACAATGACTGCTCAAACACGTGAAAATGCAGCAAAATTATTAAAAGAAAAACATGCTGAAATAATAAAATATTATCCGTTACTTGCTAATGAAATAGCAAAAGCAAGTTTTTCTAAAGATTCGGCAGAAGTCTTGTTTACTTCTGGTGGTCGTATAGATATAATGGCTAACTCACACAGTTCAAAAGGTGCAAGAAGGCATAGGATGTCAGTTGAAGAAGCTGCTCAAATAAATGATGAACTATTTCAAGACGCATTACAACCAATTGTTAATATACCACGAAGAACGATTGGTAAGGAAGGACTGGTTAATCCAGAAGAAATGAATGGACAGATTTGTTTTTATACTACATCGTGGTATAGAGGTTCATCTGAGTTTGAGCGTAATGTAAAAATGATAGATGCTATGGCTAATTTAGAAGGAGTTATTGTTTTAGGTGCAGATTGGCAATTAGCATGTCATTATGGGCGTGGAGAAACACGTTCTCAAATTTTAACTAAAAAAACTACAATGAGTCCTATTGCATTTGCATTAAACTATGGCAGTAGATGGGTTGGTGCAAGCGAAAATCAATTAGTTGATATTAATAAATTATTGAGTTTGCGTACATTAACAAAACCAGAAAATAAATATGATGGAAGTAGCGAATATTATTTAGGTGTAGACGTAGCAAGGTCAATAGACAGCAGCAATAATCAAAGTTCCGTTGTTGTTGCTAAAGTAAAAAGAAACAAGAACGGAAAAATTACAAATATAATGATACCTAATATATTTACTATTTCAAATGCATTAAGTTTTAATGCACAAGCTATTGAAGTTAAAAAAATAAAAAATATTTTTAATGCTAAGGTTGTAATTGTTGATAGTAATGGATTAGGTGCAGGTCTTGTTGATGAATTAATGAGAGAATCTTTTGACCCACAAACAGGAGAAAGTTTAGGATGTTGGGATACAATTAATACAGATGCACAACCAGAAGTTTCTGGAGCAGAAAAATGTTTGTTTGATTTAAAACCTCAATCAGCAAACAGCGAAATAATAGTTGCTTTTATGGATATGGTTGAAAGTGGAAAACTAAGATTATTAGAGAAAAAACAAGATACAGATTATGACATTAATGATAAAGAAAATTATGTAACAAACATATTGCCATTTATACATACTGATTTTTTAATTGAAGAAATAGCTAATCTTCAATTAAAACACTTACCAAGCGGAAAAGTAACTGTTGAAAAATTGATTAAAAAATATAATAAAGACCGCTTTTCTGCATTAGCATATGTGTTGTGGTACATTAAAACTTATGAAGATAATGTATATCATCAAGAAACCGATTTACTTGAAACGCTTCTTAAATATAGTTATATTGGCTAATGAAAGGTGGTCAACTACCCAACGACTAAAGTCGTGGACTTGATAGCCCTATGTTGACCAGGTTAAGGTTTGAAACAGAACCTACGTTATCTATGTCATGACACCCTAGGATGCCCTCCTAGTTCTAGGCTCTGTCGTACAACATTAAACAGGTGTAGTGGGTTAAGCCAGTGTGTTGTACATGTAAGCATAGATAACATTGCCGAGGGAGATGTTACCTGCGTAAGCAGAGAAAGGAGAAAATCCTATGGTATTTGTATTAGATGCAAATAAAAAGTCATTATCGCCTTGCCATGAAGCAGTTGCAAGAAAATTGCTTAAGCAAGGTAAGGCTGCAATATTTAGAAGATACCCATTTACAATAATCCTTAAAAAAGTAGTAGAAGACACTAAAAACAAGCAAGAATATAGATTAAAAATTGATTATGGTAGTAAGCATACAGGATTAGCTATACTACAAAATAATAATGTAATATGGCTAGGGCAAATAGACCATAGAACAGATATTAAAAAGAAGCTTGATGAAAGACGTATGTTTAGACGTAGTAGAAGAAACAGAAAAATAAGATATAGAAAACCAAGATTTTTAAATAGAAAAAGAAAAGAAGGATGGATGTCACCAAGTTTAGAAAGTAGGATTAATAATATAAAAACATGGGTTAATAGGTTACAAAAATTAATTCCATTAACTCACATATCTTATGAAAATGTTAAATTTGATACTCAATTAATGCAAAATCCTGAAATAAGTGGTATTGAGTATCAACAAGGTACACTTCAAGGGTATGAAATTAGAGAATATTTACTTGAAAAGTTTGGTAGAAAATGTTGTTATTGTGGAAAAGAAAACATTCCATTAGAAATAGAACATATAATACCAAAATCAAGGGGTGGAACAAACAGAATTGATAATCTCTGTTTAGCTTGTCATGAGTGTAACCAGAAGAAAGGTAATATGACAGCAGAAGAATTTGGTTATCCAGAGGTACAAAGACAAGTTAAAGAAACATT